>Ga0115002_10005666_pt1 | contig 14624 bp, 15 predicted proteins | sample ArcticOcean_MG_C_8_FD_89576 | JGI IMG/M metagenome (GOLD analysis project Ga0115002, IMG submission 89576) | Marine microbial communities from western Arctic Ocean - ArcticOcean_MG_CB11_86 | ecosystem: Environmental > Aquatic > Marine > Oceanic | place: Arctic Ocean: Canada Basin | collected... | reverse complement strand
CCCTTTCCAGTTGCGGGTCTACGAGCGCCTGCTGCGCATCCCCTACGGCCACATAGCTAGCTACGGCGAGGTCGCGCGAGACCTCGGGGGTGAGCCCAACGCAGCGCGGGCGGTTGGTCAGGCAGTTGGCGCCAACCCCATCTCGATCGTGGTCCCATGCCACCGCGTAGTGGCGGCTGACGGCAAGCTGGTGGGCTTCGGTGGTGGGCTGCCCCGCAAGGCCGCGCTGCTGCGCATCGAGGGCATCGAAGTGGATGGCACCACTCCTTCATCGCGAGCGCACCCCGAAGTTATTCGCTTTGCGCTTTGATTCATAACAGCAGGTAACACCATGCCTGACCTGGTCTTATGGAGATTTGTCGGTCCCGCTAGGGCATAAGTTATCGTCCTTGTCTTTCTCCTCGCTGCCTGCTCCGATGCAGACGGACCAGCTGCGGATGCACCAGCCCTCTCCTAGTCGGTCAGGATCGAACCCCTGCCCGAGGCCGGAGCTGATCTCCCCGAACAAAGTTGTCCTTACGGTCCTCTGGAGCCGAGCTCCTGTCGCGCGCGACCCTCCGGGCCGTCGACATTTTGGGCGGCAAAGGCTTTGGCCGTGCCGTCTTCGAACTCAGGCACGACATATTTTTCTCCGGATACCGCATCGTCTGGCACGAAGTAGCTACGTATGTATGCGGTGAAGAAGCGCCTCCCGGCCTCGGTCCATCGCCTGTGCTTCTGATCCAATTCAAGCCCGCGACTGCGCGTGACGACAGCGGCCGCTCAACAGTGGCTCAGTTAGATCTCCTCCCGGGCCTGCCCGCCTTACTATCGGCCAGGCAGTGACTACCTCGCCTGGGCGCTGGGCGCATCCGACTATACAACCTCCTGGTTCGTATAGCTGCGTCGTCCTCCCCTGCTGCTCGTGGACCGCCGGCACCCGGATGCCGATTCTGCTCCCGACCCTGGGTGGACGGGCGGATAATCGCGTCGCGCGAGGGCCGGGCGTCCTATTCAACCCGATGGGTCGAGCAGAACCTTGACCGAGCCGCTCGCCTTCCGGTTCGCCGTAGCGCGTAGGGCATCGCGATATTGGGAGAGAGGAAAGACGTGTGTGATCATTCTCTCCACCGAAGCGGCTGACTCTATGAGCAATTTCATCGTGACCTCGAAGGTGTGGTTCTCGCCGTCCCTCCACCGCTCCTGCCCATAGCCGACGAACCCCTTCACGTCGAGTTCACGCGCCCACAGGAAGGTCAGATCGAGCCGGGGAATATGCGCCGCGCACCCCAGCAACACGATGCGGCCTCGGGTTGAAGCGAATGCCAGAGCCTGCGCGATGCTAGTCTTGCTTCCCACGCAGTCGTATACGAGTGGGAAACCGCCCCCCGCATAGACTTCCGGTCCCACGATCGGCATGTAGGCCTGCGCTCCCGTTTGCACGAGCGCCGTGCGCGCTTCGTCTCCGGGTGCCACGACTGAGCTGGCGCCGAGCGCCCGGGCTAATTCAGCCTCGTGGTGCCGCTTGGTCTGGGCCACGACCTCTCCCTCAAAACCTGTGGCGCGGAGCGCCCACACGGTCGCCAGCGCGATCGGCCCGCTGCCAATCACCAATACCGGCTCGCCCTCCGGTGGGGGGCAATTCAACACCGCGTGCACCCCGATAGACAGGGGCTCGATCAGGACTCCAGTACGGTCTGACAACTGGTCGGGAAGGGGATGCACTTGGCTCTCGTGTGCGATCAGCCGTTCGCCCCAACCGCCGGGTAAGGAACGGTGATATCCTATGGTGAGGCCGGGAGCCATAGGTGCTCCTGCCACCGCCTGGGGTCCACACTCGCCCGCCTTTTCGCAGGTCGACGCGAGACCCTCGGTACACGAACCGCACCAGTCGGCGCGTCCCCACCCGCGGACGGCACAGGAGATCATCGGGTCGACGACCACGCGCTGGCCTAGTTCGAGACCATCAACGTCGCTTCCTACTTCGAGCACCCGTGCCAGAATCTCGTGGCCGATCACGGCAGGGAAGGATCCGAAGGGCTCCATCGCCGGGCTCGCGGCGTAACTCAGGTTGCCGATATCGCTCCCACAGATCCCCGCAAGCACTGTCTCTAGGCGCACCCAGCGAGACCCCGGTAGCGGCGACTCCCCCATCTCACACAGCGACACCCCACTCGGCCCCCCGTATAGGACCGTGTCGCTCACCCGTCCCAAGGACTTGGCGAGGAGATAGCGTGGGACCGACACGTCAAAGGTGACCGCGCGCATAATCAGTGTCCTCAGTATCATCCAAATGTGGAAAGTAGCCCGTATTCGGCCTCAATCACTCCGAACGTTAGGCGAAGAGCATCGGGTGGTGCCAGTCACGCCGACGGTGGAGAGGAGACGCGACGTCGAGCTGGGGCTGGTGACTGTATGCGCGGCGGGAGGGATGGGTTGCGCGATGGTGCTGGAACGCGTCTAGCGACCCGCGATCGACCCTCTAGTCAAGTGCGCAGCTTCGGCGGCGTCATGGGTCCTCCCCAAGCTCTCGGGCGAGGGCCTGCCGTACCTCGCGTCGTCGTCGGCCCTCGTGGAAGCGCTGGTGCTCTTCATCCGTCTGCAGCTTGAGGGTACGTACCGGCATCGGACAGCCCTGGTCGTTGATTGCCACGAAAGTGAGGAAGCAGGTGTTGGTGTGGCGCTCTACCCCGGTCAACAGATTCTCGGCCAGCACTCGCACTCCGATCTCCATCGATGTGCGTCCCACGAAGGTCACCATGGCCTGGCAGGTCACCGATTCCCCGGCGTAGATAGGCTCTCGAAAATCTACCCGGTCGATTGACACGGTAACGCATTGCCGCCGGGAATGGCGCATCGCAGTCACCGCAGCCGCGCGGTCCACCATCGCTAGGATCACGCCGCCGAATACGTGCCCCACGTTATTGACGTGGTGGGGCATCATCAGCTCGGACACCGAGCCCTGCGATTCGGTGGGGCTCCGGGGCTCTTCTTCTTGCGAGGTCACCATAGTTCAGTCTCCACCCGTTAGGGGCGGCAGCTCCAGAGGCCGAGCAACCATCACCCCGTCCTGTGACCCGATCCCAAGCAAGCGACCGGAAAGGTTCTTCTCGCTGATTCGCACGCTTTTCCCCACGAGGGGGGCATTCATGAGGTGAAGCTCTCCATCCTTCCACAGAGCAATGCCGGTGTGGGCCACATCCAGTCCAGCAACCGTGGTGGCCATCGCGAGAATGTCCCCATCCTCGATCCGGTCGGCCACCGCCGCCACCTCCCCTTCGCGGATGTAGTAGCGTGGCAAGCTGTTGAGGCGCCCTTCGGCCCTACCGATCTCCTGATGATTCTGCTCGTCGACGAGTTGGGGGTAAAGATCCCGATGCGAGGTCATGAAAGAGATGGGCTCAGGATCCACGCTCCCGCCAAGATCGGCGGTGACGATATCTATCAGCCCTCTGTCCTCGTTGTCGAGGAGCCAATCAGTGAAATAGTGGAGTCTCGATGGGTAGCCCCCGAACCGCCCGCCCCGGTACCGGATGCGTGTGATCATCGCCTGGTAGCTCCGCATCGCCTGCTCCGGCCGGTCCAGGACCTCCCTCGGGGCCTCAGTAACGAAGTGGGCCAAAGCCAGCATGTTCTCCACGAACGTGACGCAGTCCAGAGCTCGCAAGTTCACGACCAGCCGCTCGGGCCCCGGAGGATCAAGGGTCCGGGGAAGGTAGGGGGTCCCCACGAAGGTCTCCCCGATACGCGCGATGCGGTCACCCACGGCCAGCGTATCGACTCCATTCTGCCAGGCCCAGGTCGCCGTCCGTCGGATAACCTTCCAGTCCTGGTGCGTCCAGGACGGAAGTCCGGGTACGGTGTCGCCCTGGACGAGATCACCCCCTTCAGCCTGGGGCCGCACCGAAGCCGTGCTCGCTACGTCGACTAGAGCTTCAGCTCGCGGCGCGTCCTGATCGGGCCCGGGGGAACAAGCGACAAACCCCATGACGGTAAGCGCCACCCACAATGCTTCCGTCCTACCCGGATGCGCACGACCCGGCCCGCGAAGGTCTGCCCTAGCCTGACTATCCATGCTAAGACGTACCCACGGATCGAGGGGGCGATCCCGAAAGGAATTGGCACAAGTCCGGTGGCAACCTGGCACAGTCATGCCCTGGAGGGGTATTCTGAATTGTCCTAAATCTTTGCCAAATCCTCCGCAGGAGCTGAAGCTAGATGCCGTACCCAGAGATGATGGTCGCCCCAATGCGTGCAGACCTCCGCAGCATCGGGTTTCAGGAGCTCAAGACCACGGACGAGGTGGATGCCATCCTGGGAGGGGAAAAACGTGCCACGCTGCTGGTCGTGAACTCTGTGTGCGGTTGCTCTGCCGGCGCGGCCAGGCCAGCGGTCCAGATGTCACTCGACCACGCAAACAAACCCGAAGTGCTGACAACGGTATTCGCGGGCCAGGACATGGAGGCCACTGAGCGCGCCCGTGACTACATCCCGGGGTACCCGCCCTCCTCCCCTGCTGTAGCTCTCTTCCGAGGCGGCGAGCTGGTTTGGATGCTCGAGCGGCACCAGATCCAGGGTCGCCACCCTGAGCAGATCGCCGAAGACCTGAAACAGGCCTACGATGAGCACTGCGCGGCCTGAGATCGTCTACGCCAGGTAATCCGGCTAGCCGGCGCCGGCCGCTTTCCGCCGCCGCCGTGCCTCCAACAGTCCATCGAGGCTAAACGCCCCCCCACCGTTGGAGGCCAGGAACAGGTATATGATGCAGAAGAGCACGGCCAGCTCGCCCCCGTTAACGGCAGGGAAAAAGCCCCTCGGAAGGTGTGACTGGCAGTAGGCCCAAATCATTTGTATGGCCAGGATAAAGGCTATCGGTCGGGTGAAGAGTCCGACTAGGATCAGGAGCCCGCCCCAAAACTCCAGGGTCCCCGCGAGCCAGAGCTGGGTCGCAAATGTCGCGGTTCCCTGAGCCCCCAATAGCCCGAACAGCTTCTGCGCACCATGCTGCATGAACGCCAGCGCCGTTACGATCCGCAGCAGATTCAGGAAGAAGTGGCTGACCCCGCTCTGCGCCCCTACACTCGTCATCATGTCTGTGCTTCCCAGGCAGCAGCCCCGCCCCGTGGCGCGAGCACCGCACTCTTAAAAGAAATTGGCCAGTTCAAAGCATGGTCTTTCCCAGCGCGCTGGAAAAGAGTCCAACGGCGAGTCGACCGGGTTGGTTCTCAGAGTCCCGAGCGGGATTTATCTCCACCCTCCACTGTCGCCCTAGTGCGCCCCAAACCACTAGATGGCTACACCGGGCGGAGGCAGTCTGGTTCCGTGCGAACGGCGGATGGTTCCGAATTTTCGACGGTCAATCTCAGGAATCTGGTACCAGGGATTTCTCGCCACAGGGGCAAAACAGCATACCGAATGGAGAACTCGACGCAGTGTGTCGGGAACCTCTACGGGAAGCCGGGGCATACATCGTGCGGGTGGCGCTTGCGACCGCCACCGTCACTATGGGAGGACCTATCCGAACTTTCTTTGTCAGCCTGCTGGGTGCCGCTGCTCTCGCTACTGGTCTGGTTATCCTCAATCAGAAGGGTCCAGAACCCCTTCCCAAGAAGAGGGACAGTCACGCAGGTGAGAGGCAGCCTGGAACCATCTCCCTGGAGCGCCTCCGGAAACTCGGTTATTGAACCGATTCTTCCGACAGGTTTGATCTTCTCCCTCGTGCCCCCGGCGTTATTCGCTCTGGGGTAGTCGGCGCACGCTCCGAAATGCCATCAGCGCCGCCTCATCCAAGGTGGGCGCTGTTCAACTCGATATAGTCGGTCCATTCGGGAGGGACGTCGGTATCAGAGAAGATCGCCTGCACCGGGCACTCCGGCTCACAGGCACCGTAATCGATACACTCGTCCGGGTGGATGAAGTACCGTGCGTCCGCCTCGTAAATGCAGTCCACCGGACAGACGTCGACGCAGCTGGCGTTATTTGGTCTCGACGCATGGTCGGGGCGATGATGTAGGTCACCTGTCTGCCTCCAGAGGGTTGCCCCCGTCCCCGCTGCAGCATTGTCTGAGCGAAGCGGGATTACGGTGTCAGGACATGCTGGTGCACGCAGGGCTCTGCGAGGGCCGCTTGCGGGAAAGTGCGGAAGGGTCTCGGATCCAAGTCTCCGCTCACCCCCCGGCGGGGCCTGCAACGTCACGCTCGAGGGCGCGGCTGAACGTCTGCGACCAGTGGGCGAAGCGGCGAGCGAGCACGGGATCGGTCCTCTCCGCGATCGGCCCATAGATGGTCTCCACCTCTTCGTGGACGCGCGTGCGCGCCATGTGATCAGTCCAGAATTTCGCGTGGCGATACTGATCTAGGCGCTCGGCTAGTGCCACGATCTGTACAGGTACGGGAGCACTAAGGAGCGCCTCGGCCAGGACAGCTCCGGGGAGGGGAACGGACCGAACCCATTCGGCGACTTCGTCGCCGATCGCATGGCGGATATGGCTGGGATCCGCCCGGAGTTCCGCCCGCTCGCTGTCCACGCACGCTGCTGCCGCCAACCCGATCGGGTCGCAGAACCCACTGTCCACCACGAGAATGAGAACCGTCCGTCCAGGATGTAGGAAGTCCGGGTGACGTGGGTCCGGAAGGTGCTCTCGGCGTGACGCCATGGCCAAGCGGTGCGCCGCTCGTACCAGGGACACATCAGCGGCGGCAAGCCCTGCCCCTTCAAGTGTGCGACCGACGCGGGCCTCCATGGTGCAACTGCGAGTGCTGTAGTCCGCGCTCACCCCTCGTCGAGGTGGAGCGACAGATGGGCGACACTCGCCTCCACCGCCTCGTCGAGTTCGGGAGAAGGCATAGAGAAGGGATGGCCGACTTCAAAGGTGTGTCCCGCACCCGCAACTACGCCGAGTCGTCCGGAGGGCGCCGCGTGTGCCAGCACCTGGGCCTCCTCGAGTCCCACCGTCTGGTCGGCATCTCCGTGCAGGATTAACCAGGGAGCGGATACCATGCTGGCTGCAGACTCCACGTCCAGACGAGCACGGTTCCGCTCCAGATCCTGCAAGAGGCCCACGTCCAGCGGCATCTGCTGCCCGGTACGGCTGTTCGGCACGTGGATCCGTCCCGCTTCGTGCCACTCTGCTTGCGTCTCGGAATCCCATCGCTCGAAGGTGGACACAGCTGACCACGTGATCAGCGCGCGCACGCGCGGGTCGCCTGATGCGTGAAGAATGGCATCACCGCCCCCACGACTGTGCCCGAGAAGCCCAAGGCTAGCGGGCTTACGAGGGATTAGGTCGCCCGTCATCACCCACTCCACCACCCATCCCACCTCTTCCACTTCCCGAGAAAATGTGTTGGCTGCGAACGCTTCCAGTTCGGTAAATCGCTCCGGGTGGGATCCAATTCCGGACCCGGAAAAATTGAAAGAAATCACTGCGTGACCAGACGCAGCCAGGGATCGGCAAAGATGGGGAAAGAACGCCCAATCCTTGAAACCCTTGAAGCCATGGATCACGACCACTGCGGAGTGGGGAGGCGGACCTTCTGGAATCCGGACGTCCCCACGTATAAGCCGTCCAGGAATCGGCTCGCGCTGAAACGTATAGTAGACCATGGGTTCTTATGTTATGAGGGGTCCCACAACACGTCTTCCCGCGCAACTCGTGCGTTTTCCAGTCGCGCGAACACGAACAGGAGGTCGGAAAGCCGGTTGAGGTAGACAAGCACTACGCTATTTACGGGCTCGTTCGCGGAGAGGCTCACTACCGCGCGCTCTGCGCGGCGACACACCGAGCGTGCTATGTGAAGCGCTGCGGCCCCCCCCGCTCCCCCGGGTAGCACGAAGCGCTGCAGAGGCGGGAGCTCCTCGTCGGCCTCGTCCATCCACCGCTCCATCTCCGCGATCCGGTCGCCAGGCAACGGCGGAGTCGCGGGGCGACGACGGCCTTCGACCGGCGGTGGGGTGGCCAGGTCCGATCCGATGGCAAAGAGATCGTGTTGAATTCGTCCTAGAAACTCGGCGGAGGTGCCGGACGATATCTGTGTGAGTGCCCAGCCAAGAACGGAGTTGAGCTCGTCGACCGTACCGTAGGCCGCTACCCGCGGGTGATCCTTGCTCACCCTGACGCCCCCGAACAGGGCGGTCTCACCTGCATCTCCGCCTCCCGTGTAGATCTTCATCTCACCTCGTCAGTGAACCATGACGCCGCTACCTTGTCCGCTCCGGAGAAGCCGGAGGGGAATGCCACGGGTGTCTGATGCGCAGCCCCGCATGACCTACCTTCGACGGCCCGCCGCGGCGGGTCAAGGGAATAGAGGAACGGCGATGGAACGCCTCAAGCAGCATGATCCCCGCGCACAGCGGGCGAACGCGCTGTACTGGGAGTCACAATTGAGCGTTAACCAGATTGCCGACGAGATGGACCTGTCGAAGGGAATGCTGTATGGGTTGATCCAACCTAGTTGTGCTGAGCTGCTCTGTCCCCTCTGCTCGTCCGAGATGGGGTACGCGAATCGCACCGCTCGCGAGCGCGGCTTCCTGAGGTGTCCGTCTTGTGATTTCGAACAGGACGAAGATCAGGTAAGGAGTAAGTTACAAGACGCGGCTCCAGCCGACAGCGACGACCGGCTGCTCATCACCTCGGGGCTGGCCGACCCCTACACCTCCCGGCACGCCCCTCACCTTCGGCGCCCGCGCGGTCCCCTTCTGCTCGGAGTGGGAATCCTGATCGTCGCGGCCGGAATCTGGATCTTCCGAGGCCTTCCCCGGCGTTAGTGTCCGCACCGGATCCCGTTCGCCGCCGGCTCGCTGTCGATCCACCACCCCTCGGCACATGCCAGCGAGAAAGGAGGGGAGCGACCCATCCGGCTGACCATCGAAATGTCCAACTCGGCCGGCTGGTGTCCGCTCTGGTTCAGGTCCAGATATGAAAGAAATCAACGGCACTTTCGGTCCCGCGATCGCCCGACTCCCGTTGTCCCAAATAGGAGAGCCAGAGGCACGCGAGTTCCTTCGTGAGCGGGCCGTCTTCCCAGCCTTGAGGACGCTCCCGGACCGCTCCCGTCACGGCAGCGTGACCCAGCCAAATCGCCGCAAGGGGATCTCGATGGCTAATTTCGCCGCGCCGCTCTAGCAGTACGCCCGCGATCGTGTCCCTAAGGTGACGATCAAAAGTGCGTGCTCGCCCGGCATCCCCTCCTGCCGCGCTCAAGCGTTTCACGGACTCGCTCCCTGGCACCTCTAGCAGCAGCTCCACCACCACCCGGACCCGGTCCCCCAACAGGTCATTTTTTCCGATCCTGACGGAGATCTGTTTGTCCCACAATTCCCGAGCGCGCGTCCAGGCAGTCTCTTCCACATAGGCGAGGAGGTCCTCCTTGCCCGAGAAACGGGCATAGAAGGAGCCCACTGAGGTGCCCGCGCGCGATACGACGTCCTGAACAGTCACGCCATCCCACCCCCGCTCGTCCAACAAGGTGAGGCTGGCATCGAGAATGCGCGCGAGGGTGCGCCGACTTCTGGCCTGGACTGGGGGACGTACAGGAGAGGATTCAGATGAGCCCGATGACACCACGGCGCCCCCTCGACTATGAACTAGAATACTAATTCTAGAACAGAGTGGCACTTAAGGAGTTTTTCCGCAAGGTATGGGAGGAGGAAGGGATTCGTCCCGATCGGTGAACGACTGGCCGTAGCGGGGCAGATCAAGATGGCCAGACCAATTGTGCCAAAGCGCACGCCTTCATCGATTCCATCGAGGATATCAAAGCGTTGCAGACCAGGCACTTCCGTTAGCATCTTCGACGGTCGCCCGATCTTGAGGCTCCGACGTTTCCCTCAGCGCGTCGCGGTCGCGAGGTCTCGCAGGGTGCTCGCCACCTTGCGCACCTTCGCTGGGCTCCGTGTCCGTCCTGCTTCGCCCTCGAGGCGTGCCGCGAGCCCTGTGAGCGCCTCACGCCGGGCCGTGCCCGAGGCACGTTCCGCGGTTGCTAGATCGCGGCGTACCGACGCTATGCGATCGCCAGCGAGGCCGCCCGCCCTCTCGAGCTGGTCCACGTGGGCACGCGTGAGCGCAAACGACGGAGGCCAGACGAACCGCTGCTGTGCTTGTGCGTTGAAATAATCTGCGCTCAAAGATTTCGCCGCATCGATCTCGTTCTGAGAGAGAAAAGCGCTCGGTAGCAGCTCGAGGATGTCTAGGCCGCGGACGATCTCGGAGCTGACGATCACGCCGTTGTACCAGTATGCCGACCAGGTCCCGGCCATCGTCAGGCGTGTGGAGTCCGCTGGGCCACGGTCGAAGAAGGCGATCTCCTGAGGGCGCGCCGGATCTGTGAAGTCGAAGATTGAGATGCCGCCCTGATACCAAGCCTGTACCATGACATCGCGTCCCGGGATCGGTATCAGCGACCCGTTGTGGGCAACACAGTTCTCCTGGGGCGTCTGGGGCACGGGCAGCTTGTAGTAGCTCCGGAACTTCATGTCCTGGTCGGCGATGCTGAAGATCGCGTCCGCTCCCCACTCCTTCGGGTCGCTAGCGCGGCACTTGGGACCCCCGCCCCCCCCCCATTCGTCACTGAAAAGGATCGTCGTGCCGTCGTTGTTAAAGGTCGCCGAGTGCCAGTAAGAGAAATTTGAGTCAGCGACTGCCGTGAGGCGCCTCGGGTTCACGGGATCACGGATATCTATCAGAAACCCATAGCCTTCGCAGGCACCTCCGCCGAGCCCGATGGACGGGAACAGGGTGATGTCGTGGCACTGGGTCGGTCCGGTCCTCAGGCTGTTATCGTCGCCCATGATCTCAGCGAGGATCGCCGGCAGGGCCTCCCGGAGCGCCATACTGTCAGCGGCAGTGGGGGCGGTCCGGCCACTTGTTATGGCGATGCTGTCAAGCAGGGGATCGGTGAACCTGGGCGGCAGGACGTACGGGTCTCCTCCGATGTCGACGACGAACGCGCCCCCCTCCCTAGCGCGCTCGATAGCCGCGATGTCATCCGGGGCCATGCCGTGCTCCTGAGGCGCGACCAGGTCACTGAAGATGCGCGGGGAGCTCACGATGGCCGCCTGCTCGGGGCGCGCGAGTGGCACCTTGATGACCTCAATTCGGAAGAGAGCCGAGTTCGGGTCTTCGTCGGGGAGCGCCCCGGAGCAGCCGGCGAGCTCCGTCGCGGGGCGCACCGGAGCGGATCCAGATACGTAGATGTAAACGTTTTCCGCGTCTGTCGGGTCCACCAAGAGCGAATGCGTGTGTGACCCTCGGCAGGTTTGCACGTTGCCGACGTACCTTGGGTTCAGGATGTCGCTGATGTCGAAGATGCGGATTCCGCGCAACCGCTCTGGGCTGACCCGTTCCTTCACCCCTTCCGTCCCGCAGTCGAGGCGTCCACCGAAGCCCTCACCAGAGACGAAGAGGAGGTGCTGGTAAACGGAGACGTCGCTCTGGGATGCGGGGCAGACAAAGCCTCTCACGAGCGATGGCTGGCTGGGGTCCGAAATGTCCCACACTTGGAAGCCGCTGAAGTTGCCTTGGATCGCATACTTTCCGGTGAAGGCGAGGTCGGAGTTGATGCCACCGACAAACTCTTCCGGTGGGGCAGTCTTAGAGATGACCCGTAGGTTCCACGTCGCCTCGCCTGCGTCGAAGAGTCCGGGCAGGAGGCCGATGCGAGGGTCGGGGCTCGGAGCCGCCGCTGCAGCCGGGTCGGGACCTGATAAGGCCGCCTTCGAGTTCGTGGCAGACGGGGCGCAGGCGCTCGTGGCTAACAACCCCGCGGTGAGCGACAGCCTGGCGGGAAATCTCATTCGGGACTCCTCGGTAAGTCGGATTTACTGGTGCGATCAGCGCACACCGCCCAGCGGGACATCGGGCAGCGCGGCGAGCATGCGCCCCATGCGTGCGATTTCCGTGAGTTGGTCTGCCTGAATATCGGACGAGAGCTTGAACACCACCCCGTCTTGTGTAGCGGTATCCCATCCAAACAGATCATCAACCATAGTCACGGCTCCACGGTGGTGCTGAATCATATACGTAAGGAAGACGCGGTCGAATTCCGTTCCCTGAGCCTCATCCAACTTCCATATCTGCTCTGGGGTCAGCATGCCTGGCATGTGGAGAGCGTATTCAGTGCCGTGCAGAATGAGTTCGGTGCCCGCGATCATCACCTCGGGCACCGGTTCGCCCCGCTCGCCGAGCCACTGCTGCATAAGGGAGATCTCGTCTTGCTGAGAGTTCATGATGCGCGCGGCCAGAATCTGCACAGATGGGCCTGCCCCGTGGGTAGGCGCCTGGGCTGCCATAACGAGCGCTTGTGCGTGGTGCCTGATCATGCCGGTGACGAATCGTACGTCGGCTTCGGTGAACCTCATGCGGGTGCTGTCGGTCCGGGCCCTGTAGAGAACCTCCAGATCGGACGTCGAGCCATTGGTGGGGCGGGGGGCGGCGCCTCCACAGGCTGCCATGGTCAGAGTCAGGAGGGCCCCGGTCGCCAGGTGTGAGCGTTGTCTCATCGGTCTGAGGTATTGTTGCGTTGGGCAGAAGGTGAGGCCCACGGCACATCTTGCACTGTGGGTCTCATCCCAATCGTTATTAGGCCTCGTGTCGGCCTGTCTATTCCGAAATAACCAACCCTCTCCCGACGAGCTTGATGGGATCAGCCCCTGGCTTCGGGACGAACTTGTTCAGCCACCCGCCTTCCCAGCTGGCGACGTATACGTTGCCAGCCTGGTCAACGTCCATCTGGTGTGGACGCCCGAGGCCACCGGAAAAGCCGCCACCGTATCCTCTTCCCGCGCCCCAGTGGTACTGGAGCACACCGTTTAGGTTGTACCTTAGGATACGGTTCACCGCCGCAGAGACCACCCAGACCGCTTCGTTCTCGTCGATGAAAATGCCGACGGGATCGGTGACGTCAGGCCACTCTTCGATGAACTCCCCGTCTTCCGTAAATACCTGGATGCGGTTGTTGTTCCGGTCGGCCACGTAGATGCGGTGATCCCGGTCCACGGCAACGCCGTGGATCAGGTCGAACTGCCCGGGGCCGCTTCCGACCGAACCGAACTCCGACACGAGCTCACCCTCAGCGTTGTACCTGACGATGCGGCCGTTATGGTAACCGTCTCCGACTAGGAAGTCGCCGTTGGGGAGGAAGGTCATCACAGAAGCCTGACCGAAATCGAGCGGTCCTGGGCTCGTGTTGGCTCGCGCCTCCTCTCTGCTTTGGGCCGAATTGGGGTCCAGGAGTCGCAACACGACCTTCTTGCCGTCGTTGGTAAATTTGATGATCTGTTCGTGGATGTCGTTGACTCCGCGACCGCGCTCGACGACCCAGATGTGGCGCTCGGGGTCGTACGGGCTGATATAGACCTGGTGCGGAGTGTTGAGCATCGTGTCCCACTGGGTCCAGCGTTCGATGATGTCTCCGTTACCGTCGACGACCACCATGTAGTTGGAGCTGTTCGGCCGCTCCTCACCGTCAGCGTTCCGATCGCCCCACACGGCCACGATGATCCGGTCCGGGGTGTCCGCAGCCATGCCTGACACCTCCCCCCACACCCACTCCTTGTCGTGGTCTGGCGCCGGCTTCCACCAGTTTTCGTCGGCAATATATCCGCCGGTTCGGTCATCCCCGCCCTTCACGATGTCTCCCTGCGCAGCCTGGACCTCAACGGTGCAGGCTGGGAGTATCGCCAACCCAGCGGCGAGAACGAGGGCGGCACCCACGCGATCGAGTCTCATCATGTTTCCTCTCCAGAAAAGGCTCCAACAAGGGGTTTCTGCCCGCTTGTGGGACGAAACTTCGGCGAAAGTGGGGTTGTCAGGCGGATTTGTGTCAGGTTATGGACGCCACTGTCCCTCTAACGGCGTCGCGCCTCCAAGGTATCAAGGACGTCTTGGAGCTTGATACCCGCTCCCTTGAGTGCTGCCAGTAGGTGGTAAAAGAGGTCGGCAGCTTCTTCGGGAATACGCTCGCGGTCGGCGTGGGCGAGCGCGACGACCAACTCAGTGGTCTCTTCGCCGAGCTTCTTGAGCCGCAGGTTTTCGTCACCAAGGAGGCGCGTCGTGTAACTCCCCTCCGGAAGGGTGCTAGCACGCTCTTCAATCACGGACCACAGCGCGTCGAGCGGGCCGGCAGCGGTGGGCGTCGCACCGTCACCAAAGCAACTTACGTCCCCCGTGTGACAGGCTGGGCCGAGAGGGTGCACGAGCGCCAGAACGGTATCACCGTCGCAGTCGGCGAACAGCGCGAGGAGCCGCAGCACATTACCGCTGGTTTCGCCCTTTCTCCATATCTCGCCGCGACTGCGCGACCAGAAATGGACATCTCCGGTTGCCACCGTGCGGGCTAGCGCATCGCGGTTCGCCCAGGCCACCATGAGAACCCGTGCGCCGCCCGCGTCCTGCGCCACCACGGGAACGAGTCCCTGGTCGTCGAAGCGAAGGCTGTCCAGGTCTGCGGCGGAGCGGAGGCGGCGGTCGGTCATGCGGCCTCCCCGGCCGGGTCCTGAACGGGCGAAGTCGGTCGCACGTTTACCCCCCATCTGGTTAGCGTCGTCTTGAGCGCGTCCACCGTAGTGAGCCCGTCGTGTAGGATGCCTGCCACCAACGCGGCGGAAGCCAGCCCTTTTGCGAACGCATCCCGCAGATGAGCGGCTT
>Ga0115002_10005665_pt1 | contig 14624 bp, 16 predicted proteins | sample ArcticOcean_MG_C_8_FD_89576 | JGI IMG/M metagenome (GOLD analysis project Ga0115002, IMG submission 89576) | Marine microbial communities from western Arctic Ocean - ArcticOcean_MG_CB11_86 | ecosystem: Environmental > Aquatic > Marine > Oceanic | place: Arctic Ocean: Canada Basin | collected... | reverse complement strand
TTCGCGGCTCGAGATCAGACCGAGCACTGGACACTCAATTTCTATGTTGAAAACGATCTGTTTTCTGAAACAGACCAGGATTACACAAGCGGCATACGTGCTTCCTGGGTGTCGCCAGATCTCGCAGATTATCTGGAAGATCCCGCACTGCCCCGCTGGGTTCGATCGATCAACAAACGTCTCACTTTTTTCCATCAAAAAAAGGAAGGTCTGAAGCGTAATGCCGTTGCTTCGATTGGGCAGACAATTTATACCCCCAGGATCTCACCCGTACCGACGTGATTGAGGATGACCGGCCCTATGCTGGTTGGCTTTTCTTCTCCATGGCGTACCAAACACGCAACAATGATCAACTGGATACCCTGGAAGCCCGTTTTGGTGTCGTAGGCCCTTCAGCACTGGGCCAGGAAGGACAGGACTTCATTCACGACCTGCGTGGATTTGACAAGTTTCTCGGCTGGCATAATCAGCTAAAGAATGAACCCGGTGTGGTGTTTCTCTGGGAGCACAAACGCAAGCACAAGCACGTGTACAATCCGTCCTCACGCTTCGGCTTCGATATGATCGGGCACAGCGGTATCTCTCTGGGTAATGTCAGAACCTACCTTAATCTGGGCGCGGAGTTGCGTTTAGGCTGGGCTATTCCAGACGATTTCGGCACGTCCGCCCTGCGTCCGGGCGGTGATAATGCAACGCCTGATGTCATCTGGGATCCACGACAAACAGTCGATAGAAGCTGGGGTTTGCACGGTTTTATTTCTTTCGACTTACGCCTGGTGGGGAGGGACATCTTTCTTGACGGCAATACCTTTCGGGGCAGTCACAGTGTCGCCAAGGAATCTTTTGTCTTGGATGGCGCCGTGGGCTTTAGCATCATCTATGGGGGTGTAAAGCTATCCTACGCACAGGTGTTCCGCAGCAAAGAGTTTGCAACTCAGAATCATTCTCATTCATACGGCTCCTTTGCCTTTTCATATACTTTCCGCTAAGGCTGCCCAAAAGGGCCTAAAGAGTTGACTTCGAATAGCGTCAAAGTTAATTTAACCGCTTTCGCCTGTCCCTAGGCCAGATGTTCGTACGGTGTGATATCGATTAACAGTTTTTTTAGGGCGTAACCACCGTCTAAATCAAAGGGTGTTCATAGAGGAGCAAGCATGCTTGTTGCAATTGCGTTTATACTATTGGTTGTCATATCAGTAGCCTTCCACCTTTGGAGTCCCTGGTGGTTCACACCGCTGGCTTCCGACTGGGGAACCATTGATCTAACGGTTGATATCACCTTCTGGGTGACTGGTGCAGTCTTTATTGCGGTCAATCTCTTTATGGCCTACGCCATTATCCGCTATCGAAACAAAGGCCCTGACACCGCGCGGGCCCGCTATGAACCGGAAAATCCCAAGCTCGAAATATGGCTCACCGTCGTTACGGCGATCGGTGTTGCCGCGATGCTTGCCCCCGGTCTAGTGGTTTGGAATGACTTCGTTAATGTGCCCGACGAGGCATGGGAGGTCGAAGTCGTCGGTGAGCAGTGGCGCTGGACCTACAGGCTTCCAGGTGAAGACGATCAACTCGGCACCTCAGATGCTTCCCTGGTCAATATCAAGAATCCTTTAGGTGTTAATCCAAATGATCCGAACGGCCAGGACGATCTGATTATTACCAGCAATATCGTCCATATTCCCATCGATAAGCCCGTTAAGATGCTCCTGCGATCAAAAGATGTTTTGCACGACTTTGCCGTTGCAGAATTTCGCGTCAAGATGGACCTCGTTCCGGGGCTCGTGACCTACATCTGGTTAACACCCACCAAAATAGGCACCTACGACGTCTTGTGTGAAGAACTCTGTGGCCTCGCGCATTTCACGATGCGCGGCAAGGTTGTCGTCGATACCCAGGAGGACTTTGACGCCTGGAAGGCCGAGCAAATGACGTTCGCTGAGACCCAGGCCATCAGTGAGGGCAACGTCGCTGTAGGTCAGGCCCTGTATGGCATCTGTGCTGCCTGTCACGGCCAGAATGGTGAAGGTAACGTCGCCCTCAACTCGCCTAAACTAAGCGGCCAGGCTGACTGGTACATCGCTCAGCAGCTGCACAACTTCAAGCACGGTATCCGCGGTGCCCATGAAGATGATGAGTTCGGTAAACAAATGGCACCCATGGCGGCTGTATTAGCTGATGATGCGGCAATCCGTAACGTCAGTGCCTACGTCGCCTCCCTGCCCCCACACATCACTGAATCATCGGCTCAAGGGGATATCGAACGCGGTATGGATCTCTACCTCACCTGTGGTACATGCCACGGGATGGCTGGCCAGGGGAACTACGCTACTCACTCGCCCAAGCTTAGCGGCCAGGAAGACTGGTATCTAACAAGACAACTGCAAAATTTCAGGAACGGTGTCCGGGGTGAACACCGCGATGATCTGTTCGGGCCACAAATGCGCAGTATGGCGAGAATGTTAAGATCAGACGACGACGTCAACGATATCGTTGCCTACATTGGAACGCTGTCTCAGACCGATCAATTAGCACCAACAACTAACGAAAGGGGTCAATAATGGCTTACGTCGCTCTCTCCGACCGAGGACAAGCACTTTCTCATCCTAAAAGTTGGGTTACAAAATACGTCTGGAGCCAGGATCATAAGGTTATTGCGATCCAGTATGGCATCACTGCAATTGCCGTTGGCGTCGTTGCTCTCATACTGTCAGCCATGATGCGTTTGCAATTGGGCTTTCCAGATTCCTTTTCCATCATCAGTCCGAGTGAGTATTACCAGTTTGTCACCATGCACGGCATGATTATGGTGATCTATCTGCTCACAGCATTGTTTTTGGGCGGCTTTGGCAATTACCTGATTCCACTGATGGTCGGTGCCCGGGACATGGTATTCCCCTATATGAATATGCTCAGTTATTGGGTGTATCTGCTATCTGTCATTATCCTGATGGCGAGCTTTTTTGTCCCGGGAGGCCCTACCGGTGCTGGCTGGACGCTATATCCACCACAAGCCATTATGTTCGGCACACCCGGCGCTGACTGGGGCATCATCTTTATGCTCGTGTCCCTTGCGGTGTTTATTGTTGCCTTTACTATGGGTGGTCTTAACTATGTCACTACAGTATTACAGGCTCGTACCCGAGGCATGACCCTGATGCGTATGCCGCTTTCTGTCTGGGGTATCTTTACGGCAACGGTTCTAGGTCTGCTGGCATTCCCGGCATTGCTGGTCAGCGCGATCATGATGATGCTGGACCGGCTATTGGGTACCAGCTTCTTCATGCCAGCCATTGTTTCGATGGGTGAGCAAACTGAATACGGTGGTGGCAGCCCGGTGCTGTTCCAGCATCTGTTCTGGTTCTTTGGACATCCAGAGGTTTATATCGTCGCGCTACCTGCATTCGGGATCGTCTCTGACCTGTTAAGTACCCACGCGCGAAAAAACATTTTTGGTTATCGCATGATGGTTTGGGCGATCGTCATTATCGGTGGCTTAAGCTTCGTTGTCTGGGCCCACCATATGTATGTCAGTGGCATGAATCCCTATTTCGGTTTCTTCTTCGCAACGACGACACTTATTATTGCGGTACCCACCGCTATTAAAGTTTACAACTGGGTATTGACCCTGTGGCAAGGCAACATTCACCTGCGGGTACCCATGTTGTTTGCCATTGGTTTTATCTTTACCTTTATCCACGGCGGCCTGACCGGCATATTCCTTGGCAACGTGGTGGTGGACCTGCCGCTTTCCGATACCTATTTCGTAGTTGCTCACTTCCATATGGTCATGGGTGTATCGCCCATACTGGTGGTGTTCGGTGCGATCTATCACTGGTATCCAAAGATGACCGGGCGCATGTTCAACGAAACAATGGGCAAATGGCATTTCTGGCTGACATTCCTAGGTACCTACGCAATCTATCTGCCTATGCACTATCTTGGCTTCCTGGGTGTACCTCGACGTTACTACTCCTACGAAGGCATCGATTTTATTCCAGAATCCGCTCTGGCCTTAAATACTCAGATAAGTACCGCGGCGTTATTCGTTGCCGTGGTTCAAATCCTGTTCTTCGTTAACATCATCTGGAGTTTGTTTAAGGGTCCCAAGGCAGATGGCAACCCATGGGGAGCGACTACGCTGGAATGGCAAACTAAAGAGACACCGCCCATACATGGTAACTGGGGTCCAGAATTACCAGGGGTCTATCGCTGGGCATACGACTACAGCGTTCCCGGTGCAGAAAAAGACTTTATTCCACAGAACGTACCGCCTGCCCCAGGGGAAACGTCGGGAACCTAGCCATGGAAGCAATACTGGTCTTTATTTTCGTCGCAGTCGGAGTCGCCTACTGGTGGCTCTGGCGCCATAAAATCATGGATAAACCCTGGGCGACCGAGGGTACCGAGATTGACGTGCGGGAAGATCTAGGTGGTATGTTTTCATCTGCAAAAACCGGATTATTTTTCTTTCTAGCAGTCGTCACCAGCGTGTTTTCACTGTTCATCAGTGCCTACTTTACCCGCATGGAGATAAACGACTGGCTGCCGGTACATGAGCCAGGTTTGCTCTGGTTTAACACCACTCTATTGGTGCTCGCCAGTGTCGCCATTCATTGGTGCAGTCGAGCAGAACGAGAGCCTGTGGTTAAGGCAACGTTGATGGCCTGCGGTATCTTCACTATCGCGTTCGTTGTCGGGCAATATATGGCCTGGCAGCAGCTGATCAGCGATGGCCACTACTTACAATCCAATCCTGCCAACGCATTTTTCTATCTGTTCACCGGTTTACATGCATTGCATATCATTGGTGGGCTTTGGGTTTGGCTGCGCGCAACGTTTCGTGTGTTTAGCGGCGTGGAGTTGGAAGAAGCAAGAATTAGTGTGCATTTGTGCCGAACATACTGGCATTTTTTACTGATCGTCTGGATGGTGTTGTTTGCCTTACTCCTATCCACATAAACAGGAATCGATATTATGAGTGACACTGCTGTAGCAAGCCCCACAGAACTTCGTGATGGGGCGTCTGGTTTCGCACAGGACTGGTCTGCCGACAAACAAGCCTTCCACGCTCCCTGGGGCAAGGCAATGATGTGGATATTCCTGTTAAGTGACACGTTCATCTTCTCCTGCTTTCTGACCTCCTACATGAAGGTACGGATGACAACCACCGAGCCCTGGCCCAACCCCAGTGAAGTGTTTGCGTTAACGGTAGCCGGAAACCACATCCCCCTGTTACTGATCGCCATCATGACCTTTATTCTGATCAGCAGCAGCGGCACCATGGCAATGGCGGTGAATTTTGGCTACCGCAAGAATCGCAAAGTCGTCGTGTGGCTTATGGTGGCAACTGCACTGTTTGGGGCATCCTTCGTCGGCATGCAGGCTTTTGAGTGGACCAAGCTTATCGTTGAAGAAGGCGTACGGCCCTGGGGTAACCCGATGGGCGCCCCACAATTTGGTTCCTTCTTCTTCATGATCACCGGGTTTCACGGATTGCACGTTAGTGGGGGTGTGATCTATCTGTCCTTCATTGCATTCAAGGTGTGGCGTGGTGATTACGATCGATCAGGCAACTACGAGGCGGTGGAAATCGCAGGTCTATACTGGCACTTCGTAGACCTGGTTTGGGTATTTATTTTTGCATTCTTTTATCTTTGGTGAGGAAATAACATGTCAGGCTCAGATGGTCAGCAGCATCCGATAAAGCTCTATCTTTGGATTTGGTTGTTGCTTTTTGTACTCAGCACGCTGTCCTATATGGTCGACTATATGCAATTCCAGGGAATAGTGCGCTGGTCGCTCATCCTGTTGTTTATGGCGTTAAAAGCAGGCTTTATTGTCGCGATTTTTATGCATATGACATGGGAAAGAATGTCACTTGCATTAGCGATTCTGATGCCACCTCTGGTTTTGCTGGTATTAATTGGTCTCATGAGTATTGAAGCCAATTACACGTTTGGGACTCGCCTAACGTTTTTCGCTACCTAAGCGTTCATCCCGCATGAATAACGTTGTGCCGGACTGCCAAATCAGAAAGTTGTCAGTGCCACTCTCGACCGGAGGCGCTGAACGCGCCTCACTTTTTTCGCTGGCTAAGCGTTACTACAGAGAGTTCAGATAGGCAGCGAGATCATTGATCGCCTGATCACTGGTTAACATCGATGCCATCGGCTTCATTTGCATGCCATAGAGATCTTTGCTGTCGGAACCACGAACCCCCGACTTAAAATTCTTTAACTGTCGTACTACATACCAGTCCTGTTGCAACACCAGACTCGGACCATTCATTGCTTTAAGGCCTTTGCCATCTGTCCCATGACAGGCGCCACATACAGCATAGAGCGCTTTACCTGTTGCAGCATTTCCCTCAACCGAGGCGGTTATTTCAGCCGGCGGCATTGACGCAATGTAATTGGCCATTTTTGTAACCGCGGCATCATTAGTTAACATCGATGCCATAGGTCGCATCTGCATACCGAAAATATCGTCCTTGTGAGATCCCCGAATTCCCGTCTTGAAATTCTTCAACTGGCGCTCGACATACCAGGCTTCCTGACCCGCGAGAGCAGGTCCGTTAAGCGCAACGTTCCCTTCACCATTGGCACCGTGACAGGCGGCGCACACAGCGTACGCAGCTTTATCAGCGATGGCTGTGGACATAGCAAAAAGGGTAAGGACTAATAGTGTTACTTGTTTCATTTGTTTTCCTGTTTCGGTTTCTGTTTCCTGATTCATGCCAGGCTTACTTATGTTGTTGAGAATGACTGTATAAATTGCGATCTATAAACCCATCCATCCAGTGCAATATCGCCAACAGCCAGTGCGGCACTCCAGGTTCCGTGGCAACTTCCACGACGTCTGGGTGGGTTTTTAACACATCACTTAATTGTTGTTCTTGTTCTGGGTCAAGATCTACGAGAAAAACATGTTTTCCCTCATCCAGCGCCTTTTCGAATTGCTTAAAATGATAGTTGGGCTTCTGAAAGCCTATTAATCCTCCCTCCCAGATACAAAAGCCAAAAGCAATGAAGGAAAGAAATATGTAGGGTACCCAGCCTAGAATGGCATCAGGCAATTCCAAGACATAAGCACCTCCCAGGATGACCGTTACCGCGACTGCTCCCACAAGCGCGCCAATTTCAGCCGAGTGCACAACATCGCTTTCAAATAACGATTGCACAGCGTGCAAATGTACATGGTTCGCCAAACCTACCTCGTCATGGCTAAGCACGTGAATCTGAGGGTTCTCGACCCCGCCCGCTTCTAACTGTTCTTCGAGTTTTTCTAGATCATCCAGATCGTCGCTAATCAGGTAGTGTCTCAGTGTCATACCGCATCCTTAGATTATTCTTCTGGTGGGTCACTGTCTTACTACGGTGCCTTCGCACACTAGACAAATGTGAATTTCATTGTAGCAATTGTTCTTTAGAGCGCCAAACTTTACATGACCGCTGAAATCTCGAATCGGCGCCACTATTCGGTAGAAAATAACGCCTCCAGATGCGCCTGCGGTAAGGGTGTAGTGACCTTTGATACCGCAAAGGTCACTATCACAGAGACAATTTCACCAAGAGCAGCACAGGAGTATGGATTAGGCGACTCCAGCGCCAACCAGTTCGCAACACCAAACAGCCATGTGCCATCAAACCATACTGGATCAATCCAGCCACTGTGAAACAAGATAAATGCGCCCATGCCGCTTATTAACCCTGCATAGGCGCCAGCCCGGGTAACACCATGCCAAACAGCACCCATCACGAGGGGGCCTGCAAACGCAGCCATCATGCCTCCGGTACCAATCATAATAATCAAGGCGACGTTACGATCCACCAGTGCCCAGGCAATACCCATACAAACAAGCAGAACGAGGCCTGTACTGAAACGACTAATCAGCAACACCCTTCGATCAACCTCCGCTTCCGTCATTTCTGGATGGAATTTAGGCACATAGGTACGCCGATAAAGATCGTTGGCAATCACCTGAGACGAAGAAATTACTAAGCCATCAGCTGTAGACATAATCGCTGCCAACACACCGACACCGATCAACGCTGCGAACCACGCCGGAAACAACTCTATAAACAGCCGTGGTAACGCCTGATTAGCACCCATGCCTTCTGCTAGTAATGCATCCCCAAATATCGCTCTTGCCAGTAGTCCTCCAAGACCCATGGTTGCCATCAGCATGCCCGCAATGAAGGCATACTTCACAAATCGTATACGGTCCCGATCATGCTCCAGTGCCCAAATCTTATTGCCGATATGAGGCAACAATCCTAAGGGCACCACCGCAATCACCCAGGCAGCCATTGACCACCAGGAGTGATATAGGGGCGTCGTAGGATTTAACAAACCCACTAGTGTTGGATCCTGCGCGCGCAGATTGTCTATTAGACCAGACAGGCCCCCGACCACTCCGCTCCCGGTCAGGAACAGAACGATAATGAGCACGGCTAGCAGCAACATGATAAAGCCCTGAACACCATCGGTGAGGATATCGGCGTGTGCACCACCCATCGTTACATAGAGTAATAAAACGACGGTGGTAATGCCGAGTGCCCATGCTGGTGGTAACCCGAGCATGATCTCGAACATGACGAGCCCGGAAACCAGTTGGCCCGCAAGATAGAAGAACAGCGCCAGCGAGAAAATTGCCACCAGCACACGAATACCGTCAGAGCCATATCTGTCACCGAGAAACTCCGGAATAGATCGGTCAGCAAATCGATGACCCGCCTTCGTCACGAGGCGTATACAAATGAGTAAACCAAAGTAAACGCCAAAGGGGTATAACATCCCCCAGAGGACTGCAGTACCGTATTGATAGGCAAGACCTGGTCCGCCAAGGAAAGTAGCCCCACTCGCGGTAGTTGCAGCAAATGCCAGAGCGAGAAAGAAGGGACCATAACCGCCTCTCGCTGTTGCATATTCGTCAGCGCTTTTTACTCGTTTACTGGCGAGGTAACCGAGAACGAGCATGCCACCAACGTAAATCACCAGGAACAACCAGGACCAGGAAAACAGGGTCATTACAACCACCACCCATTAGACAAGGGGCCAATCCTAACTGAGAAGCATTAAGGTCGTCGAGTCCTATACTGGCCGGTGAGGTTGCTCAGGATCATTATTGTCGAAGATATGAAATTCATCAGCCAGGACGCGATAGCGCGGCAGTAAGCCCTGCAACGCAGCCTGTCGTTCATGAATCAAAGCTTCTGGTGTGTGACGGGAAGACCTTGTCTTGCTGCGTTGTATTGCCATTGCGGCGTCAATGGCAATGTAGAACATTTTTACTTTGTACCCGGCCTGCTTTAACGCCTGCAGCATCCGAAAGTTCTCTTCCCGTGCACAGGCCATGTCCTTGATAATATCGAAGCGCCTACTGGCCGCTTCCTCAAAGAGTTCATGGGATAGCGCCCGTGCTGGCATTTCCCACTCGATAAACGCTGGCTCCAGACCCTCTTGCAGAACGGCGCGCTGATACTCAGGAAGATATGTCATCACAAGGTCGGGATTAAACACGAAAGCCGCTTTCGGGAAATCACCTTTGTCCTGCGCAACTGACACAAACGTACTCTTTCCGGCGGCGGGGATCCCTGCCATTGCATACACCGTGGGCTTGGCAGACGGGCGTAACTCGGGTGGAAACATCTGGCCTCGAACAAGCGCAATGCTCTCATCGGGCAATCCGCTCATCCAGTTACTTCTTTTGCGCCCTGCGCTTCCGTGCCCGGTCTGCTCTGGCCTTCTCTGCTGCTATCTGCTTTTTATCCCACTCTTTCTCAAACTCCGCCAGCGCTTTGGCTCTGGCCGCCAGTTTCTTCTGAAATGGTTTCGCCGTTTTCAGCTTATCCTGGGCAGTATTCATAATATCTTTCGCTTCCATTAGGGCATCGCCTAATAGCACGGCTGCTGCCCGGGCTTTCTTCAGTTGATTCTGTGCGGTTTTAGTGCCGCTTTTGCGAACTGCCTCCGCTTCTTTCTTGACTCGTTTGGAGGCTGTCTCAAGTTTTTTCTTTTCCTTATGATAAGCATCGCGGGCCTTTTCATAGTCTTTCTCATGATTCGCAAGATACTTATCCTTAGAGGTCATTATTTTTTTCTGGACGCTTAGAAATTGTTCTTCTAATTCGTCCAGTAGATCCTGTGTTGATTTTCTGGTCATTTCTTTACTCCATATAAAGCTATAGCTATAGCTATAGCATAAAACAAAACAGACGCTATTTATTGGCCGGTTTGATTCTATTGTTGCGCAAAGTGGCCTAGCGGGATAATTGGGGGAACATCTGCGCAATCGATTTCCCCTCAACCGCCAGATAACGCACAATGAGCGTCCTGAAAAATCTGATTAATGGAGAACATCAATGCCCGTAATAGATATGTCCACACTGAAACCCGTCGGTGAGTTCGGTTCCAAAGCCTGGGGGGAAGGTTGTTCGGAAGGAGCCGTCAAAATGCTTGAGGCCGCCAATCTACCGACCGATATCAATTGGGCCTTCAGCGAAGATTACACGCACCCACCGGCGAGACTCATGGAAGGTGGGCGTACCCATGCCGGTTACTTCATTATGGTCAAAGATGGTATAGCGTCTGCCGGTGATGGCATCCCCGATGAAGCACTGGCCCTGCCCGGTTTCCACATTCAAATATCCTGGGCGGCTATCTGCAACCAGTCTGGCGCTCACTATGGCAGTGCCGGCCAGAAACAACGCTCGTCCGAGGAAGCGGTAATGTTCGCTGCGATAGGTGAATACGTGGGTCGACCTAACCCATTTGGTTTTCCAATCAATGCTGCCGGCAAACCAAGCGCGATGCTGGACCCTGTAGGTCCATGGCCACGAGAAGTCGGCGCGGCGATCGGTGAAGGCGGTGAAGAAGGAAACGGCTTGCACAATATCGCGGCGACTCTGCAGACTGACTCTCCAGAATTTGCCGATCTACCGGTCACTGATCTGCGCGTTCCCATTTTTGGCGAAATGACCGATCAGCAGAAGGCAGACTTCGTAAAATTGTGCGGGATCGAAATGTAATGTATTCGGGGTAACCCTCGGGTTACCCCGATTGCCTACATTGCCAGCTGCCAGCCCACCATCAGTTTCCAGCTGAGGACTATCCAGTTTCTACCAGACAGGCCATTGGTATTCCAACGCCAACTAGTCAGTTTTTCCGCCCGGCGCGAACTAAACCGTAACTATATCAGTGGCAATTAGAGCCAATGTGATAAGGATGCTGCCTACGGAAATAACCGCCAGCGCGGTAGCAATGGTGAAAATCATTGCACTTCTCCTAATAATCGAGAATCCCAATGTATCCGGTTTGGCATATCGATGAATTGATCTGTATCAACGTGCGGTGAGTTGCGTACAATACCGCCCCATGACTCGCCTGGCTCTGCTTCTCCTTTGGTGCACTATCATCTCCTTTGCCCCCGTCCAGGACGTGTCGGCCCACGGTAGTATTATTGCCGGCGAGGATATCTGTGAATTGGATATTGGTTTTCTAAAGGCCCATTTCAAAATCTATCTCCCAGAAACTCATCAGCGCGAAGAGTTCTGTGAGGATCTGCCGGTACCATCAAGTAGCCTTTTCGTGATGGAGTATGGCCACAATCAGCTGGAAACCATGCTTATCGATTTCCGCATCATTCGGGATGTCACCGGATACAAGTCGTTTGCCCGAGGAGAACATGTTGCCGCCATCAACGATATCGAGTCGGTCACGGTATTCTACCAATCACCCGTCGTTGAACCGGATGTCTTTACGGTTTTGCATGAATTTGACGAATCCGGATGGTACGTCGGTATCGTCACTGCAACGCATAAAGATGAAGTCTATACCGCGGTATTTCCATTCGAAGTAGGATTTACCGGTCTTGGTTACTGGCCATTTTTCGCGCTCGGTATTGCATTGTTACTACTGTATTTGTGGTACGACAGAAGGCCCGGCGCGATATGAAGTACCTTCTTACCCTACTATTACTGTCACTAACTATTAGCCTGACCCACGCCAGCGATATTGCAGAGGTCTGGACCAGCAAGCGAATTCAAATCAGCTATCAGAGTGCTCTGCAGCCCATCGCAATCAATAAGATGCATCACTGGATTATTGAGATTAAGACCCTCGATGGGCTTGCCGTTGAAGATGCAAACGTTCAGGTCACCGGCGGAATGCCAGCCCATAATCATGGTCTACCAACATCGCCACAGGTCACTGAACACCTCGGTGAGGGTCGCTATCGTGTGGAAGGCATGCGCTTTCATATGAACGGGCAATGGGAAATCAGGATTTCCGTCAAACGGGACGGCCTCGATGAACTCGTGACCATCCCGCTGGTGTTGTAGTGAGCAAACTATTACCCATCCTCGGATTCGTCCTCGTGACCAGCCTGATCATCTGGTTTGCCGTGCAGCTTTCACAACCCGCTACCTGGTCACCCGAAGAACGCCAACTCCTGGCATCACTGTCGCTATCCAGTCTGCAGAAGTTACCTGCCGACCCCAGCAATCATATAGCCGATGATCTGCGTGCTGCGAAGTTTGGCCAGCAACTCTTCTTCGATACGCGTTTTAGTATCAATGGTGCAGTGGCGTGCGCGACCTGCCATCAACCTGAACGACGATTTGCTGATGGTCTGATCAGAGGTGTCGCCATTGGACAGACCGATCGCAACACGCCCAGCGTTGTCGGCGGTGCATACAGTCCCTGGCAGTACTGGGACGGACGTAAAGACAGCCAATGGTCTCAGGCGCTGGCACCCCTGGAGCATCCCATGGAGCAAGGGGGCAATCGCCTTTACTACCTGCGATTGGTGGCAAGTTTTTACAAATCTACCTACGAAGCAATTTTTGGCGCGCTACCGGATTTATCCGATACCAATCGATTTCCGCTACATGCCGGTCCCGTCGACAACGCGGACTGGCGGAGCAACTGGCTCGCCATGGATACCGCGGACCAGCAGACTATCAATCGGGCCTTCGCCAATCTCGGTAAGGCGCTGGCTGCCTATGAACGACGGTTGCTACCGGGCCCATCAAAATTCGATGACTTTGTTGACAGCCTGGGAACCAAATCGGTGATATTCAACGCTGAAGAACAGGCCGGGCTCAAACTCTTTATCGGCAAGGCCAACTGTATTCAGTGTCACAACGGCCCGCTGCTCACTAATCATGAGTTTCACAACACCGGGGTAGAAACTGCGCCCAGCGAGCTTCCAGATAAGGGGCGCATTCAGGGTGTCCGTGACGTTAACCTCGATGAGTTTAACTGTCGCAGCACCTATGCAGACACAGCTGGTCACTGTGCAGAGCTACAATTCGCGAGGACCGGCCCGGAACTTATCGGCACGATGCGTACACCCTCATTACGCAATTTAAAAAACACTGAACCCTATATGCATAAGGGCCAACTGCCGACGCTTATCGATGTGCTGCGCCACTACAATGAAGCCCCAACCGCAATCATTGGACACAACGAGGCAAAACCACTCAACCTCACCCTAACGGAGTTGTCACAGCTGGAAGCTTTTTTGCACACACTCGACGCACCCATTGCCGCTGAAGATGAGTGGCTCACCCAACCGGATCTACCCCAGTAGCAGCCCTCGCGGCTGGATTATTCCATTCAACAGTGTATTGTTCTTTCTTTTGCAACAAGACAGCATTTTGGGACAACTCACTTACATACCGTCACCCTGCGTCCGACTCTGTACGTTAAATGAGGATGACATCTGCGTCGGATGCCTACGCAGCATGGATGAGATCTGTGCGTGGCCAGATACTAATACTGAGGAGAGAATTAAGATCCTCGACAACATGACAGAACGAAGCAAAACCATCGCTTCGGTCTACTAGGAGACATCCATGACCCTACGAATTGGCCTTATTGGCGCCGGTGGCAACACCAAACTACGACACATCCCCGGTTTTCAGGCTATTGACGGTGTCGAAGTCGTTGCAGTTTGCAATCGTTCCACAGCATCTGCCCAGGCAGTCGCTGACGAATTCAATATCCCTCGAGTCATAGAGGACGCTAACGACATCATTAATGCCGACGATATTGATGCAGTCTGCGTCGGTACCTGGCCCAACATGCACCATGACCTCGCCATTGCCACGTTGAATGCTGGCAAACCCATCCTGACCGAAGCCAGAATGGCGATGAATCTCATCGAAGCCAGGGAAATGCTCGCCGTGTCAGAGGCTAGCGATAAAGTCGCGATGATTGTGCCCTCGCCTTTCTATTTAAAGTACGAACCGACCATACTCGAGATGCTGTCCGATGGGTTCTTCGGCGACATACTCGAGGTGCATGTCACTGCTCTCGCTGGAAGTTATAACCCAGACGCGCCTTTACAGTGGCGTCAGCGAAGGGATCTTTCGGGTAATAATATTATGTCGATGGGCATCCAAAACGAAGCGGTACGACGTTATGTGGGTCACGAGAAATCAGTGATGGCCCACGGTAAAATAATTACCGCAGAAAGACTCGATGCCGAGACCAATAAAGTAGCGACCGTAGGTGTACCGGAAAGTCTTGGTATCATTGCGGAACTTCAGACCGGTGGTACCGTCGTGTACCACGTCAGTACAGTTGCGCATTTGGGCTCAAATGCCATGGAGTTCTTC
>Ga0115002_10005664_pt1 | contig 14625 bp, 15 predicted proteins | sample ArcticOcean_MG_C_8_FD_89576 | JGI IMG/M metagenome (GOLD analysis project Ga0115002, IMG submission 89576) | Marine microbial communities from western Arctic Ocean - ArcticOcean_MG_CB11_86 | ecosystem: Environmental > Aquatic > Marine > Oceanic | place: Arctic Ocean: Canada Basin | collected... | reverse complement strand
CACGGGTAATATGTCGACGACAGCAGGTATTAGTGGCGGCGGTGACAGCGGGGTATCAGGCAAAGTCGATGTCGGTGGCGGGGCTGAGAATCTCGGTAGTTACGGCCTGGACCCGGAACTCATTGCTGATCTGGAACGACAGTTCGGTTTTGATAAACCTGCCCACGAACGATTTTTCAACATGGTGGTCAATTACCTGCAATTGGACTTTGGGGTGAGTTATTTTCAGGATCGTCCGGTATTAGAACTGGTCGTTGAGCGCATGCCAGTGTCAATTTCACTGGGGTTTTGGTCACTGCTCCTTATTTATAGCATCTCGATTCCCCTGGGTATTAGTAAAGCGGTTCGAGATGGTTCGAATTTTGACTTTTGGACGTCTAGCGTCATCTTCGTTGGCTTTGCTATTCCAGGGTTTCTATTTGCCATCGTGTTAATCGTGGTATTTGCAGGGGGTAATTACTTCGATTTTTTCCCATCGCGGGGCCTGATGTCAGAGAACTGGAAAGACATGAATTGGATAGATCAGATCCTTGATTATCTGTGGCATTTAACCTTGCCCGTGACAGCATTGACCATCGGTGGCTTCGCTACATTGACGATGCTGACCAAAAATTCTTTTCTGGAAGAAATCAGCAAACAGTTCGTTCTCACTGCAAGGGCCAAGGGCCTGACGGAAAGACGCGTGTTGTATGGTCATGTGTTTCGTAACGCTATGTTGATCGTCATCGCTGGATTCCCAGCGGCTTTTGTCGGAATTTTCTTTACAGGGTCACTGTTAATTGAGGTGATCTTCTCGCTTGATGGTATGGGGTTGCTGAGTTACGAAGCGGTGATAAAACGCGACTACCCGATCCTGTTCGGCACCATGTTTTGTTTGACGTTGATTGGTCTTTTGATGCATCTCATCAGCGATATTGTTTATGTGCTTGTTGATCCGCGCATTGATTTTGAGACCAGGAACTAGATCATGACACCGTTAAACGAGCGGCGCCTGGCGCAATTTAAGGCGAATAAGCGCGGCTATTATTCCTTGATGATCTTTCTCACATTATTCACCATTTCGTTGTTTGCAGAATTCGTCGCCAACGATAAACCGCTTCTGATGCAGCATCAGGGTGAGTGGTATGTCCCGGTATTATTTACCTACACCGAACAGGATCTGGGCGGCGAGTTACCTATTGAACCCATGTATTTAGAGCCCTATATCCAGGAGTTGGTTGCTGAAAGTGGAGGCTGGATACTGATGCCGCCGATTCCTTTTAGTTATAAAAATGCTGACAGATACATTGAAAGCGCGGCCCCCGCGCCACCCTCTGCCCGTCATTGGCTGGGTACTGACGATGCCGGTAAAGATACGCTGGCAAGATTGATCTATGGATTTCGGTTATCCGTACTGTTTGGCCTCACGCTAACCTTTTTCAGTTCCATCATTGGCGTGACGGTGGGCGCTATTCAGGGATATTTTGGCGGCCGTATTGATCTTGTGGGTCAGCGTCTGGTAGAGATCTGGAACGGTTTACCCATATTGCTAATGCTTATTATCCTGGCGAGTGTGGTCAAGCCGAACGTGTTCTGGTTGCTTGGCATACTGACTTTGTTCAGTTGGATGCCGCTGGTCAGTGTGGTGCGTGCCGAGTTCCTGAGAGCGCGGAATTTTGAGTATGTCCGTGCGGCAAGATCATTGGGCTTGACCGATCGTAAAATCATACTTCGGCATGTGTTGCCCAATGCCATGGTCGCGACGTTGACCTTTCTACCATTTATATTAAGTGGTGCTGTCACCATGCTAACGGCGCTTGATTTTCTTGGCTTTGGGTTGCCGGCAGGTTCACCGTCCCTGGGAGAACTACTGCAGCAGGGAAAGGCGAATCTCCACTCTCCCTGGCTCGGTATTACGGGATTTTGCACGTTAGGATTGATGCTGACACTGCTGATCTTCATTGGCGAAGCGGTGCGTGACGCGTTGGATCCGCGGCGAGTGATCACACCAACAATTCAGAGTTAGTTCTCGATCATAGCCACGGGAATAGCAGAATCAGAATTCTGCATGGTGAAAGAGATGTATCGAAAACCCCAGGTGTATTTTTCCAGCAGTAATTAATTGATGGTGTCACGCATCTGTTCGCGAGGCTCGAAATTGTACGACCCGGTGACACCGTTTCGAGTCATCTCAACCGCATTATTGCTCAGCGCTCGAAGTAACCATCCTGAGCTTGCCATGCCGGCACGTAGGTATAGGATACCTTCATGATCGACAATCCACAGACGGGTGGTATGGGATTGCCCGGTATCGTCCAGTGTGTGCAGCTCGACTATTTCTGAGCCCAGTTCTGAAGTGAGCATTTGCGTGGCAAGAACAATAATTAGCAGGCCTAGAACAATCCCAGCTACCCAACCCATCGCCTTTTTCATGGGAGCTATCTCTTTTTCGATGATGGTTTAATATCGACTTAATTACAGGGTATTGCAAATGGGTCTAAAAATAATTGGTCTAGCCTTTAAGGTCGCGCTATTTTTATTGCGTAAGTTCGATCGCATGCGAGGTACTACCTCTAACATGACAGCGGCGGAATTTCGTCTAAATCCCTATGAGAGTTTCCATCGATTGCGGCGTATTAGCCCCATCATTCGCTCTTACGCCAACCAGGGGTGGATGGTTACGGGCTATGAGCAGGCGCAGGACGTGCTTAGAGATGGCCGTTTTAGTAATGATATTCATTGGAATTGGTTTTTCCTGACGGTTTTACGGGTTGGCATGGGCGGCAAGCCGATTCCTTTTGTCGATCACCCTACGCTGCTCAGTTTTGATCCGCCGGATCATACGCGCCTTAGAAAATTGGTGAGCCCAGGGTTCGTTAATTCATACATTCAATCTCTGGCGCCGCGCATAGAGCAGCTGACCGACGAGTTGCTCGAAGACACAGGAGATTCATTTGATCTAATCCAAACCATAGCAAAACCGTTACCGGCGCTGGTCATTGCGGAAATGTTGGGTGTGCCGGTGCGCGACCGTGCATTATTTCAAACCTGGTCGGATGACCTGACCGGTGCCACAATTCTCGGCCGACCGGATCTGTTACGTAAAGCATCCGATGCAGAAACGGCGATGCGGTCCTATCTCACCAGCCTTTTGGAATCTAAGAAAGGTGACCAGGACTTTATCTCCATACTCCTTACTGCTCACGAGGCCGGTGATCGGTTAACCCACGACGAGCTGATTGGTACCTGTGTATTGCTGTTGTCTGCAGGGCACGAGACAACTACGCGGTTAATCGGTAATGGGTTGTATGCGTTGCTAACGCATCCTGAACAAATGCAGCGGTTACGTGATGATCCGACGTTGCTGGACTCGGCAATCGAGGAAATGCTGCGCTTCGAGCCGCCATTTCAGATGACGATTCGCTTCGTCACAGAAAAAATGTCATTGCATGGTGCGAAGTTTCGTAAGGGTCAGATGGTGCTGGTCTGTTTTGCGGGTGCGAATCGGGACCCCCTGGCGTTCCCTGATCCTGATCGATTTGATATCACCCGTCGCGACAACAAACACATTTCCTTTGGATACGGCTTCCATATGTGTCTTGGTATGGCCCTGGCGAGGCTCGAGGCGCAGATTGTGTTTCGCCAACTGCTTGATCGTTACCAGGACATAACCTGTCTTGAAGATTCTCCGGCGTGGGGCATCAACCCTTTTTTCCGGGACCTGCAACAGTTGCGTCTTGCGGTCATTAAAAAATAATCGCCAGTACGGTATCTGAGATAGTGATCAGTACGGCGACGACAAATGTGGTGCCAAGGTCTTCGATTTCGAAATCGTCGATCAACTGGTCGGTGATCCAGAGCAGGAAGGTATTAATGATGAGTTTAAAAAGACCAATAGTAATGATCATAAAGGGCAGGCTAAGGATCATGAGCAGGCTGCCTAACGTCACGTTGATCAGTCCATAGATGACAGCCACTGCCAGGGCAGTGCCGTATCCTTCCACGTGAAGTTTTGGCAGGAACTCTGCCAGGCAAAAGATGACGGCACCCAGTAACAGGAAATGAATGAGAAGATTAATCATTTGAAGGTCCTATGTTTTCGATTCATAGATGTTTTGATTCACAGATATTTTGATTCACAGATGTTTTGATTCACAGATACCATATCAATATTTGTGCCAAACGTAACCTATTGATTAATAAGAGTAATTTTTATGTCGGCTTGATGTTATTTGGTGGTATTGACTATCCAGGGGGCGAATTGACCACTCGAAGGACCGTTTGGCTACAGAATCAATAGCCATACTTGAGCGTTTCGATATCCTTGAGGATGCCGTTTTCAAATTTTAGCTGACGCATGAACTGACGTGCGCCGAAGTTGTAGGTCCACTGCCGCACGGAAACCGATCGTTTATAGATGCGTGGGGTGACTGGGCTATGGTGTTGAATGGCGCGTGCCGGCCGTGGATCCCTGACGTTAAGATTAATGAGATGACGCTGTGACTTAATGCTGGCGCTGTTATGGCTATTATGGCTATAGGGCTGGGCCTTCCTGAAAACGTACTCCTCATGCCATTGTTCTTCGTGGCTGGGTGCACCGCATAGTTTGTGTACCTTGGCGACGGGATCACCCGGAGAAATAAGGTGGCTACCACAACGCAGTGAGCCAGCGTGAGCATACCCCGTGCAGGTAATCGCTAATAAAAACACCGATATTTTATGCATGAGGTATCTCCTGGTAGATGACCCACAATACAAGTTAACAGCTGAATAGCGAATGAACGAGATTTCCCTGCATGGGCCAATTAGGGCAAACTTGATGAGGTTTCCAGATGCGAGGATATGCGATGTTAGATCTACATTTTTGGCCAACGCCGAATGGCAAAAAGGTCACCATTCAGTTGGAAGAATGTGAGCTGCCCTACAATGTTGTGCCCTGTAACATCGGAATGGGTGATCAGTTCAAGGAAGAATTTCTACAGATATGTCCGAATAATCGTATGCCCGCGCTGGTGGATCATGACCCCGTGGGGGGAGGTGACCCGGTGTCGGTGTTTGAGTCCGGGGCCATCATGTTGTACCTGGCCGAGAAGACTGGGCGGTTTATGCCATCTGATGCACGTGGCAAGTACAACGTCGTCCAGTGGGTGATGTGGCAGATGGCGAATCAGGGTCCTAAATCCGGTGAGTGCGGTCATTTCAGACGCCTGCAGGAAGACAAAGGAGACCAGACCTATGCCATCACCCGGTTCACCGATGAAGTTAATCGGTTTTACGGTGTGCTGAATAATCAACTGTACAACCAGCGCTACCTTTGTGGGGATGAATACACTATCGCGGACATGATCTCGTATCCGTGGACAGTCGGCTGGGAGGGGCAGGGTCAGGATATTTCCGAATTTAAGTATTTCAAACGTTGGTTCGATGAACTGAGCGAGCGGCCTGGCGTGCAGCGGGGTATGTCAGTAGTGGTAGATAACCCGATAGATGCCTCAAAAATGAGCAAAGAGGAGATCGCTAAGCGAGTCAGCAGACTCTACAATCAGCGCGCTCGCCCGGCCCCGGAAACTGGTGGGTTAGAAGTTTGACAACCGGTATTGTTATTCCCTGTTATAACGAGTCATCGCGACTTAACACCGCTGAGGTTCGCATCCTTGTCGAGTCCAGCGTGCACGTTTATCTCGTTGATGACGGCTCAACAGACGATACCTTTTCGATACTGCAAGGAATGGCAGGACCGGATGTCACGATCATTCGTCTGGCAGACAACGTAGGCAAAGGCGAAGCTGTACGTCTGGGTATGCAACGGGCGATAAGTGATGGGGCGCAGGTGGTCGGTTATCTCGATGCTGATTTTGCGACCTCGGCGAGCGAAATGTTGCGTCTGGTAACGCGATTTAAAGAGGCCGGGGTCAGTGTACTGCTCGGATCACGATGGCTTCATCTCGGCGCACATATTGAGCGTTTCGCTGTGCGTCATTATATGGGTCGTGTCTTTGCGACCTTTGCATCGATCATTCTGAACATGCCGGTTTACGATACGCAGTGCGGTGCGAAGTTATTCGCCGTTTCCGATGTGCTGTCCTCAAGTCTGGCGAGTCCCTTCGCATCTCGCTGGATATTTGACGTGGAGCTGCTGGCGCGACTCAAGCACTACGGGTATGGAACCGCAGACTTTATCGAAGAGCCATTAACACGCTGGATCGACATTGGTGGATCCAAGGTGCGCATCCTTGACCTTGGTAAGGTATTTGTTGATCTCGTACGGCTTTGGTTACAACGCACTTAGTCGGTGTCGGTGACAGCACCTTTTGAAGCTGAACTGACCAGACGTGCATATTTAGCAAGAACACCTCGATCCGTATAGGCCTTGGGTTGCTGCCATGCTGCTTTGCGATGGACGAGTTCAGCGTCATCTACTTCCATCGAGATGGTTTTTGTTTCCGCATCGATCACAATCCTGTCGCCGTCTTCGATCAAACCGATCGGGCCACCTTCAAAAGCTTCTGGTGTTATGTGACCAATCACAAAGCCGTGGGATCCACCGGAGAAACGTCCGTCTGTGATCAGGGCAACATCTGCCGATAATCCCTTACCAAAGATAGCGCTGGTGGGTGACAGCATCTCACGCATACCGGGGCCGCCTTTAGGACCTTCATAACGAACCACGATCACGTCGCCGGCGACGATGGTGCCATCCAAAATCGCGGCAAGGGCCGCTTCTTCACCCGTAAAACACCGCGCGGTACCGGTGAACGTTAAGCCCTCGTGTCCGGTAATCTTGGCGACCGCACCTTCCGGTGCAATATTGCCACGCAGGATAACCAGGTGGCTGTCTTTCTTGATGGGGTCCGTTAACGGCCGGATGATTTTCTGACCGTCAGGGTAGGGTGCGACATCCGCAAGATTTTCAGCAAGGGTCTTACCGGTTACCGTCAAGCAGTCTCCGTGCAATAGCCCTTCGTCCAATAGTGTTTTCATCAGTGGCTGGATGCCGCCGATTTCAATCAATTCACTCATCGCGTACTTCCCGGCGGGCCGCATATCGGCCAGTACAGGTACCCGGGCACCGATGGTATTGAAATCATCAATGCTGAGGGGAATCTTCGCTGCGTGAGCAATGGCAAGCAGATGCAAAACTGCGTTGGTCGAGCCCTCTAGTGCAATGACAACGGTAATGGCATTCTCAAATGCTTCCCGGCTAAGAATATCGGAAGGTTTGATTCCCGCTTCGACCAGCTTGACGACGGCCTGGCCTGCTGCATAACTATCAGCGCGTTTGTTCTGCGAGATGGCATCCTGTGCCGATGAGTTAGGCAGGGATAGACCCAGCGCTTCAATCGCAGAGGCCATCGTGTTTGCGGTATACATCCCACCGCAGGAGCCTGGCCCAGGTATGGCGGTCGATTCAATCTCTTTTAATTCGATGTCGTCGATATTTCCCGCAGCGTGCTGACCGACAGCCTCGAATACCGAGATTACATCGCGTCTGTTTTTGCCTGGCTGGATAGTCCCGCCGTAGACAAAGACACTCGGCCGATCGAGTCTGGCGATAGCCATGGCACAACCGGGCATGTTCTTGTCGCAGCCGCCAAAGGCTACAAAGCCATCAAATCCTTCTGCACCCACGACGGTTTCTATGGAATCGGCAATCACTTCTCGGGATACCAGAGAGTAACGCATGCCGGGAGAACCCATGGAAATGCCATCGGAAACTGTGATGGTATTGAACGTGACTGCTTTGCCGCCTTCTTCATCAGCGCCCATCGCAGCAGCTTCCGCCAAATCGTTAATGTGCATGTTGCAGGGCGTAAGATTGCTCCAGGTGGAGGCGATACCGATCTGTGGTTTCTTAAAATCTTCCTCGGTAAACCCAACGGCATATAACATGGATCGTGCGGCGGCTTTTTCAACGCCATCAACAATCTGTGAGGAATAGCGACGGCGGTCTTTTGAGTCGGACATTTTTCTAGTTACCTGGTTTTCAAAGGCGCGAATTGTAACATTTTCTTACAGTAGTGGGGTCGGGATAAAGTGCCGGCGTAAGAGGAACCCCTTGCGGTCGTTTGACAACGGATCGTATTGAGTATGTAGTAATAATTTTAACCCACTGGAAGCGACAGCGAGGATCAACTCAACAGATTTATGGAATTTAATATAGACACGATGCATCGAAAGGATTGGGTGCAAGTCCGAACTATTTACGGGCAAGGACTTGCGACAGGCATTGCTGCGTTTATGTCGGTCCCACCGGTGTGGAAGGATTGGGATGCCGGGCATATGACTCTCGGTAGAATTGTAGCCCGTGATGATGCGGGTCACGTCCTTGGATGGACTGCGCTTGCCCCAGTACCAGACACTTGAGGCAGCGCAGGTGTCGCTGAGGTCAGCGTCTATGTCGATGATAAAGCGCACCGTTGTGGCATTGCTGGTGTTTTACTTGAAAGGCTAATCGAGGCCTCCGAGAATGAAGGCTATTGGACCCTGCAGGCACAAATTATGGCTGAGAATCACCCCAGTCTCGCATTACATCGAAAGATCGGTTTTCGCGAGGTCGGTTATCGAGAGCGGTACGGTCACATTAAGAACGTATGGCATGACGTGATTTTGCTCGAACGCCGGAGCGCTAAGACCGGTGGTCTGAACTTACCAACTCGAAAGTGTGATGACACAGGTGCCTAAGCGACCTCACTACTTCATGATTCTTTCTATACGAGAACTATAGCGCCTCACCGTATATGTTAACGCTGTTATACAACAACCAGGACTTGTCGTAATCCGGATCCCGGTCAAAGGCCGGGACATTCCAGGCATCGGGGAGTGAAGGGTCGTAGTCGCTGGCCGCAGGTCCCGCAGTACGTTTTGACAATTCATCGTGCAGGTCGCCAAATGATTTAACCAAGGCTGCTGGCATGGGGTCGCCCGAGTGCTGGGTTACTCTGACCCTTTCCATACCCAGATCTTTTGAGAATGCTCCTTTGCTGTATCGCGCCTGTTCCTCTTTTTCTTCATCGGTCATCACAGCATTGGCCGTACGACCGAGTGGTGTCACTGCCATCCACGGTGCAATCGTTGCGGTGTCAGCCGGCCCGAGTTCTGCAGGCAAGACACCTGAGCCAATCGTCACCTTGCCCTGGTTGCATTGCACCCAGAAACCGCCGCTTTCGCCATCAGGAAAAGCCCAGGCGGGTCCGCCGTACATCTCCTCCGAAAAGGTAAAGCTGACTTCCTTCAAATCCTCTGCATTGCGTTCCGCACCTGCAGAAATCATCAGGCGAGCAAGGCCAGCCCACTCAGGGGTCATAAATACGTAACGAGGAAAAGTCTTTTCGGCCATCTTGTGGTGTAGGGTTTCATTGAGCTTCTTCATCGCAGGAGGAAGTTCGACCCCAGGGGTGGCAACCAGGCGAGTTTGTTTGGTATATCGCGCTGCGACCTCACGGCCTGTATCGTCATGTTTCACGATTCGCGACAGGTTGCTCAGAATGGAATGATCGCCTTCGATTTTTAAGTCACAATCGTCGAGTTCACCCTCAAAGAGCGATGCCTCACCGTTGGCCACTCTGATTCCCCAGGCCAGCTTACTGCCTACCCGTAACCAGATCGGCGCATTGTGTGCCACGATGCACAACACATAGTTATCGAGATTCTTGAGATCATCGGACATCGACGATACGACTTCCGGTAGTAACGCTTCTGCGGCCTTAATCCATTCTGCCGAGGCGTAGCAGATTTCTCCTGGCCCTTCGGCCATGACTTGTTTTGCCTGTTCTATGTGTTTTTCAAATCTGTGCATTGGTTGATCTCTTTGCTCTACTTGTGAAGTTGAGCAGACTAGCATAAAGAACAGACGCTGGAACCTTCCTCTGATATGTCTAGATAGCTATTGTCACTAGCTATGGTGCCTATCTATTGTGATGTTTTGATGCCTATAATATTACTGCTATGATGCCTTTAGAGGAGATGCTATGCGAACCACTTTGACCATTGACGACGCGATTGACGGGGAACTCAAACGCATCGTCAAGCAGACAGACAAGTCATATAAACAGGTTGTCAATGAGACGCTGCGAAAGGGACTGGTGGCGCCGGCCTACCCGAAACGAAAATACAGGCTTAAGCCCAGCGCTTTGGGAGAACCGAGCCCGCAGTACGATCAAACGAAAAGCCTGCAGCTTGCCGACCAGCTGGAAGATGAAGAACTGGTGCGAAAGCTGAATCTTCGCAAGTGATTCTTGTCGATGCCAATCTGCTAATCTACGCGGTTAACAGTGACTCTCCTTTCCACAGGGAAGCAAAACAGTGGTGGGAAGAAGCGCTTTCCGGGACACAGGATGTGGGTCTCGCATGGATCGTTATTCTTGCCTTTCTCAGAATATCGACCAGAGCCGGCATCCTAAGCAGACCACTCACATCTGATCACTCGGTTGCCTATGTGGATGAATGGTTAAGCCAACCTTACGTTCATCTAGTTGATGGTCCAAAGAGATGGCAGGGCTATCGCAATCTTCAACTTCAGGTAGGCACAGCCGGTAACCTTATTTCAGATACGCTATTGGCAGCACTGGCACTGGAGCTAGGCGCTACCATCTATTCTGCGGACTACGATTTTCAGCGGTATGCCGGCGTTGCACATGTAAACCCCTTGAGGTCAGATGAACAGTAGAGCCCCCTTAGGCAGAACTCGCCTTAGTTTGGCGACTCTATAAACCGCGCATGATCATACAGCGGTGCCAGGTGCGCCGCTGTGTCAATCAACACCGGCAACATTTCATCGTACACTTCAAAGTATGACGGTCGCGGCAATATAGGCTCGCTTAGTGTGACACGTTCTTCCAGCAATGCCTCCAGAGACCGGGCTTGTGGTGTCTGCTGTTCAAGCATATGCAACGCCAGATACGCTGCGCCGCGCGTTGCGGCTTCATCGGCATCCTGTGGCATGACCACAGGTAGCTTGAAGATATCTGCGACAATCTGTGGCCACAGCGCATTTTTTGAGCCACCGCCCGAGAGTACGAGTTGTGAGACCTCCGCCAGTCCCTCGGCTTTCATACATTCAAAACCGTAACGCATCATCAGACTCGAGGCTTCCATACTTGAACGCGCCAGAACCCCCGCACTCAGGTCACCCTTACGAAGTCCAAGCAATGATGCAAAGGCATTGGGTTGGCGCAATACACCTTCTCCACCATAAAAGGGTAGGGCGGCGACCCCGTTGCACCCTGGTGGCACCGCTGCGGCTTCTTCTGCTAACCAGTCCCGCAGTTCGTCAATCGTTTGGTCCTGTGGCCAAAGTGGTTTGAACAGATCGACCAACTGGTCATAGACGATCGTACCGCTGGTCACACAGGTCATTAACAGGTGATCACCGGTCACCGTGCGGAAGGAATCGATGGGCCCACGCTGACCGAGGATGGGTGTTGTGCCAACCACATTGAGTACGACTGAGTTACCGAGGCTGACTGAGGCGTCACCTGGTCGACAGCAGCCACTGGCGATCATCCCCACAGGCTGATCACCTTCGGGGTAGGCCACGGGAATCCCGGTGGGTAATCCCAGAAGTTCAGCGCCACGGGCATTCAGTTCACCCAGCACCTCGCCGGCCCGGCCTACGGTTGGCAGGCGATTGTGTAATTCAGGAATAAGGGCCGTGATGCTGGGTTCGTCGATCTGTCCAAGGTCATCGAGTTGGCCCACCATGCCGCTCGCGTCACCCGGGCCCACACCAAATTCACCTGTTAATTCCAGAGCGACGTAGGATGAGGGTACTGCGACACGGTGGACCTGATCCTGCCATTGCTCCGCGTAGCGTTCCATAAACCAGCGTACACGTGAGAGCGTCATGCGTGCTGGTATGGGTTGTCCTAATTTTTGGGAGAGGAATTGGCCTTCGGGTTCTCCCCGGGGGTCATTCCACATGATTGCCCCACACAGCAGCTGATCGTCAGCGGTGATTGGTTGTCTATGTTCATCCAGCAGCACCAGCGCGTGCATATGTCCGCCGATACCAATACCAACAATATCGTTTTCGTTGAATGTCACTTTGCTGCGTAATTCGGCCATCGCAAGAGGGATAGCATTGATCCAGTCTCGCGGGTCCTGTTCTACCCACTGTTGATCCCACAGGTTCGTCCTGTCGTGGTACACCGCGCCCCCGAAGCCCTCCATCTTGTTGGTATGGGGGTTGTATAGGCCGAAAGTTACCCCGCCAGTACCGAAGTCGCAGGCCAGAATACGGGCGTGCTGGTCATTAATCGATGTCATTTAACAGTCCTTGCCTTTAGATGTGCTTTGATCACCCCTGTAACATTCCCTGTCCCACAATTTGATGATACGCTCGCCCCAACTTTATGAAACAGGATTGGCGAGTGAAAGCGTATCAGGTCACGAAATTTTCAGCACCTCTGGAAACCAGAGAAATTGCCATGCCGGATCCAACGGGCACGGAAGTGCTCATCAAAGTTAGTAAGGCCGGCGTTTGTCACACAGATCTGCACATTCACGATGGTTACTATTCGCTGGGCGGCGACGCTCGCCTGGAACTTGGCGATCGGGGCGTCACGCTGCCCCGCACCCTGGGTCACGAACTGTATGGCGAGGTTGTTTCGGGCGGCCCGGACGCCGGCGATCTGCCAATAGGAGCGGGTCGACTGGTGCATCCCTGGATTGGTTGTGGTGAATGCCCGGTTTGCCTTGCCGGTAACGAGAATGTCTGTGCAGTACCCCGGTCTCTTGGTGTCTTCGTTGATGGCGCCTATGCAGACTACTGTCTCATCCCGCATCCCAAATATCTGGTGGACATCGGTGATCTGGATCCGGTTGTCGCGACACCCTACAGTTGTTCCGGGGTCACGGTTTACAGCGCCCTGTCGAAAGCACTGCCGGTCTCAAAGGGCGAGTGGCTGGTCATCATGGGTGCCGGGGGGCTTGGTTTGAACGCGGTTGCGATTGCGAAAGCCCGAGGTGTTGAAAACGTACTGTCAGTCGATATTGACGATACTAAACTGGCGGCCGCCACCGACATCGGTGCGACGGCCGTTTTGAATTCCGGACAGCCAGATGCGCTGGCCCAGTTACAGGCGATGACCCAGGGTGGCCCGCGGGCCGTAGTAGATACCGTTGGGGCAGAAGCTACTGCTACCTTGGGAATTGGCGCTCTGCAAAAGGGCGGTCGTTACGTGATTGTCGGTCTGTTTGGTGGTGGGGTTACTATCGCGCTACCGACATTGCCGCTGCGCGCGATTTCTATACTGGGATCCTACACAGGCAATCTCGAAGAACTGAAAGCGCTGATCGAATTGGCAAAGAGCGGTAAGGTCAAACCACTACCGGTGACAACACGACCCATGGCCGAAGTTGCCGATACACTGGACGAACTTCGGAAAGGCAAGATTGTCGGTCGTGTGGTGATGACCAACTAGTATCCGGTCAGTTGGACGGTACAGTTATATAGAAAAGGAGAAACCAATGGAAGAAGCAACAACTGCAAGTGAAGGTAGTATTTTGAGCGGCATACTGTGGATGTTCTTTATTTCTATCCTCTTGATTTGGCTGCCAGTGATAGGCCCTCTGCTCGCAGGGGTGGTCGGTGGCAAAAAAGCGGGTGGTGTAGGCAAGGGGCTGATTGCAGTTTTCCTGCCTGGGATCGTGCTTGCCGGTGTGCTTTTTGGTCTTGCATCAACGCTGACTGGTATTCCGATTATTGGTGCGGTCGCTGCAATGGGTGGGCTGGCATTGGCGCTGCTCGGGATTGGACCACTACTTATTGGGGCGATCGTCGGTGGTGCGCTGGCTTAGCCTATTTGGGTTTTTGCGAGGCGGTGAAGAACTTTTCCCACAGTTCGAAATCCTCAATATTGAATATCGACAGACCCAACTGGTTTGTTTCTGCGGCGGTGGTAATCCAGCGAACTTCTCCGGTCAGGTGATACAGGGCAACCGTGTCGCCGGTGTTGGCGACGGTCATACTTAGGATACTACCGGTGGGTATGGGTACGTTGGTCTGCAGTCGCATGCCATTTCTTGTCAGGTCCATCATCATGCCGCGAATGATGGTGCCCTCAAGCGCAACATCCTTAAGACAGTCATATACCAGCAAAAAGACCTGAGTATTGATGTGAACCCGCATCTCTTCACGCTCATTGGATACTTTTTTCTGTAACTCACGGCTCTTGATGTATTTGCTGGCACTCACGAGATCAGGATTGCTGGCGATAAAATGTTTTACGCCCGGCAGCCCACCGGAAATGTCCTTGAGGTCTGCAAGCTCAAGTTCTTTAACGAGCCAGGCAAAATAGGCCTCTGCTTCTTTGTCCGGTTGTTCGCTGACGTGTTTCGGCCACGCAAGATACATCCTCAGCAGGCTGACAAGTTGATCCACAGAGAGGGATATTTTTTTAGCCATATCAAAAAAACACGTCGTTTTGACCCGTGAGTATAAATCAATGTAATAAATACGTCAGCTTGCGCTTTCCAGTTTTCTTATACCCGGTTACCGAGTGAAATTTTGCGCAGAAACTAGCCATACCAGGGCTGGTGCTTCAAAATGATCGTAGAAATAGCAGAGGAGCTTTGTCGTGGCAAAGAAGAAAAAGCTGGAAAATGAGGGTGAACTGCTAAAAGAAGGGATTCGGTTAGGCATGGAAT
>Ga0115002_10005663_pt1 | contig 14630 bp, 11 predicted proteins | sample ArcticOcean_MG_C_8_FD_89576 | JGI IMG/M metagenome (GOLD analysis project Ga0115002, IMG submission 89576) | Marine microbial communities from western Arctic Ocean - ArcticOcean_MG_CB11_86 | ecosystem: Environmental > Aquatic > Marine > Oceanic | place: Arctic Ocean: Canada Basin | collected... | reverse complement strand
TGCGAGATCTGATAACCTTTGGGCAGATCCGGATAGACGTAGTTCTTACGCGCAAAGACCGAGCGGGGGCGTATCTGGCAATGCAGGGCGATCCCCGTCATCGCCGTCAATTCAAGGGCGCGACCATTGATGACGGGCAGTGCGCCCGGCTGTGCGGTGCACACGGGACAGATGTGCTCGTTTGCACCGATCTGAAAGTGGTCGGCGGGACAGGAGCAGAACATCTTGGACTTGGTGTGCAGTTCGACATGAACCTCCATGCCGATCACGGTCTCGTATTTCATCTGGCTCATAGGGTATGTTGTTCAAGGAACGATTCTACGGAGCGAATGTACGATTCTTTTGTTTCCGGACGACGCCAGCCGTGGCCTTCTCCGGCGTACACATGGTATTGATGGTCAATGCCACGGGCCTTCAGAGAGGCGACGATATCGTCGGACTGGTCGCGCGTCACGACCTCGTCCTCATCGCCCTGAAAGATGGCGAGTGGATCGCGGATGGCGTCGGCCGCATAGATCGGTGAGCGCTCGCGATAGCGAGCAGCCGCTTCGGGCAGTGGCCCAACGAGTCGATCTGTATAGCGGGCCTCAAACTTGTGGGTTGTGCGCGCCAAGCCGAAGAGATTGGAGATTCCATAACGGCAAACGGCGGCGCGAAAGAATCCAGGATGCAGGGTGAGTGCCCGTAGTACGGTGTAGCCGCCGGCGCTGCCCCCCATGATCACCAATCGATCCGGGTCGGCGAGTCCGTCGTCTGACAGATGACGTGCGCCACCGATGGCATCCTCCACATCATAGACGCCCCACTGAGCTCGCAGGGAAGTCATATAGGCACGTCCATATCCAGTACTGCCACGGTAATTGACGCACAGCACTGACCAGCCGCGTGATGTCCAATATTGCGTCTCGATATCAAAGCAGAGTCGATCCTGGCTCGTGGGGCCACCGTGGATCGTCACAAGCAGTGGGCGCGGCCCCTCACTGCCAACGGCCGGATACAGCAATCCGTGAACAGGCTCTCCCAAGGGGGATGGCCAACTTATCGCGCGACCAATGGAAAGATCCGCCTCGATGAAACTTTCTGAGCTGGCTCGCGCCTCGACCTTTGCGCGTGCCCCTTTCACCGTCACGACTCGATCCGGAATCACACTCGATGAGGCGACGACGGCGACCTCGTCGCCCCGGGGCGACGAGGTCAGATAGGGGACATCCGTGTACTGCGACAAGGCGGATACAGGCTCGATGGTGCTCGTGGCCAGATCAACCGAATAGGCGAGACGACTGGCATGCCACGATCTGGTAAAATAGAGGCGACGACTGTCACCACTGAAGCACAGCACCCTCAGTCCCTGGATCCATCCCGGAGTAGCGACGTCGCCCTCGTCGTCAGGTGTCAGGCAGCGGCGCTCATCGCTTCTCAGGTCATAGAGCCAAAGCTGGCTGCAGCCGCCTTCGTCGCTGGCAAAGGCCAACCATCGTCCGTCGGCAGAGAAGGCAGGTTGGAAGGTTGAGATGTCATCGCCACCAGCCAGTACCTGACGCGCTGCCAGAATGGGTGCTGCGCCTTTCACGAGACGAAGGGTCCCCAAAACGAGGCGACATCCATCCCACGCCATGTTCGGTGAGTCCCACTCGACCCAGGCGATCTGTCGCCCTTTCGGATGCCAAACGGGCTGCATGTAGAAATCTGCCCCTGAGACCAAAGATTGTGGCCACAACTCGCCATCGGTATCGACGATGGCGATTCGATCCGTCTTGCCATCTGTATGGACATACAACAGCCAGCGACCATCCCGGGATACGACAGGTGCTGCAGGATGTCCGTGGGCTGGTGTCACGTCTCGAGCCCGGCCACCGGCCAGCGGTTGGCAGCAGAGCCGATCGCCATCGCGTACGTAGAAGACATTGCCATGAGAGACGGTGAACGTACCCCCACCATAGAACACACGTGCCTTGACGGACCCAACCGTATCTAGGTCACGATCGGCCAACTTACCCTGTTGTCGGCAGACAAGCACCGCGTCGGCGCCACGACGTTCCTGCCACACCAGGGTTTGGCCATCACTGTCGAACTGAGGTTCAGTCAGATCGATCTGAGAAGTGAGTTGGCGTATGTCGATGGGTGTGGCCGCGGTCCTCACGCCTGTTCCATGATCTCAATCTTGACGTGATCGGGCCCATCGATGAAGACGATCCGGCCGGGTGCGTCACCCACCGGTCCCAGCCAGATATGCACACCTTCCTTCTCGATTTGAGCAAGGCTTGCATCAAAATCATCTGTACTGAGTGCCAGGTGATCGTATCCCTGATAGCGCCCAAGTTCCATCGAGGTGAATTCACGATCTGTCACAGTGATCTTGGTGTTGCCAATGTGAACGCCGACCCATGTCGCGCCGCCACGCTCGAAGGGTTGGTCCGTCGTTGCATCGAAGACACGGCGGTAGAAATCGACGGCTACATCTACGTCGGTCGTTTCATGGTGCACATGATTGAAACTGTAAGTTGGCATGCGAATCCTCAGTTGGAGGGCTTGGCCCGGAAACGGGCATAGGTGTCGTCGTGTAAGAAGGCGTTGAGGTCAATTTTCTCGCCGCCCAGTTGATCTGAGGCGTTGGCTGCCAGAACAGCAGCGAGGCTGTTCATGCTGGAGCGGAAGGTGTTGCGCATCAAGGTTTCATCCCTGTTGGCGACGGCGCGTACGAAACACTCATTGATATGATGCGTTCCATCGCGCCCCTGATCGGGTACAGGGACCTCGTGGCGCAGCTGTTCGACAGAAGGATTCGTATCTGGCGGATAGGGTCCCTCGTAGAAATAGGCGACGGGCGTTCCATCTTCGATCTTGAGATGTCCATGATCCCACATCAGATCATTGTAACCATCTCCGTAGAATGTCTTGCGCAGGCGAGATAGGAGCAGATTGAATACAAGGCCACCATCGAATCCGAAGGTGACGGAATAGGCATAGGGATTGTCTCCACCATCCTCAATGTCATCCTCGTCTCTGTGCACATAGTCGGCACGCACCCAGGAGACGTCGCCGGCCCAATAACGCATGGTGTCCAGTTGGTGGATTCCAGCTTCCACCACTGTCGTTCCCGACCAGGCAGCCGAGGCGGCCCAGACGCGATTGCCAGGTCCATCAAGATCCTCTGTACGTGTGTGTTTCACGGAGTGACTCTCGAGGGTGCCATTGGCGACGATTGTCGCCATCACGAGCCGCTTGTCCTGCAGGAAGTCGCGGATTGCCTCGTGGTTGGGCACGTGTCTCTGATTGAATCCGACACAGGCGATGACGCCAGCGGCGCCAATGGCCTTTTCCATCTCCACCGCCTCATCGAAGTAGAGGCTCACCGGTTTCTCAACGAAGAGGGCAAGACCTGCTGCGGCGCAGGCGATGACCTCGCCACTGTGGCGATTTGGTGGGATACAGAAATAGACCGCATCAAGATTGCCCGCAGCGAGCATCTCATCAAACCGTGTAAAAATGCGAATGTCGCCGAGTTTGAAGCCCTCGACGTAGCTCTGCAGTTTGCCTTCCTCGAGATTCTCCGGGAAAGGGTCGCAGAGTGAGACAATCTGTGCTTCCGGAATACTCCAGAGGCACTTGAGGTGTTGCAGGGCACGTTGGCCCAGGCCGACGATGCCGATGCGAACCGGAGTGGCCATGGAAGTCCTTTCATATCGTGTCAGACCTGCAAATTCGGCCCCCAGCAGCGCATGTGTCAACCATTGTGAGCAATGGTCGACAGAGTGGGGCGGATCTGGCTATCTTTGCCACATGAGTGTAACTGACCGAGGCTCCATCACCGATCCCGAGTGGGAGAACTTCTTCGCTCGAAGTAGTGGCGATGCAGTTGGCTCGCTGGAAAAGTTGCTATCCGAGATCGCTGTCTTCAATCTTCTGCGTCCCCGTGAGCTGAAGAAGCTGGCTCGGATCGTCCATGTGCGTGAGTTCCGTCGTGGTGAAACGGTCATTCGGCGTGGGGCACTGCAATCCGGGTTTTATCTGGTCCGTTCCGGTTCGGTGAACATCGTGCGCGAACGCGATGATCGCCGTGAGGTCGTGGCCACCCTGCATCCCCCCGACCTGCTTGGCGAGTTTTCTCTACTCGATGATTCACCTAGAAGCACGTCCATCGTGGCTGCCGAGCAAAGCGAGTTGATCGGCTTCTTCAAGCCTGACCTGATGGATATCATCGCGACCAGTCCAGAGACGGGGTGCATGATTCTGCTACGATTGGCGGAGGAGATGACGCAATCCCTCAACAAGGACTATCATCGTCTTCGCGAGATGGGCTTCCCTTTCGACGACGAGATGGAAACGCCCGAAATGGATCCCACCGCATGATTGAGCCAAGGCGTATTTCATGAATAGCAACAAGAAGAAATCGACGGGCGGTAAGAAGAAGACGGCGGCGAAGCCCTCATTCCTCAAACGACTACTCAAGCGGGACGGGGACGACAAGAAGACGCGTCGTGGGGGCACCGGGGAGTCGACGGCGTCGGAGAAGAAGAAGGCTCTCACGCCTCTCGAAAAATCGATCGCCGAAATTCGCCAGCTGCAGAAAGTTGGCGAGCGTAATCCGGAGCGACTCGCGACACTGCTGGGCAATATTCTCTCGAAAGAGAAGCAGAACCAGGACGAGGCGAAGGGAAAGTTCGACGCCATGGTGTGGGATATCGTCAATCGCGACGAGAATACCAGTGAGGAGAATGCCGGCCAAGACGGTGACGCAGGTGACTCACAGAGTGAGACGACTGCACCTGAGGACGAAGGTGATGGCCAGACACCCGGTGGTCCCGCCGCGAGTCCGATTTAGCAAACCGTTGCGCAGCACCATGCCGTCGTACTGCATCATAGGGCGGCGAGAATGCCCCTCAGATAGGCGAGACTGGCGGCGGCAATTGAGCGCGGATCAGGCTTGAAATCGAAGACTTCCACAGATACGTATCGTTCATAGCCGACTTCCTGCAGGGTTCGCAGGACACTGACGAAATCCGTGTCGCCGAATCCTGGGCCACGCAGGTTGGCGTCGTTGACGTGAACATGGTGTAGATGTGGTCCGGAGTCGCGCAGCAACTGATGCACGGGGATCTGCTCCGTCGACCCTGAGCAGACGTCCACCATGGTCTGAAAGTTCGGATGGTCGATTTCGGTGACCATTCGGCGCGCTTCCTTGGCGGTGCGAATGAAGTTGGTCTGCTCGCCGCTCAGTGGCTCGATGCAGAGGGTCACGTCGTTCTCGACGGCCAACTCGAGACAATCCGCGAAGACACTCTTCGTCCGTTCCCAGGTCTCGTCATAGTCCCAACCATCCATGACATTCCGCTGCTTCGGCGAACCGATGATCATCACTTTGCCACCGAGGTCGCCACAGAAGCGCACGAGCGACTGGAAATAGTCGCGAGTGCGGTTGCGGATCTCATCGTCCGCATGATTCGTATAGAGCCCCTCGGGTTTGATCAGCAACCAGTGCAAGCCAATGATGTCCACTCCGGCACTCTCGGCAGCGGCCCGAATCTGCTGTCGCCTCGCCTCGGGAATATCATCGACAGAGTCTGCCAGGGTGAAAGGCGCGATTTCAACGCCTTCGTACCCAATGTCGGCGGCATAGTTGAAGACGTCTTCGATTTGCCAGCCGTCGAAATATTCATTGCACGTTCCGAACTTCATCCCACTCATCCTCGCTTGTGTCCTGCTAGGCCATCTGCTTTTGCGCCGGCTAAGATAGGGTGAGAGTACCCTTTTCAGCCACTGGCACCGAGCCAATGCCGGGTCACCTATGATACATTGCTGACTCACGCAGTTCTCACCTGACGTCGGTCCCTCAGAGACAGACCTCTGGCACAGCCATTGCAACCACGAGAAGATGCGATGGCCTCAATGGATCATACTCTCTTTGCTGTCCTCTACGGCCCTGCTGCCCTGCAATTTTCTGGGCGCCGAACAACCCACGGGGCTTCTCGTAGATCCTGAATTTCTGGACCGATGGCGGCAACTGATCGAGGACCGCGTACCCGACACAGGCTGGTCGAGTCGTCTTCGAGCGACAGACCTGACGGGTGCCGATGCACCGCGTATCTATGGTCGCTGGAGTGTGTCGTGGGCAAACTGGGTCGCCTCCCTTGTCACCGAGCGAGATCCGGGGGAACAGCGCTGGACTGATCACCTCGCAGGTTACGTCCAATGGCACCGTCGAACCGTGCAAGTGGTTGTGGGGGATATCAGACCAGGCTTTGCGCAGGGGCTACTGTTCGGCCGTGGAAGCGGCAGTGGCCGTGGACGCCCACGCCAGGAAGCGCGCGTTTTCGGCTTCTACTCCAGCTCGGAAAATCAAGCCCTTCGCGGCATCGCTCTGAAGGTTGGAGATCGCTGGCAGACAGCAGTGATCATCGCCGGCTTTCACTGGGATGCGCGTCTCGACGACGAGGGCAATGTGAAGTCCCTCCCGGCGAATGGACTTCATACAGGTCCCACGGCGATCAAGGGAAGAAAGCTATTGGGCGGCCGGGTTCTGGGACTGAGACTGCGCCATCTTCGTGAGACTGGACACGTCGGCGTGGTAGTGCAGACTCTGCACTTTGATCAACGGCTGAAGATTTCCACTCGATATGGCGATGATCTGTTTGTCGGGCGCGGCCAGATAGCCGCAGCAATGGATGGCCAGTGGCAAGTGGGGCCCGCGCAGATGTATTCCCAAGTGGCGGTGACGTCGGCGAGGTCGGCGACATGGGGTGGCGTTGCCGGATTCACGAGTCTCGGGCCACGACGAGCAAGGCTTTCGCTGCAAGCGAGACGGTATGAGCCAGGGTTCTTCAGTCCCTTGGGATCATCCGACCGGCGCTGGCGGACATCCAACGAGCGAGGTCTGTATGTCGATCTGCGTGGCTGGGGATGGCGCGGGTGGTACGATCAGTCGATGCGGCCCGCACCAGAGTCGATTCCGATTTCGGACGAATCGATGGAACTGGGGTTCGAGAAACGCTGGCGGCGAAAATCGACGCAACTGCGTCTCGACCTGCGGCATCGATCCGACGCCGAGTCGGCGGCGGGTCAGAAGGTGATTGTTAGATCCATTCGAGCTCGCCTGCAGGGTACGGTGGCGAACAAGCCCTATCGCCTTCGAGCGCTACTGCAAGGGCATCTGGTCGAAGGTGAGAGGGGCAGGAGCGTCGGACTGGATGGGAGATGGAGGACCCAATACCGCCAGATCCAGTTGCAATTCACCTGGTTCCAGGTCTCTGCTTGGAAAGCACGCATCTATGAATACGAGTCCACTTTGCCCGGTGCCGTCGCCATCATGCCTCTTGCCGGTGCTGGCGCGCGCCTGAATGGCTCCATGCGTCTCGATCTGTGGGGCTTTGGGGTTGCGATGTTTGGTCGCCGTGAATGGCGTCGACGGATGCCGACTCGAACCCGAATTGGCGTGCAGATCGATCGCTCTTCAGGGATCTGATGCGATCCGTTGACATGTCTCAAGTGCTTGAATATCTTGCAGTTCCACCCACTATGGAGGTTCGATCTCTTGCAGGAACCGCCTCTCGGCCGCGATCTCGAAGACCGCCTGCGACGGTTAAATGAGATAGGCGCTGCGCTGTCCCTGGAACATGATCTGGACACGCTGCTGGATCGCATTCTTCTGGCGGCACGGCGTTTCACTAACGCCGATGCAGGGACTCTCTATCTGCTGCAGGGTCAGGAACTGACCTTCAAGATTGCTCAGAACGACACGTTGCAACTGTTCAGTGGCGGGCCACACGGTCCCGCGGACGTTCCACCCGTGCCACTTAACGAACAAAGCGCCTCCGGCTACGCCGCGCTGATGGGCGAATCACTCAACATCGTCGATGTGTATGCCGAAGAGGCGCCGCAGCGTTTCGATGGGCCTCGCTACTACGATTCCATGACCGGCTACCATTCGCAATCCATGCTGGTTGTGCCCATGCGTGATCATGAAGAACAGATCATCGGCGTCCTGCAACTGATCAATGCGAAGGTCAGTGGATCTGATGAAATCGCTGCCTTTTCGACGACCGATGAGAGTCTGGTCCAGTCCCTGGCCTCGCAGGCAGCCGTGTCCATCAACAATGTGCGCCTCATCGAGGATACGCAACGCCTCTTCGAGTCTTTTGTTCATGTGATGGCGACGGCGATCGATGAGCGGTCGCCCTACACAGGTGGTCATATCCGCCGTGTCACTGAGATGACGATGTTCGTGGCGCGTGCCGTCAACGACTGCAAGGAAGGTCCCCTGCAGGACATCGAGCTGGATTTCGATGAACTGGAAGAACTTGAACTGGCAGCGTGGATGCATGATATCGGCAAGATTACGACACCGGAATGGATCGTCGACAAGCCGACCAAACTCACGACGATCTATGATCGAATTGATCTGTTGCGAACCCGTTTTGCTTGGTTTGCAGCCACAGTAGAGGCCGACTGGGAGCGGCGGCGAGCCGATGCCGCCGTGGCAGGGAAACCACTGGAGCCCAAACAGCGTGATGCGGTAGATGCTCTCCAGTCTCAGATGGCTGAAGATCTGACATTCCTTGAACGTGCCAATGAGCCCGGCGAATTCATGGCCGACGAAGATCTCGCCCAATTGAAGAAGATCCATGACAAGCGCTACCTCGATACGCTGCCGGCGCCAGTGACTCACGAGGAATTGGTGAATCTGCTCATCCGAAAGGGCAGTCTAACGGACGATGAGCGAAAGAAGATCAATGATCACGCGGCGATGAGTATCCGTATGCTAGAACAGATTCCTTTTACGCGAAAACTTGCCCGTGTTCCAGACATTGCCGGTGCGCATCACGAGAAATTGAATGGGAGTGGGTATCCGCGTGGTCTGCAGGGGGACGAAATCAGCCTGCAGGCGCGTATTCTGGCCCTCGTCGACATCTTCGAATCCCTATCTGCCGACGATCGTCCCTACCGTGCGAGACCGATGTCACGTGAACTGGTGCTCAAGATCCTCGCCGAAGAAGTCGATCGCGGCCACTTGGATCGCGATATCCACGATCTGTTTATCAGCCAGGAGTTGTTCCTGAATCTCGATGAGATCAAGCGGTCGATGGCCGCCGGTGGCACAGCGCACGAGAGTTGATCTGCCTCCAACGCTGGCTGTTGTCCGGGTTGCTGATGTGTCTTGTGGTGACCCCGGCGATGTCATTGTCACCACCGTCCTTCTGCGCCCATCCTGCGGCACGCATCAGCGCACCCGCGCAAAATCTACCAGCCACAGGAAATCTTCATGCCCTGGTTCTGTTCGGCACATTTGAAGATGACACTGTCTCAAGTCTGACGGCACCTGCCTTCGCGGACAGTCTTTTTCTTGCCGATTTGCCTGGATCGCTGACGCATTTCTTCAATGAAATGTCCCACGGACAATATCAATTGTCCGGTGCAGTATCCGCGAAGATGTATCGGTCTCGTGATGGTGCGGCGGACTATATCTTCCGTTCAGGTGTCTCCGGGAATTCCGGGCGTTTTGTCGAAGAAATTGTGGATGCGGCAGACGCAGATATCGACTTTGGCGCCTATGATAATGATGGTCCCGACGGTGAACCGAATTCGGGAGATGATGACGGATTCGTCGATGCGCTGTTCATCGCCGTGCCAGAAATACCGAGTGGATTTCTCGTCAGTGAAGCGAATGGTGTTGCCATACTGGGCCTGTCTTCCAATCTGCCTACAGATGATCTGAGCCAAAATGGCGGGCGCATCCTGATTCGAGATGATTTACGCGTCGGGCGGCCCCCAGGAGGAACGATTCAGGAAGGCCGCACCTTTGCGAGCACCGTCGGTATCATGGCCCATGAACTGGGACATTTGCTCGGTCTGCCGGATCTATTTGATACAGGCTTCTCCAGCCTCGGCGAACTCGGTTCTACTGACGACAGTGCGGGGATTGGCTATTGGGGGTTGATGGGACACGGTGCTCGTGGCTGGCAGGACCTCGGCGGCCCCACGTCCTTCACGCCGTGGTCATTGCTGCGTCTTGGATGGCTCGGCGTAGAAAATGACGATCTGGTCACCGTTGATCGCACACTGGCAGATGAACGGATCGATGCTCCTGGTAATGGCGGTAAGGTCTACCGGATGGCACTGGAGCAGGCTAGATATCTGCTGATCGAACACCGGCCGTGCAGCGGCCAGCTTCTACGATCGTCGGATCCCAACCGATGGTCTGCTCATTTGGCAGATCGACGAGAATATCGGTGGCAACAACAACGAGCTTGCCAAACGCGTGGACCTTGTCTGCGCCGACGGCCGATTCTCGGATGCGGGCTTTGGGTTGGGTAGCCTCCCGGCGCGCACGACGGGAGGGGACAATCTCGACTTCTGGGCGCACGACGAAACCTATCGCCGCGCTCACAATGGCAACCTCGGTGATGCCACCGATGTCTTCGATGGCGAGATGTTCACCGATTTCAATCCCGTCACGAATCCAGCATCAAGAGGTGTCGCTGTCGAGAAGATTCGGCGAGAAGGCACATCGATCATCGCAGATCTGATCATTGGTGACCGCCGCAAGGCGGGCACCCTTGCTGGGGACGAAACCTGGAGTGGTTCCGTCGATGTCGTGGCTGACATTGAGATTCCCGAAGGTGTACGACTACGCATCTCTGCGGGAACGACGGTGCGGTTTTTTCCGGATGGGCGTGCGGGCGGTCTCGATGTAGAGCGCAGTGAGATCCTCGTGAAGGGTGTTCTGAGCGTGGGCGGCGGAGCAACGACGACGTTCACGTCGGGCGCCGCTTCACCTGCTGCGGGAGATTGGGCGGGAATTCGAGTGCAGCCCTTTGGCTCGCTTCTTCTGCAGGACGCCGTCGTCGAATATGCCGACAATGCGCTGCGCATCATAGATGTTCGGCGTGGCTCTCTCGTGGAAGATGTCATCGTGCGCCATGTCAGTGGTCACGCCGTGCACCTGGAGGCAGATGAGGGTGCCCACGTGATGACGCGGGTCACCCTGGAGGACATTGGTGAAACGGGACTGCTGCTGACGGGTGAGGCACCGGTAGAAATCAACGATCCGCAGATCAGTCTGTGTGGCGGTCCGGGTCTGCATCGACAGGGCGGATTCCTCCACTGCACAGGAGGAGTTTTTACAGACAATGGACAAGCGCAGCCGGGGTGGATCAATATGCAGCTAGGCCGTGGTGTCTTCGGTACCATCGCAGACAATCGCTACCGCGGTGGCACCGGGGTCTTCGTCGACGGTGCGGGGCAGGTCAGGATTGAAGACAATCTGTTCATCGAAACACGAGTCGCACTCATTCATCGCAACGGCCATGCATGGATCAATCGCAATACGATCTCCCGGAGCGATACGGCCTTTCAAATTCAGGGGGTCACGCAACCGGAGCGAATGGAGCTGAATCGACTCGACAATGTCAGCCTGCTCATTGATAATCGAACAAGCGCAGATGTCGTCGCGATCAGAAACTGGTGGGGGACGGCAGACCGGGCGTCGATCGCTTTTCGAATGCTCGGGGCAGTGCGCTTCGAGCCCTTCCTCAACTTCGATCCGTTGTCTCCCGTTACCTTCGATATTGGGCCGGCCTTTCCCAATCCAAGCATCGGGCTTGTGACGATTCCCTTTACGGTGGGTATTGGTGAGATCACACTCGGAGGGCAAAGCAGTGTGATGATGCTGGATATCCACAACGTCCTGGGAGGTTTTGTCCGACGGCTGTTCCGTGGGATCTCCGTCCCCGGCATCTACAGTGTTCAATGGGATGGTCTCACCGACGAGGGGCAAGCCGCTGCGGCAGGGGTGTATTATGCAGAGCTCGACGTGGGGGGCTACTGCTCTATTCACCGCTGCTACGGCTCCGATAACCCAGATAGAAGTCGTGCACGGATCATCGCTTCGCGTAGATTCTCAACAGTAGATCCTCAACAAGGGAAGCATTTTCCCTTCTGAGAAAATAGGCGCCAAGTGTCTATGGGTCTTGGTTCAGGTCTCCCCAACATCCTGTATCGGGCGGGAGAACTCGTCGCCACATGTAGGCGACGCCTCTGAAGCCGCTGGCCGGCTCCGCCGAAGATCATCCGAAGTTGACCTCCTAAAACAGTGGTAACTCACTTATTTATCTAAAGATATGCGCATCGAGTCCGATTATCTGATCGTCGGCAGTGGGGCCGCTGGCCTGTATTTTGCACTCCTCGCTGCACAGAGAGGCGCATCCGTCACCGTTGTTACGAAGTCCGGTGCCGGAGAGTCCAATACCCGCTATGCCCAAGGTGGCATTGCAGCTGCACTCGGGGACGATGATTCTGTCGCCATGCATATCCAGGATACACTGGATGCCGGCGATGGACTCTGTGACCCAGAGGCGGTTCAGGTGGCCATTGAAGACGGCCCCCGTGTGGTAGAGGATCTGTTGCGGCTTGGCACCCAGTTCTCACGCACGGCAGCGGGAGAGCTTTCCCTCGGACGGGAAGGGGGGCATTCGCAGCATCGCGTTGCTCATGCTGACGACTGGACAGGGCGCGAGATCTCTCGTGCTCTGGTGGCTGCAGCCAGGTCTCAAGAGGGGATTCGGCTCGTAGCGGATACGACCGTCGTCGACCTGGCTATCGATGGCAAAGGACGCTGTAGAGGCGTGTGGGCCCTGGAAGGATCCGGGGGGGAGCCGCTGGCGCTGCAGGCGCGAGCGACACTGATGGCGACAGGAGGCGCCGGACAGATGTATGCGAGCACGACCAATCCGGCGGGTGCGACCGGAGATGGTCTGGCGATGGCCTATCGGGCTGGTGCGACAGTGGCGAACATGGAGTTCGTCCAGTTCCATCCGACGGCCTTGGCTCACGAGCAAGGCAACACCTTCCTGATCACGGAGGCGTTGCGCGGCCACGGGGCAATTCTCGTCAATGACGAGGGCGAGCCCTTCGTCGAAAAGCAGCTCGAAGGCGGTTCGCTGGCGACACGTGATCGTGTGGCGCGGGCGATCGTGGCAGAATTGAAAAGAAGTGGCCGACGGCATGTGTATCTCGACGTGACCGCACAGGATGCGGAGTCGACGCGTCGTCGGTTCCCGAATATCGACCGCACGTGTCGCGAATTCGGGATTGATCTGACGCGGGATCCGATCCCCGTCACGCCGGCGGCACACTACTTGTGCGGCGGCGTACAGACGGACTTGCAAGGGCGCACCGACGTGCCGGGACTCTATGCGGCGGGTGAAGTGGCGCATACAGGATTCCACGGGGCGAACCGGTTGGCGAGTAATTCGCTGCTGGAAGCACTCGTGTTCGCCAGGCGCGCTGCCGATGTAGTGGGTGAGGAGTCGGCCCACGATCAGGCTCACTGGCCCTCTCCTCCTGAGAAACACGCGGGGAGCGAAGGGGAGCACGGTCGTGAATGGCGTGCTGAGATTGGTGAAACGATGTTGGATTGGGTCGGCATCGAGCGTGACGATGCGAGTCTGCAGAAGGCTTGCGGACGGCTCGCTGAGCTGGCCGAGGAAATTGATGCCCGTCGCAGGGACGATCAGGCATCATTGGAGGCATGGAATCTGGTCACTGCCGCACAATTGGTGGCCAGCACTGCACGGATGCGCAAAGAGAGTCGCGGGGTGCACTACAACACCGATCACCCGCATCGCGACGACGAGAACTGGCAGCATGAGAGTCTGGTCCAGATGGCACGATAGCCAGAGGGAACCGGCGAAAGGTGTGACAAGAATGGCAATGAGGATAATGAACTGTAAAGGCATCGCGCTCACGGCGTTGATGACTCTGGCCCTGATATCTCCGGTTCTGGCGGGAGAGGCCTTTGTCACCAAGGCACGTGGCAGTACGATCACCATCGACAAGGGGGCAGATGACGGCCTCGAGGTAGGTCTCGAGATGGTCATTGTGCGTCCGCCCGAAGAGGCGATCATTCATCCGCTGACGGGTGAAAATCTGGGTTCGCATGAGATCGAGCTCGCCACAGGACAGGTGAGCAAGATTTCCGCCCGCGCTGCCTCCGTCACCCTGTTAGCCGCCCCCCTGTTGGGCCTGAAACCGGGTGATGTGGCGCGTTTCATGACCATGGAAGAGCAAATGGTCATGGATCAGGAGATGACGACCCAGACGGCTGACAAAGCTGCCTCCGAGCGCACTCAGATCCGTTCGGATGCGGGCAGACTCGCGCGCAATATCAGCAGCATCCAGGGATCGATCAAAAGTCTGGAACGGGCGATCCGCGAGCTGCGTCGCTACGACGATGATGTCGTGAAGCCGCAGTTCAATTCGATCAACCGGCAGATCACTGAGATGCGTGATGAACTCGGTGAATTGCGTACGACCGTCAGTCTGCTCAATTCCGTGCCCATCGGCATGGAAGCTGAGGAGGGCGAGGCGGCGATGACTGAGGAAGAGATCGCGGGGCTGAATCGCCGGATATCTGAGTTGGAATCGAAGATCACAGCCGTCGCGCCGCCGCCTGCGATGAGTGCCGACATGCCGCCGCCGGTGGACGGCATGGAGCCACCTGCGGACGAGGCTGAGAGTCCCTTTTTCCTACAGCCCTGGTTTATCATCCTCGTTGGTGCCCTGGGTATCGCTGGCATCGCCTTCTTTGTCTACATGAAGATGGCCGACGAAGATGACGAAGATGACGAAGATGACGA
>Ga0115002_10005662_pt1 | contig 14635 bp, 16 predicted proteins | sample ArcticOcean_MG_C_8_FD_89576 | JGI IMG/M metagenome (GOLD analysis project Ga0115002, IMG submission 89576) | Marine microbial communities from western Arctic Ocean - ArcticOcean_MG_CB11_86 | ecosystem: Environmental > Aquatic > Marine > Oceanic | place: Arctic Ocean: Canada Basin | collected... | reverse complement strand
TCTCTGAGTTCTCTGAAGAGTGGATATTGAATCCCCATGGTTCTTTTGGATAGACAATACTAAGAACTGTTATTCTGTACTCATATAGAAATTTAAAATCCACTAAAGAGAGAAAAGAGAGAAAGGTTATACAAATACCATCTTTAAAACTTCTTGTATTTTTGAAATTTTTGTAAATTTGGTTTTTTTTACGTCTTCGCGTTCCCCATATTTTTCTAAGAATTTTTCAAATTCTTTTTTATTTTCATTTGGAAATAAAAAATTGGTTACGCCGGCCCGTATTCCCCCATTAATTTTACAATGTAATCCACCTATAGCGGTTACGTTCCCTTCAAGGTTCATTTCTCCTGTGATGGCGATTGTATTTTTAATTTTTTTGCTATTAAATAGACTAAATAATGCTATTGTAATTGCTGTGCCTGCAGAGGGTCCGTCTTTTGGCGTTGCTCCTTCTGGGCAATGTATATGAATTCCGCCCTTAATTTTTTTTTTATTAAACTTATTCATAATTTTATCTCTATTTTTTTGAGGTGTTAGTTCCCAAGCTAATGTTTTTGCAACATTCATACTTTCTTTCATAACATCGCCTTGCATCCCGGTTAATTTGAAATCTAAAAATGTATTTGTTGGAAACCATTTACATTCTATAGTTATGATACCCCCCAAACCCATTGAATTAGCCCAAAGTCCATTAATAATTCCAACTTGTGTTTTTTTATGTATTTTGTTTATTTTAGTCGTTATTCGTTCCTTTAAATATTTAGTTTCTACTTCTTTTTTTGTAAGAATCAATGGTATTTCTATATCAATATTTTGATTGGTTAGAATTTCAAGATTTATTTCACTCACAATTTCAAATAATATTTCTTTTAATTTCCTCACACCTGCTTCATTTGTATAAGTTTGAATAATAAATTCAATAATTTCTTTTTTAAAATGTATAATATCTTCCAACCCAACTCTTTTCAAAATTTCAGGTAAAATATATTTATTGGCGATTATTATTTTTTCTGATAATGATAATGGTTCAAAACGTATGCGATGTATTCTATCTAATAAAATTTTATCAATTTGGTGTGGATTATTATAAGAAAAAACAAAAAGTGCTTTACTTAGGTCTAGGTCAACACCGCTAAAATATTTATCTTGAAAACATGTATTTTGTGTAGAATCAATTAAATGAGTCAATATTCCAATAATTTCTTGTCCGTGTTCTGTTCGGCTTACTTTATCCAATTCATCAATAAAAATTATAGGATTCATACATTTTTTCTCAATTAAGATATCAACAATTCTCCCCCAGGTTGAACCGACATATGTATAATTATGTCCTGCTAGCGTGCTTGCATTACTAGATCCACCCATAGCTATTAATGCAAATGGACGCGATTTCCCATTTTCGTCTTTAAGACATTCAGCTAACCCTAATTTTGCCAAACTCGTTTTACCTACGCCTGGGGGTCCTTCAAAGCCAAAGCAATATCCACTATTTTCGCCATTTATCCATTGTCCAATAATTCTTTCTAATTGTCTTTTTGCATTTTTATGTCCGTGAATAGAATTCTCAAGAATTGAACTAACATTTTCAATTCCTTCACCAATAGAATCAATTGTATTATCAAGTTCTTCTATTTTAAATTCCAGATTTTCATAGTCAAGATATTTTGTTTCCCTTTGAAATTGTTTGGATATTTGTTTTAATATTTCATTATCTTCTTTATGATTTTGAATAAAATTTAATATTTCAGTTTTCATATAATTACTTCTTTTTCCCGAATGACAAATTTTTTCTCCTTTTAAAGAATAATTTTTAATAATTGAATTTAAAAAACAAACATTATTAATTATTTTTTCGCGTTTTCCGGTTGTATATAATTTTTTAATTTTTTCAAAGAAATTTTTTTTGATTTCAAAAATAGTTTTCTGTTTTATTTTATTTTTAGTTTGAAAGATTTCAATACTGGTATATTTTTGTTTTTGTTTTATTATATTAATATCACAATCGGTTATTAATTTTAAGATTTCCTCAAAATTTTTTTGTATAAATTTCATTTTTCTAAGTAGTGGTTCATGTTTAATTATCCCAAACGGTATTTTTAATAAAGCATTTAAGTATTGTCGCGCTTTAGATCCTGAGTCTTCAGATTTAGCTTTTACTTCCTTTAATTTATTCATAGCTTTTTCTTTAACTGAATCTGTTACCTTCATTAAACAAATTTGTTGTTCAATTGGTATATTATTACTTTCATAATTAGATAAATCTTTTGTATATTTTATCGTTGTTTTCATGGCGTTGCGAAATTGTGCTTTAACTCCCCAAGGTAAACTATCAAATAAGATTGTCTGTTCTACAGTATCAATATTGCCGTTCCCGCTTTCATTAGATAATAAATCATATAATAAATATGCTAAATATTGCGATTCTGGATTTTTTTTAATTAATAATTGTATTAATATTGTTCTTTGAGAATATAGTTCGCTATTTAAAAATTCTTTTACAATTTGCGATATAGTTTTTTGCTTTATTAAATTTGTTTGTCCGATATATCCAATGTATTTTTGATATAATTCTTCTCTGCTATATATAATTAATTCTTTGATGGTTAATGATTTTTGATAATTATTAAAAGCTTCATCAAGAAAGATGGGTTGGTCTGTAGGTATATTTTCTTTTAATTCTTCAACTTTTCGTTTTAAGAACTTATCACTAACACACTCTAACAATATATCATCTACAATTCCGCAAATTATTAATGTTTTTTTTTTAAATTTATTATGTATTGCAACTTTTATACCATATACTTTTGTTTGAAAGCTTCTACTTGTTCTTGATAAATCAAAACAGTCTAAATCTTTGGCGGTTTCAACTATCATAAAATCTTCAACAATACGATTTTTAGCTAGTTTGGCATTATTAGTGTTAGGATTATGGTCTTGACTCCAATTCATTAATTTATATCCGATGGGGTGAATAAATTTGAAAATAGTTTTATAATTTAAAGGTGCTGTTTTTCTTAAATTTTCCACAAAATCTTTTCCAAAAACTACACATATCATGTCTTCCATTCTTTTGGTTCCGAATGTTCTAAAAATAACAGCTAATTCATTATTAACTCCCTGGAGTTTTTCTATAAGAACATCGGTTTTATCTTTTTTTAAACATTTAATCTCAATTTTTTGCAATTCAATAAATATTTCCTCTAAATTTTTTAAACAAACATTTAATTCACTTGCTCCCAAAATATCCATTGATTTATATTTTTGTACATAAAGTATTGTTCTTCTTATAATTTTTTGGAAATATGATATTTTTTGTTTAAGGAAATTTGGAATGGCCTCAGATAATTTTTTTTTTTGAAGTGATTTTTTAATTTTTTCATTCTTCATAGTAATTTATATTGCGATTATTTTTTTATATTCCTAAACACCGTTAATTATTTAATGAAATTAGCTTAAAAATATTGATAAAATATATATAGTTATAAATATGGGAATTCCCGCATTTTTTTCATATATTATTAAAAATCATCCGGAAATTATTAAACAAATAAAGGCAAATAAAATTTTATTTAATAATTTTTATTTAGATTCAAATTCTATAGTTTATGATTGTCTAAGGAATTTAGACTTTGATATAGATAAAAAATCATTTGAAGAACGATTGATTGAAAATGTATGTATTAAAATAAACGAATATATAACATTAATAAAACCCAATCAATATGTTTTTATTGCATTTGATGGTGTTGCACCAGTTGCAAAATTAGAACAACAAAGAACCCGAAGATATAAATCCTCATTTGAAACAAAATTAATTAAAAATTTGGGTAAAACAGATAATAAGGTGTGGGATAAAACCGCTATAACACCAGGAACAGAATTTATGACAAAATTGGACAAAAAGATAAAGGCATTTTTTAAAAATCATAAATTTAATTGCAAAATTATCATTTCAACAAGCACTGAAAAAGGTGAAGGTGAGCATAAAATTTTTAAATTTATTAGAGAAAATCAGGTTATACATAAAAAATATAAAACATTGATTTATGGATTGGATGCTGATTTAATTATGTTAGGGTTAAACCATTTACCAATAGCCAGAGAAATATATCTATTTAGAGAGACACCCGAATTTATTAAATCTATTAATAGCGATTTAATACCCAATGAAAATTATATATTAGACTTACCAGAGTTATCAAAAACAATTATTTCTAGAATGAATAATTTTAAACCAATTAATGAAAAACAACAAAGTAATAGATTGTACGATTATATATTCTTATGTTTCTTTTTGGGAAATGATTTTATGCCACATTTTCCATCTATAAATATTAGAACTAATGGAATTGAAATATTATTAAACGCTTATAGTGCGGTTATAGGGAAAACAAATCAAAACTTAACAGACGGTAAAATAATTTTTTGGGCCAATGTAAGGAAATTTGTTGAATATCTATCAGAAAATGAATTAAAATATTTGAAAAAGGAATATCAAATAAGAGATAGATGGGAAAGGAGACATTTTCCAAATAATACAATAGAAGAAAAACTGACAAAATTACAACATATACCCATAAAGGAACGCGATATTGAAAAATATATCAATCCTTTTGAATATGGGTGGCAAAAAAGATATTATGAAAAATTATTTGATACCGATATTAATAATTTCTATAAAAGGAAAATATGCAATAATTTTTTAGAAGGACTTGAATGGGTTTTAAATTACTATACTGTAGATTGTAAGGATTGGAGATGGTCATATAAATATAATTATCCACCACTGCTAAGTGACTTGTGTATATTTATACCACATTTTGAAACTGAGATGATTAAACCTAATAATAATAAGTCCGTTTCACCATATGTTCAATTATCATACGTTTTACCAAAGGAAAGTTTACATCATTTGCCATATGAAATTTTCATAAAACTTATGAAAAATAAAAATCATTTGTATGATCCAAACTGTGACTTTTGTTGGTCTTTTTGCAAATATTTTTGGGAAAGTCATATTAAATTGCCATATATAGATTTGGAAGAATTAGAACATTTTGTTAATACTTAAAAATAATAATAATTATATATAATTATGGAAGATCAAGATACTATTAGCCATGTTGTTCCTACAATAAATGAAAGAAATGAATTCGTTAGAAGTTTAAAAAAAGGACGAATATTAATTGTTAAAGCTTATGCAAATTGGTGTGGTCCGTGTAAAAAAATTTCACCATTAGTAGATAGATTAATTTCAAGAATGCCTGCAAATGTTAAAATAATGTATTTAGATGTGGATAAAGGTCAAGATTTAGCAAATTATTTAAAAATTACAAGCATTCCCACATTTATTAGTTATATAAATAAAGATAAAGCTGATATTTTAATAAGTGCTGATGAAGAACATGTGCGTAAATTTTTTAGAAAGGTGGAAGCATACAATTTTTTAAAATAACTATAATATATATTCTGAATGCCAAACACTTTGACAAAGAAAAGGAACCGTCGTACTTTAACGAAGGCCGACCGTCGAGCGGCGCAGGCGGCGGCGGCGGCGGCGGCGCAAGCGGTGGCGGCGGCGGCGCAAGCGGCGGCTCAGACGAAGAAACGTCGGACTTTAACGAAGTCCGACGCCCACCGCATGATTAGGGAACGTGAGGACCAAATTATCGGGCGAGTAGGTAATGGTATTCAGTACCAGCCCCCGGGGAGGGAAGCGGCAGACAAGAGAAAATTTTTTTTTAAAAATACTCCTCCGTGGGTCCCAGACGGACCTCCAACAGGCTTTGCCGGTAATTTATCGGGCGCTCGTGCGCTCGCCGCCACCACCAAGAAACCTAGCTTCCTCCGCAGAGCATGGAGAAGAATAAGTGGAAAGGGTGGTAGACGAAGAACTCGTCGAAGAAGAAAACGCAGAAAAACACGCAGAAAAACACGTAGAAGAAGAGGTGGTCGCCGTAAAATATCTAGGCGACGCACGCAAAGAGGTGGAGGAGGAAAAGCTAAGTTTAGATACAAAGTCAAAACATTTTTAAAAAAATCTGCAAAAATAGAAACAAAAGCGAAGCCTAAGAAATGGTGGTAAAGCGGACTAAACTAAAAAAATAAATCATATTTATCTACAATGAATGACCACGATTTAGATATAGATAATTATGATTTAGAAGATTTATTGGGACTTTTTAAATTAAAATTTAATTTTGATGAGATTGATTTGAAGAAGGCTCGGCAAAGATGTTTAAAAACGCATCCCGATAAGAGTGGTTTGGAAACAAAATATTTTATATTTTATAATAAAGCATTTAAGGTTATTTCAGAGATTTTTCATTTTCGCTGTCGTAAAAAGAACACAAATACTGAATATAATGTGGAATATAATGAAGCAGAAAAGAAATTATTAGACCCTATACAGAAGAATAAAGAGGAATTTAATGGATGGTTTAATGAGATGTTTGAGAAAGTAAGAATTGCAGATAATGAGCAAGATGGTGGTTATGAGGATTGGTTTCGTAAAGATGATAGTAAAATAGATGATAAACGTGTTCCTTTATCACAATTTAATAACGAATTTTATAAAAGAAAGAAAGAGAGTGGTATTTTGGTAAAACGTAATAGCATAAGTGAAATAAATAATTCTGCCGGTTCAAATCTAACACGAGATAGAATTAACGAATATTCTTCAGATATATTTAGTAAATTAAAATACGAAGATTTGAAGAAAGCACATACTGAAACTTTAATTCCAGTTACTAAGGACGATATGGAGATGAGACCGAAATTTTCCGATTTGGATAGTTATAAAAGACATCGTTCTTCAGACAAAATTTCCCCCCTTTCATTAAACGAAGCTCGTAATTATTTATCAAAGAAGGCAGAAGAGGAAGGAAAGGTAAATATGTGTAGAGCATTTAAGATGTATAAACAAGATGAAGATATGGAAAGGGCTAGAGATCAGTGGTGGAAACATATAAAACAACTAAAAAACTGATAGATTTGGAGTTTATTTTTCTTAAACTAATATATATATGTTAAGGTTATTCAAATTTATATTAGCAATAATAGTTATAGTAATATTGGCACATTATTATAATGATCATAAAAAGATTGAAGATAGTCGTAAATTGGATAAATTAGATTTAATCCAAGAATATTTATTAAATGGTGGAGAAATTTCTTCGCAAAAACCTATTTTGTGGATTCACAATCATTATAAGATAAATGCTCGCAATTGGGCAAGTTTTGGTGGAAGAAACACAAAGAAGTTAAATCAGCCATATTTATATTTGTGTGTAAAAAGTATTATCAAACATTGTGGAAAGTCTTTTAATATTGTATTGATAGACGATAATTCATTCAGAAAATTAATTCCTGACTGGAACATTTCTATGAATATTCTGTCTGCACCTATTCAGGAACATATGAGAAATTATGGTTTAAGTAAATTATTATATTATTATGGTGGAATGTTAGTTCCAAGTTCTACAATTGCAATTACAGATTTTAAACCATTATATGAAAAAAGTTTAAATAAGCATGGTTGTTTTACCGCAGAAAAGATTAATAGAACAAGTACATCGGTTTATAAAGATTTTTTCCCAACAATGAAAATAATAGGATGTAGAAAGAAAAATCCTATTATAAAAGAATTAGTAAATTATTTAGAAGTATTAGCATTGGAAGATTATACAAGCGAAATAGATTTTTTGGGTGAAGCAGATAGATGGTTATACAAACAGACATCAATCCGTCGTATGAATTTGATAGATGGAAAGGTTTTTGGAATGAAAGAGATATGTGGAAAGGCTGTAAATATAGAAGAATTAATTTCTGATGGTTTAATTGAATTTGATAATAGAGTTTTGATTGGTATTTATATTCCAGCGGACGAAATTTTGAAAAGAACAAATTATAAATGGTTTGCCCGTTTATCAGAGAAGCAAGCTTTAGCAGCAGACACATTAATTTCTAAACATTTATTAGTCAGTTTAGGTCAAAGGTCTATTCGTTGTAATTAATGGGTGGATATATATAATAATGTATTTCATATTTAGATTTATCATATTTAATTTTAGAAGTCCAAGCTAAATGGTTGCTTTTACAGATTTGTCGTAATATTGTTACAAAGGTTTTGTAATTTTGTTCTCTTGTAACATAAAATTGTTTGCATTTAAAATAATAATTTTTAATTTCGTCACAAAATTCGTCAATTTCATTATTATATTTTGCTTGTTTAAAAGTATCTTTGGTTATTAATAAAAATTTTGGATTACTTTTTATAGCATATTTGTTAAGAAAATCAAAAATTATTTTATTTGGTACAGTCTTCTTAAATATTTGGTCAGACATATATATAATCAAATGTTTTTATTTAATTCATTGGTAAATAATGCAAGCTCCAATTCTGATTCATGAATTGTATGAAAGATAGATATATATTTGCAAATATATTTAATAAGCATATATTTACTAGTTTCATCAAGTATTTCTGTTGTTTTGACAAATAAGAAGTAACTGTCTAAAATATCCATAACCGAATAACCTTTGTTAAAAATAGAAAAAATTATTTTTACCGCACTAGAAATATTTTTTTCAGTATACCAAGCCCTTGTATATTTTTCAAATTCATAAAAGCTAATATTAGTACAAATTTCTTTAGCCATTTTTTCTGTAATTTTAATATCTAATAGTTTAAATTTTTCCATATAATTTACCAATAATCGTATTGAATTATTACACACATTTAAAATAAATTTTTGTGCTTTTTCAGTTATTTTCAAATTTTCATTTTTTTTAATTTTATTAAAGATTTTCTGTAGAAATGTGTCTCCGATTGGTTTAAGTTTCATAATGGTGCACCTAGATTGTATGCTATCAATAACTTTTTGTATATTAGAACAAGATGCCAAAAAATGAACATTATGACTGTATTTATCAATACAATTTCTAAAAACTTGTTGACTTTGGTCATTAATAAAATCAATATCATCAAGTACTATAAATTTTTTTTTACCCGATACTGAAGAAACTGTTTGGCAAAAAGTTTTTACTTCATTTCTATAAAATTGTATTCCTTGTTCTTTCAAGCTATTAATATATAAAACATTATCCTTTGGTATTTTTTTCATATCATAGTATTCTCTGATTGTTGCATCCAATAGAGATGTTTTCCCCGATCCTGAATTACCAATTAATAAGATATTCAATGAATCCATTTCAATAAGACTTTTCATTAATTTTATTAGGTCTTTATCTATAAAAAAATCTTGATATATGTTTGGTTTATATTTTTTAAGAAAGGGCGTGTCCATTATAAAAGTATATAAAAACAAGATTTTAAATTATTTTAATATAAAAATAGAATAATTGAAATATTATGAATGATTTTTATAAGATTTTAGAAGTCCCCCTCACCGCGTCGGCTGCAGATATAAAAAAAAGTTTTAGAAGGTTATCTTTACAACACCATCCTGATAAGAATAATGGCGAGGAAGAAAAATTCAAAGAGATAAACTCGGCTTATCAAATTTTATCAGATTCCGAAAAGAAGAATATGTATGATATGCAAAGGTCAAATCCATTTTCAAATGGTGGTGAGGATATTGGTGATATTTTCAAAATGTTTTTTGGTGGTGGTGGTGGTGGTATTCCATTTGGTAACATGCCTTTCCCTTTTGGTATGCCGCATGGTATGCCGCATGGTATGCAGCCTGGCATGACTCACGGCATGCCTCGTGGCATGCCGCCTGGTATGCCGCCGGGTATGGTGCCGGGTATGCCTCCCGGTGTAAGAATTTTTCATGGAAATTTCCGTCCGCCTCATGTAACCCCACCTCCGATTATAAAAACTGTAAATCTCACTTTTGAACAATCATTTACAGGAATAACATTTCCCTTAGAGATTGAAAGATGGATAGAAATAAATGGTATAAAATCAATTGAAAAGGAAAAGTTATATATCCCAATTCCGTCTGGAATAGATAATGATGAGATTATAAAATTAGAAGGAAGGGGAAATATTTTTAATAATATAAAGGGCGATTTAAAGATTTCAATAAAAATAAACAATAATACAAAATTCAGTCGTAAAGGTTTGGATTTATTTTATGAAAAAAAATTAACATTAAAAGAGTCGCTCACTGGTTTTTCCTTTGAAATAAAGTTTTTACAAGGGCAGATATATACAATTAATAATAGTAATGGAAAGATAATAAGTCCAAAATTTAAGAAGGTGGTCCCCAAGTTGGGTATAAAAAGAGGTAAAAATGTCGGCGATTTAATTATTATTTTTGATGTAATTTTCCCAAATGAGTTAGATAAAGAACAAATAAAAGAATTGAAAAGAATTTTATAATTTAGTTAATAATAATTTAATTATGAAATTCTTTTTGTATCAATTGATGATTGAACAAGATAAATAGAATTTTCGGTGACAATAATATATTCAGCCCCACTTCCAAATATCGTTTCAATGGGGCTGGTATATTCATCTTCACTTTTGACAAGTAATTTTTCTTGATTTTCTCTTACGCCGATAAGAACAGTTTTATCACATGAGGCGGTCCAATAATCTAACATAATAGGTTTATCTTTACATATAGATAATTTAGCCGAATGTTCTAATGTTGCATTGCTTGGGAGAGGATAAGAATTTTGTTCTTGTTCATTATTTTCTTGTTCGGTTGCTTCATTTTTTTGATTTGTTTCTTCAGACATAGTTATAAGTTTATTTTTTATTATTCTTTAAATCATTATTTAAAGAATAATCTTTATAGATTTTATGAAAGAGGATAAAAAAAGTATTGAAATTTTTAATAAAGAAAATTATGTTAAAAAATTATCTTTAAGATTTATTTTCAATTATTCAAAAAAATATATTGATTTAATGAATAATTTTTTGATATACGGAAGTCAAAATTTTCATATTCAAAATAAACAATATTTTATTTTTGTAATGAAAAGAGGTATTGAGACTTTTTCACATGTTTTTAAGATATTACTTTTATACACTAAGAATCTTGAATTAACATCTTACCATTGTAAAAAAGCTTTTTTCTATTATATAGAATTTATAGGTCAGATAGGCGATGATACGCATACTTATTTACAATTAAATTCTAAGGATGCGGCTTTATTTGTTTATAAAAAAACAATTTTTGACATAGATAATGATTATAAAAAGAATTTTCATATATCAAAAGAGGAAGAAAATATAATAAGATTGGTTTCATTATCAATTGAATTTTATAATAATTATGTTTTATTTTTTATGAATGAAAATCATGGTATGTTAGATATATCTAAGGATAAAGAATTTATTTTTTGTGATATTACCCATAGTTTAAAAATTATTTTTGATAAACTTTTAAAAAAGAACGATGATATCCCAAGAATATTTAATAATATAGAAAATAGTATATATTTTTTTAATATATTAAAGTCAAAGGGTGTTGAAATATCCAAATTCAAATTTTTAATAGATAAATTTGTTAAAAAGATAATAAAAAAGAATATAACTTCAGAAAAGATAAGAGAGAAAATGCTTTCCAAAAACATTTTTATTTATTTAAAACATTATAGTTCGTTAAAAATGATTAATTGGGTTTTTGCATGATTATAACTTTTTTTCGTAATTTTTTTGATTTTTTGGGTTTTATTTTGCAAGTGTAAGATATTTTAATTTCTTCACATTCAGCAATTAATATTTTTTTAATAAATTTATAAATTATATTTAGAATTTCTTCTGTGCAATGTCCAACAATTAATACGCTTCCAGTTCTAAAAATCATAAATGAAATTTCCATACATTGATTTAACCCGTTTCCATTTCCCTTTTTACTGCATTTTTTTGGACAACTGCAAACTCCATTATTTTTTTTATTAATTAGATTATAATAAAATTTAGATTGAATTCCCGGATAAGAACAGGAATCAAAAATTGTATGAATTTTATATTTATATTTTAATAAATTATATAGTTTGTTTCTATCTATATAAAATCCACAAGTAAAATTAGAATTAATCAATACTGTTTCAATCTTTTCTTTTAAATAAATAATTTTCTTTTCACAAAAAGGTTGTAAAATTTCCACTAATTTATCAAGCAATAGAATTAGGTCTTTATTTTTTTGTATTCCTGGTATTTCCAATTTACCTGTATTAAAAATTTTTAAATGAAACTCTTTAAAAATACCATCAATCAATAATCTAATTATTAATACAATACAATTATAGAAAGCCCCTTTTTTTTTAATTCTATAAGATATTAAATCTTTTTTTGAAAGTCCAATATTTATTTTTCTTATATCCTTATATTTAATTTTTCTACCAGTAGGATTATCAATTTTGCTAATAATATCAACATAAACACATTCTTCTTTATTTATTTTTTTTTCAAGTTCTTCACTTTCTTCTTTTGAAACACATACACTTTTCATTTGTTTTTTTATAACACCTTCTTGTTGATTTTGATATGAAATCACTCCAATTTTCCAAAAAAGGTAGTTAAGATCCATTTTTTCATTAAGATAACCGATTTTTGTTTGTGTTGAAATATATATTGCACTACATTTAGGAGAAACTTTTTTTCCTTTCTTTTTTTTTTCTTCTTCTTCTTCCTCTTCTATAATCCCCCCATTTATAAATTCTAACCATGCGGTATCAGTATCTTTCATTATAAATAAATTTAGTGTATTCTTTAAGTTTCAATTTTTAATATAAAAGGGAATTTTTTAATATTTACATTATAGTATATGGAATTTCCTTCCGTAAAAGGGAGAACACGGTCCAATGTGGTCGGCAACAAAAACTTAAATACTAAAATATTAGAAGAATATTCTTTGAAACAAAATTTATTTGACCCAACAAAGGGTTCTCCAAATAAATTTATGTCTAAGCTTGAACATAGAATGGATACATATTATAAGTCCTTATATAAAGTTTTTAAACGTAATAAAAAATAATTTAGTTTATAATAGATATTACAATTAGTATGAATACATCTGCCAAAAAATAAAAACCATTCTTCATTGCATGCATATCCAGCATTTTCAAGTAAATAATTAATAAAATTTTTAATAAAATTTCGCTTATCTGTATTAAAATCTATACATTTTTCTTCAATATATTTTACAAGTTCTTTGTTAGTTTTATTTTTTTTTAATTCCAAAATAAATTTAACCCAAAACTCTTTTGTCATAATTCTATCTTTTTTCCGATTTATATACTGATTTGATTGAATATAATTTATCATGCTACGTATATCAGATTTAAACAATGATTGTATTGATATTAATTGTATTTTTGTCATATTGATATTTTCATTTTTAATTATATGTTTTAAAAAGGAGGATATTTCTTTTTCTGGTAATTGACAAAATTTTAAACGAATAAATTCATTTTGTAAAGCAATATCTATACGACTTATATAATTGCATATTAAACAAAATCTTATATTTTTTGAATATTGCTGAATTAAATATCGCAAAGCTTGTTGTGCATTTTTAGTCATATAATCAACTTCATCCAATATAACAAATTTTAAACCTTTCCCAAATAATGTTTTTGTATTAACAAATTGATTTATTTGATTTCTTATAATATCTATTCCGCGGTCGTCTGAAGCATTTAAATGAATTTTTAGTCCTTTTCTCTTTTGATTATATTTTTCTTGAAACTTATCAATAATATTTATGATTGTTGTTGTTTTCCCTGTGCCCGGTGGTCCATAAAAAAGTAAATTAGGAAAGTAACCAGTTTTAATTACATTATTCAAAATTTTTTTATTTGTATTTTCCAAAACAATATCTTCAAATTTTTTTGGACGATATTTTTCCACCCATGGCATATGTTCCATTCTTTATAAAAAGTAGAATACAAGGTTTAAATAGTTTTACACCTTTGAAACTTAAGCAATTCTTTTCCATTTATATATAAATGTTAGGTCGTTTTATTCGTATTCGCAAATATCATAAAAAAATTATAGAACATTTTGAAAATCCCCGAAATATTGGGTCGTTTAAGAAGGGTGAACCAAATGTTTTTACTGATCTTGTAGGGTCGCCCGCATGCGGCGATTTAATGAAAATAGAATTAAAAATAGAAGATGATATAATTGTCGATTGTAAGAATAAAATTTTTGGGTGTGGATCGGCAATTTCCGCTTCCAGTTATGCAACCGAATGGATAAAAAATAAAACAGTTGAAGAAGCCGAGAAAATAACAAATAAGGATATAGCAAAACATTTAAATTTACCACCAGTTAAATTGCATTGTTCGATGTTGGCTGAAGACGCCATAAAAAATGCTATTCAAAAATATAAAATTGTTCAAGCAAAGAAAAAGAAAGTCCAAGAAAAACCATGGTTGAATAGGGGTCCTTAAAAAATTGATTTAATTGTTATGGAATATACCTTGACAACAACTAGCTATAATGACGCACGAAAATCATATACACATGGTACTCTACTTTTCGGGATTTTTCCTAGGCGGCTATGGGCCAATTATTTGGTTGGTTCAATGGTTTATGCTTTTCCACAATATGATTAAAGATGAAAATGCAATAAAAAAAGCAACATTTGCGCGAAATACTTGGTTGTTGTATATAATATTAGTCGGTGCGCGCTGTTTGTTGTGTTGT
>Ga0115002_10005659_pt1 | contig 14640 bp, 8 predicted proteins | sample ArcticOcean_MG_C_8_FD_89576 | JGI IMG/M metagenome (GOLD analysis project Ga0115002, IMG submission 89576) | Marine microbial communities from western Arctic Ocean - ArcticOcean_MG_CB11_86 | ecosystem: Environmental > Aquatic > Marine > Oceanic | place: Arctic Ocean: Canada Basin | collected... | reverse complement strand
TGCATACGAAACGCCATTTCGTACTGAGCAATCCGCGCCTGCGTTTCCGGGTCGCCTGCCTGCTTGAACTGTTCTTCGTTAATTTTCGCAATGCCGTCGAGCATGCGTCGGCGGGTGGTTGCATCGATGCCTTTGGGGTTCGACAGGTACAAAACGGGGTCGTTACTGCTGCGGAATTGTACGCCTTGATGTTTCGACGGAATGAACCCGCTGGACCACAGCCGCGAATAAAGCGCCTGCGATTGGCCGCGTCCTTTGGAGATCATCACCACAGAAGCGGGCAGGTTTTCGTTCATGCTGCCCATGCCATAGGAAAGCCAAGCCCCCATGCTGGGGCGACCGAGTTGTTGCGTGCCCGTGTTGATGTAAGTGATGGCCGGGTCGTGATTGATGGCTTCGGTGTTCATCGATTTCACGAGCGAAATTTCGTTGGCGATCGAGCCGATGTTGGGCAATAGTTCAGAGAAGTACGTGCCGTTGTCGCCGTATTTGTGAAACTTGAACATGGGTGCAACACAGGGGAACGATTTTTGCCCGCTGGTCATTCCGGTGAGGCGCTGGCCGTTTCTGATTGATTCGGGAAGTTCGGTCCCGTGAATTTTTCGCAGCGACGGTTTGTAATCGTACATATCGATGTGCGAAGGCCCGCCCGAGAAGAATAAATAGATGGCCCGTTTAGCCTTCGGTGCAAAGTGAGGCAACCCGGGAATACCGCCGGTTGATTGTGAATTGAAATCGGCCTGCACGGGTTGTTCACCCATCAATGACCCAAGAGCCGCCGCCCCGAAACAGCCTGCGGTTCGGGAAAGTAACGACCGCCGCGTTAAATTCAATGCACGTTCTTGTATGGGATCCATAATCGTTTTCTTAATTTTTCGTCAATGTTTCATCTAAATTCAACAACATACTCGACACCACCGTCCAACCTGCGGTCTCGGCTGCGTTGAGTTTTTCATCGCGGGGGAATTCTCCCACGGTTAATAATTCTGTCGTGCGCTTTTCATCTTTTTGGAACGTGGCCAATTCCGTTTGATACGTGTCCAATAAGATTTGCACGACCGACGATTGCGGATCGTGGGCGGTCACCAAACGGTAGCCATATCGAATTCGGGATTCCGGTGAATTGCCCCCTTCTTTCATCACGCGTTCGGCCATCATGCGGGCCGCTTCCACAAATTGCGTGTCGTTCAATGTTAGTAAGGCCTGTAACGGCGTGTTGGTTCGCGATCGTTGAATGAGGCATTTCTCGCGGCTGGGGGCGTCGAACAACATCATGCTTGGCGGAGGAGCCGACCGTTTCCAGTACGTATACATCGACCGCCGGTAAAGTTTCTCGCCTGAATCTTGCTTGAACCGTAACCCGCCATTTAGGCTGACTTCATTCCATAACCCGGGCGGTTGGTACGGTTTCACGCCGGGGCCGCCGATGGTTGGAACTAGTAATCCGGCAACGGCAAGTGCCTGGTCGCGAATAAAATCGCCCTGCAGCCTGAACCGCGGGCCGCGAGCTAACAGGCGGTTGTTTGGGTCGGCTTCGTAAAGTTCTGGAGTGATTCGCGATGACTGCCGATACGTGGCCGACATCACAATTTGTTTCAGAGTGCGTTTCACATTCCAGCCGTTGTTGGCAAAGTCGGTCGCCAACCAGTCGAGTAGTTCGGGATGGCTGGGCCAATCGCCCTGCGATCCAAAATCTTCCACCGTTTTCACAATACCCGTACCGAATATCATCGCCCAATATCTGTTAACGGCTACCCGCGCTGTCAGCGGATGTTTCGGATCGGTCAGCCACTGGGCTAAACCCAACCGATTTTTCGCAGCACCGGCGGGCATGGGGGGCAAGGCTGCGGGTGTACCGGGTTTGATCTCTTCTTCATTTCGCGGTGAGCCATAGTGGCCGCGTTCTAAAATGTACGTCATCCGCGGTTGGGCCATTTCTTTCATGATCATGACCGTGGAAAGTGGCTTCGTCAATTCGGCGATTTTCGATTTCAAGTTTGAGCGTAGTTTGTTCAATTGCTGATAAGGTATATCGAAGCTTGTCAAATAATGAGACCGCAACGTGGCGACTTGTTCTTTCGTGCGTTTGTCGGCGGACGTTGCCAGAATGGGTGTGATCGGATCGGTTCCCGCCAATGTGGCCACTTCGACGGCGGTCAATTGGCGGTCGTAAATTCGCATGTCATCCAAAACGCCTCGGAAGCGCGACCCCGGATTTCGGCTGCCTAGATACAACGTTTTCTTTGTGCGGATCGTACTTTTGAGACTGTTTTGTTCGATGTTCCATTCTTGCTGTTTGCCATCAACGTATATTTTGATGCCAGCTGCTTTGCTCGATCCATCATAAGTGGCGAACACGTGGTGCCATTGTTCTTTTTTGATGGGGGTTTTCGTCGTCACCTTCAAAGCATTAGACGGATAGGAGTTGATGATGTGGACGGCCACTTTGTCACCAGCGATATACAAGTCGTAGCCTCGAAAGCCATTCTTGTCATCCATGCGGGCAATTGGTGCCCCTGACGTGTTTTTGTCGAAGTAAACCCAACCGCCGTAAGAAAATTTGTCGGTCCGTTCAAAGTCGGCGATGTCTCCACAATCGACGAACGTCGCACCGTCAAATCGCAATCCGCCGGACAGTTTCCCATCCACCCAGTTAGCTTTCCCTTTTACAGTCCCTTTCCGTTTTGCATCAATGGCATCGGAGATTTGTTTTCCCTTTTTCTCGTCGAGCAAAAAATGCGCCAACATGTTTCCCGGCGTCTGGGCTTTTCCTGCGTTCTTTTCCGTGGCCTCTTTCAACCAAGCCTGAAATTCGGAAGTCACTGCGGACGAACGGTTTTCGATTTTGGTATTGAGTGCGACCACTTGTTTTTCAAGCTCGACGGCTTGCTTTTCACCTTCGAGATTTGGAATATCAATTAACGGCTGGGCGTTACCTTTTCGCGTTTGCATGCCGGCGTCTGTCGATTGGTTAAAGAATGCGTAAAACTGATAGTATTCTTTTTGCGAAATCGGGTCGAACTTGTGCTGATGGCACTGTGCGCATTCCATTGTCAGCCCCAGCCAAACGGTGCCCGTTGTTTTTACTCGATCGACGACATATTCCACGCGGTACTCTTCGGCGATGGCGCCTCCTTCGTCAGTCGTGCCGTGGTTTCGGTGGAAGCCGGACGCTGTCTGCTGATCGACGGTCGCGCTTTCAATCAAATCACCGCCCAACTGTTCAATGGTAAATTGACTGAAGGGCATGTTTGAGTTGTAGGCGTTGATGACCCAGTTCCGCCAAGGCCACATGTCCCGCGGTCCGTCTGCATGGAACACGCTGGTATCGCCGTAACGAGACGCATCAAGCCAGGCTAACGTCATTCGCTCACCATAATGTTTCGAGACCAATAATCGATCGACCAGTTTTTCGTACGCGCCGGGCGACTTATCATTGAGGAACGCATCGATCTGTTTCGGAGACGGTGGCAACCCGGTTAAGTCAAAACTCAAACGCCGTATTAGTGTTTCTCGACTCGCTTCCGGTGAGGGGGAAAGGCCTTCCTGTTGCAATCTGGAAAATATGAAGGCATCAATCGGGTTGCGAACTTTGTCTTGCTGTTTGACTTCCGGAACTGCAGGAACTTCAGGTGTAACAAACGCCCAATGCCCTTCCCAATTGGCACCTTGTTCAATCCACAGTTTGAGTGTCTCAATTTGCTTGGCGGTTAGTTTTTTATTGGAATCGTGCGGAGGCATGATTAAGTCGGCATCAGTCGTCGAAACGCGTTCCCACAACTGGCTGTTTTTCAAATCGCCAGGGACAACCGCGGTGCTGCCATCGCGGTTGGCAAATGCGGACTCCTCGACATCCAGTCGCAACTCGGCCTCACGCGATTTCTCGGCCGGGCCGTGGCAGTGAAAACAATTGTCCGACAAAATTGGCCGAATGTCTCGGTTGAACCGGATTGTTTTTACCGGTTTGGTATCTGCAGCTTCGGTGCTGTTCTCAAACGAGAACAATCCGATCGCGCACAGAACCGAAAGTTTAAGGAAGAAACTAAAACGTTGATTCATAAAAAACTCCGCTGCATGGCAGCATGAAATAGGTAGCTAGACCTGAAAGTTTTTGAGGTTTTCTGGTAACGTGGGGTAAGAAGATTTCTTACGAATACCTTAGGCGGGAGCATTTCTGCCACCCGTCAATTTTACCCGATGCAGAACCCAGTGAAAAGTCTTTTGACATGATTCGGATTGGCATTATCGGCTGCGGCAGAATTTTAGCCGCTCATTTGCGCGGCTATCGACTATTAAGGGAGGCAAGCGTCGATAACTTCCGCATCACCGCGCTGTGCGCACGGAAAGAAGACGATGCGCTGATGTACGTCAAACGGGGTTCGGGTCCGCCACAACGGGCCGCTGTCAGCAACACGCCCGGCGACCCGCTGGCCATTGACGATGAATTTCTGTCCGATTTTCAAGACGTGGAAGACGTTGAAGTTTTTACCGATTACGAAAAAATGATCCGCGAAGGGGCCATTGATGCGGTCAACGATTTTACCATCCACTCACTGCATCATCCGATTGCAAAACTGTCGTTTGAAAACGGCAAAGACTTGATGACGCAAAAACCGCTGGCCGTCACGGTCAAAGCGGCCCGACAAATGTGCGACCTTGCCGCGGAGAACCAACGTGTGTTCGGCGTGTTTGAAAACGCCCGCTACAAACCACACACCCGGCAGTTGAAATGGCTGTTCGATTCCGGCCGCATCGGCAAACTGCAACTCGTTTTAATGGGCAACGTCGGCACATGGTGGGCACCCAACCGCATTGTGGCGGAAACGCCTTGGAGGCATCAACAAAAAGAAGCCGGGGGAATTACACTCGATTTGGGCGTGCATCAATTCAACTTAATTCGCCACTTGGCAGGCGAAGTCAAAGATATTTCCGGCCGAGCACAAACGCTCGAACCAACCCGCATCACCGTGAACTCAACCGGTGAAACCACAGACGAAATGAACTGTGACGCCGACGATACGTTTTTCGCATCGTTTGAATCCGAAACCGGCGTCACCGGAAACCTGTTCGCCAGTTGGGCCGGCCACGGCGAACCAACGGTCGTAGGTCCAGGAGCCGTGTTCTATGCAGAAGGTGGACGCGTCGCCGGAAACCAAGTGACCTTCGATGATGGTTCAACCGCCAATCTAGATGAACTGTATGCCGAACATTGTAATGACGAACGAAAGCAACGCGAATTCCCCTTGGGATTGAACGATCAATTCGCTCTCACGCAGTTCGACTGGCTGCAAGCAATCGAAAATCGAACACAACCCGAAACGGACGGCATCGAAGGCCTAAAAGATTTAGCCTGTGCGTTTTCAGTCCTCGAATCATCAACCGCCAGCCGCACAATTAATGTGGCAGACGTTTTGCAAGAAGCAGTCGCGGAGTTTCAAGCACCACTCAACTTACATTTTGGCCTTTCGTAGGTCATGCTATTGCATAACGTGATTGCCAAACGACTTTCCGTCATGCAATCGCATGGCCTACAAACCTTCGTGTTTTCCGTGTCCTTCGTGGTTAATAATTAACTTCAATCCCACATTCAACTAGATCAACCAACATGAATACCGCCAACTCCATTCCTGCCAACAAGCCCGTTGATCCTCGGCTGTTTGTAATGATGTTCTTCCAGTACGCCGTCTGGGGAATTTGGATGCCGATTTTGCCCAGCTACTTGAAGGCCGAAGTTGCTGCGGGGGGACTGGGGTTTGATGGCTACGAAGTCGGCTGGATTCTTGCCACGGCGGCAGCCGTCGGTGCGGTTTGCAGTCCGTTTCTAGCTGGCCAATTTGCTGACCGATATTTCTCGACCGAACGCTACCTGGCGGTCGCCATGTTTATTGGCGGCATACTCAACTGGGTCATCTCATACCAGACTACATTCTGGGCGTGGTTGTTTTTGTCAATCGCGTATGCTGTCGTCTACATTCCCACATTGGGTTTAACCAACAGCCTGGCGATGTCACACTTGTCTGATTCCAAACATCAATTCTCCCGGGTGCGTGTTTGGGGAACCGTCGGTTGGATCGCCGTCGCTTGGGCGTTTCCCATGATCTTCTTGCAGCAAGAGTTACAATTCAGTTGGTTGCCCCCCTTCTTCAAGGGGACCGACTTGCCCGATGCGACGTCAAGAATTGTGCTCGGCCTGCGGGCATCCGGCGTGATGTCGATTGTCTACGGCGTGTTCTGTTTGTTCCTGCCGCATACGCCACCGAAACGAGGAGCCGTTGAAAAGTTTGCTTTTTTGGAAGCGTTCAAACTGCTCAAGCTTCCGTCGGTCAGAGTGATGGTTGTCGCCTCGCTGGCCGTTGCCGCCATTCACAAAATTTATTTCTTACAGACGTCGCCTTATCTCGAATCGATTGGTCTGCAAAAAATTTACATTATGCCCGCCATGTCGATTGGCCAATTCGCTGAGATTTTTGTGATGATCTTTTTGGGGACTTTACTGACAAAGATCGGATTCCGTGGCGTGTTAACACTCGGTGCGGTTTGCTATTTTTTGCGTTTTGCGGTCTTCGGCACGACCAGTCTGCCGATGGAACTCATCATCGTCAGCCAAGCTCTACATGGATTTTGCTTTTCGTGCTCGTACGCCGCCGCGTATATTTACATCGACCGAGTTGCCTCACCCGATGTTCGCAACTCAGCCCAAACTGGGTTTGGGGTGATTTTACTGGGCATCGGCCCAATTCTCGGCGGAACCTTGAACGGGTTCCTCGAACAAGTTTCAACGGTTGATGGCGTACTTAATTATGGTCGTTTCTGGTATGCGTGCGCGGGCATTGGGCTAGCCGCTGGAATTGTGCTGATCTGCCTATTCCACGATGAGTCGGAAGATGTCACGCCTGAAACTGTCGGAGAAACCGATGACGCATAACCTGTACTTCGGCGATTTGCACAACCACTGCTCGATCAGTTACGGTCACGGCACGGTCGAACAGGCGATTGCGCGGGCCGCGCAACAGCTCGATTTCTGCTCAATCACCGGCCACGCATTCTGGCCCGATATGCCCACTGACCGCGAAACCTACGGCGACATCATTGATTACCACAACGCCGGCTTCAGTACTCTGGCAAAGAACTGGCAATCGTTAGTTGAACAGCAGTCCGCGGCAACGAAGCCGGGTTCGTTCATTGCGTTCCCCAGTTATGAATGGCATTCACTTAAATTCGGCGACCACAACGTGTACTCCGCCTATCCTGGTCTGTCGCTGCAAGACGCCGCTGATGTTCAGGAACTGCGATCCTTGGTTTCCGACTACAATGGAATCGCGATCCCGCACCACATCGGTTACAAGGCCGGATACCGGGGCATTAACTGGGATCATTACCGGGAAGACTGTTCTCCGTTTGTCGAAATTTTTTCGCTACACGGTTGCTCGCTGTCAGACGATGCCCCCTACCCCATGCTACACGACATGGGCCCGCGCGATTTCGGCAGCACGGCGGAAGCCGGTTGGCAACGTGGGTTCAAATTTGGCATCGTCGGAGGCACCGACCATCACGCCGCCTACCCCGGTAGCCACGGCGACGGCTTGATGGGCGTGTTTGCTGAAGAACTCACGAGAGAATCACTGTGGGACGCCTTTCTAAAACGCCGCGTGTATGCCATCACCGGCGACAAAATCGATGCCCGCATGTTTTTAGATGGTGCTTGGATCGGAGAAACGGTCAATCAACCGGGACCACGAACGTTTCAGATTTCAGTACGCGGCTCTGATGCAATTGATAAAGTCGAAGTTATCAAGAATGGAAAAATCGCCGGGCGCTTGTTCCCAAAACCTGTCGAGCCTAACGAAAAATCTCATCGCTATAAATTACGGATCACCTGGGGTTGGGGGAGGAACACGGTCCCCGTGAACTGGTCCGGATCGGTGCAGTTGTCCGAGGGTGAAATCGTCAACCTCGAAACGTGTTTCGCCGGCCAGGCGATTGTCGCCCCGCAAACGGGGGACGAAATATCGACTTTGAACTCCGATCCACTGCTGCCACACGCCGTCGAAAACGTTTCGAGCCGTGGGTTTGAATTCCGGTCGGTCACCCAAGGTAACAAATCGATGCGGCACGAAACGTCTCAGGCCGTCTCGTTGGAAATAGAAGCCCCGCTTTCCTCAACGCTGACCGTCGAAGTCAATGGTCAGAAATATCAACACAGCCTGGAAGAACTTCACCACAAAGCCCGCAGCCATTACCTACGCGGTTTGCTATCAGAAGCGATCCGCATCGGCCCGCTGGTGCCCATTGAAGAATGCACCGTCGAAGGCGAGTTTTCAGATGAACCTGACCAAGAGATAGACGTCTACCGTTTACAAGTCGCCCAGCAGAACGGACAATATGCGTGGCTGACGCCGATTTGGGTTGAGCGATAGATCAGAACTTCCATCATAATTCATTACAATTTTTTTTAGACATCGAACCCTCACTGCAAGGATCCGGAAACCATGTTCAACAACGACCAGAAACAACAACACTCCAGCGGCTTATCTCGCAGGCATTTCCTGGCAGGTTCGGTAGTCGCCACAATGGGGGCAGTCACCGGGTTGGCTAAAATGCGTGAGCAGAATTCGAAAAAGGAAGCCCTCATTTCGATCACCTACGATCTCGAAATGAGCAGGCATTATCCCAAACGAGACATGATGGAATGGGATTTTCAGAAGGGCAACCTTGATGCTCCGACGAAAGCCTACTCTCTGAAGGCGGCTGAAATTGCCTCTGAAAAAGGCGGGCTGATTCATTACTTCTGTGTCGGCAGAGTCCTCGAACAGAAGAACATCGATTGGATCAAATCGATTGCCAAGCTAGGGCATCCGATTGGCAACCACACTTACGACCACATCAACGTGCTGGCAACAACCCCCGCAGCTTTGCAGTTTCGGTTCAAGCGCGCTCCCTGGCTCATTCGCGACAAGAAAATTTCTGATGTGATTTACAAGAACATCGAAACCACATCGATTGCCATGCGCGACCGGGCAGGAATTGAACCAGACGGTTTTAGAACGCCGGGCGGATTCAGCAACGGTTTAGCGGATCGACCCGATATCCAGAAAATGTTTTTAGATTTAGGCTTTGACTGGGTCAGCGCGAAGTACCCGTCACACAAACGAGGCGTTCCCAAAGAAGAACCAACGCCCGATGTTTATGAATCAATCGTCGCCGCCCAGAAGCAGGCTCAACCGTTTATCTACCCCAGCGGATTAATCGAAATTCCGATGAGCCCCATTTCCGACGTGACCGCGTTTCGTAGCACGTATTGGAAGCTCGAATACTTTTTGAAAGCCGTCCGCCTAGCCGTCGAATGGGCCATCGAAACCGGCGGCGTCTACGACTTCTTGTGTCACCCCTCGTGCATGGTCGTCGAAGACCCAAACTTTGAAACGGTGAAACTGATCTGTGATCTGGTCAACGATGCGGGCGACAAGGCGCGGATTGTCGGTTTAAGTGACATCGCCAAACGCACACGCGAACGGCAACGCAAAAGTTAAACTATCCTGGGTAACATAGACAGAGTACTCGCGCAGAGAGAAACAGAGCCCCGACCGTTAGGGAGGACCAGACCAGTGGCTGACCAACGCCACACGACGTGCCCGCTTGCTAACGTGCGCGGCTCTGATGTCGAAACGCCTGGGTGGCATGGACAGTTGCCCGGAAACTGTCCATGTTGCGCTAGCAATTTTGTTCTTGTATTCAGGAAGCTGTGGTTCTGTAGCGATTTCAATGCACAAGACAAGAAACAAATGCCTACGGCACACGGACAATTTTACAAACTGTCCGTGCCACCTGCGTCTCCGTTTGGAAAATCATTAGCCAACAACTTAGTAATAGCATCTTCAGCTTGTTTGTATCGGAGTCAAATCAATGTCATAGCAACCTCACCAACATCTTCGTAGAGATTGCCCGCGTAACTACTGAGATGAAGATTTGGATCGTATTTTCTGTTCTCAACAAATGCGAGTATCTTGTCTCGGCGGTCAGAGAGAGTTTTGCCCTTGGCTTGTGTTGCGAGAAATTGCGACCAACCGGTATCCTGTTTTGAGTTATTACAATCTTTGCAACATGGAACAACATTCCCCCAGGCATGCAATCCAAGATGGTCTTTATTCATTGGGATTAGGTGATCTTGGGACAATGTTTCCACGGATGTCAGACGGCCGCAATAACAGCACTGGTGGTCAAAGAATTCGAGCAATTCCTCTTTTTGACGCTTGTTTGGAACGAATTTGGAATAGCCACGGGCTTCGTCATAAAATTGGCCAACCATTTGGAGAAATATCCGAATGGCACTGTTTGATATGTCCGATTTCGATCTGGCCATGAAGATCCTCTGTTATCCCTCACGATTGTTTTTCTTTCGTGAGGTGCAAAATAACGCAGACTTGTCAGACATTACCGATTAAACTTCAAAGCCCGCCCAGGTAACGGCCTCTGTAAACCTTCAACGGGAACCCCATCTCGCAGAATTGGCACGCCGTTCACAACCACGGCATCAATCCCCGCGCTGGTTTGATGCGGGTTTTCGTAGGTTGAGCGTTCGGCAACGGTGTCGGCGTCGAAGACCACCAAGTCGGCGAAGTAGCCTTCTTTTAATGTGCCTCGGTTGGTCAGGCCGAAGCGGTTGGCGGGGCCGGACGTAAGTTTATAAACGGCGTCTTCCAGTGAGAACAGGTTTAAGTCGTGGGAGCATTCGCCGAGTAGCTTGGTCGCTGAGCCGTATTGGCGGGGGTGGATGGGGCCGTCGAGCTGGAAGATGCCGTCGGAACCCATGAGGCATAAGTCGTGCTGTAAGATTGGGTGGATCAATTTGTCGTCGCCTTCGTTGAACACCAACAGCACGGCCAGGCGTTCGTCGATTAGCAGGTTCAACAGGGCTTCGTCTTCCGGCAGGCCGACGGCATCGACGTAGTCTTGCAGCGTCTTGCCTTGGAAGCACGAATTCTCTTTACTCGCCACCCAGGCAATGTGCAGTTTGTCTAACGGCAGCCGCTGTGAGTTCAACGCCATTTTGAACTTGGCACGAATGGCCGGTTGGTTGAGCTGTTGCAACGCACCCAGCGGGCCGTTGTCCCAGGTTTCGTAGGGGACTAAGTACGAAAGCATTGTCGAGCCGGGTTGGTACGGGTAGGCATCGAACGAGAAATCGACTTCGTTACGCGCTTCGTTGTCGATGAAGTCAAACAGTTCTTCCAGGTTTTCTTCCGAGTGGGCTTTCAGGTGAGAGATGTGGACCTTCGCCCCCGAGCGTTTACCGATTTCAACCGCTTCCCGCATGCTGGGGATCGGGCCTTTTTTGTAGCGGACGTGCGTGGCGTACAGGCCGCCGTATTCGCCTAGCACCGAACAGGCTTCGGCCAGTTCGTCGGTGGTCGAATAACATTGCACAATGTAATCGATGCCCGTTGAGACGCCGACGGCACCGTCTTCCATGCCTTTACGAATCTCAGCCTGGATGAGTTTCATTTGTAGGTCGTCAACAAATTCTTTTCTGAACCCGGTACACAGCGACCGCACGTTGGCGTACGGAATATGCGGGATTGCGTTTTGAACGTTGTTGCCGTTAAGCAACTGCATGTAGTCGTCGATACTTTCCCAGCCCGTGTATTCATCAACGCGCAGGCCATCAAGGGCACGCAAATAGAACATCCAGTCCTTGGCAGTGATATCGTTGACCGGCGCGTATGAGATGCCGTCGAGCATGATGATTTCGGTGGTGAAACCTTGCGAGGTTTTGGAATACTGATTGTCGAGCTTCAGTAGCCATCCGTCGGAATGGTTGTGCGTATCGACGAAGCCGGGGGTCACAATTTTTCCCGAGGCATCGATGACGTTCTCACAATTGGCAGACTGTAAATCGCCGACGGCGGTAATGGTATCGCCTTTGATTCCCACATCGCCTTTTTGGCGCGGGGCCTTGGTGCCATCAATGATGGTGCCGTTTTTGATAATTAGATCGAACAAAAGAATCTCCTCGGTCGGTTTATTCAGCGGGGATATCAAGAAGAAACTCTGAAACTGCAATTCAACTTGGGGTGGCAGGGTCAGACCAACGGGATGGCCCTGATGTTCGACTTGAGACCAGGGCCATCACTTCGTTCTGACCCTGCCACCCAATGTTCATTTTCAGATCGACTTTTTGATGAAGGAAATCAAGACATAGACCTGTTAAGATATCAGATGTGAATTCGAAATGCGTCTGCCAGCATGTCAGTTTCTTCGTGGAAATGAGAAAGGTGGAGTTCCGTGAGTGACAAAATCAAAGTAGGGATAATGACCCATACAGGCGGGGCCCATCTCTCGGCCTATTACACGGCACTCAAACAGGCCGAGGAAGTTCAGCAAGTGGTGCTGTCCGACCCGGACGGCAAACACGAACAGGCTGCCAAAAAGGTACTCGGTGACAAACTTGCAAAGTCCTACCGCAGCCACGCCGAAATGCTGGCTGCTGAAAAACCACAGATGGCCCTCGTCACGATGGAATCCGTTTTGGCCCCGCCTATCATTGAACTTGCACTACAATCTGGCTGCCACGTTTATGCCGAGAAGCCTGCCTGTGTTCGTACAGCCGACTTTGAAAAACTGGTTCAACTGGCCGACAGCAAGCACAAATACTTAATGCTGGCATTGGCGAATCGAATTCAGCCTCCGATGGTGGCAGCTCAGAAATTAATTCGTACCGGAAAACTTGGCAAATTTTTCGGCCTAGAAATGCACTTGGTGGCGGACCAAACTCGATTGAAGCAAACTGGCTATCACAACTCATGGATGGCGGACCGCAGCCGATCAGGCGGCGGGCACTTAACTTGGCTGGGAATTCATTGGCTCGACTTGGCCATGTTCATTACCGGGGAAAGCATCAATCGGGTCGCCGGTTTTGCGGGCGTCGTGGGCGGGCAGCCAATCAAAATCGAAGACTCAGCGGCGCTGAGTTTCCAATTTTCAGGAGGCTCATTCGGCACAATGACTTCGGGGTATTATCTCGATCGGGGCTACCATTCCCATATGAAAATTTGGGGTTCAGACGGTTGGCTAGAACTCGACCCGTTTCAAGATGTCCCACTCAAATGGTACAGCCGAAAAGAAAAATCGCCCGAAATCCAGGACTACAGCGGCCCAAAAGAACCGAAGGGTTACACGCCGTTTGTGCGCGAAGCCGTGCGGGCGGCGGCCGGTTTGCAAGAGCCGCCGATTTCGAATGCAGACTCTCTGCGTGTTCTGAAAACGATCTTTGCATTTTATGAAGCTGCGGAGACGGGGCAGACACAGTCGGTTTAACGGCGATTTTTCCAGTTTCAACCCAAAAACTAGGGGGAATCGACCAAATCGACCTTCACCTAAAACGGAAATTGGACGAAAATCTGGTGGTGTGGCAGTTACAACTGGGGTGGCAGGGTCAGAACGAAGTGATGGCCCTAGATTTTGAGTCACCCATCAGGGCCATCCCGCTGGTCTGACCCTGCCACCCAATGTTTTTATTGACTACCGAAAACCAACCGGCAGTCGTTTAAATTATGTGCTGCATCCCAGGGATGAGATGCATTGAAGAGAAGGCAGGATGCTATGGAACTTCCACGCCGAGACCCGGGTGACGTGTATGTGCCCGAAGGGGCTTACGGGCGGCTGGTTCAAGAATTACAAACCGCAGAACCTCAACACGCGTGGTCGCCTTTGATTGTGTACCCGTTCGATTTTCGTACGCGGGTGATGCCCTTTCGCTGGCTCGACCATCGCGTCGTCCCGTGTGGCGTGCGCTCGTTGGCGTCGAGCCTGTTGGAGTGTGGATTTCATAAAACACGCACCGTATTACAACAATGGACGCCCAATTTTTTATCGTCCGCCGCCGTTCAAGCTGGTTACAAAATCGATATCTTACTTGTCTCATCAATGGGGCTGCACGCGGAAGAAGCTTACCGACTTGTGAAAGACGCGCACACATTGGGCGATGACAGGCCGCTTATTTTAATGGGCGGTCCCAAAGCCATTTACGAACCGGAAGACTGCTTCAACATCTCCGAAGAACTGGTCGGTGCGGGCGTTGATGTTGCGGTGACCGGCGAATCGTTCGTGCTGCTCGAATTCTTACGGCTGCTGTCTCAACATGCTGCAACCGGCGAACATCCCCGCGATGTGTTTGAACGGGTGCGAGCCGCAGGCCTGTTAAACGATGTACCCGGCTTGGTCTATCGTCCCACAGAAGCAGACCCCGAAAAACCTTTCTTAATCAACACGGGCGTGCAACGGCTTGTACAAGATTTGGATGAACTGCCGATGCCGTTGTCGGGCTACATGTGCTTAGAGCCGCCGCACCGAAAGAAATCGCTCAGCAATCGCGTGATGACGCTGAAAGAAGTTCGTAAAAAGACAATGATTGCCGCGGTGGAAGTCACGCACGGCTGCCGGTTTAACTGCGACTTCTGCCCGATACCCGCCTACCAACAAAAAACCTGGCGACACAAAAGCCCCGAACGCGTTGCCGCTGAAATGAAACAACTAGGCGAGGCGATTGGCTACCGTTACTTCTTCGGCACCGACGACAATTTTTTCAACAACCGCGAAAGCGTGCAAACCATTCTGTCGGCGATGGCCAACGGCAATGTGAAC
>Ga0115002_10005658_pt1 | contig 14642 bp, 11 predicted proteins | sample ArcticOcean_MG_C_8_FD_89576 | JGI IMG/M metagenome (GOLD analysis project Ga0115002, IMG submission 89576) | Marine microbial communities from western Arctic Ocean - ArcticOcean_MG_CB11_86 | ecosystem: Environmental > Aquatic > Marine > Oceanic | place: Arctic Ocean: Canada Basin | collected... | reverse complement strand
CTACACCGGCGGCGATGCCAACTCTCACATGTATAGCCACGGTGTGGCAACGATTGCACTTTGCGAAGCTTATGCATTGACCGACGACCCCAAATTAAAACACCACGCTCAAAAAGCGATCGACTTCATTGTGGCTTCGCAAAACAAGAAGAGCGGCGGCTGGCGTTATCGTCCCGGCGACGACGGCGATACCTCGGTACTCGGCTGGCAAATCATGGCACTCAAGAGCGGCCAGATGGGCGGACTCAACGTACCGGATCAAACTATCGAACTGGCCAAAAAATGGATCGAGCGAGTTTCTGGTAAGAACGATAAGTTTGGCCAATTTGGCTACACCAATGCTGGCGACACAAAATTGGCAATGACTGGCGAAGCACTACTCGTTCTGCAATACATGGGGACCGATCGCAACGATCCTCGCCTCATCGCCGGTGCCGAGCATTTACTCAAGAATAAACCCACAGTAAACGTCGAAAGTAGCTACTACTGGTACTACGGCACGCAGTTCATGTATCACATGCAAGGCCGATACTGGGACGAGTGGAATACGAATATGAGCAGTGCAGTACTGAAGCAACAAATAGATAAGGACGGTCGGCTCGGCAGCTGGGACCCCAAGGACCAGTGGGAATCCAAAGGTGGTCGTATCTACAGTACGGCTCTGCGAGTGCTCATGTTAGAGGTGTATTACCGCCACTTGCCGCTATATCAATTGATCGATGAGTAGAATTTAGTGGTTTGATCGACTCGAATTTATTACGGCATGCCTTGCCTTATATTTGGTTTCCAGTGTATTTTAGAAGGCTCAGATTTTGGGCTGCTTCAATCGACGACACTGGAGAGACTCTAAATGCGCAATTTTGTGCCTTTTCTTATACTACTCACCCTCGGACTTGCTGGCTGCACTCCTGATGATGGGCACCAACCAGATCCAAACGGGACCACTGCGCAAGCTCCGTCGCCTCCCTCACCACCTAGCACCGGAAACGTCGACGAATCAAAGTCTGACCTCACTCCCCCAAAGCCTCGTCCCGCAGAACGAAATTTTAAATTCCTTTACGCTGGCACAATCACAGAGCTAGAGCCGGGAGCGTCTGCACGAGTTTGGTTGCCCGCAGCCACTTCGTCTGACTCGCAGACAGTAAAACGCACAGCTATCGACCTCCCAGCTCAACATCAAGAAACCAGCGACGATGAGTTCGGCAACAAACTCATCTATTTTGAAGCAATTGCGAATGAGAAAGGCGAGATTCCGTTTTCTGTCGAATACGAAGTCAAACGGCTTGAGTTGGTTGGAGAGAATTCTCCTATGGCATTAGAGATGGAAAAATATCTTCGTCCCAATACTCTGGTGCCAATTGATCGAGCATTGTTAGATATCGTGTTCAAAGACGCCAACAAGCCCTCGGGAAATTCCCGCGAAATAGCTCGTTCACTTTACGATCAGATTGGCTCGAGAATGAAGTACGACAAGCCAGTCGGTGGCGAGTGGGGCAGGGGAGATGCAGTTTGGGCCTGCGATTCGCGATACGGAAACTGCACCGATTTTCACAGTCTGTTTATTGCACTCTGTCGAGAATCCAAGATCCCCTCCTACTTTGAAATCGGATTCCCAATTTCGCCCAAGTTAAGGAGTGGCGAAGTGAGTGGATATCACTGCTGGGCACTCTTTTCGGACGAAGGCAAGTGGATCCCAGTAGACATTTCTGAAGCGGACAAACATGCCGAGTTAACTGAATACTACTTTGGCAACTTGACGGCCGATCGAGTTGCATTTACTCGCGGTCGAGATCTAGTGCTTAAGCCAGCCAGTGCGGTCAAGTCGATCAATTTCTTGGTTTATCCACACATCGAAGTCGACGGCAAAGTCCACAAGAGTTTCCGCAAGGGCTTTCGCTACGAAGATATCTAAACGCGACATTTAAACTGGCCCCGCCAATCGCGTTCGATATCACTTCCATCCGTGCGATTCGCAATTTGCGTTATGAACTTGCTCGTTTAAAGTCAGCCAATCGTAGATGATCCCGAGGCCGAATAGTCCGCCAGTGAATAGGTAAAGTGCGCCGGTGAAGATCTTCCCCAAGTAGAATCGGTGGATGCCGAAGGCGCCGAGGAAAGTACACAGAACCCAAGCTACGTTGTAGTCGAATGGACCTGTTGTATAAGTTCTGCTCGCTTCGCGTTCCATGCTTGGGATGAGGACTAGGTCGACGAGCCAACCAATACCCAGCAGACCTAGCGTGCAGAGATAGAGTAAGCCGCTGAGAGACTTGCCGAAATAGAAACGATGTGCGCCAAAGATACCGAAAATCCAGAGCACGTACCCAAAAACGACTGAATGCGTGGGATGCCGTTCCGTTGTTTGCATGGCGATCTCCTTGTAACTAACGCTGCTCATATCGTTTTCGCTTACTCCAAAGAGGTTGGTGCTTCAACTTAATTCCACTGGACTCGACTAAACGGTATTCGCCTAACGGCGACGAATATTGCGTGTTTTCCACCCGCAGTCCTCGAAAACTGGCTGAAGGGGGTTAGCGATTAACACAGAATCGTCAGTCTGCGGCCTGCGGGCGGGATGCTTACAAACTGTTATTGCCCCATTTCACCAATAACTTGCGATGGAAATCGGCTCGGGCCATACTGAGAAGCCAGCGAACAAATGGGAACGAGCGAACAAGAGGAACGAGAACGAGCAGGCAAACGGCAACTAATGATATTTTCTTGGATTCATAATAGGTCTACTCGTTCCTCCGTCGGAAGCCGGCGTAGCGCCCAACTGCGGCGATTGGATCTTGAGCAACTCGAAATCCGCAGGCTGCTCGCCTTTGACCTGAACTTAATCCCAAGCGCTGAATACTCTGCCATCCCTGGCGCTGTCGACGCGTCCAATCGAGCGGCAGCAGTTTACGAAACGCTGTTCGGCGATGACATTACCATCAACATAGAACTGGCATTGCGCGACGACCTGCAACCAGAGGTCGGCTCGGTCGCTGGTACGGAAATCGAGTTCGTAGACTACGGCCCAGTTCGAGATGCGTTAGTTGCCGATTCCAAAGCCGATGCAGACTATGCGGGCCGGGCGCTTCCCTCGCTGAACAAGTTCTCTGTCGATCTACCCGTGGGCTTCGCCTTAGAGGACAACAACGGCGCAGATCCCAACGAAGTGGACGTCGCTGCATCACGCGCTATTCGCAAAGCAATCGGGCTAGTCGCACCGCACTCCGCAATTGTGGATGGAGCTGTTTTTCTCAATTCGGACGCAACATTCGATACCGATAACTCGGACGGAATTTCTGCCGGAAGTGCGGATTTGGAATCCCTTCTGCTACACGAGTTTGGCCACATTCTTGGATTCACCAGCGTGGTGAACGACATCGACTTCTCTGTCGAACTTGGCATCGGTGGTAGAACTGAGCCTCACGTGTTAGATCTATTTCGGTTTGATGCCGATAACGCCGCCAACCCCACAAACCTAGTCGACTTCGCTCAAGCCGACCGATCTCTTGAACCGGGCGTCAACGCGATCACCGATATTCTTACCAGTGAACTTCCAATGTCCACTGGCCAATTCAACGGGGACGGTTTTCGAACCGGACATTGGCAAGACGAGTCGGTGGGCGGTCAATACTACGGGTTATTCGATCCACTTGATGACTTCTCCGCAATTCGCTCGCTCACCGAACAAGACATCATGGGGCTCGATATCCTCGGCTACGATTACATACAAGACACTGTCACTCCCACAGTGATCAACACGATCGTAAATGGTGCTACCTCAGACCCGGCCGATCTGGCCAAGGGTCCACAACCGACCAGTTGGCTGACTCAGCAAAGTCGAATTGCCAATATCGAAGTCAATTTCAGCCGGCCTATGGTTGTTACAGCGTCGGACCTGAGACTGACCAATCTTGGAGTCAACGCTCCGACGGATGCCGATGTTGTCTTTCCGCTGACGCCGCAACATCTTCAAACCAACGATCAACAATTAGTCATCTCGTTTGCACACAGTGAGCTTGCCGACGGGATCTATCAGTTGGAGATCTTGGGATCCGCGGTCGACGCTGGAAGCACTCCATTGGACGGAAACGGAGACGGAACGACGGGAGACGACTACGTACTGATTGGCAGCCGCCAAAACGGTCTGTTCAAAATGACTTCCGATTTCAATGCCGACACGGGCGTTTCCGTTTTCGATTTCACGACATTCTCTTACTGGTTTGGAACGTCAGTTGGAATTGCGCCGGAATACGCAGACCTTAACAACGATTCGGGCGTCAGTGTTTTCGATTTTACTTTTTTTGCCAACGCATTTGGCAGCGGCGTTACATTTCCAACGGGCTTTCACCTGCAAACGCTGACACCACAAGACTCATTCGAACAGGAAATCGAACCCCAGGAAGAGCTCATCGAGCAAGTCGTACGTGTCCGCCCGATGATTCAATCACCGGAGGCAAGGCACGACGCCGAAACACCGAGCGACCTACTACAGCAAGACGATTGGACGCAAATCCCATTGGAAGATCTCCTCGGTAGTCTGCATCCGTCCGGCCTTCCAGCCGCAGACCAACAAGACAGTCTCTTGCCAGGAATCTAACGAGTCCAGGCATTGCCATGCTTCGTTCGCGCGGTGCAGCAACGAAATTCTATTGAGCAATCACGACTTCGTCGTCCGACTCGTCGACTAACTCCGCTTCCAGCACGACTTGCGATGTCGGTTCCTTGAATTTCCAATCGCTCGGTTCGTATTGGGGATATCGCATGCGGATGCTAAAGCGAGCTACCGCGTAGATTCCGTATATGATCGACATGAATCCGACCAAAATGACGTTGAGAAAAACTCCCTGCAACAAAGTCGTCAGGAGAACCTGCGAAAACGGACTGGATTGTGGCGAATAGGCTCCATAGAAAGTTTCGATCAAATCGACTGCGTACATTCCCGGAACGCAATCGAGAATCATTCCAATGGGAAATATGACCGAACATCCCAACCGGCATCCGTAGGTGAAATACGCGAGGCCTCGAATCGCAGAGTCCTTTAGAAGGATCTGCACGTAATGAGTACCTTCTAGAATGGCATATAAGAGCGAGAAGATAAAAACACCAACCGCCATCGCTAAGATCTGTTCTTCAGACGAATGTAAACTCAGCGCCCAAAGGAAACTTGGAATCGCGCTCAGAAAACAGACGAAGGTCCACTTGGCCAACCGAATCGTCAGCGGCGGGATTGGCCGGTCGGATTCCTCCTGGTCGCCCGCCTCGATTTGGGGCGCGGAATATGGATTGCTATCTTGAGTCATTCGTCCGCTCCCGAGGGCACCATTTCGCATGTTGAGCAGACCCGATTGCCGCCTTTCGCTGCTATTCAACTATAGGATTCTGTGACGTTGGCCTTATGAATTTGAGCCGATGGGTCAAAAACCGGCCCAAACAAGCCAATTCAGTCACTAACTCCGTCAAAATCGGAGCAAGTCGGAGTCGTTCTCTGGACGAAAACACAAAGAATGGCTAACTTTAAGAAGTAGAAAACAACTATCCGGTTCGGGCTCACTCGGTATAACAATGACAGAATCTCCACAACCACAAAGCGAAAAACTGGCCGCACCGGCGTCTGAATCTATCGAGCCCAAGCCAAATTCTCGGAAGGCATTGGTTCGTTGGGGTATCGCAATCGCGGCTGTCGCCCACATTGTCATTTTTATCGTGCTGTTCGTGATCCCCAACTTTCGCGGCGACGTTGACTCAACCGCCGAAAAAGGCGGAACTGATACCGGCTCGTCCGAAGACGGCGGCCCCGAAAGCAATCGCCCTAAACGCCCCGACGTTCCAATCTCCCAAGATCCCAAATGGGAAGATCCAGTCAAAGACCTCATTGATGATGCCATCAAGAATCACGAAAACCTGACCGACGAGCAAAAGCAATCTGAACTTGAAGATCAACTTAAAAAACTCAATCGGATCTCGAGCCCAGAGAATGTTGAGAAGATAACCAAGCATCTCGCTCCGCTGGTTACTGGCCACAGAAAAACACAACCGGTCGAAAACCTACCGGAGGTCGCGAAAGATCAGCCATCGTTTGATCACGATTCGGCACAAGTTCACGATGTCGTCAAAACCGAGAAAGACGGAAAGACAATTTTCATTGCGACGCTGCTCGATAAAGATGGCCGCACAATGGAAACCGAGCTGACGGCAGCAGAAGGCGAAAGCCTTCACAACACCTTCCAACTCATCAAAAAGTCCCCCATGCTCGAAAAGATTTATCGCAGCGTGGTAATGGGCACTCTCGATCGGCTTCTTAACAAAAAACCAAAAGCGGACGAAGGCGAGTCCAAAGAGGTCACTCCATCGGAGCCCGACACCGAAGAAGATCTAGAATCGCCAGAAGTCAGCACAGACGAAGCCAACAGCTAGCATCAAAAGCTAAAAGCTTCTTTGCTAACCGCTTAATAGAAGAAGCCGTATCGCAAAATGACGGTGTCGTCGGGTTCGATGTCGGGAGTCGCAGATTCGTATTCCGCTGTTCTCGCGAATACGTAGCCGATTTCAAGCAATCGTCCAGCGCCACCATCCCGTTTGCGTTCTAGTCCGATGAGCAATCGGTAATCTCGTAAAGTGAGTCGATCGTTGGCGTTTGTTGAGCGTTCGATGGACCACGTGTTTCCACCAAATTCACCTTTTACGTACATCCAGTCTTCGTAATCGGTGCCGCAAACAATTCGGCGGCTGAGCTTCGGAGTGGGAAACAAGATTTCGAAGCGGGAATCGGAGTTGGGCGTCCAAATTAGACCACCGGCAGCTAAGACCGATACGTCGTCGCGATTGAGATACAGTACTCCCATGATTAACTCGAGTTCACCGGGAACCCACTCAAAACGCGCGATCCCTTTTCCGGTCATTCGAAACACGTTGCTGTCATCTTGTTCGAAGTCACTGTAGATGCTTGGAGCAACACCGAGAATCAACATCCAGCGGTCGTTGATTCGCGGATACCAGGTAAAATCGACGTAGGTTTCATACAATCGAGCGGGAACATCGGGAGCGTTGGGGCCGTTTAGAAATCGCACGTCGAAACGGGGCGTAATCAACAGCGGACTCTCGCGAGTTAACATTGGCACTGCAAACGTCGCGAAAATATCGAATTCGGTGATCCCATATCCCTCTTGGTGACCACGGTCTAGCCAAGTCATCGTGAGACCAGACTTCTGAAAGAATCCATCTTTGTGGTCGCGAATCAATGGCTCTATTCCCGATTCCCCGGGCCACGAGTTTGCAATTGGATGAGCGCCAGGAAGGTCGGGGCCAAGAAAGCCCTCAGTCCGTGGAGATTCAATCATCTCACCATTGACGTGATCGAATCCAACGTTTGCCAATTCCTTGTCGTCATAAAGCAAAGGAGGATGCTCAAAGAACACTGCGTTCGATGCAACTGGCGGCAACCGCTGCATCTCAACTTGAGCCCAGACAGGCGGCGTAAATATTAGGCCGCAAACTGCGAACAGGCACACCAAACTAATCTGACGACTCTGCGTATATCGAAACGGAGTACTTGTCATCCGTAACCTCAACCGTTTGAAAAACATTTTCGTTTAGTACGTGAATCCTGCGCGGAGCATGAACGTATCGTCCATCGAGAAACTATCGGCGGGGCTTTCGGCGTAGATTACTTCGCGGTCGAAAACGTAACCAACTTCCAACCAGCCAGTTCTGTGATTGGGAACTTCCCACTCCAATCCCAGAGTCACCCGAATGTCATTGATATCTACGCGATTCGTAAATCCACTTAACCTTTCGACCGTCCAGTTGCCTCCGCCATACTCGCCTGCGACATACCACCAGACGTCCGCAGTACCAATCACCGAAAGCCGGCGAGCAAACTTTGGTTTCGGAAAGAAGATCTCCCAACGGGTGTAATCGTCGGGCGTCCAAATAACTCCGCCAGCGGGAAGCAATTTGATCTTATTTCGATCCAGATAGACGACACCCAATTTAAGTGTCATGTTTTCAAACATCCGCACGGTACCCAAACCCATTGCCTCGACGCGAATGCTGTCAGCGGTAACAGTTTGGAAATCGCTATGAACACCAACTCGGGCACCTAGCTCAGCACCCAACGCCGAATTTGAATAACGATACTCAAAGAACCCATCGATATAAGCACTGAATGACTTCGAGGGTAAATCGGCAGTCGATGGCGGCTCGGGACCATCCCAAAGATTCAAGATGAAGCCGGGAGACAATTGCATATATTGACCCGTCCACAAAAACGGAACGTTTCCCGTTACATAGATCTCGGATTCGTTCATGTCGACGCCGTCGAAACCGTCGCCGTTCACCCAAGAATGTCGGACTGAAACACTTTGAATAAAACGTATCGGAGCGTTCCAATCAATATTGGGGCCGTTCGGGTTGAAGTGGCCAGCGCCAAACCCGCCAGGAAACAATGCTGGCGGCTGCTGCGAATAGGGAGCTACCGGCTGAGCGCCGTTTTGAAATGCCGGATAGGGTTGATTAAACGCATCTTGAGTTTGCGGATAGATCGCCGGTGGTTGCGATGACGCACCAGGGTTGTATTGATCGAAACCCTGCTGAGGTACGCCCAACGTCACCCCTGGACCCGTAGCCGGCAATGGCCGCACGCCAGGACCGAGTTGGTTTCCGAAAAAACCGCCCTGGTAAACTGTTGTCGGACCAGCTGCGTGACCACTCGACTCTGGAAACCGTGCAAGCTGCGCAGCTGCCGGACTACACCAGACCAATGTCAACACACAAACGACGCGTAAATTATTAATTACTCTTCTCACAAAATCACTCAAGCCTAGAAGTAGCGAATGCCGATCAGAAAAGACTTTTCACGAAAGGAGTTAAGTACAGAATTGACTTTATTGGGTCAAGTTCGAAAACAGAAAAGATAGCGAGTTCACGACGCTACTCGGCAAGCTACGCAACCACTGTCTGCAACCGTCGGACCCTAAATTGCCCGCTCAAAAATCCAAACGAGCTCCAATAGCCGGGTTTTGACGCCTCTATTCCCCGAGCCTGAATGCGCACCGCATCTCTTAATCGCCAAACAAAATTCTCGCGCCAAATCCTCAGCTCAAGCTCGCTAGCAAAGCCGGCATGCATTGCGAGCGTTCCACTTCAGCTTTCGTTTGGTGCCGACTTTCTACGTCGCCTCCGACTAGTTCGAAACACACCTACGACCTAGTTCATTTCAATGGAGAATAGGGAGCTGGAGCCAAAAACCGTTCCAAAGCCACCTCAACGGCGTTACAGAGAGCGAAGTTGAGGGGAGCATGCCATTTGAGTTAGAATGGAAATACACACCTATCCTCAAATCACATCCCTCCCATTTCATCTCCCACCGAAATATGAACCGAATTTTCATTCTTACGTTCTTGTTGAGCTGCGCGGTTTCGTGTCGTTTCGCTGTTTCCGCTGAACCGACCGATTTGGACGCTCGTTTCAAAACGGAAGTGGAGCCGTTGCTGCGTCAATACTGCCATGAGTGTCACGGTGCTAAAAAGGCGGAGGGCGAATTTCGTTTGGACGTGTTGCGACCGGACATGGTGAAGTTCAATGACGGCGACAAATGGCACGAAGTGCTGAACAAGCTGAATGTTGGTGAAATGCCACCTGAGGAAGCGAAGCAACCGACGGCGGAGCAACGGGAGAAGCTAACGGATTGGTTGACGGATTCATTGCGAGTGGCCACCGCGGCTCATCGCAGCGATCAAGGCGTCGTCTTTCGACGGCTCAATCGTCGGGAATACAACAATACGCTCAACGATCTGTTCAACATCGATTTGGACATCGAGGAACTTTTGCCGCCGGAGGGACCGTCACCAGACGGTTTTTTCAACAACGGTGAATCGTTAGTCATCTCGCCATTGCACCTCGAATACTATCTCAAGATCGCGCGGCTCTATCTGCAGAAGACCGTGGTGGTTGGCGCGCCGCCCGAGCAATTCGGTTACAAGTTTGAATTCGACACATCGGCAGGGGCGGACAAACCGAAGTTGATTTCTTCTCGCTTAGATGGTGAAGCTGGCAATGTGCGAGCTTCACTCCAGTTTCGTAATCGTAAAGACAAGTTGGACGGTCCATCACCCAAGCCAAATACGATTGCACTGGCTCCTGGTGTGCGAGCCACGGGCACTGGCATTCCCGCTCGCCAAGGCCCCAAGCCAATGTTAACGGTCTGGCTGACGGATTTCCCCGGAGAGGGGAACGTGTTGATCCGAGTCAAAGCAGCGGCCCTGGAAACGAAAAACGGACAACCTCCGTACCTTGGCGTTGTGGTGGGTAACCTTCTCGACGACGGAGTTGAAATCGAACAGGTCGATCAACTGGTAGCCGTCCATGCTAAGCCCGATGCTCCTCAAACGTACGAGTTTCGCGGTCGCTTGGAAAATCTGCCTCTCCCATTTCAAAACAAAGACTCTTCGAAAAACGGCGACCTCAATCGTGCATTTGTTGGAGTGTGGAATGCATACGAACCAGATTCGGACGACAAGAGTACGCCCCGATTAGCGGTACACTCAATCGAATTTGTGGCGCCGCACAACGAACTCTCTCCACCGCAGACGCATCGGGATATATTCCTTACGGGCCAAAACCATTCCGAAAACGAAGAGGCCTATGCTCGCGAGATCTTCACAAAGTTCATCCGCCGCGCCTACCGACGTCCCGCGGTAGACGATGAAGTAGAGCGTTTGCTCAAGCTGTGGCGAGCTTATCGAGAACGACCACAGGAGCAGAAGCCTGCAGCCGTCATTACGCCCAAGCCGGGAATTCGAGTGGACTATTTTGAACCACACTCAAGCGATGTGGCGCTGAGAACACTCGCCGCTCGCAAACCAACGGTAAGTGGTACGGCGGAAAACATTATTTTTGACGTACCTCAACGCCAGAGCGACGACGAGTTTGCACTGCGTTTTAGTGGACAACTCGCGATTCCCACGACGGGCGATTACACCTTCTATTTGACTTCCGACGACGGTTCGAGGCTCTATATTGACGGCAAGGAGGTGATTGATAACGACGGCCTTCACGGCAGCGTCGAGAAGACTGTGAAGCTCAGACTTAAACAGGGGTGGCACGATATCGTAGTCACCTATTTTGATAACGGTGGCGGAGATTCATTTCAATTTCAGTGGAGCGGTCCAAAGATCGAGAAACAAATGATTCCGACCTCCTCGTTATCGTCTGTTGCTCCGACCGGGTTGCTCGATGTCGTCCAGTCGTTTGAGGAGTCGATTCGAGACGTCTTGCCAGCCGCGCTGATTTCACCCGCATTTCTGTATTTGGTCGAGCCTTCCGTCGAGAAGTCCCCGCGACCACTCAGCCAACATCAACTAGCCTCCCGGTTGTCTTATTTCCTCTGGAGCACCATGCCAGACAAGGAATTGGACGACCTCGCCGACACTGGAAAATTGAACAATCCTGCGATTCTGCGTCAACAGGTTCGTCGTATGCTCGCCGACGATCGCAGTGAAGAGTTCATTGCCAACTTCGTCGACCAATGGCTCGAACTCGAAGCTTTAGATCGAGTCGCCGTAAATCGGACGACATTTAGGAATTACACTCCACTGATGAAAGAAGCGATGCGTGAAGAAACTCACAGGTTTTTCCGCGAGATTCTACGCAGTGACAAGAGCGCTCTAAATCTGATCGATTCCGACTTCCTGGTTGTCAATCCGTTGTTGGCGCAACACTACAAGATCCCCGACGTTCACGGAGCTGAATTTCGCGTTATCAAAAACGGATCGGACGGCCAGCGTGGCGGACTGCTAACACAGGGTTCCATTTTGACTGGCAATGCAAACGGCGAGGACTCGCACCCCATCAAAAGAGGTGTTTGGCTCTTGAAAAAATTGCTCAACGCTCCGCCGCCCCCACCGCCACCAAACGTTCCCGACCTAAATCGGGAAGATCCAAAACTAACCGGACTGCCCCTCAAAGAACAATTGGAGCTTCACCGCGACAACGCCGCCTGCAACAACTGCCATCGTAAAATCGATCCGTGGGGAATCCCTTTTGAAAACTACAACGCGGTGGGTCAGTGGCGCGAGAAGATCCGCAAAAACAACTCTAACGTGATTGCCAGCGATCAACTTCCCGATGGCACGACGATCAACGGTATCAAAGAATTGAAACAATACCTCTTGGAACACAAGAAAGAACAGTTCGCTAATGCTGTCACGGCAAAGTTACTCAGTTATGCGTTGGGAAAATCGTTACATTTTGCCGATAACGAAACAGTCGAACTGTTGTCAAACAAATTTGAAGATAGCGACTATCGGCTGGCTTCACTGATCGAAGAAATCGTAACGAGTAAAGTGTTTATGACTAAGTAATGAATTAGCGACTGAGTTTGAGCGAGGATTCGACTTTGGTTGTCGCCGAGGATTGGTGTACAATCAAACGCATCAACACCGGACGATTTGTTATCAAGGAAAGCATAATGGCAAACAAATCTTGGCACTTGGAACGTCGCACTTTTCTCCGCGGGATGGGAATCTCGTTAGCGCTACCGCTGCTCGAGAGCATGACGGTTTCCGCGGCTGAAAAAGCGAAAGAAAAGACGCCTCGCGTGTGTTGTATTTACTTTGCCAATGGGGTGAGCCTGCCACCGGAAAAACACGCCGACCATAAAAAGTGGCATTGGTTCCCGCTGGGAGAAGGCAAAGACTATCAAGTAACCGAGACGCTCAAGCCGCTCGATCCTTTCCGCGATCAAATGACCGTGTTGGGTGGGCTCTCTCACCCACTTGGTCGTAAACTCGTCGGACATGCAACTGGCGATATCTGGCTGACCGGAGGCGATGTAAGAGGCAGCGAATACCGGAACTCCATTTCAATCGACCAACGAGCTGCTCATCATCACGCTCAACACACACGAATTCCGTCGCTTGTCTTATCTAGCAATGGGGGTGTTGGCTACAAGACTCGAACGGCAACAGTTTCTTTCGATCGCCAAGGCGAGGCGATCCCAGCGGAATCCATGCCGCGACAAATTTTTGATCGACTTTTCAAAACCGATGGATCCTCGCTTCAATCCCAAAAGAAGAAGATCGACCACGATCGTCGCATCGTCGACTTGGTACTGGAAGAATCCAAGACGCTGCGGAACCAATTGGGTAAGAGCGACCAACGAAAGTTGGACGAGTATCTCAGTTCCGTTCAAGAAATCGAAAAGAGGATCGACCGCACGGAGTCTTGGCTCGGCACGCCTCGACCCGACGTCGACGCCAATGGACTCAATCTCGAAGCCAAACAGGACGGTCCCGAAGAATATCTGCGCACGATGTACGACCTGATGTTCCTGGCCTTTCAAACCGATACCACTCGAGCCGCGTCCTTCCAAATTTCTCAAGAAGATGGCAAGGGTGTTTCCGACAAATTCCCGGCGCTGGCCCTGGGACTTGGCGGCCATCACGGACTTTCACACGGCGGTGGCAAAGAGGGCGGCTACGAAAAATGGGCCAAGTACGACCAGTTCCTAGCGAAGCAGCTGGCCTACTTTATCGAGCGATTGCAAAAGACCGAAGAGGCCAACGGCACGTTGCTCGATCAAACGATGGTCCTGTTTGGCAGTGCCACCAGCACCACTCACAACGCGAGAAATTACCCACTCGTTCTCGCTGGCGGACGCGGGCTAGGTTTGAAACATGGCCAATTTCGTAAGTTCACCGAAAACACCCCACTCTCAAATCTGTATGTGACCATGCTAGATCGCATGCAAGTTCCCGTGCCCAACTTCGCAGACAGCACTGGCGAAATGTCGGAAATCACCTAGAGAGTTTTTAAGAGCGGCACGTCGTCGTGCTACACACTCAACTCCATCAATTGTCCACGGGCCAGTGCTCTGAGATGAAATTGCGGTTTGACAATCTGCATGGCCTCGTCTAACGAAGTTCCTAAACCCTCCCCGGAGCTGAGACTCCGACCCTCCCAAAAAGGGAGGGTGACTCGCGTTGCAAGTTGATTTGGAGAAGAGTCCGACGGTTCGAGATTTGGGTAATGGCCAGCCTGGAAGGCCATGCCAAGGTCTTACTCTTTTGGCTTTTTCAGCTTGTCGGCGAATGCTTCTTTTAGCTTGTACAGCTTGGGAACCAACACTGCGTTGCAGTAGGGATCGTTTGGCTTTTTCGCGAAGTAGTCTTGGTGATATTCCTCAGCGGTATAGAACGTCGTAGTGGGTGAGACTTCGGTAACGAGTGGCCGATTGAAGGCCCCCGATTCGTCGATCTTTTTCATATACTTTTCCGACAGATCTTTTTGCTCTTGGTCGTGATAGAAAATCACCGACCGATATTGAGTGCCGAAGTCATTACCCTGTTGATTCAACGTTGTTGGATCGTGAGTTTTCCAGAACACTTCGAGCAATTCGGGAAACGTAATTTTTTCTGGATCGTAATGAACGCGAACAACTTCAGCGTGACCGGTGGCTCCCGAACAAACCATATCGTAGGAGGGATCTTTGATCGCGCCGCCCTCATATCCCGACTCGGCCTTGACGACGCCATCGAGATAATCGAACACTGATTCCACACACCAGAAACAACCGCCACCAAATGTAGCTATTTTCGTCTGCGGTTCACTCGTCACAACTATTTCCTCTCCATTCCCCGTCTCTGTGG
>Ga0115002_10005655_pt1 | contig 14647 bp, 9 predicted proteins | sample ArcticOcean_MG_C_8_FD_89576 | JGI IMG/M metagenome (GOLD analysis project Ga0115002, IMG submission 89576) | Marine microbial communities from western Arctic Ocean - ArcticOcean_MG_CB11_86 | ecosystem: Environmental > Aquatic > Marine > Oceanic | place: Arctic Ocean: Canada Basin | collected... | reverse complement strand
CGTTTCGGATCAGCGCTTCACCGGGTTGCAAGCGGATTGCTGTTTGACCCGGCAATGGATCTGTGCCATTCCAGCTGGGCGTATGCGGAATGCCCGCTTCCTTCATCTTTTTTGGCAGGAGCACGTCGTGTTCAAGCGGTGTTCTCCAGCGATTGTGCGTTCCAGGGACCAGCTCGTGACATTCATCTTCAACGAGCGCAAGAAACAGGCTCACACCGTTTCGTTCCTCAATCGCTTTTTTGTTGTCCGCTCGAATATCCTCCCAGCGTGTTCTTTCGACCTCCTCGGTGTACTCTTCAACGTGGGTCGCTCGATCGTCATGCTGTGAAGGCTTGCGTTTTCCCGTACCCCACCACGACAGATCCCGATGCCAGCCCAATGCATGGTCTTGCTTCCCTGAGTTACACCACAAAAGGGAATGTCCCATCACCAAATCTTCGCGATTTAGGTCTCCGCACCAGGAGGCGCAGAATGCAATGAATTCATCTGACCCGTGGAACTCGGGAAAAGTGGGCTCTCCAAGTGCTGGATGCATAATCCCGCGAATCGCCCAGGGCTCATCATCATCGGTTCGGTGAACGTATCCCTTTGACGTATCAATGCGGTCATACCCAACGTCGGGTCTGCACGCTGCTGTCACTCTTCGGCCTGCTTCTCGAAGTTTCGGAATCCAGGGGCTGTTCACAAAGTCGTTGATGATTACATACCCGTGTGCCTCGAGGTGCGCCAGTCGCTCGGGAGTTGCTCCTGGCGCTGAATGCTCGGGGTTGAAGTTGGCGAATGCGGGTGCGCGATAGGGTTCGGTTGAGGTTTCTGAATCGGTCATGTTGGTCCTCTCACTTTGTCAGGTGTAGATCATAAGATATCGATTTGTCTGTTCGTTCCATCATCTGTCCATTTCCAAAACATTACCAGTTCTTTGGCCACTTGTAGTGGTCGTGAATATCTTCGATATGGGCCATGGGTTCGTTGGGTTCAATATCGAACAGCGCCTCTACCGTTTCTAAGGCATGTTCATACGACTTTGTCTGGTGGCTTCCCAATACGCCATATAACATCATCGATTTGTCACCCGAGAGCAGTGCTTCGAGGCCCTGTTCCATTCGCAACCAGGTGGGCAGAATGCATTCCAGCATAATTTTCTTTGGCAGTGGGGCCACCCGCACCGGCTGAATGCCCTTTTTGTTGACAATGGCAGGCACCTCAACGGCCACGTCGTCGGGAACGCCGGGCAAGACACCGTTGTTTGGGATATTCACTTGGAACTGCCCCTCAATATTGTTGACGAGTCCGTTCATAATTGGGATATGTTGCTCGTGTGTCATCGTGTCACCAAACAGATCTATGGGGCGTAATTTTTCATCGTAAGCTGCTTGTTTCATCTGCTCAAATTTTTTCGCTTTGCCTTCCAATATCTTGTCACGTCCTGAAGGTGTGTCACCGCCGCCACTGGGATCATACCAGCGTTTGCGCGTTTCCAGATCGGTATGAAACCACCAGCCACCGCTGCGGGGGGTATCGCCAATGGGCATGAGCCCATACATTTTATATTGCTGAATCGCGGCACGTGACATCTGTGCAGGAATCGACTTGCCTTCCGTCTCCATGGTTTGCCAGTAGGTTTCACTTTCTTCGGCAATCCACTTATCCAAACGTGGATACATATCTTCATTTTCATAAATGAAGTGGGTCAACCAGATGTTGTGGTTCAAGCCTGGCGCTTCCCAGGTCACCTTGTCTGGATCCAGCCCCAGCACCCGCGCAATGCCTGTATATTCATAGTGCCCGTGGCACAGACCGCACACTTTGATATCTGTTTCGCGCGTCATCAGCGTTGTGCCATCAAATACGGGATTACCCGCCAGCAAGATCCACGCATCGGGACATATCTTTTCCATATCTTTTGCCACGTCGAGCATCATTTGCAAATTGTGATATTCGGGCATGCCCGTGCGGGCATAAAAATAACCATATTCGGTCATCATTCTGCGCCGACGCTGCATGAAGTATTCGTTGTGGGTTGCCGTAGCCGAATTGACCACAAAGTCGGCACCCTTTAATGCGACTTCTCGATCGGTGGTCTTTTCAAACGTCAAATTAGCGCCCAAGTCTTCTGCATAGCGTTTGCCCAGATTGTAGATCACATCCAAGCTTTCTTCGTTGATATCCATAAAACACATGTGGCTACCGCTCAGTTCCTTCGTGAGACACAAATCCTTCACCAACCCCAGCGCAAACACCACACTGCCTGCTCCAATGACTGTCACCTTGTTCGACATTTTAGCCTCCTGATGCAAAGGTCTGCTTCGTAGTAACCGATAAACCGAATGTGTTAGAAATGGATCCGCTTTGGTGATCTTGACAACGGGACCGTTTCTATTGCCAACTTTGGCAGTTCACTATCGGTCATCTTACCCACTTTTTCTTTCCCGGTCAACAAGAAATCTCCATCCCCTTTTTGGTGATTGCATTGGGATATTCTGGTATATGCAAAAGTTTTTGAGCAGGTAGCCGTTAGAGGGGATACAATGGGCTTCTGTCTTGGACAAACCTCTTGTTTTTGGGCAACGCCATCCATAAATTGCACCGCCTATGGTGTTGGACGAAACTCAGATGGTGGGCTTGCGGGCCCCTTATGAAAGGAACGACAATAAAAGATGGGAGACTTGAAGTGGCACGTCGTATGATTTAAGTGGGCACTGGTGGTTTTGATTGAACCCTTGGACCAAATGAAGGAAGCACGTGGGCGTAAGACGACCGCCGAGCGGTTGCCTGAGGCCGTTCGTCGTTTTACAAAACGAGGGGTTTACAGTGAATCCAACCCGCATCTGTCCTTTTTACAGGGCGGTGGACATGGTGGGGCGCACCCACACTTGGTTCATGAGTTTGTGCAAAGTATCGTTGAGGAACGCCCGCCGTATATCGACTCGGTTACTACGGCAAACTGGACAGCGGCGGGTATTTGTGCGCATGAGTCTGCGATGAACGATGGGGCGTTGGTTACGATACCTGTGTTTGATATGGTCTAAGGGTTTGCCCAAGGAAACAACGACGGGCGATATTTAAAAGACAAAAGGGTTGCGCGTGAATTACGCAGTCCTTTTTCCTTTAGGAGATAAGATGCAGAATAGGATAGAGGCTTAGGGATTATGATTAATGAAAGAAGAACTGTGGGACTTATTGTACTGTGTGCGTGTTTGGTTTATGGCAATACATTGACAAATGCGCTTTTGTTTGATGATGCCGAATTGATACCGCATCAAACTGCTTTACGCGCCCCGTGGGATTTAGGTGCTATTTTTACAGGTCGGTATTGGGGCGAGTTGAAAGTGTCGGATACCTTGTATCGCCCTTTGACGGTGTGGAGTCTTTCTCTGAACTATGGTGTGAATCGTGTGCTGGGTTTGTCGGGTGTTCATCCTGTGGGTTATCATGTTGTCAATATCTTGTTGCAAGCGCTTGCGGGTTGTATGGCATATGCTTTTTGTAGGCAGCTTGGTTTAAAGTATGGGGCAGGGTTGGGTGTGGTTTTGTTGTTTGTTACGCATCCTATTCACACAGAGGTGGTTGCTGCGATAGTCAATCGGTCTGAAATGTTGGCTTTTATTTTTGGCTTGGCATTTTTAGTTTTACATCGTGATCAGGAGCGTGTTGGTCGGGTAGGGCTGTGTTATTTTTTGGCTCTGTGTAGCAAAGAGTCGGCGATTGGGTTTTTGCCGTTGGTTGTTTGGACAGATGTCTGCTTTGGATTTAAAGATAAGCGTCAAACCATCATCTCTTACGGGATTTACGCGTGTTTTCTTGCCCTCTGGTTGGGGCTGCGGAGTGTGGCTGTGGGCGACGTTGTGCAGGCAGTTCCAGCACTCGATAATCCTATTGTTGCAGCATCGATTTGGGAGCAGATATTGACTGCTGCTCGGGTGCAGTTTGATTATCTAAAGTTGCTGGTGATACCTGTGGGATTGTCTACGGATTATTCGTATCAACAGATTCCCGTTGTTTCTACCTGGATGAATGGACGTGTGTTGGGGTTTGTCGCGTTGATGTTGGGTGGCGTGGTTTTGGGTTTTGGATTGCGTAAGCGCCATCGTGTTGTGTTGTATTGTATGGTGGGTTATGGGATCCTGTTTGTGCCGACGAGCAATTTCATTTTGCCTATTGGTACGATTATGGCAGAACGGTTGGTGTATTCTCCGTCGCTTTTTTTCTGTTTGCTCTTGGGGTATGGTTTATGGTCTGTGAGTCGAAGTAGGTTGGCTTGGTTTACCATGTGTGTCATTTTGGTCTTCTATAGTGGCTTGACGCTGGCTCGAAATCGGACTTGGTCTCAAGAGGATATATTCTTTGAAACGCAGGTTCAATCTGCACCCGCCAGCGCGAAGGCACATTACAATTTGGGCCGAATTCAACAAGCGGCTGGTTTGAGCGATGACGCACTTGATCATTATGAGCAGGCTGTTGAGATTAAGGCAGATTATGCAGATGCATGGCATAATTTAGGGGCATTGTACAGAGTAAAGAAAGACTACACGTCGGCAGTTGAGGGGTATCGGAAGGCGATATCTTTTAAATCAAAACCGGCATTGACGTATTTTAACCTGGGCAATCTCTATTATGAAATGGGCGAGGTTGAGCAGGCGGTTGAGGCATTTTTGATGGTGATTCGTTTGTCTCCCGATAATGTTCGGGCCTATGAAAACTTGGGTATCATATACTTTGATGCTGGGCGAATGGCTGAGGCTGAGGCTGTTTTTCAAGAGATACTTCAACGAGATCCTGATAATATACAGGCGCGTATGAAGCTCTCGGTGTTGGAAAAGAGACGGTGATCGGGATCGATGATGTCTTCGGTGACTTGCGCAAGCCATTGGGTGTTGACAGGCATAGGACCTCATTTCAAGATGATCTGCATTTGATTTGTCCCACAATATTTCGCAGTATAACTACGTAGTCAAGAGAATTTAGCTACGACGATGTTTGCATGATGTTGGCAAGTTCATTGAGATAGTTATTGCGTTCTAAATTGTGTGCTTTGGCGAAGTGTTTTATATTTGCTCCGTTAAATATTTTTTATATTACTAAGTAGTATCTTTTTCGTATTAAAGTTGATTTAGAAGGGTTTTTTAGTTTTTTAGTAAAAATCCTTTCGAAAACATAATTTTATATGGGGAACGATTGTTTCTTTTTTGCGAGGGATTATTCGTGGAGGTTTACTGGTTGGCTTCGACGACGTAGCCTTTTGCTTTGTCGACGACGTTGAGCAGGGGTTTGTTGTTGAGGTAGCGGGTCATATTTTCGACGAGGACTTCGACGCGGCGTTCTTCGGTGTAGGGGTAGGAGGAGCGCCAGGCGGTGTGGGGCGTGACGACGACGTTGTCCATTCGCCACAGAGGGTGGTCTTCGGGAAGGGGTTCCATTTCAAAGACGTCGAGACCGGCACCTGAGAGTTTGCCGTTTTCGAGGGCGACGGTGAGGGCTTTGAGGTCGACGACTTTGCCGCGGCCAATGTTGATGAGGATTGCGCCTTGTTTCATCGCTTCAATGGCGGTGCCGTCGATCATGTGGGTGGTTTCGTCGGTGTGGGGTACACAAATGGCGACGAAGTCTGATTGGCCGAGCATTTGGTTTAGGCCTTCGGGGGCGAAAATTTGTTCGACGTAATCGGGGGTGCCTTTGGGGGAGGGGTCAACGGCGAGCACGCGCATTCCGAAGGCGTTTGCGCGTTGGGCAACGGCGAGGCCGATTCCGCCGAGGCCGACAATGCCCATTGTGGTGTTGCCGAGGAAGATCATTGGGATGTTGTCGTTGCTCCAACTGGCTTCGTGTTGGCGACGGGCAAAGATGTGGGTGGCGCGGGCGAAGGAGAGGACAAATGCAAAGACGTGGTCTGAGATGACGTCGCTGTAAATGCCGCGCACGTTGGTGAGGATGAAGTTGCTTTCGCGTAGTTCGGGATAAAAGAAGTTGTCCATTCCGGCGCGGCCGCATTGCATCCATTTTAAGGCTTTGGCGGCTTGAAGGGTTTCGAGATCGATGCTGCCACCGTAGAAGATTTCGGCGTCGGTGATTTGGGCGCGGGCTTCGGATTCTTCGTAGGTTTCGAAGACTTCTAGGCCCATTTCTCGGATTTTTTGGACGCCGTCTGCGCGGAATTTTTTGACGCTTTCGGGGAGGTCGGCGATGGTGGCTACGCCTTCGGGGTTGGGCCAGCAGATGACGAGTTTCATGTGGGGTCCTTTTTAAGGTCAAAATCGTTTTGGGTTGGAGATGGGTATTGTGGTAAATCGTGTGTTTTGATTTTTAAATGCCTTCGGCGACCCACTTTTTAAACGACTAAAAAGTGGGGCAAAAAGTCGCTCGCTCAAGTGCCGCGAGGGGCTGCACAGCGCAAATACCTTGTGAGGGTGCACAAGGGGTAATGGCCTACGAAGGTAGCGTTGAAAAGAAAGGCTGTACTGATGGGAATGGTGCGCTGTGCTTGATGGGGTTGACCGATCTATTTTTTGAAGGGTGGGGGTTTATAGTAAAGACCAGTGATCAAGGGATCACTGGTCTTTAGGTTTTTAGATGAAAATAAAATTACTCGGCAGGTTGCTTGGTGACGCGCAGGTAGGGCTTGACGGTTGTGTAACCGGGGAAGCGTTTTGCGGCGTCTTCGTTTGAGACGGCGGGGGAGATAATGACGTCGTCGCCGGGCTGCCAGTTGGCGGGTGTGGCCAGGCTGTGTTTGGCGGTGAGCTGGAGGGAGTCGATGACGCGTAAGATTTCGTCAAAGTTGCGGCCTGTTGAGGCGGGGTAGGTGATCATGAGTTTGACGGTTTTGTCTGGGGCAATGATAAAGACGGAACGCACGGTCATTGTGTTGTCGGCGTTGGGATGAATCATGCCGTAGAGGCCTGCTACTGTGCGGTCTGGGTCGGCAATGATGGGATAGTCGACGGTGGTATTTTGCGTTTCGTTAATGTCGCTAATCCAGCCGTTGTGAGAATCGATTGGGTCTACACTGACGGCGGCGACTTTGACATTGCGTTTGGAAAATTCGTCGCTGAGTTTGGCTACAGCACCTAATTCTGTGGTGCACACGGGTGTGAAATCGGCGGGATGGGAGAAGAGAACGCCCCAGCCTGCGCCGAGATAGTCGTGAAAGCCGAGGGTGCCAGCGGTGGTTTCGGCGGTGAAGTCGGGGGCGGTGTCGCCCAGTTGAAGTGCCATTGTTATACCCTTTCGTAATGCGTGGAAGAGAATCATTTGCGAATGAAATTCCAATTGTTGTGAGGAAGTAATATAACAGGTATTGGGGTGACGTCAAGCATGGTGAAAGGCTTGTGAGTGTGCCACAGTCTCATTTGAAGGAAGGGGAGGTGGCCCGATTAGAATGAAGTTGACCGAAATAAAAAAGGGTCATATTCTGTGGGCGGGAAAAACAGTTGTGCCGTGTGTTTGTCAAATGGCAAGCGGTTGTTTTTGAGGCCGAATATTTGATTTGAGACACGGGACGAAACCGTAAAATCAATAGCGCCCTTACTTTTATTAGGGGAAACGGATGAGGATCGGGCAATGAATACAATTCATTTTGACAAAATATCGATGTTTCCACGTGAGAAGGAACCCATTTCGTTGGGCATTCCATTTGTGCAAGGTCAGCTGAAACAGGTGGCCGATTTTGGTGTGAAAGATGCCGAACAACATGTGCCCGTGCAACTGGATGTGACGGGGCATTGGGAGGATGGATCGGTAAAGTGGCTGACGGCGCATTTTGAGGCAGATTTGCCGGGCAATCAGGCGCACGATTTGACGTTTGCGTGTGATGGGTCGATTGCCAATCCCGTTTCCGATCAGGTGGTGAAGATCACGGAGAAATCTGAGGGTGTTGAAATTGACACGGGTGTGTTGCAGGTGGTGTGCGCGCGGGAAGGTTTTGATTTGTTCCGCAGAGTGATGTTGAATGGCAATGAGGTTTTTGGGCCGGGTGCGTTTTCTGGGTTTGGTATTGTGGACAATGAGGGCAATCGGTTTGAGACGGCTTCGATTGATCAGGTAGAGGTGATTGAAGGTGGGCCCATTCGGGGGGTGGTGGAATTGTCGGGTAAACACACGGGCGAGAGCGGGTCTTTGTTTGATTTTCGCATTGTGATTGAGGCGTGGGCAGGCAAGCCGTTTTTGCGTGTGGATTATCAGTTTATCAATCGGGAAGATTCGGACAGTGTGGATTTGTCGGCGATTGATCTTAGGTTTTCGGCTAATGGGACGGACGTGCGGACGGCATTGGGTGAGGGGCATTATCGCACAGGTGTAAAAGAAGGTGATCAAGAGCGGATTTTGAATGCCGAGGAGATTATTTTTCAGGCTGTGGAACACGTGATGGAAGTGTTTTATGGTGATTTTTGGGCCGATTGGTGTGACGGTGAGAAGGGTGTGTGCATTACGCCGTTTCAAGCGCACCAGAATTTCCCCAAAGGGTTAAGGGTTCACGAGGGTGGCATTGATGTGGGCATTTTGCCCGAGGGTGAGGGGCCGATTAAGGTTTTACAGGGTGTGGCAAAGACGCATCGCTTGCAGTTTTATTTTCATGACAATCGTTTGAGTTTGGACGATGTGGTGATTCAATCGCTCCAGTTTCAATATGCCGACGTGGGGATGTTGAGCGAGGCGTGGTATCGGGACAGTGGTGTGTGGGAGAATTTGTTCCCTGAGAATAAGTGTCAAATTGTGGAACAGGGCATTATCAATATTGCCGACGGTCGCAACCAGGGGTTGGGTATGATGCACTGGGGTGACGGACCGGATCACGGTTATACACAACAAGGCCGTGGCAAGGGTGAGTTGGTGTGGACGAACAATGAATACGATTTTCCACACGCGATGTTTTTGCTGTTTGCCAAAACGGGTGAACGTCGTTTTCGCGACACGGGTTTGGTGGCGGCGCAACATTGGGTGGATGTGGATTTTTGCCACCACAGTGATGATCCGTTAAAGATGGGTGGTCAGCCGATTCATACGGCTGGGCACGTGACGGGTGGTGTGACGCCGTCTCACGAGTGGACAGAAGGCTTGTTGGATTTTTATCATTTGACGGGCAAACGTGAGGCCTATGAAAAGGCCGTTTCAATTGCAGACAATATGATTGCGCAATTAGAGTCGCCTAAGTTTTCCAAATTGGGCGGATTTGCCGCTCGCGAAACGGGTTGGGCTATGCGGGGTCTTATTGCGGTGTATAATGAGACGAAAGAGGAGAAGTATTTAAATGCGTGCACGAAAATTGCCGAACAATTTTTGGCGTGGAAAAACGATTTGGGTGCGTTTTTAGCGCCTTACACATCGCACACACAGGTGCGGGTGCCGTTTATGATTTCGATTGCGGTGAATGCGCTACACCGATATTACACGGCGACGAAAGATGAGCGCATTCCTGGTTTGATTGCCGAAGAGATGGGCGATTTGTTGGATCATTGTGTGATGCCCGATGGGCGTTTTTTCTATAAAGAGTTGCCGAGCCTACACCGCCGAGCCGGAAGCTCGCGTGAAATGGAAGCCCTGTGCCACGCGTATGAACTCTCGGGTGAAAAACGCTTTCTGGAGCAAGCATTTCGGATGATGGAAACAATGGTGGATCGTGGCATTAGCGGCAGCCGGGGAGGCAAACGCATTGTGAAAGATATGGTGGGTGATACGGTGCTGTTTGATGGTGCTGGGCCAAAGACATTTGCATCGTTTTATGTGCCGTTTATGTCGGCTTATAAGACGCTTTCTGATGCGGGTGTGATGGAGAAATTGAAATGAGCACCATCCACTTCGACAAAATATCGATGTACGAAAGAGAGAATGAACCGATTTCATTGGGGATTCCTTTTGCGCAAGGTCAGTTGAAAGCCGTTAGAGATTTTGGCATTCAAAATGATGGAATTGGTGTTTCTACGCAGGCAGATGTGACGGGGCGTTGGGACGATGGTTCGATCAAGTGGTTAATCGCACATTTTGAAGCGGATCTGCCGGGCAATCGGGCGCACGATTTGACATTTGTGTGTGATGGCTCTGCTGCCACACCCATGGCCGATTTGGCGGTTTCGGTATTTGAACAGCGTGAGGGTGTTGAGATTGATACAGGTGTGTTGCATGTCACTCTTGGCACAGGTGTAGATTGGTTTCGTTCGGTGAAAGTAAATGGCCAGGCGTGGTTTGGTTCTGATGCTTTTTCAAGTTTTGAAATTGTGGATGATTTGGGCAATCGATTTGCTGCGGATGTGTCGGCGATTGAGGTTGTAGAAAGCGGCCCTGTTCGCGGGGTAGTAGAACTCTCGGGCACGCACACGGGTGAGAATGGGTCGTTGTTTGATTTTCGCATTGTGATTGAGGCGTGGGCAGGCAAGCCGTTTTTGCGCGTGGACTATCAGTTTATCAATCGCGAAGATGTAGGCAGTGTGGATGTGTCGGCGATTGGGTTGACGTTTTCGGCGAGCGGATCTGATGTGAGGATGGCATTGGGCGAGGGAACTTATCGCACGGGTATAAAAGAGGGCGAAGGCGAACGTGTTTTGAATGCTCAGGAGATTATTTATCAGGGCGTAGAGCACGTTTTGGAAGTGTTTTACGGTGATTTTTTTGCCGATTGGTGCGACGGTGAAAAGGGTGTGTGTATCACGCCCTTTCAGGCACACCAGAATTTCCCCAAAGGATTGAAGGTTCACGAGGGTGGCATTGATGTGGGCATTTTACCCGAGGGCGAAGGGCCCATCAAGGTTCTTCAGGGTGTGGCGAAGACGCATCGGATGCAAATATATTTTCATGATCAAAGTATGAGCTTAGATGAGGTGGTGGTGCAGTCGCTTCAATTTCAATATGCCGACGTGGGGATGTTGCCCGAAGCGTGGTACCGCGACAGCGGTGTGTGGGAAGATTTGTTTCCGGAGAATGTGTGTCAGCGTATTGAAACGCGGATTATTGATGTGGCTGACGGTCGCAATCGTGGGTTGGGCATGATGCATTGGGGTGATGGACCTGATCATGGATATACGCAACAAGGGCGTGGCAAGGGCGATTTGGTGTGGACGAATAATGAATATGATTTTCCGCACTGTATGTTTTTGTATTTTGCCAAGATGGGCGAGCGGCGATTTCGAGATGCCGGGTTGGTATCTGCGCAACATTGGATGGATGTAGACTTTTGTCATTACAGCGATGATCCGATGAAGATGGGTGGGCAGGTGATTCATACGGCAGGCCATGTGACGGGTGGCGTGACACCGTCGCACGAGTGGACAGAAGGGTTGCTGGATTTTTATCATTTGACGGGCAAACGCGAGGCTTATGACAAAGCGATTTCGATTGCCGACAATGTGCTGCGCCAATTGGCTTCTCCCAAGTTTTCTAAGTTGGGTGGATCACAAGCCCGCGAAACAGGTTGGGCTATGCGCGGTTTGATTGCGGTGTATCATGAGACGAAGGATGAGAAGTATTTGGACGCGTGCAAGTTGATTGCCGAGCAATTTTTGGCGTGGCGATCAGAATACGGGTCGTTTTTGGCTCCGTATACATCTCATACACAAGTGCGTGTGCCGTTTATGATTGCGATTGCTGTGAATGCATTGTATCGCTATTACGTGGCCACAGGTGACGATCGCATTCCAAATTTGATTGTGGAAGAGATGCGCGATGTGTTGGATCATTGTGTGTTGGCGGATGGGCGATTTTTTTATAAAGAGTTGCAGAGTTTGCACAGGCGTAGTGATTTTACATTACAGATGGAAGCGTTGGCTTATGCGTATCGATTGTCTGGTGATACGCGGTTTCGCGACCATATTTTGATGATGATGAAATCGATGGTAAAAAAGGGATTTGGTGGGGGTGGCGGTGGTAAGCGCATTGTGAAAGATATGGTGGGCGATACTGTGTTATTCGATGGGCCTGGACCGAAGGGGTTTGCGTTTTTTTATATCTCGTTTATGGTGGCTTATAAGACGTTGGCGGATGAGCGTTTGTTGGGCGATTTGGAGTATCAGAAAATAGACGAATAGACGAACCCCGGCCTACCACCCAAAATCGTTACATACTTCGATTCGTTGATAGATCACTATTTGAAAGGTTTTTTTATGCCTAAACCACGTAACGTACTTTTCATTCTTGCCGATCAATTTCGCGCAGACAGTTTGGGGTGCGTTGGGCACCCAGTGGTGCAGACGCCCAATTTGGATATGCTGGCACGCGAAGGCACTTTGTTTAAGCAGTGTTTTGTTCAAACAGCTCCGTGTGGACCAAGCCGAATGTGTATGTTCACGAGTCGATATTCTTGTTCGAATCGGTCAATAGGGAATACGGTGCCCTTGGTAGATGCGCAGGAGAACTTGGGGATGTATTTGCGAGAGGCGGGTTATAAACCGGGGCAAATGGGATACCAAGATTACGCAGTCGATCCACGCATTTTGTCGCCAGATGATTTTAGAACCTATACACCCAATTACAACAATTTCTTGCCAGGTTGGGATGTGTTGCTCGATCATGAATATGATTCCAAAGAATATTTCGATGATTTGCGCAAAAAGGGATACCCTGAGGAATTGTGCAACCACAAGGCCATTCACGAGCCCAAAGTGCCGCCCGAAGGACCGGGAGATCATTTGCCCATTCGGTTTCCTGCACATTACAAAGAAGAAGATTGTGAATGCCGATTTGTAACAAACAGAGCGATTGATTATATCGATTCACACAAAGACGGTGGCTGGGTGTTGAATATCAACTACATCAAACCGCACCCACCGCGCATCTGTTCGGCACCTTATAATGATATGTATGATCCTGCAGACATGCCCGTAGTCACGCGCAACGAAGACGAATTGAATGCAGAGCACCCGTATTTGCGCAATATCCATCGCAACCCCAGCCTGGTACCCGAGCGCGATTTGCGCGAAGTACAGGCCAATTATTGGGGCATGATTACAGAGCTGGATACGTCTTTGGGTTTGTTGTTTGATTCATTAAAAGAAACGGGGCAGTGGGACAACACACTCATTGTCTTTTCGTCGGATCACGGTGAATACTTGGGCGATCATTATCTTACGGGCAAGGGCCAGTTATTTGATGGCACAATGCGAGTACCCCTCATTGTTCGCGACCCGTCATCTGAGGCCGATGTGACACGCGGACAACAGTTGGATGGTTTTGCCGAGTCGCTTGATCATTCACCGACGATTTTGGAATATTTGGACATTCCTATACCCGACCGGTTCCAAGGTTCAAGCGTGTTGGGACGAGTACGTGGTACAGATGAGGGCAAGGCACAGATCCATTACGAGAAAGACATTCAAGGCGAAGTATCTGATATTGTCGATGATCCCGATCGTGCCCTGATGTGGATCGTGCGGGATAATGATTATAAATACGTGCAATTTGGTGACGAAGCCATTCCACCGTTATTATTTGATCTCAAATCAGATCCCGACGAATTTCACAACTTAGCCGACGACCCCACACATATGCCAACCGTATTGACCTACTGTCAAAAGCTTTTGCGTTGGCGCATGAAACACGAAGACCAACGCATGTCCCATTGGCACGCCCGCCACAAATAATCATTTTCCAAAGGCTTTTTCATGTCACCCCGACCCCTCTATTCCCGCTCCGACCTCGAAACCCTCAAAACTTATTCCCGCGATCAAGTTTTCGAAGCCTTTGCTTCCTTCGATGATCGCACAATGGACATAAGCCAGTTTGTGTTACAGGTTGTGACCCTGTTAGACCCCAAGCGTGTGCCCGGATTATCTGACGCTATCGCTTCGCAAGATGTTGATGCCATTACCCAAGCTGTTTTGACTGCCTGCACCGGCGAACGTGCACCTGTTTCGGCGGGTGCAAATGATCAAACCCTACGCTTGGCCGAAGATGTCTTAACCCACAAATTCAAGTTTTATTCTGAGACCCACCAATTGCCCAATGATTTGGATTGGGACACCAACCCCGGCACCGCACATTGGTCACACGACTTAAATCGGTTTTCTTATTTGGGGCTCTTGAATCATGCCTATTTTGCCACCAAAGACGAACGCTTTAGTCAAAAAGCAGTTGGCCTAATTTTGGATTGGATTGATAAGTGTGAAATGGAACGTTGTTTCCAAGGCACACCCTATGTATTTGGCTCCTATTTGAACAATGCAATTCACTGCGCAGGTTGGGCGCGGTGTGTGCAAACCTTATTGCCCGAAGGGCAAATCTCTGGTGAAGCTTTGTTGCGCATTCTAAAATCATTGCACGATCAAATTGCCTATTTGGAGATTGTGACCAATGGCCATGCAGGCAACTGGCCAACGATTGGATGCCAAGGCATTCTGCAAACACTGGCTGCTTTGCCCGTATTTCGCGACACGGACCTGTGGATTGATTATTGTATTGAAACATTGGCCAAGCAAATTGAGGCACAAATTTTACCCGACGGTGTGCAAGATGAGTTGACGCCCCATTATCACGCGGTGGTGGTGCACAATCTACTCACGGCGTGTGAGAGCCTGCGGATTTTGGGACGTGAGTTGGACGGGCAGACGTTGGAGACCTTGCGCAAATTGGTACACTACCAACAGCAAACCGTTGTGCCCGATGGATCGGCTCAGGTGGCTTTTAATGACAGCGACCCTGAATCTGTGCCAAAGATTGTGGATCGCTT
>Ga0115002_10005653_pt1 | contig 14652 bp, 6 predicted proteins | sample ArcticOcean_MG_C_8_FD_89576 | JGI IMG/M metagenome (GOLD analysis project Ga0115002, IMG submission 89576) | Marine microbial communities from western Arctic Ocean - ArcticOcean_MG_CB11_86 | ecosystem: Environmental > Aquatic > Marine > Oceanic | place: Arctic Ocean: Canada Basin | collected... | reverse complement strand
CCAGCCATAGGGATGCTTAATCTCAGATTAACCATCACCCGCGAGCAAGCACCAAAACTTCTTCAACTTCCTGCAAAAGGCAAGATGGAAATTACTACTGGAACCCTTGTTGATGCTTTTGAGAAGGAGATTCAAGCGAACTTGAATCCGATGATTCAAGGTCAAACTCTAGAGTCACTTCGTACCGTTGAGACCACTGAAGAATTGTTAGCAGAATTGCGCGTTTCAATGCGAGCAACAGTCACATCATTCGGATTTACATTTGACAACGTATTTGTCAATTGGGATCAGACTGAGGCCGAACAACTATTGAACATGAGTGTAGAACTTGAGAATCTCGTAATGAGGAACACCATCATTGATGAGAAAGAAGCAACAGAGATGGAGAGGATTTTATCACATCACATGCACAAAGCAGAACTTCAGGCACGTTTGAACATGACAGGTGTATCGGCAGAGGAACGAGCGAAGGTAGAGTTAGAGTTAGTTAAGGTAAAATCTTCAGGGGAGCTTGAGATGGCTCGATGGAATCAATTGAATCAATTACATTCTGCCCAGCATGATGCACGACGTGGCCAGGAATTAACTGATGCCCATCACGATGTTGAAGTGACACAAGTAAAATTGCAGGGTGAGCGAGAAAAAGCACAGTTCCAAGATGAAAGAGATGATACTGAACTGGAGAGAAATTTAGCAGAGAAGAGGGGTAAAGCAGAGGTTGCGATGGACCTCTTTGCTGATGTACAGGCTAGGAAGAGAGAACGTATGGCACTGGATACAGAACGTGAGCAGGCTCGCCTTGAGTCATCTCGCACCGGTTCTGATAAAATTCTTGATGCTCTTGCAGAAATTGCAAAATCAAGCAAAGATGGAGAGGTTGCAAAGGAAGCACTCAAGCAACTTGGAGAAATGAGAAAATCTGATGTAGATGCTGAAGGTCAAGCCTACATTAACAAAGACGATTGATAATTTGGATTATTATTCAGCACTGTTTTTGGACATCACAATTGATTCAGGCGGAGTTTCATCAGGTAGGATAAATGAGAGTCCTATTGTTACAAGTCCAGACCCGAAGAGTGCACTAAGGAATACATTGAGGTTAGCCAAACCCCATTCGTTAGTTGGTGAGGTCAAATAACCCATTCCTGTTGAGATATCGGCAGTATAAGCCCCGTAGGCAACAACAGAGAGAAGTCCACAGATCGCGCCAGCAAGAGATGCGCGCGAGTCAATCTTGTGCCATAATGTTAGGAGAACCGGTAATACTGTGGCGGTGGCGAGCAGATCTGCAAACAGGAAGATGCCGAAAACGCTCAGTGAATCCATTGTAGTCGCAAGATAGATTGCTATTGGAATTAATGCGATTGTTGTAATCCTCGCATGTTTTAATTCCATTTTCCCATCAGAAAGGTCCCTAGATATAGAGGCTACAACTGCGTTTTGAAGCGTATCAGCACTTGAGCAGACAAGCGCAACACCCAACACGATGAACGCGGCAATCAATAGAGCGCTAGCATCTTCGATGAGATAGAAGAAGGCCGCAGAGGGGTCGCTAACAGCACCTTGTCCCGCAACTACTGTGCCAAGCACACCCATCACAAAGACAAGTGGTAGAACAATTGCTGCTGCAAGTAATGAACCCTTCTTGAGAGCCTCATTATCTTCTGATGCCCATGCGCGTTGCCAATTTCCTTGTGAAAACATTTCAGCCGCGGTAATGGCTACTACTAATGCCAATCCTGAGGCAAAGGAGTCCATGTAGGACATACTACCTATGCTCCAGTCATCTTCTAGATTATACGCTTTTGCGTCGCTAATTAGTGAGCCAACATCAGCCCCAAACAAAATCAGTAGTAATGCGAGAATTAGCCAAATAATAACCCACGCTTGCCATCTATCAGTCTGCAAAGAAGCGGGTAGACCACCATAAGCGGTGTATGCTGCAGTCACTCCTGCCACAGCAATCATTGGAATTAGAGGATCCATTCCAACAAGGGTATCCATCGCTTTACCAATTGCTGTAAACTCAGCGAATAAGAAGGTGAACATGTACGCGACTGAAATCAGTCCAACATAGATTTGCATGGGTCTGCCAATTCTCATGCGGACATAATCTGCTAGAGTCACACCATCTGGGAGTTGATCCCGAATCATTGGCCCAACATAGGCGAGAAGTAAGAAAGGAGTTGAGGCTGATAGAGCGTATCCCACGACATCCCAAAAACCACCATAGTAACCAACCTCTGAAGGCCCGAAGAGTATCCATATCCCCATGCCAGATGCAAACAGGCTCAGTCCAATTTGAACCCAATTCTGTGTACCACGCGCTGAGATATAGGTATCTGAGTCCATATCACGATTAGCGGCATTATAGCCAACATATCCGAAAAATCCTAGTGTGCCGATAAGGAGTATGTAATGAAATACAGTTGCCATTAATCCTCACCCATAAACGAATAGTTCCATGTATGGGATATTTCAAAAGTGTGCTTAACTGAGCGAGGTGATATCCAGCGAAGTAGATTGAGAGGACTACCAGCCTTGTCATTAGTCCCGCTTGCTCGAGCACCACCAAACGGTTGTTGGGCGACAGCCGCTCCTGTTGGTTTGTCATTGATGTAGAAGTTTCCAGCGGTGAAGCGAAGTGCATTGAATGCGGTTTGAACATCCTCATCATTGCTTGCAAAAATAGAACCAGTAAGGGCGTATGGGCTAGAGATATCACATAATGTGAGAGTTTCTTCAAACTGGTCATCATCGTACAGATAAATGGTTAATACTGGTCCGAAAATTTCCTCAACCATTGTTTCTGAGTGTGGGTCGTTTGAGATGATAATAGTTGGTTCAATGAACCATCCAATTGAATCATCACTACCGCCTCCTACAACGATTTCACTGGCGGGATTTGCTTCTGCTCTCTCAATGTAACCAGTAATCTTGTCAAATGAGCGTTGGTCAATTACTGCGGTCATGAAATTAGTGAAGTCTCTTGCATCACCCATGGTGATTTTTGCTACTTCATCAATGAGATTTTGACCCATTCTTGACCATACAGACTTTGGTATATAGGCTCGGCTAGCGGCAGAGCATTTCTGGCCTTGATACTCAAAGGAACCGCGTAATAGTGCAACTAGTAATCCTTGCTCATCACATTCAGGATGGGCGACAACGAAATCTTTGCCACCAGTCTCTCCAACAATTCTAGGGTATGATTTGAGGTTAGGCAGTTGTTCACCGATTTGCTGCCACAACCATTGGAAGGTTGCAGTTGAGCCGGTGAAGTGGATGCCTGCAAAGTTTGGATTTGCTAAGCAAACTTCTGAGATATCTGGACCTGCCGCCGGTACAAAATTAATGACTCCTGCAGGTAAACCAGCCTCCATCATTAATTCCATCAAAACATAATTTGAATGGTAAGAGTTACGAGAAGGCTTCCAAACTACTGTGTTTCCCAAAATCGCTGGTGCGCTTGGTAGGTTTGCAGCTATACTTGAGAAATTGAATGGCGTAATTGCCAACACGAATCCTTCTAGTGGTCGTATTTCAGTACTGTTTTTCACTCCTTGTGGAGATACTAATGGTTGATAGAGGTCGTGAAAATCACGAACATAATGTGCATTGAAATTCCAGAAGTCAATTAATTCACATGCTGAATCAATTTCTGCTTGGAAGCAGGTTTTACTTTGGTTCAACATAGTGGCGGCGTTGACTTTCATCCGCCACTCACCTGCTAAAAGTTCAGCACACTTCTCAAAAATATTGCAGCGTGCTTCAAGGCCAAGATCAATCCATGCTTTTTGCGCACTTACAGCCGCATCACACGCAGCAGCGATTTCTTCTTTACCTGCAAGGTGAACATTTGCCAATACATGTCCATGATTGTGGGGGATTACTTGAGTGGTTGTGTTTCCAGTGAATACCTTCTCTCCATTGATGATACAGGGTATCTCTACAACTTCGTTCATTTGACGGTCAAGTTCAGTCTGAAGAGCGATTCGCTCAGCGCTCCTAGGGGCGTAACCAAGGACAGGCTCATTCACTGGGTGGTCGGTCATGTATCGCTCCCGGCATGGGCACTCTTTGAGGGTTGCGAATGGCTATATTTTCAAAATGAATCAACAGTTTAGTTGGATAGTTCAATTTTCTTGCCGATATTTTTCTTTGCACTACTATTGAAAACTAACAACGATTCCGCAGGCATGATGTCAGAGGGATTGGTACGAACTGCCCTCTATGAAGCGCACCAAAGGTGGGGCGGGGATATCGTTGATTTCCATGGTTTTGAGTTGCCGATTTGGTATACGTCAATGATGGAAGAACACCTTAATACCCGTGAAAACGCAGGTCTTTTTGATGTATCACACATGGGGTTCTTTAGATTATCAGGAGAGGGTGTCAGAGAGTGGTTACAATCAATCTCTACTCAACGTGTAGAAAACCTACAACCTGGGCGCTGTGCATATACACATTTTCTTGATGATGATGGTGTCATCATTGATGACATGATTTTTGCCGTAACTGATCGCCAAACAATAATAGAAACAGGTTGTACTGATTGGCAATATTCATCTGATATTGCCATCTTAGGTGTGCCGAATGCAAGCATGATTCCAGTGATGAAAGATTGGTTTAATTCACATTTACCAGAAGATGGTTCCGTTACTCTTGAAGACCTTTCAGATGAGACCTCTATTCTTGCTCTTCAAGGGCCAAAATCCCCTGCAATAATCGAAGCAGTATTAGGTGCTGCAAATGCGATAAAACATTTCAGTGGAAAGGCGATTTCTGAAAATCAATTTGGAATCACTGGTTGGATTCAAGGTACTGGATATACTGGTGAGCGCGGTTTTGAAATTTTTGTCAGCAATAATCAAGCTGAAACCCTTTGGGAAGCGCTTTTGAATGGTGGAGAGCCATTTGGTATATGTCCGGTTGGATTAGGTGCTCGTGACACCCTGAGGATGGAGAAAGGATTCCTCTTGTCCGGTCAAGATTTCCACTGGCCGGGTTTGGGTGATGATGAAGAGTCAGCGGTAGAATCTTCTTTCTTGGCACGTGATTCATTTGAAACAAACGTCCCTTTTGGTTTAGATTTAGAGCATGATTTCATTGGGAGATTTAGAGTTGAAGAAAGCATTAAATCAAGAAATCAACGTTGGTGGGGTGTCAAATATATTGGGCGTGGTCCTTTCCCTCGTACTGGCTCAAAAGTGTTAGATTCACAGGGTAATGAAATTGGAATTATTACTTCTGGCGGGCCTTCACCAAGTCTTGGTAAAGTTGGCATTGGTTTGGGTTACATCACAGGAGTTGAGCCCGGTGATGAAGTTCTAATTGCACCTAACCCCAGAAAGCAGATTCCTGCAGTTGTTGTTAGAACACCTTTCATCTGATTTTAGATTGTTTTCACAATATTCTCTCTATTTAGGTGACGGTGACATCAAAGGGTGATGTTGAAAAAAGGCCGCCCCTAGGGGCGGCCATGAAAGATCGAATGTCAGGCATCCCATTGATTTTGTTTCTGAGTACTTTGATGCTACTGTCAACAATGCCTTTACCTGCAACAATGGTGCCACAACCATCAATCTCAGATTTAGATTCTGACAGCGAAGAGGTTGTACTAAATCAAGCACAACAGATTGCAATTCAAAATGCAGGTGGCCGTGCAAGTACCACCAATTGGGTGAGGGATGCAGGCCCAGACGCAGGCTCAAACAATGGGCATTTCGACATCAATTCAGTACATTTTGAAGCGATGGTCATGGACCACACTAATACCCACATTATCGTTGGAGGTACTCTTCGAGGCGATGTCGCATTTGGCTCAATTCAACCCGCTACACAATCAGGACCACGAGCATTTGTGGGCTCATTATCAAAATGGGGTTCATGGAATTGGGTGACAATGACTGGAGTATCTCCTGGATCTTCAGCTGGCGCTGTATTGGGCGATATTACCGTCTCTTCAACAGGAGATATTTGGGTAGTGGGGACATTCTGGATAGATATTGAGTGGGGTCAAGAATGGGATGTTTCTAATGGCGGTGGTATTGATGGTTTTGTCGCTAAGATGAGCTCTTCAGGGACTTGGGATTGGGGTACTCCTCAGGGAGGGACTTCAGACCTTGATTCAATGCATGGTGTTACAACAGACACAAACGGGGATGGGTATGTAGTCGGTTCGTTTGAAGACCACACCTATTTTGATAACACTAGTCGTAACATTCAGAATGGCCAAGATGGCTATGTTGTGAAAATAAACAAGGCGAATGGTGATTATGTATGGGATGTGATTATTGGCGGAAATCTTGAAGATAATGTTACAGCAATTACAATTGATTCCACAAATAGATTATTTGTTACTGGATATTATCAAGGGGATGTGACATTTGGCACTACTACTTTACTCAATGTTGGTGCTCCGAGTGTTTTCGTTGCAGAGATTGATAGCCAAGGCAGTTGGCTGTGGGCTAACGAAGCTAAGGCCGTTTGGGGAGGTATTATTCCCTATGACATAGAAGTAAACTCTGATAGCATTTATTTGGGTGGAGACATAGTTGGACTCATTGAATTAGATGGGCAAAACTGGTGGGCTAATGCTACTGTGCAAAATGCTTTTGTCGCCCGTCTAAATAAAACAGGAACTTGGCTTTGGGGATTGAATAGTTCAGGGCACACTCAACATCTCCAAGATATAGCGCTGAATCCTTTGGGGGGTGTTGTTGCAGTTGGTTGGTTTGATATGGAGAATTCTGCAATAGCCTTCGCTAATTTTGGTCAGATTGGCCTAACTGCTGCACCATTTGCGGCATTTTTCGCAGGAGTCTCACCCACTGGTCAATGGATGTGGGCAGAATCAGGCGGGGGTCCACTATTTGATTCTGGTAACGCGGCTCTATTCACCTCTGTAGGGAATCTCATCATGGCAGGGAGATTCTGTATGAATCATGATGGCGCAGGTTGCTCTGCTCAAATAGGGCCTGCAAACTATACATCAAATTCCTATTATCATGGAAGTGGATATGTTTGGTCACTCAATACAGATAGTGATTTGGATAATGTTTCAGATGAGAATGATAATTGTCCATTGAATTACAATACACTTCAGGAGGACTTTGATAGCGACCTGTTAGGTGATGCTTGCGATTCTGACATGGATGGTGATGGGAGAGATGATTCTACCGACGATTGCATTGGTCCAGCAATAAATTGGGATTCATTAGATTGGTTAATTGATACTGATGGTGATGGGTGCCGTGATTCGGATGAAGATGATGATGATGATGACGATGGGGTGAGTGATTCTCAAGACCTTTGTTCAGACTCTAGTTCTTACAAAAATTGGACTGCCAATGATGCTAATGATTACGACCAAGACGGCTGCCATGATATTATTGAGGATGATGATGATGATGGTGATGGCGTGCTTGATAATGTCGATGATTGTGCATTCGCTCCGTCCCAGCGTAACTGGACATCCACATCTCAAACAGATTATGATGGCGATGGTTGCCGAGATTCAACTGAAGAGGATATTGATAGTGACAACGATGGCGTAGCAGATGCCAATGAAACCTGCCAAAATGGCTTACTTGGTTGGACTAGTAATGCTACTAACGATCACGATGGAGATGGCTGTAATGATGCACAGGAAGATGCTGACGATGATGCAGATGGAATCAATGATTTCGATGATGATTGCACCCCCATGGCTACACATTGGGATTCAAGTGGTGCCCAAGATTTAGACAAAGATGGTTGCCGTGATGTTGATGAAGATGATGATGATGATGGGGATGGATTAGCAGATGATGTTGATTCATGCCCGCGAGGTTCAGTAGGGTGGATATCTGGGATTGTTACTGACAAAGATGGTGATGGATGCCGTGATACCACTGAAGATTTAGATGACGACAACGACCTCATTGTGGATGCTGATGACGGATGTCCTCGCGGTGAAATCGGTTGGATTTCAACACCTGCTCTTGATGCTGACCGCGATGGTTGCAGGGATTCAGATGAAGATCCTGATGATGACGGAGATACATATTGGGAATTTGATTCAGTTGGTAATATCATTGACCAGTGCCCAAACACTCCGATTTTAGAGTCGCATTTAGTTGATGGAGTTGGATGTAGTCCTTCGCAGGCTGACGACGACAATGATGGCGTTACAAATAGTGATGACGAATGTCCAGATGTGGCTCCACCAGAAGGGCTTGACCGCGATGAAAATGGTTGTACTGATGACATTGACCAAGATGGTGTGAATGATGATGTTGATACTTTCCCAAATGATGCTACACAAACTGAAGATAGGGATGGCGATGGGTACGGAGATAATTCATCAGGAAACAATCCAGATAGTTGCGGCGATACACCTTCTCAATGGGTTGAAAATATTTACTCAAATGGTTGTGCTGATGAAGAGCTTGACGATGATGAAGATGGGGTGTTGAATGGTTACGATAATTGTTCAGATACTCCTGTGGATGAAGTCGGAGAAATAGACTCGTCAGGATGTAGTCTTTCTCAGGTAGATTCTGATGACGATGGTACGCCAGATTCTGTTGACCAATGTCCAGACACAAAGGCTGGTGCTGAAGTGGGTGAAGGTGGGTGTTCCATGGCACAACTTGCCTATACATCAGATGATAGTGGCTCAAGTTTGAATTTGATGACCATTGCGATGGTGGCTGGTTTATTGGTGATTATTGTAGGCGGGGGAGCAGCATTCTTCCTTTTGAATAGAGATGGAGATGATTCAGATGTCGGTGATTTAAGACCACAGGCAACAGAAGTTTTTGAGTCCTTAGCACAAGCAAAATCAACAGATACAGACATTACTGAAACAGTTAGTACGGGAGGTTCTGGTGATCAATCAGGAATCACTGTTGACGATGACGGTGTAGAGTGGTGGCAGGACGAGGCTGGAGTTTGGTGGTATCGTTCTCTTAGCATGGATGATTGGGCTGTATTTGAGCAGTGAAACAATATTTCAGACTAGAGATTTTATGTTTTTGACCTATTGGTTGGAACGGGTCCCTTAGGACCCGAAACGAGAGCCTTCAATAGGGGACGCTCACCGTCACAATGCTATGAACGTGAACACAGGTAGCGATAGACCATACTCAATTTGGGTAATTCTCTTGGTAGTAACCTCTCTTTTAGCGGGTGGTTTTTCAGGGATGAATACATCCCTAATCAGCTCGGATAGTATTGAATTGGGGGAGGGGAGTGATAATTCCGCTTCTAATTTTGCTTCAAGCAAGGCGGCTGGAGATTGGGTGAAATCAGGAGTGAGTGACCCTTCTGGTTCTGGTGGGAATGGAGGATCTCCGGTAACATCTACATCTTATACTGATTCAAATGGAAACACATACCTAACTGGATTTTTAATTGGCGATGTCAAATTTGGCACCAATGCGATTTCAGCCGGTCAAGACGCTTTTATTGCTAAGATTGATTCATCTGGGAATTGGGGGCTGGTTGAAACTGCTGGCCAATATGCTGGTGGCGGATTCTCTTGGGGGAATGATATCACAGTAGATTCAACTGGAAACATTTTCATCACTGGATTCTATGCTGGAAATATTTCTTTTGGTAATCATCAAATGAGGAGTACATCTGATTCAAATGGTGATGATACTAGGGATATTTTCGTTGCAAAGATGAGTAGTTCTGGTAGTTGGCTTTGGGCTGAAACAGCTGGCGGTTCTTATGATTCTGATTCTGGGAATGGTATTGCATCTGACGGTAATGGAGGTGCATATGTGGCTGGGGCTTTCAATATCAGTGGGAATTGGGGTACTAATGGCTATGGTACAAACGGCAACACAGATGCATTCGTTGCACATATCGATACAACGGGTGTATGGGATTGGGTTGCTACAGGCGGAGGACCTGGTAGTGATGATGCTGCGGGTGTAACTGTTGATAGCGCTGGAGATTTGAGAGTCATGGGTTCTTTCCAAGGTGGGAGTACTCAGGGTGCACAATTCGGTTCACAATCATTCAATGCTGTTGGTTCAAGTGATTTGTTCGTCTCAAAGGTGACGAGTTCTGGGTCATGGTCTTGGACTCAGACAGCGGGCGCTCCTAGCGGCGTGATTCTCCCTTGGGGATTTGATACAGAGGGAACTGATTCCTATGTTGGTGGATTATTTTCAGGCACTGCATCCTTTGGTTCACACTCTGTTACTTCCTCTGCTTCATCTAACAATGCCTTCATCACTAAGATCGATGGTTCTGGTGCTTGGCAATGGGCTGACGCATCTGGTGGTACAGGGCTACACTTTATTGGTTCAATTGATGCGAGTCCAAATGGGATTGCAGTTTCAGGTGGATTCACTGGTGGTGCCTCAACTTCTGCAACTTTTGGTGGTACCACTTTGACTGGGACCTATACTGAGATGCTAGCAGCAGTTCTTGACTCCAATGGGAATTGGGTATGGGCGAAAAGTGGTGGGAGTGCTGGTGATGATGGTTACTACAACTACGGTACCGGTGGAGTCGGTTGGACTCCTGCAGGGGATGTAATTGCGGTTGGCCATTTCTGTCAAGGTATGGGCAGTGCTTGCACAGCAACATACGGTGGGGATGCAGTAACAGCCACTCCGGGTGCATATAGTACACAAATTGGCTTACCTCCAGGGGTGGCTATCTGGAAGCAGGCTTCTGATGCAGATGGTGATGGAATAGCTGATAATAATGACAATTGCCCAATAACTTCCAATGCTGGACAAGAAGATATGGACGGTGATAGTATTGGGAATGTTTGTGACCCTGATGTAGATGAAGATGGTATTCTAAACGATGATGATGCTTGTGACGGCCCTGCAGTTAATTGGGATGCTTCAGTTTGGACTGATGACATTGACATGGATGGATGTCGTGATATTGACGAAGATGATGATGATGACGAAGACGGTGTTATTGATACCAGCGATCTCTGTACAGGAGTATCTTTCAAGTTGAATTGGACATCTAATGTTGTTAACGATAACGACATGGATGGTTGCCATGATAGCGAAGAAGATAATGACGATGATAATGATGGGATCGATGACACTGCTGGGGACAATTGTCCCCGCGACTATGCTAACTGGGGTCTTTCAGATGGTAGTGGCGGTTTCAATCACAATGTTTCTTCTGACCACGATTCTGATGGTTGCCACGATGAAGTTGAGGATGATGATGATGACAACGATGGAGTAAGTGACTTTGATTCACAAGGTGCGGTTCTTGACCGCTGTCCAACTGGAATGCTTGGTTGGACAAGTGACCCTGTCGGGACTGACCATGATGAAGATGGTTGCAGAGATTCAGATGAGGATTGGGACGATGACAACGACGGCGTACACGACCTTGACTCTTCAGATGCAATCTTAGATTTGTGCAGTCCTGGTGCAACAGGTTGGCTTTCAGATGAAACTACTGACCGTGATGGTGATGGTTGCCGTGACCTTGATGAAGATGATGATGATGATGGCGATGGAATAATTGACACATCTGATGGTTGTTTTGTTCAGGCAGGATGGGTTTCCACTCCGTTAACTGACCACGATGGTGACGGATGCCGAGATATGGATGAAGATGATAACGATGACAATGACTCTGTATACGATGCATCTGATGCTTGTGAAAAAGGCGAAATAAGTTGGTCTGTAACAGATTTTGACGGTGATGGTTGCCGTGATGAAACCGAGGATGATGATGACGACAATGATGGCATATGCGATACAATCTCTTCAACATTAAATGTATGCTCTAGTGGACCCGATCTATGCCCTGAAACCCCAGTAGGGGAAACCATCAATGGAGATGGCTGCGGCACATTCACTCAAGTTGATACGGATGGTGATGGAGTGTTTGACGGGATGGACCTTTGCGATGAACGTGCGGCTGTTGAAGGGTTTGATACTGATGGAGATGGATGTACTGATGACCGTGATGGAGACACCTTCACTGATGACGTTGACGCATTCCCAGATGACTCTAGTCAATGGACTGATCGTGATGGCGATGGCCGTGGCGACAACCCTGGTCAGTTGAACTCAGACGATTGTCCAGATACTCCAAGCCAGTGGGTTTGGAATGTTTCCAACGGCACTCTTGGGTGTGCTTGGGAAGAGTTAGACGATGATGGTGATATTGTCCTCAACGGTCTTGATAATTGCCCTGGTTCTGATTCTACAAAACCAGTTGATGAAAATGGTTGTACTGAGTGGCAGAAGGATGACGACTCTGATGGGGTTGTTAATGCTGATGACACATGTGATGAAACAGTAAGTGGTGATACATTCATTGAAGATACAGGTTGTTCCCATGAACAGCGACTTGCCGCAGGAGATACGAATGCGATGCTCAAAGAATATGGGTTGATTCTTGGCGCTGTTGGTGCAGTACTAATTCTTGCAATTGTGTCAATGTTGGTACTGATTGGCCGCCGAAAGAAAGGCGGTAGCAGCATGGATGCTTGGGATACAGATTCTGCTCAGATTGCAGCAGGTGGCTATGTGGAGGGTCAACCAGCCGCAGCTACACCAGTACCAATGGCTCAGGCAGGACCACAAAGTGTCTCATCCTATGCGGAATTACCAGCAGGTGGCAGTTATGTTACCGATGCTGCTGGTGGCACCTGGTATAATGCCCCAGACGGTGGTCAGTGGGCAATGCAGGGAGATGGCTCATTCATCAAGAATTGATGCTAAAGTCACTCAACCTTTGCGATTGACAGACAATGCCTTGGCAGTTTTGCTCATTGGTTGGAAAGTGCTTCCTCAATGATTTCTTGGATAGATACCTCGGGCTTATGTTCGATTCGCTGACTCATTTCGTAACCGTCAACAATCCCCCAGACTTCTTCGCCGGGCTGACTGTTGTACTGAGGAGATGCACCGGTTGCCTGTGATATGATTTCAGCCAACTCACTCATTCGAACTCCTTGGCCGCGTCCAACTGCAACTGCGCCGCGAGTTGGTGGAGGGTTATCCAAGATTGATTTTATCATACTAGCTACGTCTTTGACATGAATCACATCTTTCACCTCTTCTCCAGTCCCTGGTACGTTGAAGAATCCAAACATTGCTTCACGGCACAAGTGATGAACAACTCCATGTCCTTTGTTTTCTGCGGGTGAAATCCCTTGGACATTTGCGGTTCTGATGATGCTAACTGGATGAGTATCCATAGCGTGTTCTAGTGCACTCTCCTCAACCCACAGTTGCCCTTCTGCAGTAATATCGCGCGGTGAAAGAGATGATTCTGAAGAATAATACTCGTCCTCTCTTCGAGGGTTTGGGTGAACCCTTAGTGAGCCAACTAATACAAGGTGAATTCCTTGGTGTGATTGTACATTTTTTAGAATAACCCGCGCCTCATCTCGCATCAACCTCAAGACATCTTGGTCTGATCGTTCCAAACTTTGGTCTGGTGAATGGCCGTTCAGGTGAACAATAGCATTGCAGGAGGCTAAAATTGCTGGGAGCATGTTCTCATCAGCCAAAATCTCAGGAGTCAGTATTTGGCAATCATCGCCAAGTTCCTGCTTGAGGTAATAGGCGATGAAACCTTCATCTCCACTGATTGCTACCCGCATGTGTCTCCCTTGGTAATTACAATGCACACATCATCTATGACTGTGCCGGTATATTTAGTAGTAGTATTCATCACGTGTCTCTGCGTTTCAAGTGCATCAATGCCCCTGTGATTGCTGTGAACATGATTACACTAGTGAACCCAGGTATGCCTCTACCCCCTTCATCCAAACCGGGTTCTGTTTCTGTTACCGGTTCAGGTTCATCACTGGTATTACCAAATTCGTATCCCGGTGGAGGTGCATCATCGTTAATTTCGTCAAGATTATCACATATCCCATCACCATCAGTATCTGGTGGAACTGAATTCAAATCTGTTGAGTTGGTGCTACAGTCTATTTCTGTAGTATCGTTCCAGCCGTCATTATCATCGTCATTATCAAATACGTCACAAATCCCATCATTATCGGTATCGAGTGGGACTGAATTCAAATCTGTTGAGTTGGTGCTACAGTCTATTTCTGTGGTGTCGTTCCAGCCGTCATTATCATCATCATTGTCAGCATTATCACCGATGTTATCACCATCAGTGTCAATTTGTTCCCCTGCATCAAGTGGGAATGCATCATCACCATCAGTAAAGCCATCTCCATCTGTATCAAGTTGCGAGTCACTGCATCCATCATTGTCTACATTAGCTGCTGTTGGCGTGTCTTGACAGAGGTCATCGGCATCGCTGATGCCATCCCCATCTTCGTCACGTTGAGAGGATGAACATCCATCTACATCAACAGTTTCTCCAATGGGGGTGTCTGAGCAAGAATCAGTTGTGTCAGGGACCCCGTCTCCATCAGCGTCTGGAGCATCTACAGCAACAACCGTAACATCATCGCTAGAAAGTGATAGTCCTGAATTTTCACCATCATTAGGTGTAATTGTACAAGATACAATATCATCTGCATTAAATGGCCCCGATGAGTCATCAGTATCTTGCTGCAGTACGCCATTTACTTGCCATGAATACTGATAATTTTCAGAATCTCCATCAGCATCATTCCAGCCAGATGCAGCGCAGACTGCAATTGTCTCATTGTTTAGGGTTAAAGGAGACATG
>Ga0115002_10005649_pt1 | contig 14654 bp, 17 predicted proteins | sample ArcticOcean_MG_C_8_FD_89576 | JGI IMG/M metagenome (GOLD analysis project Ga0115002, IMG submission 89576) | Marine microbial communities from western Arctic Ocean - ArcticOcean_MG_CB11_86 | ecosystem: Environmental > Aquatic > Marine > Oceanic | place: Arctic Ocean: Canada Basin | collected... | reverse complement strand
GCACTTGCTTCGGGCCCAGAACGACGCTGTGATGGTTGGCGTTGGAACCGCTGTCGCCGACAATCCAGAACTAACATGCCGGCTGGCTGGTCTCTCGGATCGTTCGCCCGTTCGCATTGTGGTGGACTCGTCTATGCGCCTGCCGTTGACACATAAAATCGTCGCAACAGCGGCAGCAACACCGACATGGATCGTGACCCTCGATAGCGGGGACGCCGAGCGCAAAAAAGCGTTTCGCGGTTGTGGCGTCGAGTTACTGGAAGTTGGTCCGGACTCGTACGGCTATCCTAGCATTCCGGTCGCGCTCGAAATGATTGCCAAGCGTAAGATCACGCGTCTTTTGGTTGAGGGAGGTAGTCGCCTTGCCGCCACATTTCTGAGGGCGAAGCGGGTCGACCGCCTGGCCTGGTTCCGTGCGCCCTCGATGATTGGTGGCGACGGCTATCCGGTCGCGCTGCCGTTTGGCGTCGAAGATCTGCCGGACATGCGGAAATTCAGGCGCGAGCGCGTGGTCTCGTTGGACGATGACGTGCTCGAGACTTATATCGTCTCCGGGTGAACACAGTGTTTAGCGGGATTGTTACGGATGTTGGTCGGATCGATAGCATCAGGACGAACGGCGATACGCGGTTTGTCATTGCCACCGTCTACGACACCGGCGGTATCGCAATCGGCGCATCGATCTGTTGCTCGGGCGCGTGCCTAACCGTGGTTGAAACTGGCGCCGACTGGTTTGCCGTTGATGTCTCCGCGGAAACGCTCAGCTGCACCAATCTCGGCCACTGGAAAATGGATACCCGCATCAACCTCGAACGAAGTCTGCGTATGGGGGACGAACTCGGCGGTCACATGGTGCTCGGCCACGTCGATGCGGTAACGGCTATTGTCGCGTTAACGAGGGAAGGAGATTCACAACGTCTTGAGTTTTCCATGCCACCTGGCCTTGCGCGCTACGTTGCACAAAAAGGATCGGTTGCGCTGAACGGGGTCTCCCTCACCGTCAATGACGTGGTAGAAGGTCGATTCGGCGTCAACATAATTCCGCATACCCAGCAGGTGACGACGTTGGGAGCGGCACAAATTGGTGACGTCGTGAACCTTGAAGTGGACATGATCGCGCGCTACCTCGCGCGCCTGATGGATACCGCATGAGCATTCTTGAAACCGAAGCGTTATCGACGATCGACGAGGTGCTTGAGGACGTCAAGCGAGGCCGGATGATCGTCCTGGTCGACGCCGAAGATCGTGAAAATGAGGGTGACCTCGTCATTCCCGCTGAGATGGCCAATTCGGAAGTCATCAACTTCATGGCCAAACACGGCCGTGGCCTAATCTGCCTGGCGCTGACCGCCCAACGGGTCGAAGAACTTGGCCTCCCGTTGATGCCGCGCGAGAACCTGTCGCGCCATCAAACCGCTTTCACGGTTTCGATTGAGGCGCGTGAGGGCGTTTCAACGGGAATATCCGCCGGCGACCGGGCGTTAACGATCGCGGTCGCAACCGATCCGACAAAAGGTCGGGCCGATATCAGTACGCCAGGTCACGTTTTTCCACTGGTCGCGCGCGACGGCGGCGTGCTCGTCCGCGCCGGCCATACCGAAGCGGCCGTCGATCTCGCACGCCTCGCTGGCTTCAACGCGGCCGGCGTCATCTGTGAGATCATGAATGATGATGGCAGCATGGCCCGGATGCCGGACCTCATCAAATTCGCGCAGCTTCACGGCATCAAGGTCGCGACCATTTCAGATCTGATCGCACACCGCATGCGATACGACACGATCGTCGAACGGGTCGGGGAGAAGGACCTCGATAGTCTTTTTGGCGGCACGTTTCGAATGATGGTCTACCGCACGACGGTCGAAGCCGGCGAACACGTTGCGCTCATCAAAGGCGACATCACGACCGATGAACCGGTGCTCGTGCGTGTGCACGTGTTTGATGTTCTCGGCGATGTACTTGGCGCCAAGGCGAGCCGCGGCGGCGTGATGCAGAACGCGATGCGCCTGATCAGCGAGGCCGATCGCGGGGTCGTGGTGCTGATACGTAAAACCAGTATCCAAAGCCTTAGCGATCACATCCGCGGCGGCGGCTCAGGGGAATCACCGAGCCAAATCGATAAATGGCGCGAGGTTGGGATCGGCTCTCAAATTCTTCGCGATCTCGGTGTTCGCGACATGATCCTGCTATCGAATTCCCAGCGCGCGCTGGTTGGGATCGAAGGGTACGGTCTTCGGGTTGTCGAGCGACGTACCGTGCCGGTCGAAAACTAATCAGCTAATGACGGCGAAACCACATCTACTGATCGTCGAAGCGCGCTATTACCAAGATATCGCCGACGAACTGCTCAAGGGTGCGATTGCTGAGATCGAGGGTCGCGGCGCCACCTATGAGCGCGTTACGGTGCCCGGGGTCTTCGAGATTCCGGCTGCAGTTCGAATTGCACTAAAATCGATGGATCTAGTGGGCGTGCGCCGGCGGATTGCCGGCTACGTCGCTCTCGGCTGTGTAATACGCGGTGAAACCGATCACTACAAATATGTTGCCGACGCTTGCGTCACCGGACTCATGGAACTCACCACCCGGTTTACGCTTGCGGTCGGATTTGGCGTCTTGACCTGCGAAACCCACGCCCAGGCCGTGGAGCGGGCTGCGGTCGACCAACGCAACAAGGGAGCCGAAGCGGCGCAGGCGGCTTTCTCAATGCTCGATCTCAAGCACGACTTCGGATATTTCCCGCGATGAATACCGCCGCTGCGCGCAAGGTAATTCGTCCGCGAACAGCGGCGCGGCTCTGTGCGGTGCAGGCCCTTTATCAAATCGAAATGAGGGGCGGTTCGGCCGAGCACACGATCACCCAGTTTCTCGAATACCGCATTGGTGAAGTCGTGGATGGGTTTGATTGCCGCAAGACCGATACCGCGCTATTTGGCCGGATCGTACGGGGCACCAAAACCAACCAGCAACAGCTTGACGATCTCATCGCCGGGTCGTTGACCGAAGATTGGACGCTAGCGCGTCTCGATAAGATTTTGCGGGTTACCCTGCGTGCCGGAACCTACGAGTTGCTATACGCGCCCGATGTACCGGTCCGGGTCATCCTTAATGAGTATGTTGATATCGCCCACAGTTTTTTTGAGGGCGCTGAACCCGGTCTCCTCAATGGTATTCTCGACCGAATCGGTCACCTGCTACGCAGCGGCGAGCTGGAGCATCAGAATGAGCGCGCGACGCCGCAGTGAGTTCGAGATCATTGCGGAGGTTCTAGCGCCGCTATCGCGGGGTGCTGACCTCGCGTTCGATCTCACCGACGATGCAGCACTGCTCACGCCTCAACCCGGCGAGTGCATCGCCACGACTGCCGATGCACTCGTTGCCGGTGTCCACTTCCCGCGTGATGAAGCCGCCGATTTCATAGCCCGCAAGGCGCTGCGCGTGAATTTGTCAGACTTGGCGGCAATGGGGGCAGCGCCCATGGCATATTTTATGACGATTGCGTTGCCGCCCGATATCGACGACGCGTGGATCGAATCGTTTGCAGCGGGTCTTGCCGCTGATCAGGCCGAGTTTGGCGTCACGCTCTCGGGCGGCGATATCGTCAGCACGCCCCACGAGGCCGTGTTGTCCATCACCATGATGGGATCGGTCAAGCAGGAAGCGGCGATCCGCCGCAGCGGGGCCCGCATTGGCGATCGGATATTCGTATCGGGAACAATTGGCGATGCCGCGTTGGGACTGAAGGCCCTACAGGGGGAACTCGGTAGCGCCAGCAACGTCATAGATAGTCTGGTCGAGCGTTATCGCTTGCCGCGACCGCGCGTATCGCTCGGAATCGCGCTGCGAGGATTGGTTCATGCGGGAATTGATGTTTCCGACGGGCTGGTGGCCGATCTCGGTCATATTTGTCAAACTTCCTCGGTCGCGGCTCATGTTCGGGCGGCTGATGTCCCTCTGTCAGATGCGGCGCGGGCTGCATTGAGCGGCGATGCGGGATTGCTCGCAACCATCCTGACCGGTGGTGACGACTACGAGCTTCTGTTCACCGCTACGCCCGAATTTGACGCTGCTTCGATTTCGGCGAAGGTTGGGGTTGCTCTCAGTGAGATCGGCGAAATCGTCAAAGGGGAGGGGGGCGTCGCGGTGATCGGCGACGACGGCGCACCGATTGCCCTCGATCATAGCGGGTATACGCACCGCTAGCGGCTACTTAACGTTTGGCGCAACAACGTTTGGCGCAACGCCCTAGTTGACCAAGTTTGAAATGCTCTAGCGGCCGCCGCAAAGGCTTGCATCACGGGGTCCAGATCGCGTATCGATCCAAGGGCGCTACGAAGTCAGCAACGAATGATTCCAAATGAAACTGATCGCCTTTGTCGCCATCGTGATACTCGTGCTGTTTCTCGGGGGCGGTGCTGCTTTTTTGGCGCTGTTTTCTCAGTCGCCCGAGCAGGACGCTATTGTCGAACAACAAAAACCTGATCTTGATCCAGACGATTTCGTAAAGCTCGCTCTCAAGCCGTTCACCGTTCCCCTCACGAGTTTGAAATACACCGTCGTCGGCGTCGAACTCACTTTCGCCGACGAATCCGCAGCTGAGTTCGCGGAGTCTCGATTGCCGCGGTTGCGGAGTGTGATACTGGAGGAACTTTATGAAGCGGCTGACAAAGGTGGCAAAGCCGCCGGCGTGCGCGACTTTGAAGCGCTTTCCTAAAGTCTTACTGCGATCTTAGCCAATATTGTTGGCGGGCAAGAGCTCGTCGGTGTGGCGGTAAGAGACATGACTAAAGAACTAAATAAGAAACCGACGCTGCCAACCCCCGAACTCTCCAAAAAGAAATCTAGCGGGCACTAGTTCAGATGGAAACGATGCTGGCGGAAAAACGCAACGTTTGGCTTCTGGCCTCTTGTCAGGCGCTGTTCATGACCGGCAATGCGTTGATGATTACCCTGAGCACGTTGGTCGGCGATCATATGCTTACCGAGGATCGAGCGTTGGTGACCCTGCCGGTGACCTCCATGGTGGTGGGGACGCTCGTAGCCACGATGCCGGCGTCATTTTGGATGCGATTTATCGGTCGTCGCTGGGGCTTTATGACCGGCGCGGCCATCGGCTTCGGCGGTGGAATCGTTACGTCGGTCGCAATCTACGAAAACATCTTTTGGCTGTTCTGCCTCGGAACATTCATGATGGGTAGCTATAACGCGTTCGCTCAATATTACCGCTTTGCGGCAGCGGATGTGGCCTCCGATAGCTACAGAAGTCGCGCGATCTCGTACGTAATGGCTGGTGGCGTGGTGTCGGCCCTCTTCGGACCAGAGCTCGCACGCCAGACCCATGACCTGGTCGCCACCTATTCATACCTTGCGTCTTATATGTCGCTGTCGGTCTTAGCGAGCGCGGCGTTGCTGTTGTTGTCCTTTTTAAATATACCGAGAATGACGGCTGAAGAGCGGCGCGACACCGGGCGCCCGTGGCTCGCTATCGCCCGCCAGCCGGTTTTTATCGTCGCGGTTCTAAGTTCGGTAGTCGGTTACGCATCTATGAGCTTGGTGATGACGGCTACGCCGTTGGCGATGGCAATCTGTAATCACGGGCTCAACGAAACCGCATTCGTTATTCAGTGGCATGCACTCGGCATGTTTGCGCCATCGTTCGTAACCGGCCACCTGATTCGTCGGTTCGGCGTGCTCTACATCATTCTTGTAGGCTGTGTGATCGAAGTCGCCGCCGTTATGACGAATCTACACGGCATCACCTTCCTACACTTCGGTATGGCGCTCTTCCTACTCGGGGTCGGTTGGAATTTTATGTTCATTGGTGGGACTGCGTTAGTTACCGAAACTTACCAACCGTCGGAGAAAGGCAAAGCCCAAGCGATTAACGACTTCATCGTTTTTGGTTCGGTGGCGATCTCGTCGTTCGCATCTGGCAACCTACTCCATTACGTAAATTGGTCTGCCGTGAATTACAGCGCGCTTCCGTTCATCGCGCTAACGGTCGTTGCCGTACTGTGGCTGATCGCCCGCCGGCGTGCAGAACCTACTGCGGCCTGACCATTCGAATTCGAATTCGCCCGACTTTTGTTGCTATCCCACTGTAACTTTGGCATTTTCCGGTCGCGGGTGATCCGGATGTCACAACGATACCGCGCTGGGCGGTTGATCATGCTTCGGTCGCGGCCGAATCAGTTTTTTCAAGAGGGGACCAGTTCATGACTGGAGAAATGTGGTTTGTGATCGCGTGCGGCGTCGTTGCGCTGCTTTATGGTGTTTATGCGAGTCGATCGGTTCTTGCAGCCGATGCCGGCAATGAACGCATGCGTGAAATTGCGACTGCAATTCAAGTCGGCGCCAGTGCATATCTCAATCGTCAGTATCGGGCCGTCGCCGTGGTGGGCGTCGTTGTGTTTGTCATCTTATGGGCGCTGCTTGGCTCGCTGGTCGGGATCGGGTTTTTGATTGGCGCAGTACTATCTGCCGCCACCGGCTACATCGGTATGAATGTTTCGGTGCGAGCGAATGTACGCACGACCGAAGCGGCGAAGAGCGGGTTGGAGGGCGCGCTGGCAATCGCCTTCAAATCGGGCGCCGTGACCGGCATGTTGGTGGTCGGACTCGCACTGTTGGCGGTCGCGATTTACTACGCAATCCTACTTGATGCCGGGGTTCCGACGCGTTCGATCCTTGAGGCGCTCGTCGGCCTCGGCTTCGGGGGCTCTCTGATTTCGATTTTTGCCCGGCTGGGCGGCGGTATTTTTACCAAGGGTGCGGACGTCGGCGCTGATTTGGTTGGCAAGGTTGAAGCCGGCATTCCCGAAGATGACCCGCGCAATCCGGCTGTGATTGCCGACAATGTCGGTGACAATGTCGGCGACTGCGCCGGCATGGCGGCCGATCTATTCGAGACCTATGCGGTCACCATTGTTGCCACGATGCTTCTCGCTGCCATCTCCTTTAGCGGCGGTGTCGAGACGCAGATGATGATGTACCCGCTGATGATCGGCGCCGTATGCATCATTACGTCGGTGATCGGAACATTCTTTGTTCGCCTCGGCGCTAGCAAAGACATCATGGCGGCTCTTTACAAAGGATTCATCGCGTCCGCGGTTCTATCGGCCATCGCTTTGTGGTTCGTGACCGATTGGATTATCGGAACCTCGACCAGCTTCACCGTCGGTGAAGAAACTTTCGTCGGTCGCGAACTGTATTATTGCGCGCTGGTCGGCTTGGTCGTAACCGGTTTGCTGATGTGGATCACGGAGTTCTATACCGGCACCAATCATCGTCCGGTGTTGAGCATAGCCGAGGCTTCCACCACTGGTCATGGCACCAACGTCATCCAAGGGCTGGCCATATCCATGGAATCAACCGCGCTGCCGGTTGTCGTGGTATGCGCCGGCATCATCGTATCGTTCCTCGCGGCCGGGGTGTTTGGTATTGCCATCGCTGCGACGGCGATGCTGTCACTGGCAGGAATGGTTGTTGCTCTGGACGCTTATGGGCCGGTTACCGACAATGCCGGCGGAATTGCCGAAATGGCGGAGCTCGATGAAGCGGTACGCAAGACGACCGATGCGCTTGATGCCGTCGGCAACACCACCAAAGCAGTAACCAAGGGCTACGCAATCGGATCGGCTGGGCTGGCAGCCTTGGTCCTATTCTCGGCGTACACCGAAGACCTCCATCACTATTTTCCGGATCTTAACGTAACATTTGCTTTGCAAAATCCATTTGTCGTCGTCGGATTATTCATCGGTGGGATGTTGCCGTTTCTATTTGGCGCGTTGGGTATGCGCGCGGTTGGCCGTTCCGCGGCGGCGATCGTGGTCGAAGTGCGACGTCAATTCAAAGAGATCCCGGGGATCATGGAAGGGACGGCAAAACCCGACTATTCGCGTGCCGTCGACATGCTGACGCGGGCCGCGATCCGCGAGATGATCGTGCCGTCACTACTGCCGGTATTGGCACCGATCGTGGTTTATTTCGTCATCTTCGCTATCGCTGGTCAGGCTCAGGCTTTCGGGGCGCTCGGGGCGATGTTAATGGGAACGATCGTTACCGGCCTCTTCGTTGCAATCTCCATGACGTCGGGTGGCGGCGCTTGGGATAACGCAAAGAAATACATTGAGGACGGTAACCACGGCGGCAAAGGCTCGGAAGCACACAAGGCGGCCGTAACGGGTGATACCGTGGGGGATCCTTACAAGGACACGGCGGGGCCGGCTATCAATCCGATGATCAAGATCATCAATATTGTTGCGTTGCTTCTACTTGCGGCGCTTGGCGCGTAGGCGGTTGAGCCGGGTTAATTCGTCTCGCCCCCGCTGAAACGGCCGATATTGCCGAACAGTTGCTCGAGAAAGCCGAGTTGCTTGCCAAGCGTGGGGGTGTGGCGCTCGACAATTTGGATTGGGCGACCGTCGGTGAGATCATAAGTTCCGATCTCTTTGACGGTACCGGTGCCAACATCAAACGAGATGGCGAGGACCCGTTGATCCTTCACATCTGGCTCAAAGAAGGCGAGTGTCTCGGTTCGCCGCGTTATGTAGTACCAGGTCTCGCCCTCGAAATTGGCGATGCTCGATGGTGAACCCAGAAGCTCTTCGACATAGGTTCGATCGTGCTGGCCCGTCTTGATCTGTTTGACAAGCTCGTCATCGGGTATAAACCCATGGACCTCAACCTTTGGCGTACATGCCGTGGCGGCGATGACGACTGTTAGGAGAAGGGCCACGGCAAAGCGGTGCGCTATGTTCACGAGCCATCCTTTGGTTCTCAAGTTCAATCTCAATCTCAACAAGCTTGCCGCGCGCAGCTTTCTACCGCGCGCCTCACTAGGCGTTGCTGGTTCCTGCGACGGTCTTGCCGCGGCCATCGTACTTGGTTGTTGACGCAATGGGTTTACGCAACCTCTTCCGCCCGAATCGGGCCCGTGGCGCCGCAGGCGATCTCTATCGCAGTTTGGTTAGTCAATCACGCAGTCCCCAATTCTATACGAGTGGCGGTGTAGCCGACACCCTTGATGGCCGCTTTGATCTTGTTGCTCTTCATGTAGCGCTGGTTATGACCCGACTCAAGAGCGCAGATCCGCCGCTCTTCGATCTTTCGCAGTCCTTGTTTGATGAGATGGTGGCCAACTTCGATGTCGGCCTGCGCGAGGCCGGGGTTGGCGATATGGGGGTGGGGAAGCGAATGAAGAAACTTGTCCAAGCCTATTTTGGGCGCGCGCAGGCGTACGAAGAGGCGGTCCGGCTATCCAGCGACGATACGCTAATGCAAGTTCTCGAAAGGAATCTCTTTCGCGGTCAGGAGACGGCTGAATTGGATGTCGTGCTCCGGTCTATGACGGATTACGTATCACGCCAATACGCCCATCTTCTCGCCCAACAGGACCTCGATTTGGCTGGAGGTCGGGTCGACTTCCAACCATTCAAGGGCTAGTGGATGAAATCCAACATATGGCACCCATACGCGACCCACAGGGCGGCTTGTCGAGCTCGCCGGCCGCGTTACGCAAAGCTTCGGATGCGCCCGCATCGCGCGCCTAAACGGCGAACTCGTCAAGCCGTCGTATGTGTACCATATGTTGGATTTCATCCACTAAGCTGAACGGTTGACCTCGGCGCGGGCTGCCCGTATATGAAATGCGCTCAGCCGATGAGCTGACCGTGAAATTGACCCAGTACATAGTCGACCATGACGGCAAGCAATCCGATCGCCGAACTGAGCCATGTCGTCAAACTGAGTGGGTTGGCTGCTGAGCCTGTAAACTTTTCAATCGAGGCGACGGCAGAAGAACGCGAAATATTGTGTAAGCGATTGGATCTAAGAGATCTTTCTTTGCTGTGCGCCACAGTGGATCTCACGATCTGCGGCCCGCAGCGGGTGCGTGCCGATGTAAGTTTTAAGGCTAATGTGGTACAGTCCTGCGTCGTTACGCTGGACCCGGTTCCCGCGACGGTGGAAGAAAGATTTTCACAGGAATGTTCCTACGAAACGGCGTCGATGGACAGTATCGCTGGCAGCGCAGCCGATGTTTGGGTTGAGCCAGAGGAAGAGTTGGAGATACTGGCTGACGATCGGCTCGACCTAGGTGAATTGGTAACACAGCACTTCTCGCTGGCTCTTGATCCCTATCCACGAAAATCGGGCGTTTCGTTTGATGGTTATAGGACTGACAAGGGACCACCGACCGCTGCTTTCGCAGCGCTGAGTGAATTGAAGGTTGGTGCTGCAAGAAAACGCGGCTAAGCGGATTTGGACTTCTCTTATTTGAATTTCTTGTTAACAGAATAGCTTGGAGATTGGTGAGATGGCTGTACCCCGGAAGAAAGTTTCGCGCTCCCGCCGAGACATGCGACGCTCCCACCATGCGTTGAAGTCATCGGCCTATGTGGAGTGCTCAAATTGCGGCGAGCAAAAGCAACCGCATCACGTCTGCCCGGCCTGCGGGCATTACGATAATCGCCAGGTGATGGAGGCGTCAGAGGCTGTCTAGTGGACAGAATCCAACATATGGGAACTCTACGATACGCGACCCATAAGGCTGCTTGGCGAGCTCGCCGGCCGCGTTACGCAAAGCTTCCGATGCGCCCGCATCGCCACGCTTCGCGCGCCTAACCGGCGAACTCGGCAAGCCGTCGTATGGGTACCATATGTTGGATTTCATCCACTAGAGCAGGGTCGTCGTCGGCAGGACGCAGGCCTTGACCGGATCGATTACCCTAGCGATCGATGCGATGGGCGGCGACGACGCCCCCGGGCAGGTTATCAAGGGTATGGATATTGCCCGTGAGCGTTATCCCAACCTCCAATTCATTGTGTTTGGCGATCAGAACCAGATCGAACCGCTGATCAAGCGGCAATCGCGCCTGGTTGACTGCTGCAAGATCCGCCACACCCTTGACGCCATCACCGACACCGACAAACCTGCGCAAGCGCTGCGACGTGGCACCAATTCGAGCATGCGTTTGGCGATTGACGCGGTTCGTGACGGCGATGCGCAAGGGGTCGTATCGGCCGGCAATACCGGCGCACTCTTAGCGGTTTCTAAGTTCGTTCTGAAAACGCTGCCCGGTATTACACGCCCCGCGTTCACGAGTTTTTTCCCCACCGTGAAGGGCGAGAGCGTGATGCTCGACCTCGGCGCCAACATTGAGTGCGATGCCGACAATCTGGTGCAGTTCTCTGTCATGGGAGCTGCGTTTTCTCGGGCGGTCATTGGGATCAGTCGGCCGCGCGTGGCTCTGCTTAACGTCGGTTCCGAGGAACTCAAAGGCCACGACTCGCTGAGGGGCGCGGCCGAGCGGTTGCGTTCGGTCGACAGCCCGGCGATGGAGTTTGTCGGCTATGTCGAAGGCGACGACATCCCGGCCGGTACCGCGGATGTCGTGGTCACCGATGGGTTTACCGGCAACGTCGCTCTGAAAACCGCTGAGGGCACCGCGAAGTTGATTATTACATTTCTGCGCGGCGCGTTCCGGCGTTCGCTGATGTCGCGGCTTGGCTATCTCCTTGCGCGTGGTGCGATCGCCGAATTACGCGAACGCATCGACCCTCGGGTCTACAACGGCGCGATGTTCGTCGGCCTCAACGGTATTGTCGTAAAAAGCCACGGCGGCGCCGATGCGATGGGCTTTGCGAGCGCGATTGGCGTTGCCTACGACATGGTTCACGGCAACATCAGCGACAAAATCCTCGAAGAACTCCAGCGCTTAGACACAGCGGCTGCGCAGGAGATCGACCAGGCGGCGGCAGTCTCATGACCGTGAGGCGATCAGTTATCGCCGGCTGTGGGGCATATTTGCCCGAGCGGGTCATTACCAACGAGGAACTCGCAGTGCTCGTTGATACTTCCGACGAATGGATTACCTCGCGAACCGGCATCAAAGAACGGCATATCGCCGCTGATGGTGAAAAAACCTCGGATCTTGCGCTGGCAGCCGCTCGATCCGCGCTGGTTTCGGCCGAGCTCGATGCCGTTGACCTCGATTTCATCATCGTCGCCACTGCAACCCCCGACCAGACCTTTCCGGCCACCGCGACCGTCGTACAATGCGAACTTGGGATGACCACCGGTGCAGCGTTCGATTTGCAGGCGGTTTGCTCGGGATTTATCTACGCCCTCTCGGTCGCCGACAACTTCATAAAAGCGGGCGCTGGTGACCGTATTCTGGTGATCGGTGCCGAGACATTCTCGCGGATCCTCGATTGGGAAGATCGGACCACCTGCGTCCTGTTTGGCGATGGTGCCGGGGCTGTCGTTTTGCGCGCGGAGGAGGGCAAAGGGGATCGCGAAGATCGCGGCATTCTTAGCACCTGCCTCCACTCCGACGGGCGCAATCATGATGCCCTCTACGTTGATGGCGGGCCGTCCTCGACCCAGACCACTGGCCATCTAAGGATGAATGGTAAAGAAGTTTTTCGCCATGCGGTTGTCAATCTGTCGAACGTCATCCAGGAGGCGCTCGATGGCGTCGGCCTCACTGCGGACGATCTCGACTGGATCGTCCCGCACCAGGCAAATCAACGGATTCTCGACAGTACTGCGCGCCGGTTAGGATTGCCACGCGACAAGATTATTTCAACCATTGCCCACCACGCCAATACGTCGGCCGCATCGGTTCCGCTTGCGCTGGCCGATGCTGTCGCAGATGGTCGCATCAAACCCGGACACCTCGTTCTGATGGAGGCCATGGGCGGTGGCTTTACCTGGGGATCGTGCCTCGCGCGCTGGTAGATAGAGTCGGCATTAGGCTCCAAACGACTTAAAAATCGTCTCGCATCCCTTTGATATTGACGGATTTCTCTTCCAACGCTACGGTACCTCGAATGCAAGGGGGACTTTGTGGCTCAGGGAAAAACAGTAACCCGGGCACAGTTAAGTGAGGCCGTTTATCAGGAAGTAGGGCTTTCGCGAAACGAATCCGCTGATTTGGTGGAATCCGTGCTGAACGAAATTTCCGACAGCCTGATAAAGGGCGACACCGTAAAGGTTTCGTCCTTCGGCAGCTTTTATGTGCGCCAAAAGGGTGAGCGCGTTGGGCGCAACCCAAAAACCGGCGAAGAGGTACCGATTTTGCCACGTCGGGTGTTGGTATTCCGCCCGTCGCATGTCCTCAAGGACCGCATCAACCAAGCATTAAGCGGAAAGTCGAACACCTAGCCCATGTCTGCCATGTCTGCCCATGTCTGATCCTGGGGGTCGCCTGATTGGCGGGCAGCGCGTGGCGAAGTCGCCAAGCGCATTCCGCACCATCAGCGAAGTGGCATCGGAGTTGGACGTTCCGCAGCACGTTTTGCGTTTCTGGGAGAGTAAGTTCACTCAGGTCAAGCCCATGAAGCGCGGCGGCGGACGGCGCTACTATCGTCCCGAAGACGTTGAACTACTGCGACGGATCCGTAGTTTGCTTTACGATGATGGTTATACGATCAAAGGGGTCCAGAAGGTCCTGCGTGATAAGAATGGCGGGATTCGTGAGGAAAGCCGCCGGCCCCGGACCAGCGAAGCGCGCGTCAAGCTACCTTCAAATCTCTCCGATCAGCAACGCCGTCGCATTGAATCGGCGATCGATGAGTTGAGCGCGATCAGCGACCTTCTTAAAGGTCTCAAGCGCTAACATTGCCCGACTGAATTCGGCTGCGTTATATTACGCTATCCGTCATCGACGGACCGGTCGGAGCGTGGCGCAGCCTGGTTAGCGCACCACACTGGGGGTGTGGGGGTCGGTGGTTCAAATCCACTCGCTCCGACCAATTATTTCAATAGTTTATACGGGTTTTCTAAGCTAATTTCTTAGAATTTACCGGGCATGACAGCGGGGTGACAGCCACCCGCTCACTAAGTTCACCTGCCCGTCGCGAGAACCGCGTCGATCCGAGAGGCGGGGTCTTCCCAGATCGTCAACGACGTAAACGCGAGTATTTCACACTGCCAAATGCGACCGCGAGTGTCAGGCGTACTTCAGCTTAGGGAAGTCCTTGTACCAATACCTATGCTCGCCCTTATGGTTTCTTTGCCGTCACCCAACACCTTCTCGTAGCCGCCGGTGCGGCCGCCGACGATGTCACGAACCGATGCGAAAAAGTCGCGGAACACGTTGGTGCCATAGACGCATTCGCCGCTGACCACTCCTAGATAGGTGGTAATCGAGCGGCCGTCGATACTGTCCGTGGTCGTAACAATCATGTGGTTGTCGCCTGCTCGGGCTCGGTGAATTCACGCGCGATTTGAACAGCTTCACCATGGGGCGTCGACAAATAGGCTTCGCGCCACGCTTGGGTACGCGCCGCGCGCTCGGCATCACCGATCAATCCCTTTGCGGCGAGCAGTTTCTCGATCGCCGCCAGCCACTGATTGTAGTAGGGGCGCACCGTTTTCGACGCCGCGTCGTTGGCGATCTCGTCGCTTAATGCCATCACCCATTCGCGCCATTCGAAGTGGCGGGCCCGATGCAGTGAAACCACTATAGCCAGCGCCTCGCCTTGCCAGGGTTCCTCAAAATCAGGTCGTTCTGTTCCTAGATCGGGGAGTACCTCAAAGGGATCGAGGGTCCCGAATATTCACGCTCGCTCACGCTGGCTCCAAATAATCGTCCCACATATCGATGTACAGGCTATCTCGTTCGGACGCATCCGGGCCCCACAACTCGCGCGCG
>Ga0115002_10005647_pt1 | contig 14658 bp, 19 predicted proteins | sample ArcticOcean_MG_C_8_FD_89576 | JGI IMG/M metagenome (GOLD analysis project Ga0115002, IMG submission 89576) | Marine microbial communities from western Arctic Ocean - ArcticOcean_MG_CB11_86 | ecosystem: Environmental > Aquatic > Marine > Oceanic | place: Arctic Ocean: Canada Basin | collected... | reverse complement strand
AGGTCGTATTTGATCGAGGTGGATACAAATATCACGGTCGGGTTAAGGCGTTAGCCGATGCTGCCCGTTCAGAAGGACTTAGCTTCTAAATGACCACACAGAACGATAATCGCGGCGGAAACGCCGGTGGTGGTCGCGGACCAAGCGGCGGCGGCGGACGTGGCCCAGGCGGACCTGGCGGTGAACGGCGTGGTCGTCGACCTCGTCGCGAGGATGAAGACTCAGGTCTCGTCGAGCGCGTCGTAAAGATTCGCAGGGTTTCAAAAGTGGTCAAGGGTGGCCGAAACCTAACATTTAACGCAATGGTCGTAGTTGGAGACGGGAACGGAAACGTTGGCGCTGCTCTAGGTGCTGCTGGTGCGGTTCCTGATGCTGTTCGCAAGGGAACCACGTACGCCAAGAAGGCAATGACGAAGATTGTGCTGAATGGTCCGACCATTCCGCACGAGATAACTTCAAAGTTTTCAGGTGCAAAGGTGCTGTTGAAGCCTGCTGCTCCTGGTACTGGTGTGATTGCTGGTGGTGGTGTTCGAGCCGTGATGGATGCTGTTGGTGTAAAGGACGTACTTTCAAAGACGTTCGGATCATCCAACACAATCAACATTGTTAAGGCCACACTGGCTGCACTTGAACAGCTCCGAGACCCTGTAGCCGCTGTTGAGCGACGCAAGGGTGTCAAGGCTTCAGGCGCACCTAAAGACGAAGCAGCTTCGTAATTCCAGGGAACCTATAAATCATGGCAAAATTACGAATAACACAACTTCGAAGTGGTATCGGCACGAAGCCTAATCAGCGGGCTACGCTGAAGGCGCTCGGACTCCGACGCATCCGTCACGAAGTCGTCAAAAACGACAGTCCTCAGATACGTGGAATGATCGCCAAGGTCATCCACCTTATCGCCGTCGAAGAAACAAACTAAATAACGGATGTATCGTTATCTCGATGCATCAGTTCACTGAGTCAGTAAGAATTTAGATATGCCTGGACTACACCAGCTAAAACCATCAAAAAACTCCAAGAGGGACCGAAAGCGCGTAGGTCGCGGTAACGGATCCGGAACTGGAACGTTCTCAGGACGAGGCTCTAAGGGGCAGAAGCAGCGCGGAAGCGTACCGTTCCTTTTCGAAGGTGGACAGCTACCTTTGATCAAACGCCTTCCCCACATGCGAGGCTTTACGAACATCTTCCGCGTCGAATCAACTCCTGTGAATCTTGAGACTCTCAATGATTTCGCAGCGGGTTCCGACGTAACGATTGCAAAGCTAGTTGAAGCAGGTGTCGTTCGAAAGAAAAACGCTCGGGTAAAGGTGCTTGGTGATGGTGAACTTACGAAGAAGCTAAACGTTTCTGCTCACGCATTCAGCAAATCTGCAAAAGAAAAGATTGAAGCTGCTGGCGGATCCACAACCATCATTGAAGTAGATAAAGCAGACCACGCCAAAAAAGCAAAGTCGGCTAAGTAAACATGACCCAGGCCAAACAATCCGGTGAATCTGCAGTTCCGGCACTATTCCGTGCCGCAGCAGATGCATGGCGAATTCCTGACCTTCGATTCAGAATACTCTTTACATTGGGAATTCTGGTTATTTTCAGGTTTTTCGCACACGTTCCTGTTCCAGGAGTTGACCGCGAGGCTTTGGCCGCAGCATTTGAAGCTAACCCGCTTCTAGGCTTTTTGGACCTCTTCTCAGGAGGAGCTCTTAGGAACCTCTCGATCGCAGCACTTGGTGTATATCCATACATCACAGCATCAATAATTTTGCAAATTCTGACGCCGATAATTCCTGCTTTGAAAAATCTTTCTCAGGAAGGTGAAGGCGGACGTCAGGCAATAAACCGGTACACCCATTACCTAACGGTTCCATTGGCATTCCTTCAGGGATTTGGTCAGTTGAACTTGTTCGCTAGTGGATTCGGCAGCTCAGGTGGCGCTGCTATCAGCGGTATCGGTCTTGGTGCCGATACGCTGAACACCCTTACGATTTTGTTTGCGATGACCGCCGGAACGATGCTTCTGGTTTGGATGGGTGAACTGGTAACTGAAAAGGGTATTGGTAACGGTATTTCACTGATTATCTTCGCCGGTATTGTTTCGACATTGCCACAGGTTGCTGGACAACTTTGGCTGCTACGCGATCAGATATTCCAAGTGGGAATGCTGGTATTCATAGCGATTGCTATCGTCTATCTGATCGTTTACTTTGCCGAAGCGCAGAGGAAGATACCTGTTCAGTATGGGCGTAGTGTGTTCCGTGGTGGGCAGATGTATAGACAATCTGGCGCCACGAACATTCCACTGCGTGTTAACGCGGCCGGAATGATTCCACTGATTTTCTCATTCTCGATCTTGATCCTGCCTTCGGTGGTCGCTAGTTACTTCAACGATGGTTCCGACGGATTTATTTCGACGATCGCTAACTTCTTCCAGAATTCATTCGGACCAACAAGCACCATTTACTGGGTCGCAGTATTCCTGCTTGTAGTGATCTTCACGTTCTTCTACACGTTGGTAGTACACAACCAGCAGAACCTCGCAGAGAACCTCCAGAAAAATGGTGGTTTCGTGCCGGGTATCCGCCCTGGACCACCAACTAAGATTTACCTAATGCGAGTGGTACTTCGTATCACTTGGGGTGGTGCACTCTTTTTAGGGTTCATCGCAATCCTCCCTTACCTAGCTCAGTTGGTAACGAATTTGCCTAACGCAACCACAATTTTGCAGAGCACAAGCCTGCTGATTATGGTTGGTGTTGCGCTCGACACGATGCGACAGCTGGAATCTCAGTTGCTAATGCGTAACTACGAAGGATTCGTCCGCTAAAGAGCGGTCACTACGTAAATGCGTATCGTACTCATGGGTCCGCCAGGCGCGGGCAAAGGCACACAGGCACGTCGCCTTGCTGAATCGACCGGCATGAAGCACCTTTCAACCGGTGATATGTTGCGAGCTGAAGTAGCGGTGGGCAGTGAACTTGGCCTATTAGCTAAGGATTTTATGGACAGGGGCGATTACGTTCCTGACTCGAACATCATCGCTATGATCCAGCAATACGTCAGCGATCCTGCAGGTGTACTACTCGACGGATTCCCTCGAACTCTTGTTCAGGCTGAATCACTCGACGAATCCCTTGGGGCTGCTGGCTTGCCGATCGACAAAATTGTTCACATGTCAGTTGATACCGACGAGCTGGTGAAACGACTCTCGAGTCGAGCGGTGTGTAAGTCGTGTCAAACACCCTACAATTTGCTTTCAGATGCTCCTTCTAAGAAAGGCGTATGCGACAAGTGTGGTAGTGATGTAATCGTTAGAGACGACGATAAGCCTGAAGCGGTGATGAACCGCATGAAGGTCTACGAAAAACTGACATCATCTGTGCTGAACTATTACAAGTCACGCCGCGACGTGATCGAAATTATTGCAACCGGTACGCCCGATTCAGTATTTGAGGAACTAACTCAAGCTATTGGATCTGGAAATCAATCGAATTAATTCCTTATTTAGGGATATACTAGGAGAGATCGTTCTTTGAATGGTGAATCGACGCCCAGAATCGCAGCGAGCGGAAATCCTGTTTTAGGTGCCATATTGAAATCGGCACAGGAGCTGGAGATTATGCGCGAGGCCGGGCGGGTTGTCGCGTTTGCCGTACGGAAAGCGTTCGCTGCGTTAGAGCAGGGTATTACGACTCGTGAACTTGATGACATTGCTCGTCGAGCTATCGAATCGGAAGGTGCCAAACCCGGATTTCTGGGTTTGTACGGATTCCCGGCTACGGCGTGTATATCGATAAATGAAGAGATTGTTCACGGTATTCCAGGTGACCGGGTCGTCAAAGCCGGCGATTTGGTAACTCTGGATTGTGGAGCGATAGTAGACGGGTACAACAGCGATCATGCGGTAACGCAGGTTGCCGGTCCTTCAACAAGTGAGAAGGATGACCTAATCGAAACCACTCGTGAATCACTTGAAATGGGGATACGAGCAGCTTGGTCCGGTAATAGAGTTGGCGACATATCGAACGCCATCGAAAGTCATGTGATTACGAAATCTTACGAATTAGTTCGTGAGTATGTGGGGCATGGAATTGGTAAGGATCTGCACGAGCTGCCGCAGATTCCAAACTTTGGGCCAGCAGGGCACGGTTTGGAACTAAAGGCGGGCCTTGTGCTAGCGATCGAACCGATGGTGAATGTCGGTGGTTGGAAAACCAGAATGCTTGATGACGGTTGGACCGTTGTCACTGAAGATGATGCACTTTCGTGTCATTTTGAGCACACGGTAGCGATTACGGAGGATGGTCCGGTAGTTCTGACAGTTGAATAGATAACAACCAGAGTAAACCGAACTAAAAATATATTGGCAAAAAAGGAAGCAATTGAAGTTGAAGGTCTCGTAAACGAGGCGCTACCGAACGCGTTCTTCAAGATTGAACTTCCAAACGGTCACGAGGTCCTAGCTCACGCTTCAGGAAAAATCCGTAAGAACTTCATTCGAATCCTTCCCGGTGACAAAGTCATGGTTGAACTATCGACCTACGACCTAACCCGTGGTCGGATTACATATCGATTCAAGTAAGAGTCAAGGTACGCAAGCACTGGTGCCAGAAATAGTGCCCTAAGGCACGAGAGATAAACCATGAAAGTCAAAGCATCCGTCAAGGCAAAGCACCCAGGCAGCAAAATTGTTCGCCGCAAGGGACGCGTCTACGTGATTAACAAACTTACCCCACGCCTCAAGGCGCGACAGGGCTAGCCGAACAACAGGAGATATCAGCCTTATGGCGATCGTCGCCGGTGTAAATATTCCGGACAACCAGAGACTCGAAATAGCACTGACTGCCATTTATGGCATCGGCCGAACCACATCTAAAAAGATCATGGAAGATTCAGGCATGACTGAATCAACCCGTGTTAGAGATCTCAATGACGAAGAGTTGGCTCGAGTACGAAGTGCTGTCGAGAGGACTGGACTCCTCATCGAGGGTGACCTTCGTCGTGAGACTCAGCTGAACATCCGGCGACTCACGGATATTCAAACACTCCGGGGTTTGCGACACCGTCGTGGCCTCCCTGTTCGCGGACAGCGAACTAAGACCAACGCTCGAACCAAACGTGGTCGTCGACAGACGGTTGCCGGACGTAAACGGGTTGCGGGTCACTAATCACACTTAGACCATTACTGAAACTTAGTATGGCGCTATCCGCCTATCAGATATTCACGCTAGAGGATTACGAAGAAAAATATGCCTAGACAGCGAGCACGACGACGCGAAAAGAAGTTTGTCCCACAGGGCAAGGCTTACATCAGCGCAACGTTCAACAACACGCTCATTACAATGACCGACCCGCAGGGCAACACGATTTCGCAAAGTAGTGCTGGTGCAATGGGCTTTAGAGGCTCACGAAAATCCACCGCATTTGCAGCTCAGCGCGCAGGTGAAACGGCAGCAAGAACAGCTATCGAACACGGTCTCAAGACTGTGAACGTCATGGTCAAGGGCCCCGGCTCTGGTCGTGAAGCAGCTATTCGAGCAATTCAGGGTGCTGGCATCCGAGTAGTATCCATACGTGACGTTACTCCAGTGCCACACAACGGATGCCGTCCGCCGAAGAAACGCCGAGTCTAAATAGTCACGAACGAGCTCCTTGCCAAATAGCAGCTCGTTCCACTGACGCCGAACTAAATCGATTAATAAAAAATCGAAAGATAACTCAGGAAACTAATGGCAAGGTATACCGGACCTAAATGTAAGAACTGCCGACGCTTCGGGATGAAGCTCTGCTCAAAGCCTTCAGGCAAATGTGCCTGGGAGCGACGAAAGAGCGCACCTGGAGATAAGTCAACTCAGCAGCGCCGACGCCGTATTTCTGAATACGGGACACAACTGAGAGAAAAACAGAAAGCACGCGCTATCTACGGCGTGTTGGAACGTCAGTTCCGTAACTACTACAAGAAAGCTAGCCGACTTGAGGGTGTGACAGGTGACCGCCTACTCCAACTCCTCGAAAGCCGACTAGACAACGTTGTATACCGACTTGGCTTCGCTGATTCGCGACCACAGTCTCGACAAATCGTCGGACACGGTCACATTCAGGTGAATGGCAAGAAGGTGAACATTCCTTCATACCAGGTTCAGGCGGGCGACCGTATTAGCTGGCGTGAACAGTCTAGAAAGACGGGATTGTTCGAAATCGTGTCGAACGGCATGGGCGCAAACTCGGTAATCCCGAGCTGGCTCAATGTTGATTCTGACAAGGCCGTTGGCGAAGTCGTGACTCTTCCGAAGTCGAGCGACGTCGAACTTTCAATCGATACACGTCAAATAGTTGAGTTCTACTCAAGGAAGTAACACACGCCGATGCTTGAACGAATGTACGGCATTACTCCTCAGGAAGAATTGCCGCCAGTTGCGCCAGAGATCCCTGATCTCTCAATAACAATTCAGGAAAATGAAGAGGCTTATGGCCGCTTTGTTGCAGAGCCGCTTGAACGGGGATGGGGTGTCACACTTGGCAACCCTCTTCGCCGATCGCTGCTCAACTCGTTGCCAGGTACAGCCATTACGTGGGTAAAGATCGATGGGGTTCTTCACGAGTACTCAACCGTTCCTCACATGCGTGAAGAAGTTGTAGAATTGCTGCTCAACGTTAAAGGCATTCGCCTGCGTTCACTCGCTGACCGCCCTGGTCGACTTCGATTAGAAGTTGACGGTGAGGGTGAAGTTCGCGCCGGTGACATCATGGCGACTGCTGATTTTGAGATCGTAAACCCGGAACACCACCTCGCCACTCTAGACAACTCGAGTGCTCGACTTTCTGTTGAGTTCAACGTTGAACAGGGTGTTGGCTACGAACCTGCAGGGCAGGACGAAGGCCTACCGATTGGTGTTCTCCCGGTGGACGCTATTTACACGCCAGTACGTAAAGCTAACTTCTCTGTCGAACCGACACGAGTTGGTCAGCGTTCCGATCTGGAAAAGCTGATTGTTGAGGTCTGGACAGACCGCACGATCATGCCGCTCGAAGCGATGCAGTCTGCAGGTAATCTGCTGATGGAACGCTTCTTCCTCTTCACACGACTTGATAAAGAGCCTGAAGAAGAGGCAAGTCCAGCAGCTGGTCTGGGGATTTCCCCGGATGTTTACAACACTCTTGTTGAAACACTTGCTCTTTCGGCACGAACTCTAAATTGCCTGAAACGCGCTGGTATTAACCGCGTAGGTGAGGTGCTTTCGATGCCTAAGGGAGAACTACTGAAAATTCGAAACTTCGGTCAGAAGTCACTCGACGAGCTTTACGACAAGCTCGCTGAGCGTGAACTTCTGCCTGAAACTGAGACTTCGGACGATGCTGAAGGTGAATCTGAGGGTCAAGGCGAAGAGCCTAAAGTCGAGGCCGAAGCTGCAGTTGAAGCTACCGAGGACGTAGGAGCAGAATCTAGTGAGGCATAAAATAACCGGCCGGAGACTCGGTCGAAATTCGGCTTCACGTAGGGCTTTGTTCCGGATTATGGTCACTGACTTACTCCGGCATGGCGCTATCAAGACGACCATCGCAAAGGCTAAGGAAATTGGTCCTATTGCTGAAAAAATGGTCACTCTGGGCAAGAAGGGCACCCTTCACGATCGTCGCCAGGCTGCAGCTTTCATCACCGATAAGACGGTTCTGAAGTCTGTTTTCGACGACATCGCTCCTCGTTACAAAGAACGATCCGGTGGCTACACCCGTATCACTCGACTTGGCGTTCGCGCCGGGGATGCTGCGGAAATGGCGTTGATTGAGTTGGTTGACTAACAAGAACGATGCGCATTGGACTGGTAGTTGAGTACGACGGAACAGAGTTCTACGGCTCGCAGATTCAGAACAATGTAAGGACTGTGCAGGGCGAACTAGAAAACGCCCTACACAGTGTCTTCAATAAAGAAATAAGAATGCATTTCGCGAGTCGAACTGACTCCGGAGTACATGCTAGGGGGCAGGTTGGTTGTTTCAATGAAGAAACCGATATGTCGCCCGATCAGATCAGGAAAGCATTGAATCACTACATGACAAAAGACGTTCGCGTTCGCTGTGCACAACTTGTCGAGGATGGACCCGAAGGGTTCGATCCACGTGGTGACGCGTCTTCACGTACCTACGTGTACACGTTCAATGATGCCCGGTCTGCGCCCGCACTAAACCGTCATTTTGTGACTCACGTGCGGAAACCCCTCGATGCAGAAGTGATGAACATAGCTAGCCATTCACTGGTTGGTTCTCACGACTTCGCAGCCTTTGCTGGCCCTGCTGCTCCGATCGATGCACCTACTAGGCGCAACGTGGAATCCGCAACTGCTACTCGCAATGGCGACAACATCGAGTTCAAAATTATTGCAAATGCCTACCTGCACCAGCAGATTCGTAGGATTGCGGGAGTGCTTTACGACGTCGGACGAGGTAACACCTCTACCGAAATTGTTGGACAGTTACTCGCCTCGGAAACCCGAGGGGCCGCATCTTACGTGATGCCGGCAGAGGGACTTTGCCTTGAAGAGATTTCATACGGTGGATCAGGAGAATGTGGATTACCTTCATTTTCTAACACTGATTCTGCTGGTCTGAGCGTAAACTAGATCATTGAAAATAATGGACTGAACGACTGAATATGGTTACCAAGCTAAAGCAATACAACCCGAGGGCATCCGAAATCGTGAACGACTGGCAAGTCGTTGATGCAGACGGACAGGTACTCGGACGACTCGCAACTCAGGTGGCAACGTTCCTGATGGGCAAGCACAAGCCCACCTACGTGCCGCACATGCTGACAGGCGACTTTGTCGTCGTGCTCAACGCTTCCAAGATCAAAGTTACTGGCCTCAAGGCTGAACAGAAGATCTACAAGCGTTATAGCCAGTACCCTGGAACTCTCAAAGAGATTCCTTATTCTCGTATGCAGGAACGACATCCAACTCGAATTATCGAACTGGCCGTCAAGGGAATGCTCCCGAAGAACAAGCTCGGTCGCCAGATGATGACTCGTCTGAAGATCTACGCCGGTGCCGAGCACCCTCACGAAGCTCAGATACTCGGATCAGACCGACGTGAAGAACGTGAAGCTGCTGCCGAGGCTAAGGCCGAAACTGCTGCAAAGTCGGCTCCTAAAGCCGCAGCCAAAAAGCCTTCCGCAAAGAAAGCATCTGCACCAAAAGCCGAGGTCGCTGCGGTAGCAACAGAAGTAGTTGAAACTGCTGAAGCTGCACCAAAGAAGACTCCTACCAAGAAAACAGCAGCTAGGAAGCCAGCGACCAAGACAGCCGCTTCTAAAAAGCCAGCTGCTAAGAAACCTGCGGCAAAGAAGGCGACCGCCGCTAAAAAGCCAGCTGCTAAGAAACCTGCAGCTAAGAAGCCAGCCGCTAAAGCATCTGGCGCCTCGGGAGAGAAATAGTTGACTAGCCAGCAGTATTATTACGGTACGGGCCGTCGAAAGACAGCTATCGCCCGAGTTCGGGTTTACAACACTCCAGGTGGTTCAACCGTAAACGGTAAACCTATTGACGAAGTATTCACCGTTGGTGCATGGCTTCGACAGGCAATTAGTCCGCTCGGTGTAACAAGCCTTACCGACAAGGTAACTATCGTTGCTAAGACTCACGGTGGTGGCTCGCACGGCCAAGCTGGTGCGTTCGCACACGGTTTGGCTCGAGCACTTGTGGTTATGGATGAAAACCTGCGCAAGCCGCTTCGTGACGCTGGCCTTATGACCCGCGACTCTCGAATGAAGGAAAGCAAGAAGTACGGTCTTAAGAAGGCCCGTAAGGCACCTCAGTACACAAAGAGGTAAGTCGCTCGAACTTTCCGATCGATTTAGATCAACGAAAAAGCCCTGGACATTTGTTCAGGGCTTTTTCGTTTGCGTGTTCGTTTGGGTGCTGTCAGACGGCTCGACTACCCAAGTCTTTAAATCTCTTGTTGTCCATACTCATTTTCTCACCTGAACTGGTGTACATGGTTTTGAGTCAGAACGTATCTGACCATGAGGCATTTTCATACAGATGAGCGATTTTGGTATTCGCCAAGTCTCGATTGACCGACTCGATATCGTCGGTCTACCACATCACGGATGATAGCCATGTGTGCCGTGAAATGAATGTTCAGCCGCTGATTACGGATCAGCCCAAGCCGATAAAGTTACAAGTGAAATTTGCTCCTGCTGTGCATCGTGAAAATACGGTGTAACAGGAATCCCAAACTCAGTTGTCTCTTTTTATGGAGCGCCGTCGATATTAAACGGGGTTGTATCGCCCCGCAAAAGACCTTCTGCATTTTCACGGCTGGCTTGTACATCTGGAACCGCTGGCCAGATAAGGTTGAGAATTAGGGTGTTCATCGGGGTGTTTGAGGATACCGTATATATGAAGCACGAAAATTGGCATGAAATCGTCCCAAAACATCTAGATGTATGGCACATTATGCCGGATTCAGAGAATCACTGGACACGACTAGGCTGATACAGAGGGTAGGCGGGTGATATCCGGTTCGCGTGCCTACGCGTGTTCGATCGAAATGCAGCGAGTTAGTCCCGCCAAATCGGTGAGAAGCGATATTCCTGCCTGAGGGAACGTTGATAGTGCTAGTCGGAGAACTGCGTCTTCGATCGGTGGATCTATCTCAATGTAGGCGGCACTATTCGTTGGCTTGAGCCGGGCAAGAATCCCTTTTAAGAGAGGGCGTATAACGTCTAAGCCATCATTCCCACCATCAAGAGCCAAACTTGGCTCTTTGGTGACCTCAGCCTGAAGTGAGGGCATGATGCCTGCGAGGATGTAGGGCGGATTTGAAACGATTACATCGAATGCACCGGAAAGCGAATCCAATAGATTGCCCTCGTATATATCTAACTCAGCATTCAGATCATCCGCGTTCTGTTGTGCGACACCAAGCGCCGCTGAAGAAATATCGGTTGCATGCACCTCGGCAACCGGAAGTTCCAATGCCAGTGACACGGCGATGGCGCCTGAGCCGGTGCAGATATCGGCGATCCGAGGATTTTTTATACCTCGCTCCCGTACAAACGAGAGGGTTTGAACGACTAGTTGTTCAGTCTCTGAGCGAGGAATCAACACTGATTCGTTAACTGTGAAATTTCGTCGGTAAAACTCGGTGCTGCCGGTGATGTACTGAAGCGGCTCACGTGTTTCTCGGCGTACAACCATCGATTCGAGATTGTCTAGGCGGTTCACCGGAGGAGGATCGAGTAGTTGCCCAAGTTGTTGAGCAGCCGACCAGCCGAACGCGCTTCGCAGCAGCAAACGAGCGTCGATTCCGGCATCTGCGATTCCAACCGCGTCTAGCCTACGTGCGATAGATTGGATAAGTGCTGAGACTGTTTCGACGGTCATGAACTCCCGCCTTAGTCGCCTACAGCAGCAAGCTTTCGTGCCTGCTCTTCTTGAAGCAGCGCATCGATGAAGCCATCGAGGGCACCACCCATAACGTTCTGCATCTGGTGACTCGTGAAGCCAATTCGGTGATCGGTGATCCGAGACTGCGGGAAGTTATAGGTACGAATCTTTTCAGATCGATCACCAGTACCGACTTGTGATTTTCGGTTCGCACTAATTTCGGCGTTGCGTTCACGAAGTTGCTTGTCCCAAAGTCGTGAACGAAGAATCTCCATACCCTGCAATTTGTTTTGCAGCTGCGATCGCTCGTTCTGGCACTGCACAACGAGTCCGGTAGGAAGATGAGTAATTCGAATGGCAGTCGCCACTTTGTTAACGTTCTGACCACCAGCACCGCCGGAGTGGAACACGTCGATCTTCAGATCGTTGTCTTCAATGATCAGGTCAAGCTCTTCTGCTTTGGGCATCACTGCGACAGTGGCTGTAGAAGTGTGAATTCGACCTTGTGACTCGGTTTCGGGAACACGCTGAACCCGGTGAACTCCGCTTTCAAGATGAAGTCTTTGGTAGGCACGTTCACCTTCTATTTCGAACGTAACTTCCTTGATGCCCCCCACACCGGTGCTGTTTTCACTGAGAACTTTCATTTTCCACTTGCGGCTTTCAGCGTAGCGTTGGTACATGCGGAATACTTCAGCGGCGAAGAGGCCAGCCTCATATCCTCCGGCTCCGGCACGAACCTCGACAACAGCATCCGCGAGTTCAGTTTCGTCTTTTGGAAGAAGTTCGAGTTTGATATCGGAGAATAGACTGTCGAGCTTTTCTTTTAGCTCGTCTGCTTCCGTGGTCGCCATTTCGAGAACTTCAGGATCGGTTTCTTCCGCAATCATCTCCTGAGCACCGTCGAGATCGGTCTGAGCGCTCGTCATCTCGTTCCATAGTTCGACGACGTGTTGTAGCTGTCTGTACTCCTGACCCAATTTCCGAATCGCGTTCGGGTCTGAAGCTGTCTCAGGCTGAGACATCAAGTGTTCAACTTCGCCGTGTCGTTCAGAGATTTCTTTTAAGCGGGCTTCCATTGATTGCTGCATAGTTTGAGGTTACCAGTTAGTGCGAATAAATCGTGAATCCAAATATGGATTTAGCAGGTGGGTGGTGTGATTGGAATCGAACCGCTACTGGTTGCCAGTTGCCCGCACGTGCTCGGCTATCGCAGCAGCATCGAGCGCTACCTCGGACTGGTCGCCACCTTGTGCAAGGTTTTTGACTGATGCGACGCTGTTTTCAACTTCACGATCACCAATGATCACGACGTTCGAAGCGTTTTGTTGGTTGGCGTACCGCATTTGTGCTTTCATCGAACGGCTCGGCGCCAGCACGGTCGAAACGTTCGCGGCTCGTAAGCCTATAGCGAGATTGGCTCCGGCAGAAGCCGCGTCACCGAGCGTCACCACGACGATGTCGGGTCCGGCTGAAGGATTAATTTCTGCTTCTTGTTTTTTTAGTTCGAGAATCATTCGTTCGATTCCTGATCCGAAACCAATGGCAGGAGTTTCTTGTCCGCCAAGGATGCCGATCAACGGATCATATCGACCGCCAGCCAGCAAGGTTCCCTGCCCGACAGCATCGAGAGGTTCGTACTCAAATACGGTGCGGTTATAGTAATCGAGTCCACGTACAAGACGGTGATCGACACTGTAAGAGAAATCGGGGTAGACCCCTTTTAGATTGTCGAGGAGAGACAGCAGTTCATCCCAGTGTTCTTTGGCTTCACCATTGATGTAGTCAACTGATTTTGGAGCAGAATCGGCAAGAGCCTGAGTTTCATGTGCCTTGGAATCTAAAACACGCAGAGGCGCTCGATCCAGTCGATCACGATCAAGCTTAGGCAGCTGGTCGGCCACCCCGCGGAAGTAATTTTCTAGATCGCTGAGGTAGTCGGCACGACCTTCATGGTCGCCAAGGCTGTTCAGGCGCAGAGTCACATTCTTGATTCCGAGGTCGGCAATATACTTCCAGCCGAGTTCGATTATTTCTGAATCGACCTTTGGTGATTGATCGCCAATTGCTTCGCATCCGAACTGGTGGTGCTGACGGAACCGACCCGCTTGTGGTCGTTCGTATCGGAACATCGGAGCCATGTAGAACATGCGAACTGGCTGAGGACTATTGTGCAATCCATTTTCGATGTAGGCCCTGCAAACGGAAGCTGTGCCCTCGGGACGGAGTGTTATTCCGACTCCTCCGTGATCCTCGAACGAATACATCTCTTTTTGGACGATATCGGTTTCGTTGCCGACACCACGTTCGAAGAGATTCGTGTCCTCAAACGTGGGCGTGTCGATTCTTCGGTATCCAAACTGATTCGCCACGTTGCGAGCTACGTCGTAAACGTGGGCCCAATATGGCTGGTCTTCAGGAAGTATGTCGGCGGTGCCACGTGGGCGCTTGAAGTTCATACGAATGATTGTCTCTTAAACGAAGGCACCAGCACAGGGTTGTGCTGGTGCCAAATTCACGATTTGTTTCTAACGTCAGGGATCACCGGTATCGAAGTTGCCCTTCCATGGCTCCTGAGCGGCGTCCTGCCCGTAATCGGGCTCGCCATGACCAGCGCGAGTTCACCAAGACAAAGCTGCTCCGGTCACGTCGAGAGCTCAGGTCACCCAGATATATCCGTAGGTACAAAGCGATCACCGCTGATGGTGACATGGAGTACATGGAACTACAGATCCAGATTGAAGGACTAATGCGGAAGAAACGAATTCAGCCAAGGTCTTTCAAGAAATGGCATCTGCGGGCTCTACAAACGATGGAAGTGAAATTGTACAAGCCACGTCCTGAACAAACCCGTAATCGACCAATCAAACGCTAAAGCCATATTGGGTTACCGAAATCTTATGCACTGCTCGAAAGTAATAATTAAAGGAAGCTGGGATGGCCGCAAAAAGCAAGGATAAAAAGAAATTCGTCCCCCTTGAGCACAATTTGATGCTGCTTGAAGGACTATTCCAGCACGGACCACCGGTCAATAACACGACGCTCAGCTGATCGACGCGACTCTACGATTTTTCCTGTCGGTTGACGTTCTTCGTCTACATCCCAGTGACGTGACGGGTAGTCGTATGGTGCGTTGAGAACGGGTTTATTGAAGAACAGATCACTCATACTGTCTTCCCTCCGTAAGCGCAGAGTTACGCTTGGGGACATACGTGCCTGATCAGTGTGACGAACAGACAGTGGATACTAACGTGTTACAACTGTTGTGTACATGTGT
>Ga0115002_10005645_pt1 | contig 14666 bp, 13 predicted proteins | sample ArcticOcean_MG_C_8_FD_89576 | JGI IMG/M metagenome (GOLD analysis project Ga0115002, IMG submission 89576) | Marine microbial communities from western Arctic Ocean - ArcticOcean_MG_CB11_86 | ecosystem: Environmental > Aquatic > Marine > Oceanic | place: Arctic Ocean: Canada Basin | collected... | reverse complement strand
GGTTGCTCCACCGCTGCTTGATTCGACTGAGCCGAGAAGCAGTTGCCCGCCGTCAAATCGATGACGCGACTAGGCTCTCTTCAGCAGTGCCAAAACTGCCGCACAGCGAAACTCGACAAGACCAGATTTAGGCACAGACAAACCGCCATGCGCGAATTAGAAATAACACGAAACGGCACAATTTGGTGGCCAGTCAGAGGCCGCGTTTAGAAACTTGCGTGTTCTTTCTGCCATGATTCGCTGGTATGCTTAACGGTATGAGTTCCCAGTCCTCGCCAACAAAAACCGCTTCAAAACGCCCCAGCGTGCTGATACTCGCCCGTGCCGATCGGCCGGATATCCGTGAGCGCGCGGTAGAGCTGCGCCCCGTCTTGGAAAAGTATCTGGACGTAGTCGCAATGGTCGACGACTTCGCGGCCGAACTGCCGGAGGAGCCGATCGATTTTGCGGTCGTGCTCGGCGGCGACGGGTCGATGCTGCGGGCGGCACACTGTATGGGCTACCATCAGTTGCCCGTGCTAGGTGTCAACTTGGGGCATCTTGGGTTTCTTGCCGACATCCAGCCCGAACAGCTTGACCAGGTATTGCCGCAGGTTGTGGCTGGCGATTTTCGTGTGGTTCAGCATTTGATGTTCGAGTGCGATGTCCTGCGAAACAGCGAACGCAAGAGCCAAGAGCCTCTAAACGCATTAGGTTTGAACGAAGTGGCAGTGCTAGCAGGTGCGCCCTTTGCCATGATCGAAGTGCAGCTCTACGTTGACGCTGAATTGGTGACCACTTATAGTTGCGACGGCTTGATTGTGAGCACCCCCGTAGGCTCGACGGCCCACAGCCTTTCGGCAGGCGGCCCGATACTCCGCAAGGACCTGCAGGCGTTCGTGATCTCGCCAATTAGTCCGCATACTCTGACGAACCGACCTGTCGTTGACTCGGCCGAACGAGTTTACGAGCTTGGGGTCCCCGCCCCTCATGAAGGAACTTCGCTGGTGGTTGACGGCAAAGTGGTTTGTGCGTTGGCGGCAGAAGATCGAATTCGGATTACCCGTTCGAAAGCCAAGTTTCAATTGATCGAAGTCCGCGGCCAAGGCTATTACCGCACGCTGCGAGAAAAGCTCGGTTGGGGCGGGCGACTGAAGTTTAACGACTAGGAAGTATTAAGAACCGATCCTAGAACCAATTCCTCGCTAACGCGTTTTGAAGTTGCACTAAGCTAGATTTCCTCGGAGAATGGCAACCCGACGCGTCGCACTTACCAATTGGGATCTTGGGATAGGTTCTAAACACTGTAGCAACCTTTACGCTGTAATTTACTAATTTGACAAGGGGTGCAAGGATGCGCAGCCAAAGACACACTCTCGCCGTTGTTACTTTGATGGTCACCCTCTCGCAAGCTGCTGTCTCGACAGAGACGGCCGACGATGCTGAAAAGCATTTATTGCAGTACAAGTTCCAGATGGGCGAAGTCTTGCGCTATAACGTCAAGCATTCGACGAATATTCGCACCACCATCGAAGCGACCACGCAAGAGGCCGAGAGCCAGAGCGAATCCATCAAAGCTTGGAAGGTAACCGACGTCCTGCCCAACGGCGAAATGGAGTTTGTTCACTTAGTCGAAGAGGTGCGCATGTCGAACCGTGTGCCGAACCGAGCCGACCGGAAGTTCGACAGTGAGACAGACGAAACACCTCCGCCCGGTTTTGAGCAGGCAGCCGGAGCGGTTGGGATCCCGCTCTCGGTGATTCGCATCAGTCCGTCAGGCCAAATGACCCACCGTGAGCAAAAACACCCTCAACCTGCCCCGAGCAACGACATGCCCATGGTACCCGTGCTCCCGGAGGGGCCATTGGCCGTCGGCGAGCAATGGGATTTCACTTACGATATCGAAGCAGACCGCGAGGGCGGCACCAAGCAAACCGTGCGAACCCGTCGTGTTTGCCAGCTTGAGCAGGTCCAAGCTGGCGTCGCGACGATCAGCGCCGAGTATCAGATCCTCACTCCGGTCAGCCCCGAGGTCGAGTCGCAACTCATCGATCGCCTGACTCAAGGCAAAATCCGTTTCGACATCGAGCGAGGCCGTATCCTTTCGCAAAAGTTCGACGTCGACCGCCGTGTGATCGGCTTCTCTGGCGACGCAAGCAGTATGCACTTCGTGTCGCGGATGGAAGAACGATTGCTAAAGCCTGAAGAGCGCTTAGCAAGGAAGAAATAGAGGAGAGTTGAGAGAGCAACCGATTCCCTTATGCCCCAAGGCATAAGTGCTCAGTTGCTCCCTTCGACCTCATGCACGATTACAATGTCGTGGACGCCGGAGGCCAATTTTGGGTCGTTCGAACCGGCCGTAAGGTGTGAGCCGCCGACGATGACGATACGGTCGCCGCGTGTGGCCAGACAAAAACGACATGCCCAGTCGTCAGTGTGTTTGATCAATTGATCGACGTCGTACGCCGGTGCGTTGCGTAAAGGAGTCACGCCCCAGTAGAGACACATCTGTCGTAGTGTCGATTCTTCGGTGCTCACGCCAACGGTCGGCACGAAACTACGTTGCTGCGAAAGTGCCAAAGCCGTGCGTCCCGAATGACTGGAAACGATGACCAGCTTGGCCCTGAGCGCGTGAGCCATGGTGCCGGCTCCGCGAACGACCGCTCGCGTAATGTCCTGCAGTTTATCTGCCTGCCTATTGCTCATTTCTCGCAAGGGGCTATCCGCCATGCTCGCTTCTGTCGCCCGCGCAATGCGATTCATCATCTCGACCGCTTCGCGAGGGTGCTTGCCGATGGCGGTCTCGCCAGAGAGCATACAGGCGTCGGCACCATCGAGAATCGCATTGGCGACGTCGGTCACTTCGGCGCGCGTCGGACGGAGCGACTCGTGCATGCTGTCGAGCATCTGCGTGGCGATGATCACAGGCTTGTGAAAATCCTGGCACGTGCGGATGATTCTCTTTTGAGCGAGTGGCATTTCGGCCACGTCAATTTCCACGCCCAAATCGCCGCGAGCGACCATCACACCGTCTGCTTCGGCAACGATTTCTTCCAGCCGCTCAAGCGCTTCACGTTTTTCGATCTTGGCAATCACGCTGGCCTTTGAATTGTTCGAGCGGATAATGTCTTTCAAAGTACGCACTTCATCTGGTGAACGAACGAAGCTGAGACTGATGAAGTCGGCCCCTGCCTTCGCGGCCCAGATCGCATGCTGGTGATCGTTGACACTAATTGCCGGGGCGCTGAGATGCACGCCGGGCAAGTTGATGCCTTGTCGGCTCCGGATTGTTCCTTGTTGCAAAACGCGCACTCGGACGCGATCTGCCAACTTTTCTTCGACGACCATGCTGACGGTGCCGTCGGCGAGCATAATCTGGTCGCCGGTTGACAGCTCATTGACGAGCGGTTCATAACTGGCGACCAATTCATTGCGGGCTTGCGAAGCGCCTGTAACGAAAAAGAATTCCTCGTCACGATTGCAGTAAATGCTTTCTTCGTCGAGTTCGCCCAGTCGGAACTTGGGGCCGCCCAAATCGACGAGAATACCAATCGGCTCGTTGAGTTCAGTACTGATCTGGCGGACGCGATCGACGATTACCTGTTGCTGCTCGGGCTCACCATGCGCCATGTTAAGGCGAAAGACATTCACACCAGCGCGAATCAGCTCGGATAACTGTTCTGGTTCGCTGCAGGAAGGACCTACGGTGGCGACGATTTTAGTACGTGCCTTAAGCGAAGGGTCCTGCGGCATGGCACAATATTCTGTCGTGGTATCGAACGACTCGAGGCGCGTGGCCTGACCAGGAGTCGGGGGTGGTGAGATCAATGGCATCTATTGTGGCCCCTTAAGGCTTGATTGGGAAGTCAATTCGGCATACGTCAGTCGGCCGGCCACCTTGTCGTGCCAGGCATCTTCAACCATACTTCTTTTCCCGCAGCGCCCGTGCGTCGCCGGGAAAAATAACCTCGATCCGTAATTAGGATCACGTCGCTGCAGACGTTATAACCCTTCCGATAGGTAACCATGGGGTTCAGCACCTGGCAAAACAAGGTATGCGTCGTCACTGGTGGATCGGCCGGTTTGGGACTCGCCGTAGCGAGGGCGCTGGCCGCTCGGCAGGCCAAGGTCGTACTTGTCGGTCGCCGTGAGGAGCCGCTGCAGCAAGCTGCTGCTGGGCTCACCGCTACGGCTGCCGACGTATTGATAGAGGTTGCCGACGTGACCTGTCAGGAAGACGTCGATCGTTTGCAGCAGACGGTAATCGAACGATTTGGCGGCGCCGATTTGCTCTGCAATTGTGCCGGTCGCTCGGCGCGGCAGAGTGTGCTGGATACGCCAATTGAGGAGTTTCAACAGCTATTGGATGTGAACTTCCTCGCCGCGGTACGCACGACCCAAGCATTCGCCCCAGCTCTAATCCAAAATCGCGGACACGTGGTGAACATTGGCTCGCTCGCTAGCAAGGTTGCCCCGCGCTATCTCGCCGGTTATCCGGCCAGCAAGTTCGCACTCGCCGCATTCTCGCAACAGCTACGACTCGAGCTCGGACCTCAAGGGTTACACGTCCTCTTGGTATGTCCGGGGCCCATCCATCGCGATGAGACCGCGATTCGTTACGAAGCCGATGCGCGCCTGCCGGCATCGGCCCAACAGCCGGGTGCGGGGGCCAACATCGGCGGCATTGATTCGGATTGGCTGGCCGAAAAAATTCTCCACGCCTGCGAGCGGCGCCGCCTGGAACTGATCGTTCCTTGGAAAGTGCGTGTGCTGCTCACTCTCTCTCAACTTTCACCCCGGCTCGGTGATTGGTTGTTGTTGCGGGCCACTTCGGGTAAATAAAAAGTCATCCATTTTCTGGTGTTCAGTGGGGCGGGTCGGCTGTGCCGAATATCACGTTGAGAACCAGGTAAGCCAAATAAAGGGCCAGTAAAAGGCAGCCAAAAGATCGCTGCAAGCGTTCGCCGGATAACGTGACGCCCACACGGAATACGATCAAGATGAGCAGCATCGCAGGCAATTGGATCATAAAAAATAAGGGTAGTGCATCGAGCCCCGCGGGCGTTACAGCCGCTGCAGTGCCGGCGACAAATAACACGTTAAGTATGTCGGCTCCGATAATGTTGCCGATAGCCAGGTCACCGTGGTCTTTGCGGGCCGCTGTGACCGCAGTGACTAATTCGGGCAAGGAGGTGCCGAAGGCAATCAGAGTTGCCGCCACAATTGCTTCAGGTACGTTCAGTCTCTCAGCAGCGACTGTGATCGCTGGTATCAAGACAGTGCTCGCCCCCACTACCATGGCAATTGCCACCAATAGCTTTACGACCACAACTGCCATGGACGCGCCGGCATCTTTCTCAAATTCCTCGAGTTCGACGATACCGCTGAGTGCCTTGGCCCAGCGCACCGACATGGCTAAGTAGCCGACAAGTAGAGCGATAAACACAAAGCCCGCGAATTGCGACAAATTGCCGCCGTCCTTCAATGGATTACCTCCCCAGGGCCAGCAGGCGGCGACTAACAAACAACCGGATGCAAATTGAATCCAACCCTGTCGATTGACGATCTGTCTCGGCAGCTTAAGTGGCAAGATTAGGCAGGCAATGCCCAAGATGAGGCCGGTATCGCAGATGATCGAACCGACTGCATTGCCCAGGGCGATTCCAGAATTGCCCTGCCAGGCGGCAAGCACCGAAACGGCTGCTTCGGGAGCGGTCGTTCCCAGACTTACTATCGTAGCGCCGACAATCACTTTGGGCAGACCAGAACGCTCGGAGAGCACGACCGCTTCGCCCACCAGCCAATCGGCCGCCTTAGCCAGCACTGCCAGAATTGCCACGATTTCTACGCCGAGCAACCAGCTTGGTTGGCCGTCAAAAAAAGCCTTTAGTTGGTCTTCCACGATATGCTTTTAGGTAAAAGGACCGAGAACAATAGGTGATAAGTACGCCATTCTATACCAGGAAAGCTTGTCGTATCCAATGGGCGGACCCGTCAACTCGCGTTATTCTGTGGCGCAGCTATGTTTGAGGTAGTTCAGCGGCGACGCAGATATCTCTCGCTCAGGTTGTATTTTGATGGAACACGCTAACCATTCCTCCGCAGATCCTTTTGAACGGCATTGCTGGCCGATGCGGCTATGGCTGGCTGTGCCCGATTGGCTGTTTCGCGCTGCAGGAGCGACGTTCTTCTTTATGTATTTTCTGTCGCAGGCGCAGAAGTATTTTGAAACGCCATTTTTGGAATTAGGGCCCTATTGTATTTTGCCGAACGGAGATTTCTTCCGAAGCCTTTGGCTGTCGGATTGGTTCGACTTGACGCTTTTGCACGGCCGAAGAGTACAAATGCCGTGGGTACCTGTGTTGATCGACATCACGTTTTTACAAATAGCTTTGGCTTTTTGCTTTCGGATCCAGGCGCGCATGCGCGTCAGCAACGGTTGGATGGTTAGCTATACCTTACTGACTGCTTTTGCACCGTTAATTCCGGTTTGGCTTGGTCCGTTGTTGGGATACTGGAATGCCGAGTGGCAACAAGCATACAACGCCTTTCTATGGCGGGCAAACTACAGTTGGCAGTTGGCACTTGCCTTAGGCGTTGTTATGACAATCGGAGTCATCATCGAAGTTTGGGGCTATGCCGTTTTGGCGCGCAGCTTGAGCATTGTGCCGGAGGCGCGCGAGCTAAAGGTGACAGGTCCGTACCGGCTGGTGCGCCATCCCATTTACTTCGGGCAGTTCATTGCCATGGGCGGCTTTTTGCTAATATCGGCAAATACCCATTGGGTTTGGATCAGCCTGTATGCGCTATTCGTGGCAATGCAGCTCTACCGCTCGAAGCTGGAAGACCGCGTGTTGGCCGATGCGTTTGGCGAGCCCTATCGCCAGTGGCAGCAGCGAACCTTTTGGTTTGTCTGAGTACCTCGAAATCCTCCGGACCCGGCAGTCTGGGCTTGGTCAGTGGGAGGGTCTCTTGATAGGATTTGAGAGATTGTTCACGGCAAGTTGACCTTTACGGCACGAAGAAACGAGTATTTGAACCACGACGGAACAAAGAAACGACGGAATGGTGAGTACGGATATCTTACCGAAGCTTGTTCGTTGTCGCGTTGTTCCGTCGTGGTTCACTCCAGCAGCCTTCTTTGTGTCATTGCGCCTTCGTGGTTCAACTCTTCATTTAGGTATTCATTAAAATGGAACTTTTTTCGGTCGCTGGCCTCAGCACGCTGGCTATGTTGATTCTGCTGCAGGCAGTGCTTGGATTCGACAATCTTCTCTATATTTCCATCGAATCGAAACGTGCGCCTGAGCAGCGACAGCAATTCGTACGGCGATTGGGCATCGGCTTGGCCATTGGTTTGCGTATCGCGCTGCTGTACATCGTGATGACGATCATCGAGCAAGTCGGCGCTCCACTGTTTGGCGCGCATTGGAAGGGCGTCGTCGAAGCCGAATTTACGCTACATAGTCTGATTACACTTGTAGGCGGGGTTTTCATACTTTACACCGCCGTTAAAGAGATCATGCACATGCTCGTGATCGAAGAGGTAGGGCATGGCGTCGTGAACCGATCGCAAAAATCGACCGGTGCGGTGATTTTTTGGATCGTGTTGATGAACCTCGTGTTTTCGTTTGACTCAATTTTGTCGGCGATCGCTCTTACCGATAACTTTTGGATCATGGCGATTGCCGTTCTGCTCAGCGGCGGCATGATGATGCTGATGGCCGACTATGTGGCCGAGTTTCTCAAAAAGAATCGGATGTATGAAGTACTGGGGCTGTTTATTCTGTTCATTGTCGGTGTCATGCTATTGGGAGAAGGAGGGCATTTGGCGCATCTCACATTCTTTGACTACCGCGTGGAGCCGATGGCCAAGACGACATTCTATTTCACGATCATCGTGCTGGTGGCCATCGACATTGTGCAGGGCCGCTACCGCAGAAAGCTGCTGGCTCAGCAACAGCAAGAACTGCATGGTGCTGTGTGAAAGAATAAAAAAAGGGCCTGACTGGCCCTGCGAGGGATGCCAGCCGGACCCTTCAAGTGCTACTTTGAAGCGAGGGAGTGCGGGGAATAACTCCAACTCGCTTCCAAAACGGCAGCTTCTGTCGACTCGTTAATGCCCGTGATGGGAACTCGTGGCGCCGTACATTGACGCGCTGTGACGAGGTGAGTTTGTGGCACGCAAGTGGGGTTCGTCTGTTTGACCCGTGACGGGTAAGTTGTTTGCGTTGCCCAGTGGCGTGCCAAGCGAACTATCAGGGCATTACGCAGCTTGCGTACCAAAGTCGTTGCTATCGAGTCGCTATCTCGTTTCTACCGCCTACAGACAAGCGATTTGACGGCGATAGAATTCATGCCGAGCGGAATTGGACCCCCAAGTTGGCATGGGGGCACCAGTTGGCATGGTTGAATGCATGTACGAATTACATGCCGACTTGTAGCTTGAGTGGATCCATCAAGCCCGGGTCCATCAAGAAAAATTGCGCAGCACGCTTGCTAGCATCGCGCGAAAAACAGGACCTGTTTCGGAAAATTCGCGGTCTTCAGCTTGGCAGAGCAGCAGGTACGTTGCCTGGGGAGTTTTTAAGCCTCGGAGCCAGCAGGTGGTGGTCAAATCGAGGCAGAAGAAACTTACGTCAAAGCCCGTGATTTGACGGCCTTCGACCGTTTCGTTGCTGCACGGTTCGACCTCTATATTCTTGTATTCAGCGCGTAAGGCACCCAGGGCTTCGTCAAACAACGACTCCAACTCCGCACCGGCCCGGAACCGGCTTAGCTGCCAGAACGCTGTCTGAGGGCTCGATACGATTACCTGGACGCCCTGCCCTTCTTCTGCATCGACATCGCCGGCTTCGTGTTCGGCCAACCAATTGTCGGGGTATTGGAATTCGAGGCCGAGTGCTTTAAAGACGCCAGGCATGATCGCACCTTTCTGCTTGTTTAGCCATCAGCCGTCAGCTTTCAGCTTAATAAATCGGGGGGACGTTGAAAGCTGATCTCGCTGAAGCGCTGATCGCTTAAAACCTTGCTAGCACCAGTCAATTTAACAAATCCGGGTTCTTTCACAATTGCCCGGCTGCTAATATTCGCTGCATTGCTCTCCCGGCTTCTCGTTTCTAGTCCGCTTATGCTCAATCGATCTTGTCTCGCACTGCTTGTGTGCTGGCCGCTGATGTTGGTCTTTGCGGGCGGGTGCGCACTAGGCAAACAGAAGATCGTGCCCGATTCGATTGCCAAGTGCCGAGAGCTGTCGCGAGACGGCATCGCCGCGATGGAAAGGTCAGATTGGAAAAATGCCTGTGATCTGCTTGAAGAGGCGGTTGACACGAGTCAAACTGACATCGATGCCAGGCGCCACTTGGCGGAGGCCTTATGGCGAACCGGCGCCAAGCGCGAAGCGGTCGTGCAACTAGAGGCGGCCGTACAGCTTGATCCACGCCATGCGCCTACGGTGGTTCGTGCAGGAGAAATGCTGCTGGGTATCGGTGCAGTCGATCGCGCTATGCAAAGAGCAGAAGAAGCAGTCGCCCTCGACCCTGCCTTGGCCACAGCTTGGGCGCTACGAGGCCGAGTGTTTCGCAGACAAGGCTATGAACATCGCGCGCTGGCCGACATGCAACAAGCGCTGCGCTATGCGCCGCACATGACCGGCGTGCTATTAGAAGTCGCGGAGGTGCAATATGCGCTGGAACGTCCCCAGCGCAGCTTGACAACATTACATCACTTGCTCGACATCTATCCCCCTGGCGAGGAACCACAGCAAGTCCTGTGGTTAGAAGGCTTAGCCTATGGAGCCTTAGGGCGCCATACCGATGCGGTCGGCAGTTTGTACGCGGCGAGCGGGCGCGGCGCACCGCGGGTCGATCTGCTCTATCAACTGGCGGTAGCCGAAAAGGCCGCCGGCCAACCCGCCGCCGCCGCCAATACAGTGCGTCAAGCACTCGCACTCGACGCGAACCATAAGTCGAGCCATGTGCTGTTGGCACAGCTACAAGGTGCCGGGCTATCTGGGCAAACGGACGTGATCCGGCGTTAAGCAGGCTAATCGCTACATTCCTCAGAACTGGCAGTCGCTGAGAATACGAGGGCTCCCGGGTAGTTGGAATAAGCTATGTTTGAACAGCGCCCGTATTGCATTCGAAGCGGCGTCCCCCCCGCGATTCCCCGCCTGCCAAGGAGCTTAGCCGATGCTAACTACTGCAACTCCCGCCTCGCCCACGTTCGTCGATCGTCGTCACCCCGTGGCTCCAGATCGAATCGAAGGCCGCGAGCGCCGTCAATTTACCAATAACCACGACTTATTGTCGTCTGATGCAGCCGAACTGGCAGTCGCCATCGATCAGTACAAATTGCTGCATCGCCGACGGTTCATCAATTTCGAAGAGATGCTTTCGATCTTCAAGTCGCTCGGGTACAGCAAGTAAAGCGGTTGCTTTACTCCGCACGCAGTAGCGCTATGCGCAGCTCCCTGCCGGTGACGAATCCCATCGTCTTACCCTCGGCCGTCACGACGTGTCCCAGGGCGTCTTCGGTTTGGCTGAGTTGGCGGATTGCCGACAGCCAAGACTGATCTTCCTGTAAAACAACCATCGGTCGCGGCGCCGGCAGCTGGGTAGACTCGTCGAGATACAAGTCCATCATCCGTAAATAACCAACTAACTTCCGATGGTTGCGTGTGTCTTCGACGGGGAGCAATGTGCGCTGGTGTCGTTGGGCAATGCGTTTGACATCGCCCTTGTTCATCGTGGTTGTCGCACGCATGACACGGGCAGCTGGCAATGCGAAGTTCTTTACCGGCAAACCGGCCACGGATAACATCGATTGGGCCAGGGATTGTTGCGCAGGCCGCAGAATGCCGGCCTCGTGACCCTCTGTCAACAGCTCAACGAGTTCGCGTCGGGCCAACTTTAAGCGGAGCTCCTGCGGCGATTTTCCGGAGAGCAGTTGCAGTAGCCGGCTAAACCCCCACAAGATCAACGTGAAGGGAGCGAACAGGCAAGTGCAGAGCAGTAGTAGCGGCGCACAGCGCTTGAGCAGACGATTTGGCGCTTCGAAGAACAAATTCTTGGGTAGTAATTCACCGAGCAAAAAAATTACCGGCGCGACGACAATTGGACCTAGAATCGCAACGGTGGTTCCGCCATGGGGATACATCTGCTGCGAGGCCATCACCACGGCGAGAGACGTGAGGTAGTTTGCCAGGTTGTTGCCCACAAGTGTGGTCGCCACAAATAGCGAGGGGTGATGCGCTAGCACCAACAGGGCTCGCGACATCCAATTGCCGGCTAGCGCTTCGATTGCCAGTCGCACACGTGTGACACGATAGAAACCAGTTTCTGATCCGCTAAAGAACGCGCTTAAGAGCAAGCCAATCAGCAGGAGCAACAAGATGCGAGTCATTCTGCCCCCTGTCGTGCGTCAAGTAAACGCAGCTCGACGATAATACTGCCAAACTCGTCCGCTTCGATTACATGAAAATGAAAATTTTGCCAAGTGACTTGATCACCGACTACGGGCAAGCGGCCGAGAAATTCTTGTACGATTCCGGCAACGGTCGTACTCTTGGTAGCCGGCAGCGTGACACCAAACTGTCGGCTCAGCCGTCTGAGGGTAGTCATGCTCGTCGCTTGCCAAAGCCCGTCTTCGACCGAACTGATGGATGAGGTTTGTAGCAACCGCGCGCTGCGGCTCGTCTGATCCTCGAAAATCTCTTCGAGCAAGTCTTCCAGCGTGACAATGCCGATGGTTTCTCCAAATTCGTTAACGATCGCAGCGACTTCGCGCTGTTGGTTCTGAAGCTCGTCGAAGACCGAGGCGACCGTTGCGCTCCAGGGAACATAAACTACCGGCTGGGCAAACGCTTCCAGGTGATGACTCGGGATGGCGGACATGTGGCGTAAACTGATCGCCGCGACGATTTCATCGCTATCGGGTTCCGTCACCATTAGATAGCCGCTTCGCGTAGGCTGACCGCCCAACTGCTCCAAGCTTACCGGCGGGCTAAACGATTGGTATTGCTTCCGTGGCCGCATGAGTTCTTCGGCCCTAAGATCGGAGAGCAGCACGATGTTTTGCAAGGCCGAGCGCTCTTGGGCAGCGAGTTCCTCGTCGGGCGTCGATACCGTAATCGCTTGCTCTAAATCGCTCAGTTCGAGATAGGGCTCTGGCTGGAAATTGGGGAAAAGAAGCCGTTTTATGGCCAGGTTGATCGTGGCAAAGATCGGCGAGATCGGCTCGAACAATCGTACCGAAACGGCCAAAGGCAAACCGATCCAGCGGCTCACCGACCCGGGTAGCAACACGCCTACCGTCTTTGGCACCATCTCGCTGCAAAGGATAATCACCAGCAAGGATCCCAAGGCGACAAGTCCAGCCTCGGTGTGCCGATGTTGCTGTTGGAGCTGGATGCTGACGACCGACGCCAGCGCAAAATAGACGATGTTGATGATCAGATTCCAAAACAGAATCGTCATCAGTAGTTGATCGGGCCTGTCGAGTAAACCGAGAGCGATCTGTTGGGACGTAGAACCTCGCTTGAGCGCGCGACGATCGTCTGCTTTCAATGAAAAAAGGGCCGCTTCGCTGCAGGAAAAAAAAGCGGAACCGGCGAGGAGTACAGTCATCGCGGCGAATAGCGGTCCAAATTCTTGCAGTAGAATCACGGGTGATCTTTCATCAAGCGACGCCGTGGATGATCACTTACGTGGATCCAGTCGTCCGGCCGGTGGCCACGTCAAACTCGTCAATCGCGGGGATCAACAGGGCCGCTGTCGAAAAGCCGTAGGTCAGCACGGCTACCAGAAAAGCACCGCCAAACTGTTGGGCTAATACGCTGGTAATCACATAAAAGGTTGCAATCGGCGCGAGACCGCATGCGAGTCCAATGGCTCGGGAAGGATTTCGTAACCCTAAGGCCATGTACAACGCGATACTCCCGCCAAGCATAAATGCCGAAAACGCCTGCAGCTGATAGAAAAAGGACGTTTGCACGGCCATCATCATGCGCATACAAACTGCGATGCCCAGTAGCAAGAAGAGCACCGTGCTAAGGCTCACTCCGACTGCTGTTCGCGACTCGGCGTATGTCATACCGACATGGACGCCGACCATTGCCACGAAGGCGTTCATCACCAAAGTCGTGATACAGAGGAAAACTAGATTTTCGGAGGTGAGCAAATGGTTGTACCACAACACGATACAAAGACAGAGAGGAAGCAAGATCATCTCTTTAGAATTATAAAACACGCCTCCAAGCTTGCCGTAGATAATCTCTTTCGGAGTCAAATCGGTAACCAACAAAAGATCGAGCGCCCGTAGGTCACGCTCGTTGGTGAGCGAAGTGACGGCGAGTGCGTTGACGAGCACCAGGCCTAGTAGCAGCAGCGGGACGAGCGGTTTCGCCGCCGAGTGGATCAACTCGCTGTGGGCGAAAGCGGCATTTTCACTCTCGGCAAGCTGCGTGAACAGGCCCGCTGCACAGATGGCAAAAATAGCTAGGTAGACCAGCCGCACGACGATGATTTTCTTGCCATAGGCCCAGGTGCATATTTCCCGCCACAGAATTGGGTTGTCCCAAACTTTTCGCGACTTGGCAGTTTGGCTTGTGCCGGCAGGTTTTGCCGTGTTTGCGTCACTTTGGGGCTGCCGTTGTTCGGCTTCTTGGGTAGGGTTCCACACGCGTATCCGCAGGATAGCCCAGAAATTGAAGAGAATCGCAGCTAAAGTCGAGACGATCAGAAACAATCCCTCGGGACCGCCGCACCAGGTGAGCGACTGCCGAGTAGAATCCACGGGGCGCATAGCGGCCAAGATGGCACGAAGAGGTGAAATAGCGGTTCCTAAATTTTCTGCTGCCACGCCTAGCCAGGCTTCTCCCAAGTGTCCGCCTCTCACGACTTCGCCGCCGAGAAACCACAGCACGAGTAGTAAAGCAGTAAGCGCTAAAGACTGGAAAGTACGCTCGCGCCAGAGGGCGATCAGCGAGCCAAGACTTCCCGACGCAATCGCAGCGGTCAGCGTGACGCCCACCACCCGGATTACTTGGGAGTACGAGATGCCCCCCAGCAGAGTCAAGGCCATTAGCAAAGGTACTGCCGCGAAGATCATCACCAGCACACTGAGCATACTAGCCCACAGTTTTCCGAGCACTAACTCGGAGCTCGAAAGATTTGTCATCAGCAGCAGATCGAGCGTGCGTCGATCTTTTTCTTGCGCCACAGCTGCGGCAGTTAGCAGTGCCGAAAAAGCCACAGCCATGGCCAATTGGATCGGTGCGATCAGCGCAAAAACGGCAGATCCAAAACGTGCCAGGCCGCCCAAGCCATGAACTTGCTGCGACAAAATTAACCGGGCCGTAAAGGCTAGCCCAAACAGCGCAGCCACGTAGCCGGCTCGCGTCAAGTAGAGTCGCAAGCTGCGCCCGGTTGTGGTAAGTTCACGCGTGAAGACTGGCCCGACTAGCAAACTAGATTCCTTAGGCTATCCAGGTGAGTCCCAGCCGAGCATTCCAGCGGGCAGAACCCCATCTTTTGCCCCGTTGACTTATGCCCAGCAGCCTCGTGTCTATGTGGATGATTCGCTGTATCGACAGGCGTGGAACGTTTATGGACACCGACCATGGATACCGAAGCTGCACGTTAAAACAGGTGCATCAAAGCTGGACGGGGTAAAAGAGGCATTTTCCC
>Ga0115002_10005643_pt1 | contig 14668 bp, 15 predicted proteins | sample ArcticOcean_MG_C_8_FD_89576 | JGI IMG/M metagenome (GOLD analysis project Ga0115002, IMG submission 89576) | Marine microbial communities from western Arctic Ocean - ArcticOcean_MG_CB11_86 | ecosystem: Environmental > Aquatic > Marine > Oceanic | place: Arctic Ocean: Canada Basin | collected... | reverse complement strand
GACCATTGCCGAACTTTGCCGTCGAGAAAGCATCGCCCAGAGCATTTATTACAAATGGTCGAAGGAGTTTCTCGAGGCAGGCAAGCGTCGGCTTGCCGGTGATACGGCCCGAGCGGCTTCTACAACCTGTTAAAGTAGATAATCACGAATAACGTGGCACAGATATAATGGGGCAGAACACCTTAGCAACCGCCTACTTCGATCGCGCGCATTCGGGAGAGAACTGGCTGTGTCTTAGTTCTCGGCCCTTCCGACGTCGACGAATTTCGGCATAATTTCCTTGCGAAGGATGCCGACCGAATCGCGCCAACCCTGCATGTCATCGACGTGATCGAAGGTGTTCACTAGTAGGCAGCCGCAGCCGCCCGTGAGCTCGATCATATCGGCGATCTTGTTCTCGACCGTCTTGGGGCTGCCGATAAACAAGCAACGGTCAATGATGTAGTCTAAGTCGATGTCGGAGTCCGGAACCTCCGGATCGTGTTTGACGTTGCTCAAGAGGCCGATATGCTTGAGCATCGGCAGCCAAAACTTGATGTAGTGCTCGCCGATCGGTCCTTCTTTTACTTTCCGCCGTGCTTCCTTGTCAGTGCCAGCAACGTAGATGTCGCGACCAATGCGCCAGAGACTGCGGTCCGGCGTGACACCGGTTTCCGACGCACCTTTTTCGACCGCCCCCCAATGGCCGGGCAGGAAGCGGTTGCTGAAGCCGAAGCTCAGGGGAATGAATCCCTTGCGCCCGCACAACTGCAGTGTCGGCGAGCCGGGGCTTAAGCCGGCGATGGCAACCTGCGGATGTGGCTTCGTGTAGGGGGTGATGTGGTAGGTGTAGTTCTCGTCAAACCCCTGCGCCGGGCGCCGAGCCGTCCAAAATTTTCCCTTGTATTCGAAGGGTCCATCGCTGGTCCAATACTTGACCATGATTTCGAGCGACTCTTCCATCATGCGGCGGTTCTCGCCCGACGCGCCATCGACGTCAAACATTTCCCAATCGGTTTGAATAGCGCTCGAGCCAACACCGGCATAGCAGCGTCCTCCCGAGATATGGTCGAGCCAGGCAATGCGGTGGGCCAGTTCGGCCGGATGATGATAGGGCAGCATATAGCCGCCAGGCGAAATTCTGATGTTTTTAGTAAGAACCAAAGCTTGCGCAACGAGGAGGTCGGGCGCCGGGCACGGCTCTCTCGGAAGGGTGTAGTGCTCGCCGATCCAGGCCTCGTCGAAGCCGATACGGTCTAGAAACTCCAGGTAGCGGAGGTCGTGGTCATGCCCCTCCTTGAAGCTCCGATGCGGAGGGTGGTGCGGCATCATGAACGTTCCGAGCTTCATCCCTTGATCTCCTCTGTTGCGCGTCCGCGCAATGTAAACATACTCAACCGGAGCGGTTGCGTATGTGCCTATTGTTCCACCTGGCGCTCGAGGTAATTGATCGCTCGCTTCGGCATCCAGAACACACGGCGCCCCGACCCCCCGGCAGATTACCTCCACTATTGCTTTAACTAGAGATAAACTCCACCATACCAGCGATAAATATCACTTTACCAACACTTATTATCACTTTAACAACACGAGATCTTGTGTGACAAAAAACTCTGCCGTGTCGCGGGAGAAAGAGTCGTCGCCGTGTCGCGGAAGGAGGGTCTTCGGCCGTCGAACCTTCCGCCAGCGCGAGACTGCGACGGGCCAAGGGTGGGGACAAGCCGCCGGTCGGGGGGAGTCTCGCCGTTCAATCTGGGAGGTGTGTTGGCCATCGCCGTCGTACGCATAGAAAACCTAGTCAAGAACTATGGTTCAGTGGAGGCCGTCAGGAACGTCACACTAACCTGTAACGACGGCGAGATGATGGCACTGCTCGGCCCCTCGGGCTGCGGCAAGACCACGATTCTGAAAATGTTGGCCGGCATCGAGGACATTACCTCGGGCGAGCTCTACTTTGACGACGAGCCGATTGGCGACCGCGATCCGAGCGCGCGGAACATCGCGATGGTGTTCGAGGACTATGCGCTCTATCCGCGGCTCAGCGTTGCACAGAATATCGCCTTTCCGCTCAAGATCCGCCGCATGCCCAAGAGTGAGATTCGGCCGCGCCTTGAGAAGACGCTGGACATGCTCGACCTACAGCAATTCCGAAATGAGAACGTGCAGCGGCTCAGTGGCGGAGCGCAACAACGGGTCTCCATCGGGCGCGCTTTGGTGCGCGATCCGAGCCTGATCCTTTTCGATGAGCCGCTGAGTCATATGGATGGCGACCAGAAGGCTCAGCTCCGAGTCGAGATCAAGCGGCTGCATCACGAGATGGGCCTTACCTCGTTTCTGGTCACACACGACCAAACGGAAGCGATCGCGATGTGCAATCGCGTGGCCGTCCTGAACTTTGGCGTGCTGCAGCAGGTCGACACCGCCCAGGCCGTGTACGGCCGGCCGGCAAATTTGTTCGTAGCCACCTTCGTGGGCGAGCCGCCGATGAACCTGCTACCCGCCGAACTCCAGGAAGACAACGGTGCGCTCGTCGCGAGTGGCGCAGGATGGAGGGTTCCACTACCCGGCGACGTGGAGACGGTGGTCCGGCGCGCAGCGCGTCTAACCTCGGTGATCGTCGGTGTTCGGCCGGAGCACCTGACGTTGGCCGAGCCGAACGCGGCCGGAGAGGAGGAGGGCGTGCTGCCCGGCGTAGTCTATTTCCGGGAGCTGCGGGGCGATAGCGAGGTCATCTTGGTGTCAACCGATGCACTCGGCGAACCGGTCAAGCGCGAGTCCGCTGCCGACTCGGGTCGAATCATCATCGAGGTGACGGGCAATACTGGCCTCAACGAGGACGAACTGGTGGCCTTACGTATTCCGCCCGACCGCGTCCACGTGTTCGACGCCGCAAGTGGCGAGAACCTGCTCGGAGGACGGCCTTGCGCCGCGTCCAAGACGTAGCCATGAGCCGTATTCTCCTCCGCGACGTCTCGAAGCGCTTCGGTAAGGTCGCCGCACTGGAGGGCATCGAACTCGAGCTCGCGCCAGGAGAAATCGTCGGTTTGACCGGGCCCTCGGGTGCGGGGAAGTCGACCTTGTGTCGCATCATCGCGGGTATCGAGCGGCCAGATGCGGGGCGGGTGGTGGCAGACGAACGCGATATCACAGACCTGCCTGCACCGCAGCGCCGGGCCGCGCTCATGTTCGAATCTTTCGCGCTCTATCCTCACCTGACGGTCTTTGACAACATTGCGTTTCCTCTCCGCGCGCCGGCCCGTGGCAACCACTACAATGCTCAGGCAATCGCGCGGCGGATCGAGGAACTTACAGAGCTTGTCGAGATCGCTCACCTAATTGGGCGCTATCCGAACGAGCTCTCCGGTGGACAGAAGCAGCGCGTGGCGCTTTGCCGCGCGCTGGTCCAGGAGCCGTCTATCTACCTGTTGGATGAACCGATCTCGCATCTCGATGCACAACTCCGCCAAAAGCTGCGTGGCGAGCTTCGCCGCCGCCTCACCGCGCTCGACGTCCCCTCGCTTTGGGTCTCGCCGGACGCCATGGAGGTCGTGTCGGTTGCGGACCGGGTCGTCGTTATAATCGGCGGCGTCATACAGCAGTCAGGCGAGCCGATGTCGGTCTACCACGCGCCGGCGAACGTGCAGGTCGCTCGACTGATCGGCGATCCTGCAATGAATCTCATGGCGGGTCGCCTTGAGGAGTCTGACGGACGCCTCGTCTTTCGCGCGCCCGCGCTCACGGTGGTGATTGCGCCCGCCGTGGCGGCGACCCACGATCTCAGCGGCGAGCGGTCGATTACCCTCGGAATTCGACCCACCGACATCGGAGTTGACGACGGTGGTGGCGCGAGCGCTGAAAATGGCGCATTCGAGGTGTATACCTTTGAGCCGTTCGGCAAATATCAGATCATCACCGTCCGCGCGGGCGACGATCTGATCAAGGTGAAGACAAGACGCACTCGGACCTACGTACCAGGCGAGCAAATCGGCCTGGACCTGAGCCGGGCGGCGTTCACGGTATTCGACAGCGAGAGCGGAAATTCGCTCAAGCGCGTCGGCGGACCGGCACGCTCGATCGGGTAGGCGATGGCTCTCAACAACAAGGCGATCGAGCCCTTGCAGCAGCCGGCAGGGCGCAAGAGCACCACGCGGAGCAAGGCCGAGAGGCGCGATTTATGGTACCCCTACCTGCTGATTGCGCCAACCATGGTCACATTGGTGGTGGTCGGTCTCGTACCGTTCATCTTCGCTGTCTTCATCAGCTTCCACGAGATGACTTACCTCAACATCGGCGAGTTCGTCGGGGTCGACAACTACGCGACCTTGTTAGGAGATCCCCGTTTCTGGAACAGCTTGTGGGTTTCCTTCGTCTTCGTTTTAATCGCGGTGCCCATCGAGTTCGCCCTCGGCCTCACCGGCGCGCTCTTTCTCAGCCAGCACATCAAGCTGCGCGCGTTCATCATCCCGGCGCTGTTCATACCGACTATGATGGCGCCCATTGTCGTGGCTCTGGTGTGGAAGGTCATGTTGGCCGGGTCATGGGGCTTCCTCTCCTACAACATCCTCGAGCGCTACGGAATTCTTTCGGAAACGTCGGCCTTCGCCTCCCCCGAACTCGCGCTTTACGCGCTCATCTTCGTCGACATTTGGCAATGGACCCCGTTCATGACGCTCGCTTTCTTCGCGGGCATCCAGTCGTTGCCGGTCAACCCATATCGGGCGGCCGTGGTCGACGGAGCTAACGCGGTTCAGCGGTTCTTCCGACTTACACTTCCCATGCTGATCCCTCTTTTCGCGGTCGTCGGGCTGCTCCGGATGATCGACGCTTTCAAGGTGTTCGACACAATCTTCCTGCTAACCGGTGGCGGACCAGGCACGAACACTGAATCGATCAGCGTGCTCGGCTACAAGCAGGTGTTCGAATTCTGGGAGATCGGACGGGCCTCAGCGCTCGCCGTGGTGGTCTGGGTGCTATTCTTTATCTTCTGCAACGTCTTCTATCAAATCGCGCAAAAGAAGCTGAAAGCATTCTGATGCGCTGGAACGTTCGATATCGGAATCTCGACTGTCATCGCACGGGTATGCGAGTGCCGTCGCTACCAGCGCCGGTTCGACGCGGCTGGAAACGCGTAATACGAGGAGGTCGGCGATGACGTCAGCGGCACGAGAGCGGCGATCCATCGCGTTCACGGTGCTCTGCGTCCTCTATCTCATTGTCATGCTGTTTCCAGTCTATTGGATGGCCATGATGATGTTCAAGCCGAGCGACGTCATGTTCGTCCGGCCGACAGAATGGGGGTTCTCGCCAACGCTCGCTCATTTCGACTACGTCCTCGAGCAAGGTTTCCTTGCCAACCTCGGGACGTCGCTTATTGTCTCGATCGGTAGCACCCTGCTCGTGGTCGTTATCGGCACACCAGCGGCCTACGCGTTCGCCCGATTCCCGATCTGGCGCCGGGACGATCTGTTCCTTTTTATTCTAGCCACACGCATGGCCCCACCGGTGGCGCTCGCGATACCGTTTTATCTGATCTACGCCGAACTCGATCTCCTCGATACCCATATCGGCCTAATCGTCGTTTACTTGACCTTTAATTTGTCATTTTACGTTTGGGTCCTGCGCAGCTTCTGCCGGGATCTCCCGGTGGAGCTTGAGGAGGCGGCGTTGGCGGACGGATATTCACGCGCGCAGGTCCTGTACAAGGTCGTGCTACCGCTCCTGCGGCCCGGGATCGTCTCCACGTCCGTGCTGTGCTTCATATTCGCCTGGAACGAATTCCTTTACGCGTTCCTGCTGGGCGGCCGTTCGGTGAAGACGCTGCCGGTCGCCATCCCAACACTGATCACCGGGCAAGGCGTGCTGTGGGGAGAACTGGCGGTTGTCGGCATCGTGTCCGTCATCCCAGTTTTTATTGTGGTGTTCTATTTGCAACGCCACATCATTCGAGGGCTCACGATGGGTGCGGTGAAGGGATGACGAGAATCGGCCCCGTCGCGCCACCCGAAAAACGATCATCTCTTGACTGCCTCTTGCCGGCGGGTCAGAATCGCCGACGCAGAAGATGGAGTTGCAACATGAAGAAAAAAGCAGCGTATCCGTGAACCAAACGAGCAGGCCCTGACGGCAATCACGAGGCCGCTGTGATGCAAGTAGTGTCAGGGAGCGCCGCCAGATTTCGTTGTCTTGGTGCGGCCGCCGCTAAGACAACGGTGATAATGGGAGATGAAGCCATGTGTTTGAGTTTGATCACGCGAAGAACGACACTACGACTTGCCGGAATTGCCGCCGCCGCTGTGCTGGTAGTTGGGCTATCGACCAACGCGTGGGCCTGGTCGTACAAGGAGGCCGCGGCGCCCTACGCGGGCACGACGATCAACGTGCTGGACGAGATCCAGCCGCTCGCCCTGGAGTTGCAAAAGCTCGTTCCGCAATTCGAGGATGAAACAGGAATCAAGGTCAACCTCGAGATTTTGAGCCATCCAGAAGTGATCGCAAAAGGTCAGGCCGACTTGTTGTCGGGTCAGGGCTTTTACGATGCAATCATGGCGCACGATGCCCAAATGGGCTTGTTGCTGCATGCGGACGTGCTTCGCTCGATCGATGACCTCATGGCCGACACTGCTCTGACCGGCCCGGCCTTCCTGCCTGAGGATATCTCGCAGCCGGGCTGGGACGAAGCGGCGAAGTATCGAGGCCAGACATACGGGTTACTTTATTGGAACTACAACCAAGTTTATTGGGCGCGGGCCGACTTGCTGGAACACCCCGACGAGCAAGCGGCATTCAAAGCAAAATTTGGCTACGACCTCGCTCCGGCGGAGACGATGCAGCAGATGCGTGACATTGCCGAGTTTTTCACACGGAAGTCGGGTGAGAAGCTGGCCGGAGAGGTTCTCGAGAACGACTTCTACGGCATCGTTCTCGAAGGCGTTAAGTGGCCGACCACTTTCTGGCTCGTCTGGCGCGACTTCATCGATAACTGGGGCGGCTCACTCTTCGATGCGGAGGGTCGACCCACGGCCGACAGCCCGGAGAACATCGCCGCGGTTCAGTTCTGGGCGGATCTCTGGCAATACGGCCCTCCCGGCCAAGCCGAATATTCGATTCTCGATATTCCGAATGTCATGGGAACGGGTATTGCGGCACAGACCCTGGCGTTCAGTGATTTCGTGCTCGGCGTCGACCAGCCTGGACAATCGCCATTCCACGGCAAGTTCACCTATCGCGGCGTCCCGCGCAACGCCGATCAGGCTGGTCCTGGCAGAGCTTTCACCGGACCTTCGCTGATGGCGATTTCCAAGCATAGCGAGAACGCTGAGGCGACGTACCTGTACCTTCAATGGCTTGTCGATCAGAAAACGCAAATGAAGGCAGCCAAGTCGCTCGGTGGCTGGATTCCGCTCCGCAACAGCGCGTGGAATGATCCGTTCTTCGCTGAGGGCCATTTTTCGGACCTTTATGGCGCGATGAAAAGCAGTCTGGCCCGTGGCGGTGCCACGGTCAAGGCGCCGAATTGGTTCGAGATCGTCGACGTCGGTGCTGGCATCGTCCAGGAAATTGGCAACGGCTCGATCAGCGCCGAAGAAGGCATGAAAACGATGCAAGCCCGGATCCTTGAGATTTGTGAGACTTGCGTGCTTCTGGACGAATAGACGCTAACACCCGCATCCGGCGTCGAGGCGTGGCCGCCTCGACGCCGGATCAGGCGAAGATAGCATGGACTCGGTCGATCGCCTCGGGCCCATAGGCAACCGATCCGATCGGTACCGCATCGTCAATTGCTTCGATCACCTTAGCCGTCCAAATCGGTCCGAAGGCACCACATAGCTCGATCAGTTGAACGCCGTCCGCCACCAAGCGTCTTGCGGCGTCGGCGCCTTGCTCGGGCTGTGAGATCCCGATCGTCGTCATCCTGAACGAGGGTGTTTCCATGACCTGCACGTCACTCTCGGGATCGAAACCGTCGCCCCGAACGATGAAACCAAAATTTGTCAGCGCCATTTCTCCAAATCTCCAAAAATTTGTCTCTGGTTGGGATCCGTTGTCAGTTCAACGGAATCCCAATAGCCGAGCGATACTGCAGATGCAATTCCTAATTCAGCAGCCGGATCCGGTTAAGGGGGGGCAGGTCATGCCCAACGACCCCAACATCAGGATAGAGTTTTAAAACTACGTTCATGTCTAATTAGCCAGATGGGTGGCGAGCCCATGAGCAGTGCCAATTATTAAAATACTGATCACTATAAGCGCTATCCTTGATTCCATTTTGTCTCAGAATTCTTTTGTGTCGTATCACCACGGTATCTAATCGTAAGCGTCCGGGGAACCCGCCCTATATGAACGCGTCATTTTCTGCGAGTGTTTCGGCCTGATGGAGGGCGATGGTGTCCACCATCTCTAGTGGACACTATGTAGGCTTAACGATGTTGAAGAAGCGACGATTGCGGCGGTTGTGGGAAGACGAAGAGAAGATTCAGATCGTGGCGCAGACGCGGGTTCCGGGCGTCTCGGTTTCGCAGGTGGCGCGTCGCTACGACGTAAACGCGAACCTGATTTTCAAATGGCTGCGGGACCCGCGTTTCAATCGGCTGGTGGCAGACCACACCGCCGTGTCGTTTTTGCCGGTGGAGGTGGTCGCCGAGCCGCCAACCCTTCATTCTCCCGTCCTCGACTCGCCGGTTGTCGATGGGCCTGTCATTGAGGCCGGGACGTCGGAATCTCAGATCGAGATAGTGCTGCCGTCCGGCCATCGCATCAGCGTCAGCGGCGCGTATGACCCCGAGGCCCTATGCCGTCTAGTACTGGGGTTGGGTTCATGATTCCCGTTCCAAGCAACGCGCGGGTCTGGCTGGCGGCTGGCGTGACGGACATGCGGCGGGGTTTTAATACGCTGGCGGCGCAAGCCGAAGCGTCGCTGTCGGAAGACCCGTACTCGGGCCACCTTTTCGTGTTCCGGGGACGGCGCGGCGATCTATTAAAGATCATCTGGTGGGATCAACAAGGGGCCTGCCTGTTCTCCAAGCGTCAGGAGCGGGGACGTTTTGTCTGGCCGGTGGCGAAAGACGGCAAGGTTTTGATGTCGCCGGCGCAGCTCTCGATGCTGCTGGAAGGGATCGACTGGCGCATGCCGCAGCGAACGTGGCGGCACCTGACGGTGGGGTAAAATCGTTTCACAGCAAAGGTTTATCAATCCTTTGGGATTCCCATTGGCGGCAACGTCTGATAGATTATTGGCATGCTTGAAGACGCTCAGAATCTCCCGAATGACGCCGCTGCCTTAAAAGATCTGGTGACGACACTGGCGTCGGAATTGAAGTCCCGGGACATTCTAATCGAGAAGCTCAAACACCAATCGGACGGGATGCGCCAGCATCGGTTTGGATCGCGTTACGAGGCCCTGGACCAACTGGCGTTGACGCTGGAAGACGAAGAGATCGCGGCGTCCGCTCAAGAACCCGCGCCAGTCGACGCCGATACCGATCAATCGGCAACGCCGCCAAAGGGCAAACCCAAGCGTAAACCATTGCCCGGTCATCTCCCGCGCAACGAGACAACACTGTCGCCGGGCGATGCCTGTGGGGAATGCGGTGGGGCACTAAAAGTGCTGGGAGAGGATGTCACCGAGGAACTGGAATATATCCCCGGGCGTTTCGTGGTGAACCGGATTGTACGTCCGCGCATGGCCTGCACCTGCTGTGAGACATTCCATCAGGCGGTCCTGCCGTCGCGGCCGATTGAGCGCGGGCGTCCCGGCCCCGGGCTTCTGGCCCATGTGCTGGTCAATAAATACGCCGATCATTTACCGCTCTACCGGCAAAGTCAGATGTTCGCCCGTGAGGGGATCGATCTGGACCGCTCCACCCTGGCCGGTTGGGTTGGTAAATCCACCGCCCTGCTCGAATTTTTGGCGGATACCGTCGCGCGTCATGTACTGAGAGGGCAGGCCCTCTTCGCCGATGATACACCGGTAAAGGTGTTGGCCCCAGGCTCTGGCAAAACCTCGACCGCCCGGCTTTGGGCTTATGTGCGCGACGAACTGCCCTGGGCCGGAGAGGCGCATCCTGCCGTATGGTACCAATTCTCACCCGACAGGAAGGGCGTTCGCCCGCGCGAACATCTGGTACCTACGAGGGTTACATGCATGCCGATGGCTATGCAGGGTTCAATGACCTGTACCGCACGGGCAAGGTGAGCGAAGTCGCCTGCATGGCCCATATCCGGCGCAAGTTCGTCGATATCCACAAATCCCAGGGATCAGCGATTGCCGAGGAAGCCATAAAATGCATCGCCATGCTCTATGGCGTCGAGAAAGAGGTCCGGGGTCAGCCGCCCGATGAGCGGGTGAAGGCAAGGCAGCGTAAATCAAAACCCGTTTTCGACGATCTGGAAGCATGGCTTCACGCCCAGCTGACCAGGATATCCGGCAAGTCGCCCCTGGCCGGGGCCATCCGCTACGCCCTGACGCGTATGAAGAAACTGCGGACCTGGCTCAATCACGGCTTTCTCGAACTCGACAACAATACCGCCGAGCGATCCATGCGGCCCATCGCCCTCGGGCGAAAGAACTACCTATTCATGGGATCCGAGGGCGGCGGCAAATCAGCCGCCATCGCCTACACGCTGATCGAAACGGCCAAATTAAACGGCGTCGATCCCCAAGCCTGGCTCACCGATACCCTCGGTCGCATTGCCGATCACAAGATCACGAAACTCGACGAACTCATGCCCTGGCGTTACGCCCAAGTCTGAGCGTAACAGCCGCTTTGGTTCCTTGATAGGGCGGGGTCAGCGGACGGTTACACGGCATCGACGAACTACTGCCCTGGAACATGGTTGCCGGAAAGGACGCATCATGAGTGATGCCGCCAAGCTGCGCATGACGCTTCTTGATCTTGATCCCGCGCCCTGGCGCGAGGTCGATGTACCGCTTTCCATGACCTTCAAAGGTCTGCATGACACTATCCAGGCCGCATTCTTATGGTTCGATAGCCATCTGTGGGAATTTGAGATTGCCGGGCGGCGCTATGGCCTGCCTTATGATGAAGGATTTGGCGACGAAAAGATTTACAACGCCAGCACCCTACGCCTGACCAAACTTCTCGACGCCGACATCGCGGAATTTCTCTATGTTTATGACACGGGCGACAACTGGCAGCACCAGATCGAGGTGATCGGCTTCTTCGAAGCGCCGAAAGGCTCGCGTCTACCGCGATTCAGGCAAGGCCAATGGCGTACGCCGCCCGAAGATGTCGGCGGCGCTACGGGTTTTGAAATGTTCCTCGAGGCAATGGACGATCCTGACCACGAAGAGCACGACAATCTGATTGACTGGTTCGGCGGACCCTTTGATCGCAAAAATATCCAATCCGACACTCTCAAAATTCACATGCGACGGCTCGCCAATATGCGCCGACCCAAAAAATAGCTGAAATCAAATTCACCGGGCGCTCACCTCGATCAAGTGTAGCAGCCGATAAAAACATCAGGTAGGGCACCTCCGCCGGACGGTTACATCTAATCAGCATTGCTGGTCTTTCTTTCAATACGTTTGTCTGTATGCGGCGGTGGCAAATTAGGCCATGGAAGCGCCATCCACCGCCCGTGCACGACGCCTCCGCGAGCGCTGCTCACGGGGGGCGTGGCCTTGGTCGCGCCGGTTGAGGTTGGTGAGGCGGCCTTGGGCTTCTGGTTCGCAGAGGCTTGCTCAAAGAGCACCAAACGCGTGACAGAAAAGCTGTCAACGGCGGAGCAAAATTAGACCATCGTGGCGAAGTAAAAGTAGTCCACCTCGGGTGATGCGAGGTGGTGTATTTTCGGTTGTCCCGGTAGTCCATAGGAGGGATCCGCGCTGCTTCGTGTAGCGCTTTAGCGTTACGCGGAGCGAAGCAGCGTGGGAGGTGCCTGTTGGCCACCGACACTCTCGGCCGCATCGCCGACCATAAGATCAATCGAATCGACGAGCTTTTGCCGTGGCGTTAAGCTCCGACCGGAGCGTAACTGGATGGCCCCGCCTGCGGCAGAGCAGGTTCATCGGACGGTTTCTGACAATCTCTTCGGGTTTGTGAAGTTTGATACCCATCTCTGGTCCTCCTTTTACTCGACAATAGGGTGGACCAATTCAATCGGGGAGGCTCAATTCGGTTGATGTGCCAGCTATTGGTTGAAGAAAGAATCTCCAGCGAGGACATCGAGCGGATGACGTACCAGAAACCGGCAAACCTGACTTACGAATCCTGAGCCAGCCTGGTCAAGGTCGCGGCCAACTTGGCGGGCGCCGACAGGAACGGGGAGTGATCCGTGTCGTAGGTGATGATCTCACGGCACGGGGTGCGATTGTACATCTTCTTCTGGTACGCAGGATCGATGGCGTGGTCCCACAGGGTCTCGACATAGACCCGTGAAACGCTGCCAAAGCGGGCGTCGGAAATCCGCACCGAATCATTGTAGACCGCTAGCGGTTGCGGCCGCAACTGGCTGGCCGCCCAAGACGCGTCGGCGTCACTGCAGGTATTGTAGAAGACCGTCTGGGCAACGGCCGGATCAAAGCTGGCAGTGCGCCCGTCCTCAGCGACGGTCATACCGCTCAGCACCAGTTCGTCGCCAGCGAGGTGTTTGTTCTCGTCAAGGAAGGTTATCAGATTCTCGCCGTCGACCAGCAGGAAGCCACAGATATAGACTAGCTGCCGAATCCGTTCGGGGCGTGCCTCGGCGGCCTGCGTCACGACGACCCCACCCATCGAGTGACCAACCAAGATCACCGGATCGGGCTCAACGTCAATGGCCTGGCAAATACGATCCACATAGCCGGCCAAGTTGGCGTCCTCTAGTGGCGCCGGATCGTCGGCGCTGGACGGCAGGTTGGGCGCCACCGCCCGGTGTCCGACCGCTTCGAGCAATGGGATGAGCCGTTGCCATGCCCAGGCGCCGTGAAACGAGCCATGAACCAGAACGAATGTTACTATGTCTACCCTTCCGTTTCCGCCAATATGGCGTGGAACGACATTACCTCAGCTAGGTGCCGCTCGTCCATCGCGGGTGGCGCAAGCGTTGCAGTGAATCGCTATATAGGGCGTCCGTCTGCGCTGCGTTTCTTGTTGTCGCCAGTTTGATATCAGCTAGCTAAAGGCTCGATCTCATTCTGGTAACGTATCGCCATAGGATCCACATTATACCGACCGAGGAAGATTCCTTTTTTTGAACACTCGACCACTGCGTTAGCAACAGGTCGACGGACCGCTTCGTACTCACGTAGGGCTTCATCGGCATCATTGGTTTTGGCGAAGGCGTCTCGTAGAACCAGCGCATCAACAAACGTCTGACTCGCCCCCTGAGCCATATCAGGCATCATTGGATGGGCTGAATCGCCAATAAGAGTGACACGCCCGTGTGTCCACTTATAAGGAACGCCATGCACAACGTCTAGCGGGCTTTGCACAAGCAAGTCACTCGGCGTATTGCTGAGTGTTTGTGGAATAGGCGTCTTTGTCCAATTGCTGAAAAATTTGGTGAACTCTTCGAAGGAGTTTGCACCAGATACCGATCCAAACCAATACGCCTTACCCTTGCCAATTGGGAGAAAGCCCAACCAGCCCCCTGCCGCAAAAAAACCTGTTTGGCCGGCGGGGTCCACATCCACGTCATTTAAGTCAATAACTGAACGGAAGCGATATGCATAGTGCTCGTTAGGGCCGAAAGTTACTCCGCCAAACAATTGCTCGCGGACTCTTGAATGAATGCCATCGGCGCCGATGATGACATCAGCTTCATAGGCTTCGCCATCGCTGAAATGGCACATCGCCTTATCGCCCACATTTTCCACCGAAACCACTTCGTGGTTGAATTTGATCCTCTCCAGACCTACTGCGTCGCCTAACATTTGGCTCAAGTCTGGCCGAAAGACCCCGGACGCGGCAGCACCATATTTCTCTGTCCAATTACTCGTATCAGTCGCAAAAAGCTGATTGCCTTCAGGATCAAGTTCAAGGTAGCGGTCAAGGTTAACCGCAATTGCATCGTATTGCTTGCGAAGACCCAAGCCGTAAATTGCTCGCGCGGCATTTGGCCAAAGATTGAAGCCGGCACCTGTCGTTCTGATATCGGGCGCACTTTCGAAAACATCTACCTCGTAGCCCAATGACAACAAACCTATCGCCGCAGAAAGCCCGCCCACTCCAGCTCCACAAATTCCAATTCGCATGTCGTTTACCTTCCTCTAGAAGATGCTCTTTGATCCCGGGGCGCCTCGGCGGCGACCCATTGCTCAGGTGGGTTCGCGCGCCACACGCCGTCCCGTCTCGGGATTCTTTACGAAACGTTGGCTATTTCAAACCAGCTGCCCGGTGTAGAGGCTGTTGTGCAGTATACTGGGTTGCCGCCCTACGCTGCCAGTGTAAACCAGACATAAGCCTGCGCGTAATCGCGTGCAACTCCCGGTCCATTCAAATAGGCGCCACTAAGAAAGTACTGAGCATAGGTGTCACCCTGCTCTGCAGCACGACGATTGCGTTCTATAGCCTCGGGGGCCGAACCAAGATGCGCAGTGATCGAATCATTTGACTAAAACCCAGCCCAAGCCCCTGCCTGAGGAACCGCCTCAGGCTATCACATATTCTAGGAGTTGATTCCATGAGCCAGCTTTTAGACAAAGAGAAATCCCGCCAACTCACTGAATTGACGGGATAAATATTTG
>Ga0115002_10005640_pt1 | contig 14669 bp, 10 predicted proteins | sample ArcticOcean_MG_C_8_FD_89576 | JGI IMG/M metagenome (GOLD analysis project Ga0115002, IMG submission 89576) | Marine microbial communities from western Arctic Ocean - ArcticOcean_MG_CB11_86 | ecosystem: Environmental > Aquatic > Marine > Oceanic | place: Arctic Ocean: Canada Basin | collected... | reverse complement strand
TGATTGTTTTCGTGGGAGTAGCCGAAGTGCGCGCCGAAACACAAATCACCCACATCGCTTACCCGAAAGAGGGTGTTGATCCTGATCAGTTATTGGCTGAACTCATGCCACCAGAGCAGCCCGCCACGCGCCAGTCGACAGACGAAAGCGATTCAGAACAAGAAAAGGTCCCGGGCTAAGCTATGTTGGCGACAAAACCGCGATAGGGCTTGATCCCGTATACCTCGAACGTGAGTAATCCAAGCTTCGCCATGGGAAGACCGTTCAGAATCTCTTCCGCAGCTTCCACGCTCTCCGCTTCCAACACCAGAACTGCCCCCTTGCCGTCGGATCGGCTGTACAACTCTCTCACTTTTTCATCTGCAAACAGCTTCAAGGAATAAGCTGATTCCGCCTCAAGGTGTGGCGCGAAATCTTCCGGCTTGTGCTTTTCGCTCCGGTGAGCGATAGCGATGACTCTCATAGCAAGGATCCTCCATTTCGATTTTCGGGACATTAGCAAGTTTGCCCGACCCCGCAAATTTGGGCCTGGATTCAAACTCTATGCCGCCCGACGATCCTTCAATGCACCGATGCCAGGATCGGGTGTCCGATGGAAGGATCCACCTTTCATGACGCCCACAATGTTGCTCTGGTCTTTGAGGATTCGAACATCAACCGTTGGATCGCCGGTCACCAGCAAAAGGTCGGCGAGATAGCCAGGGTGAATTTGGCCAATCTCGTCGCCTCTTCCCATCAGTTCTCCCCCCACCTTCGTCGCGCATTGCAGCGCAAACGTGGGTGAATATCCGAATAGGTTGACGAAGTGTTCCAGGTCCCGCGCCTGGGCGCCTTGCGGCGTCCAGGGAAATCCATAATCACCGCCAATCACGACCCTGATGCCGCGCTTGCGGGCTTCGTCGTAGACACGACAGCCCGATTCGATTCGCTCGAACAGGCCTTTTTCTTCCACCACTGCCCGAGTCATTCCCCAGGCTTCCGCTTCATGCGCAGCCCCATAGGTAAAGCCAATGGCCGGCCCCAAGAACACCCGGTCCTTGGCTTCCTCAAGCAGGTCGAGTGCTTCTTCGTCGCAATAGTCGGCATGGTAAATGACATCCACGCCACCCTTCACCGCCCGCTTCACGCCTTCAGCCGTGCGGGCATGGGCATTAATCATCGCACCATGTGAGCGGGCGACCGAAACGGCTTCTGCAATTTCGTCCTCGAACATGATGGTGCGTTCCCCGCGGGCGCCCAGGACGAAATTATCCCCCGAGACGTTGATCTTGATCTGATCGACACCCTCGCGAATACACTCCCGGCAAACACGCCGCATCTCCTCCGGGCCATCCGCGAACAACACCACCGAATCCCGGTACTGGTGGGATTGACGAATGTCCCCCAGTCCCGATGTGTTGGTGATCTCAGGACTCGCCGCGCGCAGCCGCGGACCTGGAATGCGCCCCGACTCGATCTCATTGCGGATCACGACATCGACGCGCATTTTCGCGGCAGCGCCGGAATACGCGCTGGTGAACCCCGCGTCGAGCAGAGTACGTGCGTTGTGCATCGAGATAAGTGTTTGTTCTTCGGCTGGGATCGCGCCGAGATCGGCAAACGTCGTCTCACGCCCCCGATAACTGATGTGCGCGTGCCCCTCCACCAAGCCCGGCATCAGTGTGGCGCCACCTCCGTCGACGACCGCCATTCCGTCCCGCGGAAGTTTCTCATCGGCTTCGGCGATGGACTCGATGCGTTCGCCCTCAACGGTAATCTCGCCGCGATAGGCATCGCGGCCCGTTCCATCCCAGATCATAACATTGGTGATGAGCATCGCCGTCATGACGGTCACCTCGTTACTTATCGAATGGTGAAGGACCTACCAATACCCTTCGACAATAAAATGGTCGCTTTCACTGGCTTTCTGGCGAATTGGGACGATCGCTTGATATTCGGGAGAGTGATACCAAGCTTCAGCTTGCTCGAAGCTCGGGAATTCGATCACGACGTTTCGCGCGCTGTTCTCTCTGCCTTCAAGTGTCTTCGTCCGCCCGTCGCGGACTCGATACTTGCCGCCATGGGCAATTACCGTCCCGGGTGCGACACGGGCATATTCTGCGTATGTTTCCCGGTCTGTGATATCGACACGGGCAATGTAAAAAGCAGTCATGTAGTTCTCCCCATTGCACATATTAAGAAGGGTCGATGCCTGACATCGACCCCAACCAACATAACAAATTTACTGGTGTCCCTACTTGGACGTCATCACCCAGATGCCATCCCATTCGCCCTCGGGAGGTTCTGCCTTGAGGTGTTCGCAGCGCTCGATATAGGTCTCGGACAACTTGTCATCGGGATTCGCCTTGAGCGCCTCATTGAAGTCCTTGATGGCCTTGTCCCACTCGGCCCCACGGTAGTGGTTTACGCCCGAGTTGAAGTAATTGACCACATCCATGAGGTTCGGGAACGACTCTTCCGTGTGGTAGTCGAGGACTTCAATGACGCCGGCCGGCTCGGTCTTTCCTTTGACGACAACATGATCGATATGCCGCGTGCGATAAGTCCCCCGCAACTGATTGAACGTGTTCTCGCTGATGAGAATCCGAGCCGCATACTGCTTGCAGGCGCTCTCGAGCCGGGCCGCCAGATTCACGCCGTCACCGATCATGGTGTAGTCCATCCGCTTCGGCGATCCGATGTTACCGGAGACGACGATGTCCGTGTTCAGGCCGATGCCCATGTCGACCGGCAACTTGCCTTCGTCGGCACGCATGGCATTCCATTTCCACAGATCGCTGATCATCGAGATCGCCGCACGCACACCCCGGTCGGGATCATCGTCGTGCGGAATTGGCATGCCGAAGGCCGCCATGATCGCGTCACCGATAAATTTATCCAGCATGCCCTCTTCATGCTGGATGCACTCCACCATGATCGTAAAATACTCGTTCAGCAGCGCAACGGTTCCCTGTGCACCCAATTCTTCGGCCAACGGCGTAAACCCACGAATATCGGAGAAAAGTACCGTCGCCTCGACGGCATGGCCGCCGAGAATGTCCTCACCTGTACCCAACAACTGATCGGCAATACCGGGATCCATGTACCGGGACATCGTCGACTTCATGCGCTTTTCGCTGCTGATGTCCTCGATCATGATCATGGTGCCGAGCTTCTTATCGTCACCGCTCACCAGGGGAAGGACGCTGAAGTTGACGGAGACCGGCTCATCATCAACCACCATTCCCGCGTCCATGGTGACGTCGATCTCCTGGGTCTCCGTCACACGCTCGATCTTTTCCATGATCCAGGCGTTGCCATCGACGAAAAATTCCTCAGCAGGAGCCTCGAGCATGTCCGTCGGGCGGCACTTGAAAATGCGGTAGCCGGCCGCGTTGCAGGTCACGATCTTGCCGTCTTCGTCGAGCGTCACGACGCCGTTCGACATACTCTCAAGCACGCTCTCGTTGTAATTCTTTATACTCTGTACGTCATCGAACAGTTTGGCGTTCTCAAGCGCGATGGAGACTTGCGCGGTGAACGCTTTGAGACGTGATTCGTCCTCGTGGGAGAACGGACCGCCCTTCTTGTTCAACACCTGCGTCACGCCGATGCGTTTGCCGTCCTGGTTCACGACCGGAACACACAGGATCGAACGCGTGAAATACCCGGTTTGCTTGTCGAATGACGGGTTGAACCTCAAATCGGCATAGGCATGCGGAATATTGACCGTCTCACCTGACGAAAATACGTGGCCTGCGATGCCCACGTGATTGGGGAGGCGGATTTCGCCGATCGCATCGCCCATGGCAACACGGGAGAACAACTCACTCGTCTTCTCATCATTGAGGAAGAGCGTTGAGCGATCCGCCATCAACATTCGGGTCGCTTCCTGCATAACCCGTTGGAGCAGAGAATCCAGATCCAGGTTCGACGTAACGTCAGAAACCAGATCGAGAAATTCCATCTCTTGAGCACGCGTGCGCTGCATCCGTTCCACGAACTGCGTGCTTTGCAAGACTACGGCCGCTTGCTGAGTCATTGCCTCGAAAATCGACAAATCGTCCTGCGTAAACCGGCCCTTCTTCTTGTTGAGGGCCTGGGATACGCCAATGACCTCGCCTTTCACCGTCCTGACGGGTACACACAGAATGCTACGGGTGCGAAAGCCGGTCTGTTCGTCGACGCTTCGGTTGAATCGGCCATCTTTGTAGGCATCTTGAATGATTAGGCCTTCGCCTGATTGGAATACGTGCCCCGCCACACCACTCGTGTTCAAGATGCGGATTTCACGCTGGAAATTGCCTTGCGCCACACGGGAATAGAGTTCGCCGGTCTGTTTGTCGTTAAGGAACAGCGATCCCCGCTCAGCATCGACTTCCCACGTCGTCAATTCCACCAACGTCCTGAGGATCTCATCCAGGCTCTCGATCGCGGCAACCTTACGGGAGACATGAAGAAGAAGTTCAGCTTGCCGAAGCCTTTTACGTTCCTCACCCGACAGAGCAACCTTCGACCCCACCGGTGCCTTTCGCGTCTGTCTTGGCTTCGCCTTCTTGGCGGCCTCGGTATTCGTCGCCTTTAAGGCCGCGGAGGTACCTCCGCCATTGGTCTTGCCGCGATCGCGGCCGTTTGCACCGTTCGCCTTGCCGTTGCTGCGCGGGCTTCGCACCGCTTTCGCTGACGCGCGGGGCTTGGATCGCGAGCCCGTGCCGCTGCCGCTTTGTCCGGTGCGCGCGCTAGTTGCCACCGCGAGCCTCCAACTGTTCACGTAGCTTCGAAATCATATCCTGCAGATGCGAGGCCTCACTTCGGGCATCTCGCTCCAAATTCTGGATTCGGTCGTCGCTCTCGAATTTAACACGGTCCAACTCATCCCGAAGCGAAGAGGCTGTCTGCTTGAGCAAAAATATCTCAGCAGACGTATCAGCAACCGCGGCCTGGACGCTGCTTTCCCGGTCGATACGCAGACGTTCCAGCTCATCCCGAAGCGACTGTGCCGTTTGCCGCAACTGGCTGATTTCATCATTGGCGGTGGCAACCGCCTCTTGGATGCGACGATCGGCCTCGAAGCGCTGTTCGTCCAACTGGTCACGGAGCGCCTGCGCCGTATTATACAATTGGGTGATTTCATCCTTTGACGCGGCAACAGCTTCCTGGACAAGCTGATCGCTGTCCATTCGCACGCCTTGCATCTGGTCCCGGAGGGTCTGGATGGTGTTTCTTAGTTGGGTAATCTCATCTTTTGATTCCGCAATCGCAATTTGAACCTTCTCATCCTGGCCGTAACGAACGGCTTCGAGCTCTTCACGCAAGGCGAACACGGTATCGCGTAATTGACGGTTCTCTCCCTCCATATGAAAGAGTTCATCGCCTTCGCTTTCAACTTGCCGTGTGCTCATTCACCGATGCCTAGTGGGTCCGTGGGGCACAAGCCACTACCCATCATAACCGCAATTCGTTGCGACATTGTAACCTATACGAGCGCCAGTTCCGAACAGGCCTCTTCCCTCAAAGAGCCGCCCGTAACGTATCTACGGGCTCGCGCCCGACCTCACAGGTCCGTCGGCCCAACTCCTGGGATGATCGGGCAGATCGCAATAGAGATCAAGCACTTGGCTCCTCGCACGCTATTCCTACCTCGCCAATATCTTGACAAGTTCGTAGGAACGGCGCCCCGAGCATCAGCCATTGAAAGGCCCAAATCAATGATTCCCGGCCTAGAATAGACCTTCGACCATTCCCTCGGCGTTAAGACCGATACTGTTCGCCGCCGGCACCCGCGGCAATCCCGGCATCGTCATGATGTCCCCGCAAACCGCAACGATGAATCCGGCCCCATTTGACAACCGAACCTCCCGGACTGGGATGGTGAAGCCGCTCGGTGCCCCCTTGAGACTGGCATCCGCGGAAAAGCTGTATTGCGTCTTGGCAATACACACCGGATAGGATCCCATCCCGTTCTGCTCGAAATCAGCGAGTTGATCCTGGACCCGCTTATCTCCCGTGATGTCGTCCGCCCGATAGATTTTCTGCGCGATCGTGCGGATTTTGTCCCACAGAGGCATGTCATCGGGGTAAAGCGGTTTGAAGTCCGCTTCTCCACTCTCTGCCGCGGCAACGATTGCGTTAGCCAGTTCTTCGGTGCCCGCACTTCCGTCCGCCCAGTGCGTGCACATCACGGCCTGAACTCCGCGCTCGGCACAGGCATTCCTGACCAGATCGACTTCGGCATCCGTGTCCGCCGAGAAACGGTTGATCGCGACGACCAACGGCACTCCGTAGCTTCTGACGTTCTCCACGTGTTGCGCCAGGTTTTCCATGCCCTTCTCCAGCGCCTCGAGATTTTCGTTGCCGAGTTCGTCACGGGCAACGCCACCATGCATTTTCAACGCCCGGATGGTCGCGACCAAGGTCACCGCATCGGGCCTCAGCCCGGCTTTGCGACACTTGATGTCGAAGAACTTTTCGGCCCCGAGATCGGCGCCAAAGCCTGCTTCCGTCACCACGAAATCGGCCATTTTGAGTGCTGTCTTTGTCGCGATGACCGAGTTGCAGCCGTGCGCGATGTTCGCGAATGGTCCACCGTGAACGAATGCCGGATTGTTCTCAAGCGTCTGCACGAGGTTCGGCATCAGGGCTTCTTTGAGCAATACCGTCATCGGTCCTTCGCCCATGACGTCCCGGGCGTACACATAACTGCGGTCACGGCGTTGCGCGACGACGATATTGGACAGGCGTTCTGTCATATCCGAAAGGCTCGAAGACAGGCAGAAGATCGCCATGACTTCGGAGGCCACCGTGATATCGAATCCATCTTCCCTTGAATAGCCGTTGCTAACACCACCCAGCGAAGACACGATGCTGCGCAAGGCCCGTTCGTTCATGTCCAATACGCGGCGCCAGGACACACGGCGACTATCAATCCCGAGCTCATTGCCCCAGTAAATGTGGTTGTCCACCAACGCCGCCAACAGATTATTGGCCGTCCCGATGGCGTGCATATCACCCGTGAAATGAAGGTTGATGTCCTCCATGGGCACGATCTGGGCAAATCCGCCACCGGCAGCACCGCCCTTCATGCCGAAGCAAGGACCCAGTGATGGTTCGCGAAGACAGATCATCGTCCGCTTTCCGACCCGGTTGAGGGCATCACCCAACCCCACGGTCGTGGTCGTCTTCCCCTCGCCCGCGGGCGTCGGTGTGATCGCCGTGACCAGGATTAACTTCCCGTCCGGCTTATCAGCCAATGAGTCCACGTGGTCGAACGACATCTTCGACTTGTAAGGCCCATACCGATAGAGGGCGTCTTGCGGCACGTCGAGCATCGCGCCGATTTCCTCGATCGGCTTCATCGTCGCCTCACGGGCAATTTCAATATCGCTTTTCATGACTTCTATCCTTCGCCTCCCTTGGTGCCAGCTGCCCTGGGCACTGGCTGATACTACGGTACTTCCACTGCGTCCGCCCCTGCGCGTGACTACATACCACGTAGGGATAAACGGCCGATCGGCAGTGGGCTATCTCTTCACATCAAGATTCATAGACCAGCCAGATTCTTGACCGCGCGATGTCCTATCAAATCACCACCAAACTCCTCCATAGCGTCCCGCAGGCACGTCCACAGATAACTTGCCGACGCCACATCTCCGAGAACATGGTACGCGGGCGTATCGCCGAGATTGTCCCGGATGATCACGACATTCATACGCGCTACCGAGGTTTGAGCGATTTCCAATTGCGGAATTTTTTCGGGTCGCAAATCCACACCGCAGATTTTGGCGAACATTGCACCGGCATGCGCTCCGGAAACCAGGAACCAGAAGTAGCCGTCTCCGCGTGGAACGGGAAAAGCCTCTATCTCCTCGTCGATAGATGCCGTATCGGCAAGCCGATGACAGACATCCGAAGATCCCGCGACGTCACTGACCAATAGGACTTCACGAGGCGCGAGTTTAGCCGCCAACGCGCCATCCATCTGGCGGTACGCCAGATTGTCTTGATCACCAACGTCGACCCCCTGTGAGCGAAGCCAATCAACCGTCTCGCGCCCCTTGAATCCGAAGTGCGGGAGAAGCGAAAGATCGGCAAGCGCCAGCCTCTTGGCCACTGCGATCTCGGCATCGATATTCGGTCCAAAGCCTTCCGCGATGGCACCGCCGTTCGCCTCTACGAAACTAGCGCCGGCGGCCGCCAATTCACGATAGACAGGGCTGCGCCGCAACAAGTCGTCCGGATTGAGGCTGCCGTCACTCACCCCTCACATCTCCTGCCGTTTATTGTCGGGATCATAGAAGGGCACCGGAACGACCTCCGCTTCGAGAAAGCGATTCTGGCCAATTTTGATGGAGAACGTTGCACCGATCTCTGCCTGGGAGGGTGCGACATAGGCCAGACCGATGGTGCATCCAAGCGCATCCGAGCGCGCGGCCGACGTCACGCGCCCAACAATTTCATTTCCCTGCAGCGTCAGGTGGCATTCCTCCGGAACGGGCGCCTTCGGATCACGAACGGCAAATCCGACCAGCTTGCGCAGCAACGGACGTGATTCATGAACTTGGTTCGCCCGCCCGCCCACGAAAAACGGCTTCTTACGTGAGACAGCCCACGTCATATTCGCTTCCGCCGGAAAGGTCAGACCGTCCGTGTCCTGGCCGATGATGATGTGGCCCTTCTCAAGACGCAGCACGCGCTGGGCCTCCAGGCCGAAGGGACGGATGCCATGACCCTCGCCCGCAGACATGAGTGCGTCCCACAAGGCTTCGCCCTGGCTCGACGGCACATGAATCTCGAATCCCAACTCGCCAACGAACCCGATCCGCAGCAAGCGAGCCGGTATGCCCGCGATGTGGCCCGTTCGAACGTCCATGTACGGAAAAGCTTCCAGCGACAGATCGATATCGTCGGTCAATGGTTCCAGAAGGCTGCGCGCCTCCGGCCCTGCCAGGTTGACGGCGGCATAGGCATTGGTCACATCGGAGATATCGATGGAGAGGCGCCACTGGGCGTTCCACCACAACATGTCGCGATAAACGTTGGAGGCACCGCTCGAGGTCGTGGTGACGTAAAAGTGACGTTCGTGGAAACGGCAAGTGACGCCATCATCGATGATCGCCCCCGTCTCATCACACATCATCAGATACCGGCTCCGGCCTACGGGCTGGCGGGCATAGGCGAAGGTGTACATGCGGTTGAGGAATTCCGCCGCATCCGGCCCACGGATCTCGATGCCGCCGAGGGTCGAAACATCGAGGATGCCGACCCCGCAACGCACCGCGGAGACCTCCTGGCTGATGGCCTCGTCGCGGTTGTCGGGCGCGCCATAATAAGCCGGCCGCATCCAAGGTCCCGCGACCATCATCTGTGCATTCGCTTCTAGATGCCGCTGGTGCATCGGCGTGTATCGCACCGGTTCGAAGACCCGGCCGGCAAGCACACCGAAGGTTTCAGCGGTGTATGGGGGGCGCACGGTTGTCGGCTTCGCGTCGCCAAACGATCGCCCGGTGGCCTTCGTCACCAGACGGACCGTATTGAGCGCCGAATGCCGTCCCTGGCTCGGCCCCATACCCACCGTCGAATACCGCTTGACGAGTTCGATATCGTCATACCCGTCAGCGCAGGCATTGAGGATGTCCTGGACCTGCAGATCCTCGTCGAAGTCGACGAAGTCCTTACCATCTTCATGCGGGAACACGGGCCAGTCATGGTTTCGGCCCTCTGCGCCTTTGGCTTCGGAAACAATCGGCTCATCCCCAGCATCAAGACCCAAGGCACTGGCCGCGCGCCAGCCCGCGAGAGTGCCTTCCGCAATCACGGCATCCAGCGCATGCGTGCCCGTCACCGAACCTGCCGCGTAGCCATGCTCCGGCAGGTTCTGCAAGACGAACGTAGAAGTATCACCGTCCAGCATGAGCTGCGCTCCGTCGTGGCAGGGCAGCTGACCCGCGGGCGCATAACCGACCGACATGCAGATCAGGTCGCAATCCACGGTATCGCTCTCGGCAAAGATTCCCTGTCCACTTATCCGGGACAGGACGGCGCCGCGTACCGCGTGACCACCGCTTCCGGGAATCGCCTCACTGACAGTCCAGCCAGGTACGATGCGCAACCCTCTTTCCGCGGCCGCAACAGCGAGCAGGCCAGAGCCGGGCTGATCGCGGAGATCGGCGACCGCGGCAACCTCGACGCCCGCATCCACGAGGTCCAGTGCGACGCCATAACCATCGTCATTGGCCGTCACCACCACAGCGCGTGACCCGGGCCGAACGCCATAAAGGCGGATAAGCCTTTGTGCGGCCGAGCCCATCATGACGCGCGGCAGATCGTTGTTACGGAACACAACGGGCTGCTCCATGACGCCGGTTGCAAGGACGACTTCTTTTGCGCGCAACTTGAACATGCGATTGCCGCGGATGAGCGACAAAAAATTGTCGGCGAACCAACCGTTCGCCACGGTTCCGGTCATCACCTCGATGTTAGCGTGTGCGCCGACGGCCGCAGAGAGACGCTGCCGCTCCGCCGCGGCGACGGCACCCGCCGCATCAAAACGGGCATAGTTCAAGGCACCGCCCAGCATTGGGGTCTCATCGATCAAGAGCACATCCGCGCCCGCCTCTGCTGCCGCAAGCGCCGCGCTCATTCCTGCGGGGCCGCCGCCGATCACGGCGACATCCATGAACAGATAGGCTTTGTCGTGATAACCGTGCGGCGCGTCTTCATCTACGCGCCCTAAACCGGCCTTGGCGCGAATAAACGGCGCCCAGAGTCTCCAAGCGCCCCGCGGCTTGTAGAAGGCCTTGTAATAGAACCCAACGGGTAGGAACCGTTGCAGCCAGCCGATCCATACGCCGCGATCGCGAGCTAGGCTGCCTTCGTAATTCTGTCCATGAACGTCGAGAGCATCCTTGACCAGTTCAACATCCGCGGGAACGTTCGGTCGACCCGGAAGCTGCACCAAGGTGTTCGCGTCCTGTCCGGCCATGGTCAACGCACCCCGGGGGCGGCGATATTTGAACGATCGCGAGAGTACCCAGATGTCATTTGCCGCAAGAGCACTGGCGATGGTGTCTCCGGCGAACCCATCCACAAGTTGTCCTTCGAACTTGAATGTCCGTGTCTGATCCCGCTTGACCAGCAGACCAGCGGGCGCGGGGAGGCGATTGATGCCGGTCACGACCTCCCGCCCTCCTCTTCAGGCACCGTGAATGAGACGCGCTCCGTATAGATGTCCGAAGACGGGTAGGTCTGGATGACTTTGTCCGTCGCAGTGTCACGTTCGGCAATGAACCAGTAGGCGGTGGCCACATGGAGCCACCATTCCCGGACGATGCCGCGCCGGTTGTTTTCGAGGAAAACGTGATCCGCCCACTCGGCATCGCTGGCCGTGGCAGGGTCCGGCATCTCGGTAACTTCGCCGCCGTAGACGAACTCGGAGATGTTGCGCGGGCCGTTGAGAGGACAGTGCATGATCCTCATGACCGGCTCCTAGTGACCCACCGACGCGGCGCCACGTTCGCCGACCTGCTCGAAAGTGTCGAAGCGGTCCAGACGGAACGGATCGAGGATGTCGGGGACTTCTCCAGTCGCGACCGTCTCCGCCATGCGTTTGCCCGACACGGGCGTCGCCTTGAATCCCCACGTCCCCCAACCGGCATCGACGTAGTAGTTCTCGATCGGCGTCAGGCCCATGACCGGGCTGAAGTCTGGCGTCATGTCGGCGATCCCAGCCCATTGGCGTAGCAACCGTACTTCACTCAGGAACGGGAACAGCTCCAGCATATGCCCCATCAAGCCTTCCTTGAAGTCGAGGGTCGAGCGGGTCGAATAGAGCGTATAGGGATCGGTTGAGCCGCCCATGACCAGCTCGCCCCGGTCGCTCTGCGAGACATAAACATGCAGGCTTCCGGACACGATGATGGCATCGAGGAATGGCTTGAGCGGTTGCGAGACGCACGCCTGCAACGGGATCGTCCGGATCGGCAGCTTGAACCCGGCCATCTCCGCCATGACAGACGAATGTCCAGCCACCGCTTGAAGGACCTTGCCGCAGGACACCACACCGCGCGTGGTCTCGACACCGGTAACGCGGTCGCCGTCTTTCAGGATGCCGGTGACCTCAGTCTGCTGGTGGATCTCGACGCCGCGCCGCGCGGCGTTGGCCGCGTACCCCCAGGCAACGGCATCGTGGCGGGCGATCGCACCAGGATAATGGTGGAGAGCGCCCATAATCGGATAGCGCACCTCACTCGATAGATTGAGTTGCGGGCAGACCCGGGCGATTTCATCCGGATAGATCAGCTCCGACTTGACGCCGAGGTGTTTGTTGACCTCCGCGCGCCACCGGCTCGTGCGCATCGCCCCGTCCGTATGTGCGAGCGTCAGATGCCCCCGTTCGGAATAGAGGATGTTGTAGTCGAGCTCCTGCGACAAATCCTGGTACATCCGCACCGATTCGTCATAGAAGCGCACGCCTTCCGGAGTCAGGTAGTTGGACCGGATGATCGCCGTGTTGCGGGCCGTGTTGCCGCCGGCGAGATACCCCTTTTCAAGGATCGCCACATTAGTGATGCCGTGATTCTTGGCGAGATAATACGCCGCGGCCAGTCCGTGCCCGCCGCCGCCGATGATGACCACGTCGTAAGACGGCTTGAGCTCGGTCGCAACGGGCACATCGCGACGAGCGGGATACCGCCGTCGCAGGCCATATTTCAACAAACCAAAGGGCATGGACCTTCAGAACTCCCGAACAGAACCAAATTGTAACCAGAGGAAACAATTTGTAATAGTAGGAAACTCCCGATCAGCCTCTCCTTGTGACAGAAAGTGGCTCATCGGGACAACTTTTGATCCCCGAGGCACCCAAAGATGGCATCTTGACGTGCCGGCATCCCGAATCAATTCGCCATAAACAATTCGAATACTGTGTCCGAGCCAATGAACACTGAATCCCCACGAATTCCGCCTCATGCCAAGCCTCACCACACGGCAACAACCCGCCATGGCGAAGTGGACGAGGACTCTTACGCATGGCTGCGGGACGACCATTGGCAGGATGTCATGCGCGACCCGTCGCGCCTCGACCCGGCCATCCGCGAATATCTGGAGGCTGAAAACGCCTACGCGGCCTCGATTCTTGAACCTGTCGCCAATTTACGCCGGGACCTCCACGAGGAACTGAAAGGCCGCCTCAAACAGGACGATGAATCCGTACCCGCCCCGGACGGCGAATTCCTCTATTACCTACGCTACGTCGAGGGCGGCCAGCATCCTGTCTATTGCCGCCGCAACCGGCAAACAGATGAAGAGCTGGTTCTCGTGGACGGCAACCGGGAAGCACAATCGTTCAGTTACTTCCGTGTCGCGCAATGCCACCACAGTCCCGATCACGGTCTCATCGCGTATACGGCGGACCGCAACGGATCAGAGAACTACGAGCTACTGATCCGCAATCCGCACACTGGTGAGGATATCGAAATCATCACGAACTCGGCCCACGGCGATTTTGTATGGGCAGCCGACAACCTGACGATCTTCTACACCCTGCTCGACGAGAACCACCGGCCGAATCGGGTCCTGCGGCATCGCCTCGGTGACGATCCGGCTAACGACGTACAGGTCTATCAGGAGAGCGATCCCGGATTTTTTGTCGACCTCGACAAGACGGAGAGCGGCCGCTTCATGGTGATCATCGCACGGGATCATGCGCTGACATCAGAAGTACGCATCATCCCGTCTGCCGTGCCAACCGACGACCCGGCGTTGATCGCGGCCCGGGATATCGGCGTTGACTATTCTCTGGGTGACGATGGCGAGCGTTTCCTGATCCGGACCAACGCGGACGGCGCTGAGGATTTCAAAATCGTCGAGGCGCCGGTGGCAACGCCCGGACGTGAGCACTGGTGCGACGTCATTCCCCACCAGCCGGGCCGGATGATCCGCAGACTCCTTCTGTTCAAAAAATTTCTCGTCTGTCTCGAGCAGGAGAACGCCCTGCCTCGAATCGTCATCCGGTCGTTGAACCGGGATGAGACATACGACATCGAATTCGACGAAGAGGCCTACGATCTCGGCGTGAGCCAGGGTTATGAGTACGACACGACGACGCTGCGTTTCGTTTACAGCTCATTGACGACGCCACAACGGACGTTCGATTTCGATATGGCGACGCGCGACCGGGTGTTGCGCAAGGAACAGGAAATCCCGAGCGGTCACAAACCCGACGACTACATCGCTCACCGCTTCAACGCGATCGGTCACGGCGGCGTCGATATCCCGGTATCGGTCTTGCGTCGGCGCGACACCGCGGTCGACGGCAAGGCGCCGCTGCTTCTTTACGGCTATGGCTCTTACGGCATGAGCATCCCGGCCGCCTTCTCCCCCAACCGTTTCAGTTTGGTCGACCGCGGATTCGTATATGCCATTGCCCATATCCGGGGCGGCACCGATCGCGGATATCAATGGTACCGGAACGGAAAACTCGAACATAAGACGAATACTTTTCGGGATTTTATCTCTGCCGCCGAGGCGCTCAACGACAGGAATCTCACGTCGAAAGGACGGATCGTGACGCACGGCGGCAGCGCCGGCGGCATGCTGGTTGGCGCCGTCATCAACATGCGCCCCGACCTGTTCGGCGCGGCGGTGGCCGAAGTTCCGTTCGTGGATGTCCTCAATACGATGTCGGACGAGAC
>Ga0115002_10005638_pt1 | contig 14672 bp, 12 predicted proteins | sample ArcticOcean_MG_C_8_FD_89576 | JGI IMG/M metagenome (GOLD analysis project Ga0115002, IMG submission 89576) | Marine microbial communities from western Arctic Ocean - ArcticOcean_MG_CB11_86 | ecosystem: Environmental > Aquatic > Marine > Oceanic | place: Arctic Ocean: Canada Basin | collected... | reverse complement strand
TTGCCGTTATTGGTCGACGCCACATTTTCGACCCCTTATCTGTGCAAACCTATCGAACACGGAGCCGATCTAGTCATGCATTCGGCCACCAAATTTCTGAGTGGTCATGGCGTTGTGATTGGCGGGGTAATTGTCGACGGCGGCACATTTGATTGGGAAGCAAGCGGCAAGTTTGCAACGCTGAGTGAACCGTATTCAGGCTTTCACGATCTCGTTTTCGCCGAGGAGTTTGGTCCCCACGCGTTCATCACTCGTGCCCGCAAAGAGGGTATTCGAGATTTCGGCGCGTGTATGGCGCCGATGACTGCGTTCCAGATTCTGCAAGGCTTGGAAACACTGCCTTTGCGTATGGCGAAGCATGTCAGCAACACGCAAGTAGTTGTGGAATACCTAGCTGAGCAAGCGCTCGTCGAGTCGATAAGCTACCCCGGGCTTACATCGCACCCGGATTTCGAATTAGCGCAGTCGCTGTTGCCCAAAGGGGCGGGCGCCGTGTTCAGCTTCGAACTCACCGGTGGTCGCGAGGCTGGAAGAGCTTTCATCGAACATTTGGAGCTTTTTTCGCATCTGGCAAATGTCGGTGATGCGAAATCGTTGGTCATTCATCCGGCAAGTACGACCCATCACCGGATGGATGAACAGAGCCTTCGCGCCGCAGGCATCGGTGCCGGGCTAATTCGTTTGAGCGTGGGGCTTGAAGATCCCGCCGATCTGATTGATGACCTCAAGCTGGGATTACGTGGGGTACAAAAATTGATTGGGAAGCGCTGATGCGGACGGTTGTTGAGGGTGACGCGGTTTACTATGGAACTGGTAGCGGTGTGCCAGCAGATGACGCGCCTGCCATTGTTTTTGTGCATGGAGCTGGTTTTGACCACAGTGTGTGGGTTATGCCGGCGCGTTATTTTGCTCGCCACGGCTATCGCGTGGTCGCATTGGACCTCCCCGGGCATGGTCGCAGTGAAGGAGCCCCACGTACTAGTATTGAATCGATGGCGTCGTGGGTCGTGGATTTACTGGATACGCTTAACATTGAAAAAGCGGCGGTCGTTGGACACAGCATGGGTTCGCTGGTCGTCATGACGCTTGCAGCACAGCATCACGAGCGGGTGCAAAGCCTTGCATTGCTGGGGACGTCTGCGCCGATGCGGGTGACCAATCTGCTGCTTGATGCAGCTTCCGACAATCACCACGCAGCGATCGATATGGCTAATTCCTGGAGTCACAGTGTGGGCGGGACGCGAGGCACGAGCGAAACCCCGGGCATGTCGATCCTGAATGGTGGCGAACGATTGCTGGAGCGGGCAGCGGACGGGGTATTTCACGCGGACCTCGCGGCATGCAATGAGTTTTCAGCACAGAATCTGGCCGCTATTGCGGCGCCTGCCCTAGTGATCGCAGGGGACGCGGACAAGATGACCCCGAGCAAGGCCGGGCTGGCGGTGGCCGAACAGCTGCAGGATGTGCGGACCTGCATGTTGCCGGGGTGTGGGCATGCCATGCTCTCAGAACAACCCAACGCAGTGCTAGACGCATTAGCCGCGTTCATCTTAAATGAGCCAGACAGATAGCGTGGCGTCCACGCTTGATTGAGGTGCAACATGGCTGAACTTTGGTTTGCCGCCGCGATTTGGCTCGTCACACATTTGGGTATTTCTAGTACGCCACTGCGTGGGGTCTTGGTGAATACGATTGGCCAAGGTGCTTATCTTGGTTTGTATTCGCTCGTTGCTGCTGGCTCGCTCGGCTATTTGATCTGGGTATACCCCAGCGTGCCCAGCTTTGACTATTTGTGGCTGCCCAATCCAGATCTGTATTGGGCAGCCAAAATCACGATGCCGGTTGCATTCATATTGCTGGTTGGCGGTTTCATGGTCCGCAATCCGACGAATGTCGGGATGAGTATCAGTGATACGCCCGAGGCGATTGAACAGGCACGGGAAATGGCCAAAGGTGTCACCCGCATTACTCGTCATCCGTTGCAGTGGGCCATCGTCATCTGGGGCGTAGGGCATGTGATCGCAAATGGAGACTGGGTCTCGGTGATCTTTTTTTCCACATTAGCGCTACTTGGATTGATCGGTGGCTATCTGATCGATCGCAAGAAAGCGATCGCGCTTGGCGCGGGTTGGGATGCCTATGCTGCAGTGACCTCGAACCTTCCATTCGCTGCAATCGTCTCGGGACGTAATCCCTTGGTTGCCAAAGAACTGGCACTCCCCGTTTTGGTGGGCGCGCTAGTTTATGGCTTGGTGTTTTATTTCCATGAAGCGATTACGGGCGCGATCATCATCTAGCAGCTTGCTATTTGAAGAGCGCGTCGAGCTGATCGCGCAATTCGCCCATCTGCCCGGCAAAGAAATGATCGGCGCCTTCGACGATGTGTGCGTCGACCCCGGCCAATGCCTGCAGTTTGTTGCAGTCGACAAAGTCATCTTGGTCACCGGCGATTGCGTGAATTACGGCCTCGGTCCGGATGTCTGAAAATCCCATTGCTCCGACGGGCGGGGCGATCAGGAGCACTTGCTCGGGGCTCACGCGTTCGGTTGTTTGCCAGGTAACATGCGCGCCGAACGAGTAGCCTGTGAGCATAAGTCTGTCGTTTGGGTATTCGCTGCGAACCCACTCAATCGCGGCGAGCAGATCATCGATTTCACCATTGCCGTTGTCATGACTGCCGGCGCTCGCGCCGACCCCGCGAAAATTAAACCTAAGACAACTAATCCCGTTCGCCAACAGCGCCTGTGCTACTGTGTCCAGCACCAGATCGTGCATCGATCCGCCGTACAGAGGATGGGGCTGACACAGTATCGATGTGCACGCTACGCGTGTACGCCGGGGCTGGTCGAACTGTGCTTCTATCTGTCCCGATGGCCCATCGATGAACATTTGAAGTTTTCCAAATCGAATATCCTATCAGGATAAGGTTGGACGCAACGGCCGAGCCAGGCGCTATTTGCCGATAGGACTTGATTTTTTTCCTAAATCCATATTTTGGCGACCTAAACAGTTGGAGGGTCAAATGATCGAAGCGAAGAACTTGGTGCGACGCTATGGCGACTTCGCCGCCGTGGATGACGTCTCGTTTAGCATCGAGCCTGGTGAGGTCGTTGGCCTGTTAGGGCATAACGGTGCGGGCAAGACAACAATAATGAAAATGGTGACTGGATTCTTGGAACCATCATCCGGGGTGATACTAGTTGACGGTGTGTCAGTCCAGGACGAACCGCGAGTTGCACAGGCTGCAATGGGATATCTACCGGAAAGCCTTCCGTTGTATCCGGAGCTGACTGTTGTCGATTACCTTTCTTATGCGGCGCAATTACGGGGCCTAGACCCGCAAAGTGCGGTGCGTGATGCCGTCGAGGCAACCCAGCTCCAAGCCAAGGCGCTCGATACCATCAGTACGCTGAGCCGGGGCTACAAGCAACGAGTAGGGGTCGCACAAGCGATCCTGCACAAGCCGAAATTCCTGATTCTCGATGAGCCTTCGAACGGCTTGGATCCCAGTCAGATCCAGCAGTTGCGCGAATTGATCCGCCGCCTAGCGCAGTCGGCAACCGTTATTTTGTCGACCCACATCATGCAGGAAGTCGACGCCGTGTGTGATCGAGCCATTATATTGCGCGCCGGACGGGTCGCGGTTGACGAGCGGCTGAGCGATTTGCAGGAAACGATGGAATTGTCGTTGAAGAGTTTGCCAGACGCTGACGTAGTGGGCGTGCTGTCCTCGCATAAAGCAGTTGCCAACTGCAGCGCGGTCGGAGTCGGACATTGGCAGGTTGGCTTGCACGGGGATGTGCAATCGAGCGCGGCAGAGGTAGCTTCTGCACTCGTCGCCGCCGGGTTGCCTATATATGAAATCACGCCGCACTCGCGTGACTTGGAATCCGTTTTCAAAGAGATCAATGAGGGTCAATTGGCAGGAGAACAAGATGCAGCTTAACGTCATTACTCGCATTGAGAAAAAGGAGCTGACGTTATTTTTCTCCTCACCCATCGGATACCTGTTTTTGGGTGCTTTTCTCGCGTTCACATTGTTCATCTTTTTTTGGATAGAGTCGTTCTTCGCCCGCAACATTGCCGATGTCCGGCCGATGTTTGAATGGTTGCCTGTGTTGCTGCTATTCCTATGTGCGGCCCTCACGATGCGGATGTGGAGCGAAGAGCGTCGCAGCGGTACCTTGGAATTCGTCGCGACCGTTCCGGTATCGACTTGGGAATTTGTTATCGGCAAGTTCCTCGCGTGCTGGTCACTGTTAGCGATAGCGCTCTTCTTAACGTTGCCCTTGCCGATCACAGTTGCATTCATTGGTGATCTTGATTGGGGCCCTGTGATCGCAGGGTATTTGGCGGCACTGTTGTTGGGTGGCGCATACATTTCGATTGGTCTCTACGTGAGCGCACGTACCGATAGCCAGATCGTCAGCCTGATCATTGCAAGCTTGGTTTGCCTTGCGTTTTACATGCTCGGGAGCCCACAAATTACGAATTTCTTTGCCGCGGACGCGCAAGAGGTTCTTAAAGCGGTCGGCAGCGGCTCACGGTTTGATGCCATTACGCGTGGTGTGATTGATTTCCGCGACATGTACTTGTACTTGTCCGTGTTGGCAACGTTTCTAACGCTGAATGTCTATGCGTTGGAAAAGGAGAAATGGGCGGCGGATGGAGACAAGACGGCGCACCAAAACTGGCAGATAGGCACCGCTCTATTGGTCGCCAACCTGTTGTTAGCCAATGTCTGGTTGAACAATGTGACCTTCCTCCGGACGGACGTGACCGAGGGTGACATTTACTCGATTTCCGATTCGACCCAAGGTTATTTGGATCAGCTCAAGGAACCGTTGCTCATTCGCGGGTATTTCAGTTCCAAAACACACCCGTTACTTGCGCCGCTTGTACCGCGCATGAAAGACCTTCTGCGTGAATACGAAGTAGCCGGTGGCGGTCAGGTTCGAGTCGAGGTCGTCGACCCCGCGACAGACCCTGAATTGGAGAACGAAGCGAACACCAAGTACGGGATTCGCGCCGTGCCATTTCAAATTGAAGATCGATACCAGTCGACCTTGGTCAATTCGTACTTTGACGTGTTGGTATTGTATGGCGACGAATATGAGGTGCTGAGTTTCCGCGATCTAATTGAGGTCAAGGTTCAAGGCGAAACCGACATCAACGTGCAATTGAAGAATCCTGAATTCGACGTCACCCGGAGCATCAAAAAAGTACTGTACGGTTTTCAAGGTGGGAGCTCCATCTTTGCAAACATAAACGATCCCGTGAGGTTTGTGGGGTACCTGTCGACCGACGATGTATTGCCGCAACAGTTGGTTGACTTCAAAGCCGAGATCGCTTCGGTGCTCGATGAACTTGAAGGTGAGGCTGGCGGCAAATTCTCGTATGAGCTCGTCGATCCGCAGGCCGGCGACGGTGCTTTGGCCCAGGACATCGCGGCACGGTTCGGTTTTCAGCCGATGGCTGCGAGCCTGTTTGATCAAAACCGCTTCTACTTCTACATGACATTGCAGGATCAAGAAACGGTGGTGTCCATACCGATACCGGAGGGGCTTTCAACCGAGTCGCTGAAGAAAGGTGTCGAGGAGGGACTGAAACGCTACGCCACTGGGTTGTTGAAATCGGTTGTGTTGAGCGCACCGGAGCCTCCGCCGCCATATATGCAGCAACAGGGGATGCCGCCAGGTAATCAGTTTTCACAACTGCAGGGTTATTTGACTAGCGACTTCGACGTTGCCATGAACAATCTCAGTGACGGTGTCGTTCCTGCTGACGCAGATCTATTGGTTGTAGTCGATCCAAGTGATTATTCGCAAAAGCAACTATTTGCCATCGACCAGTTCCTGATGAAAGGTGGCACTGTCGTGGTGACAAGCGGAGCCTATGCAGCGCAGCTTACGCAGAATTCTTTGGCAGCGATGCCGCGTTCGAGCGGTCTCGGTAATTGGCTGTCGCACAACGGCGTCACGATTGGCGACGCTCTTGTCATGGACCCGCAGAACTCGGCTTTTCCTGCTCCGGTACCGCGCAACGTCGGTGGCTTTACGTTCACCGACATCGTCATGTTGGATTACCCGTACTTCATTGATATTCGCGAGGAAGGATTCAGCGAGGAGTTGCCGGTAACGTCTGGGCTCGGCTCACTCACAATGACTTGGGCATCTCCTATCGAAGTCGATGCCGGTGAAGCCGTTACGACCAAGACCATATTGAGTTCGAGTCCAGGAAGCTGGTTGTCGACCAACACCGACGTTATGCCGCGTTTGAACGAAGATGGATTGTCGCCGTTTGTCCCAGAAGGTGAGCAAAGTTCGCATGCGTTGGCTGTGCTCATGGAGGGCAGATTCGAGAGCTTTTTTGCCGGTCAAGACTCGCCATTACTCGAAGCGCCTGAGCGTGCTACGGACGACCCAGAAGCAGACCCAGAAGCGATCAGTGAGACTGACGACCTTGGGCTTGGTGTCGTATCAGGTGTGATTGAACGTTCGCCGGAGTCGGCTCGCTTGATCGTGTTTGGGTCGAACGACTTTCTGGCGGATCAAACATTGCAAATGGTCGGGTCAGCTGACGGCACTATATACGGCAATTCCATCCAGCTGATCGTTAATGTGGTCGACTGGGCGCTGGAAGACCAAAGTCTGACCGGCATCCGCGCACGTGGCAATTTCAATAGAACACTGCCGTCAATGGATGTAGGTGAACAAAGCATGCTCGAGTACTTCAACTATGGGATGGCGCTACTTGGGATCCTCGCGGTGTTATTGGTGTTTCGCAGCCGAGCAGGCCGCAAGCGGGCGTTGCATAGTGAATGGTTGAGTGTGCAGGGAGGACAATCGTGAGATCTAAATTGGGGCTAATGACCGGCATTTTGCTGGCGCAATTCGTCATTGTTGCGATTTACTGGTTTGGCGCAGGTACGCGCGAAGATGAAGCAAAACCGTTCGTGCTAGTCGACGTTGCGGAGGTGGGCGCGATCGTCATCGGCGAACGAGGGGATGACGGGGATACGACGGTTGATCTCGAGCGTGGCGAAGACGGCTGGCTGGTCGCGAAAATCGACGCCGACGACAGCAAAATCGATAACATTTTGCAAAAAATCGCGGCACTAGAAGCTGCCTGGCCTGTGGCGACGAGTGGTGCGAGTGCTGAGCGCTTCGAAGTCACTGAAGAGAGTCATCAACGACGTGTGCAACTCTTGGATTCGGACCAGGACACGTTGGCAGAGTTTTTTCTGGGTACTTCGCCGGGCTATCAACGCGTACACGCCCGGGCCGCCGACAGCGAAGACATCTATAGCGTGGCTTTGTCAAATTTTGAACTCGCTGCGGATGTTGATTCATGGATGGACAAAGCGCTCATTGCAAGCAGTGACGCGCCGAGTCGGGTGCAGGTCGTTATGCCAGGTACTCTAAGCGAACCAAACCCTGCAGCAGAGAGTGCGGATGACGAAGAGTCGACGGTTGTCGAACCAGAGACGGAATTCCCGCCGCTCGATGCAGTGCTCTCACAGAGTGACGAAGGGTGGCTGATCAACGGGGAAGCGGCGGACCAAGATGCAGCGCAAACCTACGCTAACCGGTTCAACACGCTACGCGTGTTAGGAGTTGCGGACGCGGCTGCTGCGGTAGAACACATTGCAACGGTTGATTTGACGGATGGCAAAGGCGATTTACAGTTTGTCTTCTCTAGAAAGGACAGTGAGAGCAATGACTATGTGGTCAAGTCGTCGCGAGTCGCCGGCGCGTATCGGGTCGCGGCATACATAGCCGAGCAAATCATGATGACTGACAGCGATTTCGCGGTGCAACCGGAAACAACAGAGCCTGCGCTTCCTTCGGAGGATGTGATCCGCGAGCTTGAGCGGGAAAAATCTGCAGTAGAAGGCTAGTAGAGTTCGATCACGCCGGCCGGCAAAACTAGCCCTCGCCGTCGACGCCGACCCTGTTGCGGCCCTTTTTCTTGGCGCGAGACAGCGCGCGCTCTGCCACTTTGAGTAATTCCGATGCGGTGTCGCTGCGCGTTACCGTGGCGACTCCGATGCTTGCGGTCACACGCATGGGCACATCGAGCACATCCCGGTATGGGTAGTCTTCGATTGCTTTGCGCAATCGGTTGGCGAGCATGAGTACCCCGTCCTTGTCCGTTGCGGGAAGGAGGAACGCGAACTCTTCTCCGCCGACACGCGCAATGGTGTCTGTTTCCCTTTTTACTTGATTCGCAACGTCGGCGATTGCGGTCAATATCGCGTCGCCGCAATCATGGCCATAGGTGTCATTGACCTTTTTGAAGTGGTCCAGGTCAAACATCAAAACGGACAGCACGCTCCGGTGTCGTCGGACTCGTGCGAATTCCTCTTGTAAGCGCCGGGTGAAAAAGCGTCTATTGAACAACCCGGTCAACGCGTCGGTATGGGCAAATTCCTCTAACTCTTTGGCCATCGTTGCAAGCTGTCGTTCCTGCTTGCGGCGCTCGGTTATGTTGCGGAAAACCAGCGCGATGTCTGTGTTTGGATTGGTGGGATCCAACCTGGTGGCAGAAATCTCGTATTCATGGCCATTGATGATCGTTTCCGGGTTCTTCACTTGATCGAGCAACTCGCGTTTCGGAATTTGCTCCATGATTGCGCTAATGTTGCCGTAAACGACGTCCCTATTTGGCGCGCTCCACGCTGCGAGTGCCGAACTGTTCGCGTCGACGATGATGCCTCATTGGTTATCACAAGGACCGGATCTGCGAGTTGCTCGCGCACAACTGGGAGAGCTTTCAAACCGTCTTTTTTAAGAATTCCTCTCTCCAGGATCCAGACCCCGCGACAAAGCCCAGCGTCGTCATATCGAACCACGGCGACGGATTTGCCGGCGACAGGTAGAACAGATTCGCCATAACACCGATTAGCGGAGCGAATATTGCAGCCAGGAGCGTTTGTTTGTGTTGCCGAAACTGGGTCAACGTAAACGCCAGAATCGCGGTCGCGGCCAGGATTAGGCAGCAGGAATAGATGGTATGGACGTAGAACCAGATGCCATGCTCAGTGACCAGGCCGACGAATCCATCAACTTGGATCATCTCCCAGCTTGTCCAGACGAGATGATGGGTGGAATTCGTCATTACCAACCCCATCGTGATCCCCGGCACGACACAGATAGTGTTAATGAGGCGGCGTGACGCGTGCAATACGCGTTGACTGTACGTAATTGCGAAGAGGAACCATGCGATTGTGGCCGAGGCAATTCCCACGTACGCCAACTGGTAGGCGAGCAGTTGCGCATTCTGCGATGTTCCGATCGTGCCAATTGCTGATGTGCTGGACCAAAAACAGAGTGCCGCAAACAAAAGACTGAGGGCGTGGCTACCCGGGACTTGGGGGTTTGAACGCAAACGCCGATACGCCGCTAGCGCTACGCCTGCGGCGATGAGCGGTGGTAGAGACCAAATGGTCAATTGCACGTCGGGCGGTCCTTTGTCCGTGACTGGTTCAGATTGGGGCGCTTGAATGCTAGCGAAATTGGTTACCCTAAGCCGCGTCGTGCGTCACGACGCTAGGGCGATTGTGATACACATCGCCACTCGATTGGGGCGAACATCCCCAGTCGATTGTGATCCACATCGCGTTCGGATAGTGAAACAATTCGCCCACTGCTGTTCGGCCTATTAAGGGCGAGTAACTTGAATAGGACCAATATAGTGTCACGCACGAGAGACTTAACCGAAGCGCTAAAGCGCGTTCTCAAACAGGCTGGATTGACTTACATCGACGTCGGACGCCACTTGGATCTGTCGGAGGCGTCGGTCAAACGGTTATTCAAGGAACAGTCATTTAGCGTGCAGCGCATGGAGCTCGTTTGCGAACTTGCTGGTGCCGACTTTTTGGAGCTTGTGCGCAACGTCGATGACGCCGACGAACAGGTATTGGAACTCACGGAGGAACAAGAACGTGAGTTAGCGGATGACCTACCATTGTTTGTTTGCGCGATTTGTGTCCTCAATCGCTACCGCTTCGATGATGTGTTATCCGAGTACATGATAGAGCCCCTGCAGTTGCAGCAGTTGTTCGCACGATTGGATCGGATAGGGATTATTGAGTTGCTGCCGGCTAATCGCTATCGATTGCGGGTGTCGCGCACTTTTCGTTGGCGCAAACGCGGACCGATTGAGCGTTATTTTGTATCCAGTGTGCTCGCTAGTTTTCTCGATCGTTCCCTTGTACGGACCGACGATAGTTTTAGGTTCGCATGGGGCACCGTGAGCGACGCAACGGCGAGACGGTTTCTCGAACAGATGCGCAGGCTCTATGACGACTTCAATGATGCTGCAGATCGTGATGCGCAATTGCCGTTGAAAGAACGAAGTGGGGCCGGTTTGCTGCTCGCCCTGCGCCATCATTGGCAGCCACGTGACATGCTTGAATTGCGTAAACCGACCTGACCATTTGGCCGTGACCGCCAAGGCGTAAGCCAATGCGTTATTATGGTCCGATGATGTGCAGTTTTGCCAAATATCTAGAAGAGAACCTTTGCCAACCAGGATTCTCTTCATTTGAGCCGGTGGTGGCTTTTTTCGATCTCGACAAAACGCTGATTGACGGATACTCGTTGTCTGGTTTGGCATGGCAAATGTTTTTTGATGGGCGTGTGGGCCCGATCCGATTTTTGCAGCTGAGCAAAATGTTTCTTAGCTATGCGCTGCGGCATATCGGGTACGAGCAAATGCTCAAGGCAACCGTTGATAATATTGCGGGAATGGCCGAAGCAGACCTCGTGCAACTAGGCCAAGACGCATACGTAAATCGGCTTGCGAAAAAGCTCTACAAAGAGGGGCGCGAGCTGGTCGGCGCACATATGGAACGTGGTCATGATGTGGTCATTATCACATCGGCCACTCGCTATCAGGCCGAGCCGATCGCCGAGGAACTCGGCATCGAACATTTATGCTGCACTGAGCTTGAGATTGTAGATGGGCGGGTGAGCGGCGAAGTCATCGCTTGCCATGGAGAGGGTAAGTTGGAAGCCGCGAAGTCCTATGCGGCGAGCGTAGGTTCGCAATTGCGAAACGCCTATTTCTATTCAGATTCGTATGACGACTTGCCTTTGTTGGAGGAAGTTGGACAACCGGTTGTGGTGAATGGCGAATCAGCGATCATCAAGGTTGGTGTACGGCGTGGCTGGCCACACATGGAATTCAACCATACATTCGATTAACGCAGGTGATCATGTTTGACCTATATACCTGGCCGACCCCAAACGGCCGCAAGATATCCATCGGGCTCGAGGAATTCGCAGCGGAATACGAGGTCCATCCCATCCACATTGGTAAGGATGAGCAATTTGCTCCCGAGTTTCTCGCCATCAGTCCTAACAACAAGATCCCGGCGATTACAGATCGAGATAACGGTCGTTCAATGATGGAGTCGGGCGCCATCCTGATTTATCTCGCGGACAAGTACGTTCAGTTTTGGGGAGACGATCGCTATGTCACCCTCGAATGGTTGATGCTACAGATGGGTGGCGTGGGCCCGATGTTGGGCCAAGCGCATCACTTTTTGAAGTTCAATGTTGGCAAAGCACCCTATGCGGAAGATCGTTATGCAGAGGAAGCGAAGCGTTTGTACAAAGTACTCGACGCTCGCTTAGGCGAACAGGAATATCTATCCGGAACCTATTCGATCGCGGACATCGCTACGTGGCCGTGGATATCGCGCTACGAGTGGCAAGGCATCGATTGGCAGGCATACCCACATTTAAAGCGCTGGTACCTAGCCATCGCTGGCCGCGCTGCGGTACAGCGGGGTTACGATGCCCCGATGTATGTCAATGATATTCCGCGGCCGTCATAGTCCAGTCAACGCGGCCCAGTGCGCAATGCCTGCTCGATAGATTCCAGGAACGCTGCCCCTGCATCATCCGTATAAGGTTCGGGTGTGCCTTCTCCCCAAACCGGATTTGGCCATGCGGCATCGTTCACGTTGCGCGCGATCACATGAATGTGTAATTGGGCCACCTGATTGCCCAAGGAAGCCACATTCATTTTGTCAGCATTGGTAAGCCGTTTGAGCGTAGCTGCCGCGTGATTGACGTCGGCGAGGATAGTAGGCTGCAGTGGCGCAGGCACTTCGTGCCAATCGGTTAGGCCATTCACTTCTGGCACAAGGATGAGCCAGGGAAAGCGTGCGTCTTTCGCTAGCAGCACACGGCATACCCCGAGCGTTGTAACGTGGAAGGTGGAAGCGCTAAATTGCGGGTGCATCTCGAATGTGTCGCTCATCTTTTTCGGTGTCCTCCAATCCATACGGGGCTTGACCAGGCGATCGCATCATTGGCTTGGACAACACGAACAAAGTAATAGTCGCCCTGCCGGTCACCGCTATCTGTTACGGAGAATTCGATCACTCGCTCGCCGTCAGTAACGATCCGGCGCAGTCTGACAGAATCAACGTAAGAATCTATCGGCGCCTCATGCGTGACAAGACCGGCCTCAATATCACGTACCGCAAGTTCAAATGAAGACGCAGGAATTCGTTGCGGAGCGCGATAAATTGGCGGGGCGCCCCCGGTTTCGAGAGATTCGATCAAGTCGAATTGCAATCTAGTGGTGCGATCAACATCGTCAAGCTGGACTAAATAGGAGCTGGTATCACCCCGGGTTTTTGTTGCGAATGTCGCTCGGTTCGGTGATTCGGACGAGCGCTCTAAGGCTTGTCCCGAAAAACTTGCGTCGTAGGGCTCGATGCTCACAAGGCTCGCGTTTAAGATTTCCAATGTCCCTTCCCAGGTTCGCCAACCGCGTGGGTTGTCGCCATCGTGGTGTGGTTCTGAAGAAGATTCAAATGACAAAAGAAACGTATCTGAGTTTTTGATTCGGTCGGATTGCACCTCGATGTAATTCTGCTCCCAGAGGGCTTCGTCATTCTTCACGATCGTGATCGTTTTTATTGGCGCGGTACCGATAACTCGACCTGTAATCTGACGCGACTCGGCAAACGGCGCGCGTTTGCCCATCCCTGTTTCGTTGACCTTGAAGTCGAGAATTATGCGGTCTCCTGTCGTCGCATAGGACTGCAGCTGCTTCATGCCGTCGAAAATCGCATCGGTCGTGTGGGCGTTTGCAAGGATCGCGCCCAAGCCCCCGCGTTGCGAGAGGGACCCACCTAAAGGTGCGGTATAACCGGGTTGGCTCAAGTGATTGTCGGATGCGGCGGTGAACCCGACTTCGTGTCCGTGGGCCAAGTACATTCGGCCAAACCACTCGAAATTGCCATGTTGCGACATGACCTCGACCAAGGGTTCGAGTTCAGGGTCGTTCGTTCGATAGTCGCCGGCTTGATGTGCGTGCGGTATGACCACGACATCTTTCGGATCTACATTGTTGCGCAAGCCCTGATACAGCGAACTCAATGTCGGGTGAAATTGCGCTGGCACGCGTATTTGATTGCTTGGACGACGGAACAAGACATTGTGGTGACCGCCGCGGACGTTGTTGACTGTCCACTCGTAGCCGAGGTAGGCCACAAACTCGCCGTCTTTGCTGAAATCGTGGACATTCTGGCGCAGTTCTTCCCACTCAGCGTCGTCCAACCAGATGTCGTGCTCAGAATGGGTAACGTAGTCCAACCGCGCGTCGTCACGAGCCCAGGTCATGAAGCGGTCAGGCGTACCAATGCCCTCTGCGAAACCTGAGTGGCCGTGGGTATCGCCCCAATAAATACGTGGCCGCATAGCGGTTGTGACGAGAACCGGATTCGCATCGCCGCGAATCGTGCCATCCGTGCTCACGATGGTTGGGAAGTAGATGCCGGGGTCTGTAATTAGAGCCTCGGTGTTGGTAATGGCGTCTTCTGAGTTCAGATCTAGCCAGGGTTCGCCGTTCAGCAGGACCTGCCAGTTGGGAATCGCGCTTGTTGCTCGGTTGAAATACTCATCTTCGGCGCGCACCGAGAGCTTGAATCGCTCCCCGGGCGAAACGATCGATGGTAGAAACCCGTGCACGCCGGCGATTACGCTACCGCGAACACGGATCGGTTGAATGGGTAAACTGTAAAAAGGGCTATCGTTCGCATGCGACACGTAGATTGGCAGCGGCATTCGATCGCTGGAAAAACTAGGCATCAATATGCCAGGAGACCCGGCTGATGTGTCGCCGTAACGAATCGTGATCTCGTCATCTGTAACTAGCGTGCCGCTAGCTACTTTGAACGTGAGCGTGGCCCGGGAATTGCGAAATCCGCCATGCATGCCTGTTAAAGGCAACCGTGTTGCCAAGAAGCTCACTTTCGGGTTATTGCTGGCGATCGAGATATAGTTCGCTTCAGTGGGGTCGTTGGCCTGCCAGGTTCCGAAATTCGTCATGAAATGGCGCGCGAGCATGAAGCCGCCGCCTGTTTGAATTGCTTGTTCTCCTACCACGTAAGTTTGCGTAATGGTCGCATGTTCGCGTGCGGTATAGGGGCCAACGTCTGCACTCAGTCGACCTAAAGCGTCGGGATTGTCGTCCAAAAAGATGAATTCGGCAACGACGTTATCTAGCGCTGCCAGGACTGGTTCACGGGTTGGGCCAGGGGTGAGCGCGGATGTGATGGCCAACGTAGCATTGACCGGAACATAACCCCCATCAATTGCGTAGGCGTTCAACCACTCCCAGGTCAACAGTGCCCGTGACTTGGCATT
>Ga0115002_10005637_pt1 | contig 14674 bp, 11 predicted proteins | sample ArcticOcean_MG_C_8_FD_89576 | JGI IMG/M metagenome (GOLD analysis project Ga0115002, IMG submission 89576) | Marine microbial communities from western Arctic Ocean - ArcticOcean_MG_CB11_86 | ecosystem: Environmental > Aquatic > Marine > Oceanic | place: Arctic Ocean: Canada Basin | collected... | reverse complement strand
TGCCAAGAAGTGCTGCGAAGCTTCATGCGGTTGTGCTGACAGCTGCGAAGCGAGCTGCGGTTGTGCCGATGACAGCTGCGAACCCAGCTGCGGTTGCGCTGACAGCTGTTGCGATCCTTGCGACTGCTGCAAGGAGAAGCGTCAGGGTTGCCTGGCCAAGCTGCGTGCTCGTCGCGCTGCCAAGAAGTGCTGCGAAGCTTCATGCGGTTGTGCTGACAGCTGCGAAGCGAGCTGCGGTTGTGCCGATGACAGCTGCGAAGCGAGCTGCGGTTGTGCCGATGACAGCTGCGAACCCAGCTGCGGTTGCGCTGGCTGAGTTGTAAAGCAAAGAGTCGAGGCTACGGTCTCGAAAGAAGAATGAATCGAAACGGTCCCTAGCAAAGTGCTAGGGGCCGTTTTTTTATGCGCTCACCTTTGCAATTCGTCTTATCTGCCTGAAATGCCCGAAAACCAGCCTGCTCAAGAAAGACCGTATAAATGCTAGACAGCAGCACGCTCATGCGAGACAATCTTGTCTGGGAGGGAAACGTCGGAACGAGTCTTCGCAAGCGTTTCCTAACAGAGAAATGAGGCCTGTCCATGTCGCGAACCCGCATGCCTACGCGCGCGTCGCATGCTTACTCCCGGCTCGTCACAGCTATTCTTTTCTGTGTCATTGCTAGTCACTCGGCACTTGGCCAGCAGCCAATTGCGAAGGCAATCATTCCCGGCGGTCCACAACAGGGAAACCAAGGCAATGCTCCTGGCCGGCAGGGAAATGGATTCTTCCAAGGTGCCCAAGGTGGATCTGCACAGGCAGACTTTGATAGTCTGATTGACTTAATTCAGTCGACGGTTGCTGCCGATTCCTGGATGGAAAACGGAACCGGCGAAGGTGAGATTTCACCTTTTGCAATTAACGGTGTCTACGCCGACGCCACAGGGACACTTCGTTTTGACCAACAAAATACCCGACTTGCTTCGCTGTGTGTTGCGGCCAAAACACCTCCGAAACAGGCTCAAACGAACGTTCGAGAAACTTCGGCTTTGCGATTCGTTTCGCTGCCACGGCTGGAAGCCGCTATTCGCGGTCGGCAATCGGAGCATCAATCCTTGTCACCCGAGATGCTTACCTTAGCGGGCCTTGGGCGCATCCAATACGTATGGATCGTTCCGGAAACCAGGGACTTAATTCTTGCTGGGCCTGCCGGTGACTGGCGAGTTCGACCGGATGGCATCATCGTTAGCCGAGAGACGGGCGAAGCCGTCGTTCGCCTCGACGATTTGCTCACGCTCTGGCGCCGCAATATTGCGCACCGTGGGCAAGCGTTTGGTTGTTCGATCATTCCCCGCCAAAAAGCGATTGCCGACGCGCAGAAGTTTTTGCAGACAAGCAGTTCCCAACCGCTTGAGCCGAGCCAGCGCGAGAGATGGCTACAAGATGTCCGCGCGTGTGTGGGCCAACAGGATGTCGAATTCTTTGGCATGGCGAGTGACTCGCACGTGGCCAAAGTGCTGCTGGTGGCCGACTATCACATGAAACTTATTGGCATGGGCATCGCGGATGGCGTCGACGGCGTGACCGACTATTTAGCCAGCGTAAGCCTCGGACCCGACGGCAACCCACCGCCCATGAGCGTACTACGATGGTGGTTTGCTATGAACTACGAACCCATAGAAACCAACGCCGAGCGAGATCTGTTTCGTTTGCGGGGTCAAGGCGTCCAGGTCTTGAGTGAGAACGAAATCCTTGCTGCCCGCGGCAGGCGCGTCCATACTGGGCAATCGGATGAGCTCAACAAGCGTTTTGCGAATTCTTTCACCGCGCAGTTCGAACAGCTTGCCAAGCGTTATCCACTCTACGGTGAATTACGCAACGTGTTCGATATAGCACTGGTACTCAGCCTAATCGAACAAGAGGGCTTAACCGAGCAGATCGGCTGGCAGGGGAATTTATTCGTCGATAGCCTTGCGCTACGCCTCCCACAGCAGGCTGTACCCCAGGCCGTCGAAACGGTAATCAACCACCGCATTATTCGCCGCAAGCACATCGTGGCTGGCATTAGCGGCGGCGTTTGGCTCGATGGGCGCAAAGGGCTGAGAATCGAAGCCAAGGCCAGCGAAGCCGTAGCAAGGGCCAAGCAAAATTCGATTCCTGCGGCGGACGATACGCAAGAACTCTGGTGGTGGGACTCACAGCACGACAATAATTAGGCGACGTCTTCAGCGTGCTTTGTCTGGTCGGCCAGGTTATTACTGACAGTCGATAGCGGCCCGTTTACGGCGCCGATATCAGCAACGCCTTCCAAGAGCGGCTTGCGCCGGCGCAGCCACCAGAGCAAACATCCTAACGCCACAGCCAAAACAATCAGCGTGAACGTCTTTTCAGCGTCCAGCAGGATGCTCGTGATTTCCTCGCCATAGAGGTACGAAACTCCAAAAAACGTTCCGACCACAAGTGAGGCGCAGGTCAGGTCCCAAAACACAAAGCGCCGAAAGGGCATGCGGACAACACCCGCTGCGAGATAGACCGGGCCGCGCACGCCCACCATGAAGCGGGCCATGAGCATGACTTTGAAGCCGTGGCGCATCAGCGCCCCTTCAAAACGCTCTTCGCTTTGTGCCCCAATGTACTTGCCGATTTTTGGGTGTGTCGCCAGTAAATTATGGCCAAAGTGGTAACCGATCGAATACATCACCGCATCACCTACAAGTGCGCCCGACAAGCAGGCCGCGAAGGCCAATTCTGGCTCCAGTCGACCCTGCGAACTCAAAAATCCCGCGAAGATGATCGGTACTTCTTCAGGAATAGGCATGCCGCAGCCCGTCAGCACCAAAAAAACGAAGATACCTAGGTAGTTGCTATTTTCGAGCAGGAAATCCACAAGAACTGCCTCAATCTCATTCGGTGTCACTGGTAACAATGCAATGAGACTACCGTCTCCGATCGGCGAAGCCTCCATCATTTTCTTCGTCGCTCCAGTGCCTCTAATTTACCAGGCTTTCAGTCAATCGGATATTAGCGATTGAGGAGCAGCGTCCAAGAATCAGGCGGCATGCCAAATGCGTGAATCGCGATTCCGGCTGGCACCTTCCCAACACAGACGAGCACGGCACCGATCTCGGTATTCGCAGCACAATACGCCTCGACAGCTTCGGGCCCCATGACGAAGAAAGCGGTTGCCAAGGCATCGGCTTCAGCTGCAGAGGGGGCCAGCGCTGTCGCAGTCAGCATGCCTTCGACGGGCCAGCCAGTGCGAGGGTCAATGATGTGACTTAAGCGTCGGCCTCGATATTCAAAAAATTGAGTGCCACTACCCGCTGTGGCAAGACCTTGATTTCGCAAATGCAACTCTCCAATACGATGCTCTGGCTGCAGCGGATGGCGTAGTCCCAGGGTCCACGCCTGGTGGCGGTCGTCTCGGTTGCAACCTCGCGAGAGCACGCTACTGCCGCCACCATGCCAAAGATAGTCGGTCACGTGTTGCCTATCGAGCTGGTCGGCGACTCGATCGAGCGCATAACCTTTTCCGATGGAATTCAGATTGATTTCGGAACCGGACTCCAGGAAACGAATGGTGCGCTGTTCCGAGTCGAGCTGTACTTTGTTACCACCGACGCGGTCAAGTGCAGCCGCAATTTCTTCGTCGCCAGGAAATCGTCCTTCGCGACTAAGAAATCCCCAGGTGCGCGACAGGGGGCTGCTAGTAATGTCAAAAGCCCCGTCCGTGGCGAGGTGGAGGCGGTTTGCCAATTCGAGAACTTCGAAAAGGCGGGGCTCCACCTGCACTGGCATCTTGGCAGCATTTCGGTTGATTTCGATGACTTCGCTCGTGTCGCGATAGATCGTCATCTGTGCTTCTAGCTGTTCGATCAGATCCAACCCCTCAAGCATCGCTTCTGCAGCGCCCTGATCTTGCTGGTGAAACTGCACCGCGAACTCACAGGCCATGGCCCATCGACTCGCGTGTAGATGCAAATCGCCAGATGACGTCGAATCCACACCTAGGAGCTCCGAGCTGGCATCCACCCATGCCTGGGCTTTATCGACCAAAGTGCGCGCAGCCGCCCTGCCCTGCAAAAAATCTCGCCGAGAGTGTTCGCCGGAATTGGCCATCACCGCATTATAGACGCGACTGCATTTGCGAAACAGCAATAGCTGAACGACAAGGACATCAAGACAAAAAAAGGAACCACAACGGAACGACGAAACGACGAGCATTTCTTTGTTTCGTCGTCCCGTTGTGGTCCAATTCTTTAGAGTCCTGGTGCCTAGGTGGTTAATTTACCTTGCGCTGCCGAGTCAATCCTGGTACGATTTCCCTCATGAATGAACCGATTATCAGTGTTTCTGGACTGCGGGGCATCGTGGGCACCTCGCTCACTCCTGAGATTGTGACACGCTATGTGGCTGCTTTTGCGGCTTCGCTGCCGGTGGGGCCCGTCGTCATCACGCGCGACGGACGCACCTCGGGCCCCATGGTCGCTGCTGCCGTGAAGGCCACACTGATGGCCGCAGGGCGCGCATGTCTCGACGCTGATATTGCCGCGACCCCCACGACCGGAGTGCTCGTGAAACAGACGGCCGCTGTCGGTGGCATTCAAATTTCTGCCAGTCACAACCCCCCGGACTACAACGGCATCAAACTTTTTGACGGCACGGGACGCGTGATTCCCGCGGCGCGCGGGCAGCAGGTGCTCGACCGTTATCGCAACAGCACACCTGAATGGCAAACTTACGATTCCCTGGGCGTCTATCATTCCGTGGCAGATACGACCACGGCCCACCTCGCATTGGTCGCGGCCATCTGCGATGTCGATCGTATTCGAGACCGCAACTTCCACGTGCTTTTGGATGCCAATAACGGCTCCGGCAGCCGACTGGGCGTGCCGCTCCTAAGAGAACTGGGTTGCCAGATCAGTATCTTGGGTGGTGAACCCGACGGCCTATTTGGTCATCCGGCGGAACCGACCCGCGAGAATCTGGCCGAGGTGCTCCCCTTCTTTCAAATCGAACAGCTCGACATCGGTTTTTGCCAAGACCCAGATGCCGACCGGTTGGCGGTGATCGACGAAACAGGCCACTACATCGGCGAAGAGTACACTGTTTCGCTTTGTATGGACCATGTGCTCCGCCAAAATCCAGGGCCGGTGGTAACCAATTGTTCCACCAGCCGAATGACCCAGGATCTGGCCGAAAAATATGGGGTGCCGTTCTATCGAAGCCAAGTCGGCGAAGCCAACGTCGTCGATTTGATGCTCGCCGAAGGTGCCGTGCTGGGCGGAGAAGGCAATGGCGGCATCATCGACCCGCGTGTCGGTTTGGTGCGAGACAGTTTTGTAGGGATGGCCCTTATCCTCGATGCGATGGCGGCCCGCGAGCTGCCCATCAGCAAACTTGCCGAAGAAATCCCTCGCTATGCCATCCACAAGTCCAAATTCGACCTCGCCCCAGAACACGTCCCGACGGCACTCACGGCACTCGAAAAACATTTCTCGGCCGCCGCAGCCGATCGTCTCGACGGACTGCGACTCGACTGGCCCGATCAGTGGCTCCTTGTACGGGCGAGCAACACCGAGCCCATCGTACGCGTCGTGGCCGAAGCGCCCACTGCCGAGGTAGCCGAACAACTCTGCACCGAAGCGGCTGGGGCCATGTCTGCCTAGCAATCGCTTTAGCCCGGATATTTAATGAGCATGACGCGATAGCATTGCCAACCGCAATCTGGCCAGCGAGTTACGCTTAAACTAGCGCCATTCGCTTCATCGGCCGACGCAGATTCGAGAAGTGCGTTTGGAGACACTGGTGGGGGCAACCCGTGCGAGTTCGCCGGCTGCCATTTCCTGTGGCGGTCGATGAAACCGCCGTACTTCGCGACCCCAAAAATTCTCGACACGGGTCCGCGGATTCGTTGTGCTAACGATACGACGTTTCTTGGCTGTCAATCGCTACTATCGATCGACTCATCAGCGCTTTCCAGACGCTCTAGCCGCTCGTTGATACTTTGGAGTTGATCGAGAATCAAAGCATGCACGTAGACTGCATCCATGCCAACAGGGCTGTTAACTGAAGCAATTTGATCGATGATTGACTGGAGTTCTTCTTTCGGTTTCATTGGACAACTTCTTCCCGGTTAGGGCTTACGTTAAGTTCAGCGGTCGACAAAATTGTCGTACTGTGACGGAGCTGCGGTATCGTGCTTCGCGATCTATATGCCTTGAATTCTCCCTTCGTGAGAATCGCCGGCGACGACGTTGATAAACTCGCCAGGAGACTGCCGGTCGTGAGGAATAACCACAGGCGCATAGCGGCAGGAGGTGCCGACGGCGTGGCCTGGCTGATCTTTCATTGGCGACTCGACCAGCAGGCGAAGCCGGTGGCCGCGCAAGCTCTCGAAATACGCGTCCCGCAATTCTGTTTCTAAGCGACTTAGCTCACGGCCTCGCTCTTGCTTTAATTTTTTGGGCAACTGCCCTGGCATGTCTGCCGCAGGCGTACCTCGGCGGGCGCTGAAGGGAAAGACGTGGATCTTAGAGAAACCGACCTCCCGCGCGACGCCGCAAGTCTCAGAGAATTCTTCGTCCGTCTCTCCTGGGAAGCCGACGATGATATCGGTCGTAATCGCCGGCAGGTCGAGACTCTCCTTCAGTAGTTGGCATCGATCGACGTATCGGCGACTCCCCCAGCGCCGTCGCATCCGGCGCAGCACACTATCGCTGCCACTTTGCATGGAAATGTGCAAATGCGGGCAGACCTTGTCGCCGTGGTTTTGCATGACGCCAATCAACTCACGGGTAACCTCGGTGGCCTCGATGCTAGAAAGCCGAATCCGAAAATCACCTGAAAGCTCGGCGATCGCTCGCACCAAATTCGAAAGCCTCGTCCATTGGTCTTTAGGCAGGTTGCGATTCCAGTCAACGCCATAGTGGCCAAGGTGAGTACCCGTGAGTACCACCTCGCGGAAGCCATTGTCGACCAATCGGCGAACTTCGTCCAAAATGTGCGGCACGGGGCGGCTGGTGAGCTGTGGCCTGACATGGGGGATGATGCAGAAGCTGCAACGCAGCAGGCAGCCATCTTGCACTTTCACATAGGCCCGGTGCCGACGGACAAAACCAGAAATGCCGGTGGCCACGTCCGTAACACCAAACCGTCCCAAGAGATCGGGCAATTCGCGCTTGTCGGTCAGTACCTCGGTGACGTTCGGCAATGCAGCGACTTCCTCGGGAGCGCGCGTCGCATAGCACCCCATCACGACAATCTTGCTCGCCGGGTTATCGCGCGCCAGCCGGCGGATAATCTGCCGGCTTTTCGAGTCGCCCTCCGAAGTTACGGTGCAGGTATTCACTACACACAAATCGGCAGGACTCGCCTCATCGGCGTCTTCGAAGCCGATGCTGAGCAGGCCCTCGCGGAGAAACTCCGTTTCGTATTGATTAACTTTACAACCCAGAGTTACGGTCCTTAGTTTCATTCCACCGCCTCGATTGTACTCCACATCGATCCTTTGCTGCCTTCGATGTCGTCTTTACCGTAAGCATGGATTTGGTCGCGCTTCAGTTCGGCGTGCTCTTTCGTCGTCGTGAGCACCACCGCACGGCCGTCTTTGTCGACCTGCTTGGCGATTTTTTGGCACTGCTGTTTTTGGTGCCCGAAGAGTTCTCGCAGCATTTTCTCGACATACTCAAAAGTATGGTCATCGCTGTCCCAGATAAGCACATTGTAGCGCGGCTGACGATTGGCCTGGCGTGATTCTTGACGCTCAGTTTGGGGGACGACGGTAGCTGCGCCCGCCCAACTGGCGTTGTTGTCGTCGTCGTCGGCGGCCGATTCTTCGAAAAGCATCATACGGCTTGCCTTTGGGTAAAACTGGGGGCCTCTCATTGCGAGCGGCGTAGATGGCCCCAGGTGGTGTAAAGTCAGTTCGGCCACTATATTGGACTCCTGCATATTGGACGCCTGCTGTAGGACAAACGCCTACGCATAGCCTAACCCATCCTGCCTCGTTTTGCCTACCGAAGTGCTTTGACAGCTCCTGCTATAGACAATGTATGCCGATTTATCGAAAAGAACGGCCCTCAATTTGAGGCCGATCTCGTCGAACTATTGCGCATTCCCAGCGTCAGCGCCGACTCGCAGGCGGCGGGTGACGTGCGCCGGGCCGCCGATTGGCTTGTCGCCCATTTGCAAGGTTTCGGGCAGCAGAAAATGGGCCTCACTGTCGAGCTGATCGAAACCCCGGGGCAGGCAATCGTGTACGCCGAAACACCGCCCGTGCCTGGGGCACCCGTGGCCTTGGTCTACGGTCACTACGACGTCCAGCCGCCGGACCCACTGGATCAGTGGATCAGCCCACCCTTCGAACCGGCCGTGCGCGACGGCAACCTCTACGCCCGCGGAGCCACCGACGACAAAGGCCAGATGCTCACGCATGTTAAAAGTGTTCAGGCCTGGCTCGCAGCGAATGGCGAGCTGCCGCTGCAAGTGAAACTACTCATCGAAGGCGAAGAAGAAGTCGGCAGCCAAAATTTGGAACAGTTCCTGGCCGACAATACAGAAAAACTGGCTTGCGATTGCGTCGTCATCAGCGACACGGCCCAATTCGCCCGCGGCGTCCCGGCGATTACCTACGGTTTGCGCGGCATCGCTTACTACGAAATCCATCTGCAAGGACCGAGCACCGACTTACACTCCGGCGTCTTCGGGGGCGCCGTCACCAACCCTGCCAATGCACTCACTAAAATCATGGCGGCACTGGTCGATGACGAGGGTCGAGTGCAACTACTCGGGTTTTACGATGAGGCTCTGCCACTCAGCGAAAGAGAGCGGGAGGAATTCCGATCGCTGCCGTTCGACGAGCAAGTTTTTCAAGATCAATTGCAGGTCGATGGCCTGACTGGCGAAGCGGGCTTCAGTACGCTCGAGCGCCGCTGGGCGCGCCCTTCTTGCGACATCCACGGCATTTGGGGCGGCTACCAGGGCGAAGGTGCCAAGACCGTGTTGCCCGGCAAGGCAGCTGCAAAATTCAGCTTTCGCCTCGTGCCCAACCAGGACCCTAAAAAAATCACGGCCAGTTTGCGTAGCTTCCTCGAACCTCTCGTGCCCGCCGGCATCAAGATGGAACTGATCGATTACCACGGCGCTCCCGGCATTGTGATGCCGCTGAGCAGCCCGTTTTTGGAGGCCGCTGCCGACGCCATCGAGATCGGCTTCGGCAATCGCCCTGTGTTCATCCGCGAGGGGGGCTCGATACCGATCATCAATACGTTCGCCGAAAAACTGGGGGCCGAAATCCTCCTGTTGGGCTGGGGCCAAAACGATGATAACCTACACGCCCCGAACGAAAAGTTTTCGCTTGCGGATTTCCACAACGGAATCCGCGCCAGCGCGGCACTTTGGAGTTGCCTGGCTGGTATCCAACAAAATCCATAGCTTCAGGGTACAGCTAAAAAAATGCTTGAAAAGAAATTCATCCTGGAGAACATCGACCTCGTTCAAAAGAATTGCGACAACCGCGGGGTGAAAGCCGACGTGGCCCGCTATGCTTACCTAGAAACGCAGTGCCGCGGTCTGCAGCAAGAAATCGAGGAACTCTCCCGACAGGCCAACCAAGTGAGCAAGTCCATCGGCCAAGCCGGTGACGACGGCCAGCGCGCACAGCGTAAAGAAGAAGGCCGGCAGCTGCGCGAACAGAAGGATAAAAAGCAAGCCGAAATGGACCGCGTCGCGGCCGAGGCGGGAGCCATCTACCGCTCGCTGCCAAATCTCACGCACGCCGAAGCTCCCATTGGCGACGAAGCGCACAGCACCGAACTTCGCCGTGGGGAACACCAAGTACGACCCTTTGGCTTCCCAGTTCTCGATCACGTAGAACTCGCCGAGCAGCACGACCTTGTCGATTTCGAGGGCGGGGCACGCGTTGCTGGCACCGGATTTTACTTTCTCAAAAACGAAGCCGTCCTTCTGGAATTGGCGCTGCAGCAATACGCGTTGCAAATGCTTATCGGAGAAGGTTTTGTGCCGATGATTACTCCTGACGTCGCGCGTAGCGAGATCTTGCAAGGCGTCGGGTTCATCCCGCGGGGCCCCGAGACGCAAATTTATAGCATTGAAAACTTCGATTTAAATCTTGTGGCGACCGCTGAGATTACCCTCGGTGGTATGTATTCAGGACAAGTCCTCGAAGAGGAAAAACTGCCTCTCAAGTTGTGCGGCATTAGCCACTGCTTCCGCACAGAAGCGGGCGCTGCCGGCCGAGCTTCACGCGGTCTGTACCGGGTGCATCAATTCACCAAGGTCGAAATGTTTGCTTTCACGCTTCCCGACCAGAGTGACGACATGCACAACTATTTGTGCAAATTGGAGTGCCGCTTCTTCGATGGCCTAGGCATTCCCTATCGCGTGATTGACACGGCCACCGGTGACCTGGGCGGCCCCGCCTATCGCAAATTTGATCTCGAAGCCTGGATGCCCGGCCGCGGCGAGAATGGCGAATTCGGCGAAGTTACCAGTGCCAGTAACTGCACCGACTACCAGTCCCGGCGGCTCAATATTCGCTACAAAGTCAAAGGCGAAAAGGGCACGCATTTTGTGCACACGCTCAACGGCACTGCCGTGGCCATCAGCCGAGCCCTGATTGCCATCCTAGAAAACTGCCAGCAACCGGACGGTACAATCCTCGTGCCGGAGGTCCTGCAAAAATGGGTCGGCAAAGAGCGCATTGGTGCTGCGGAGTAGCAATGACTTACCTGATATCGAGCCAAAACGGCATGATTAAGGCCACAGGTTCGCGCATTACTTGGCGCAATTGGTAAGCTCGACGCATGGGTCCAATCAGCTCAGGCATGAACTGGCTCACGCCGCCGAAGAGACGCGCCTCGCGCTGGGCGTCGGAGTCGGTGTCAAAAAGTTCTTCCAATGGGTTCTTCGGTTCTGGCAAGATTTCTAAGCCGACTTTGGCGTCAGCGTCGAGTCCGGCCAGCTGCTTGGCAACGCGCACTGCATCGTTAAGCGTTCCGATTTCGTCCACGAGTCCGTTGCGCTTGGCATCTCGTCCCGTGTAGACCTGGCCGCCGGCCAGCGTCTCAAGTTTGTCGAGAGGAATGCTGCGTCCTTGAGCAGCTTTGGTGGTGAACAAACGATAGACATCGTGCATCATGTCGCTGACGACATCACGTTCACTCTCACTGAACTTGGAAGTCGCAGAGAATATGCCGCTGTTCTTGCCTCGCGCAATTGAGTCGGTCGTAATGCCGATCTTGCCATAGAGACCGCCCAAACTCAATTTACCGCCGACGACGCCAATGGAGCCCGTAATCGTTCCGGGCTCGGCGAGGATGCGGTCGGCGCCCATGGCAATGTAGTAACCGCCGCTCGCTGCCACGTCGCCCATGCTGGCCACAACGGGCTTGTCGATGGACTGGGTGGCTCGCCAAATGAGATCGCTTGCTAAAGCAGATCCGCCGGGGCTGTTGATGCGCAAGACAATCGCTTTGACTTTATCGTTATCGGCCGCTTTCTGGAGAGCTTCGACAATCGTTTCTGATCCCATTGTCTGCCCACCAAACGGATCGCTTTGGCTCTCGCCCGACATGATCGGGCCCACCGCATAGACGATCGCGATTTTGGGCCCCTTACCGTAGTCGCGTGAGCTGACCCCCATGATCGTTTGAAACAACTTGATCATGCCCATCGGTCCGGAGAAATCGGTGTCTAACTTTTTCTTGGCATAGTTCACGACATAGACCAACTCTTCCGCTTCGTGCTCGTTTTTAAGCTGCGCCCGAAACTCGTCGGGGTAGGCCACCCTATCTATGAGGCCTGCCTGGTGCGCCTTCGTAACCGTAAGGAGGCCTTGATCCACTAGCGCGCGGACTTCGTCGATCTTCATTTGTCGATCGGTAGCAATGGTCGATACCATTTGATCGAAGAGGTCATCGACCATCGCCGTCAAATTCTTGCGTACCGGTTCGCTCATGCTCGTACGCGTCAGCGCCTCGGCGGCGCCTTTGTACGCACCAACGTGCATCATGTCGGCTTCAATGCCGACTTTCCCTAACAGTTCTTTGTAGTAGGCCATCTCGGCATGAATTCCTGGGATGAGCAGGATCCCTGCCTCGGGCATGATGATTTCATCACAGGCGGTGGCGAGAAGAAATTGAGCCCCCATGGCCGATTCCATTTGGGCGTAAACTTTCTTACCGCTACTGCGCACTCGACGAATGGCTTCGCGCAGCTCGCTGAGCTTCCCCCGAGAGAGACTCGTCGGGCCGATTTGCAGTACGACACCAGCAACGTTAGGGTCCTGGGCCGCTTTGTCGAAACGGGAGATCGTCTTGCGCAAATCCACACCCAAGTCGCCAAACAAAGTCATTTGTCCGGGTGACTCCGGCAGCTGCCCGGAGATTTCGATGTGCGCCAATCGCACTTTAAGCGATTTTTCTTTCTGTTCCGTCGGCTTGGTAAGCTCTTCGGCCTTTTCGGCCTTTTCAACCGTCGCTTGCGCCAGCGCGGCGCTAGCCGACTCGGCGGCTCGTGACCCGCAGGCGTGTCCTGCTAGCATTAAAGAAAGTGCCACGAACCAGCTTGTCTCGCATTTCCACATTTTATTACCCCGCTCCTGAAGTACTGTCATTCGATCGTCTCAAGCTATCTCACTTGTTGACTCAACTAATTGTAGCAATTCAGCTATCACGCATTCGCCGCAGATGGCGAAATCTTGCCAAAAAAACACGCGACTCGCTCCCCACTGACAATCTCTCTGGTGGGTGGTTCGCTGGTTTGCTAGTGTTCGCCCTCTTCTCTCCTACCCTCATGTCTACCAGCAAGTCGTGCTCCCAAGGAGTATCTGTCCCTATGCAGCGCAATTGGCTAGCTCTCATTGTCCTTGGCACGGTGCTCACACCATTTTCTAGCGTCCCCCACTGCGCGATGGGTGCAGGCACAATTTTTTCGCAGCTCACACCGCGCAGGAAAGTCGAAGCGCTACCCGAGAATGATTACACCGTGGCTCGAGAGCATGGTCCATGGCTCGTCATGGCGACTTCGTTTACTGGCGAAGCTGGCGAAGAAGAAGCCCGTGAGCTTGTTTTCGAATTGCGCAGTCAGCACAATCTGAATGCCTATTACTATGGGATGACCTTCCAGATGGGTGAGGCCAATCCTGGTCGAGGTATCGACAGTTATGGCGGACGTATTCGTCGCCGCTATCAACGAGGCGATGAGGTCCTCCAGCACGCTGTATTGGTCGGCGATTTTCCGGTGCTTAGCGATCCAGCGGCACAAGAAATGCTAAAACGCATCAAGTACTTAAGCCCCGCCTCTCTCAAGCCGGACAGCGGCAAGCCAACCAGCCAGAGCTTGGCCGCCGTGCGATCCTTCCACAATCTGCTCCACAAAAAAGCGGGCACGTCGCAAGAAAAAGGGCCCCTGGGGCATGCCTTCTTGACGAGAAATCCTTTATTGCCCAAAGAGTATTTCGTACCGCAAGGAGTTGCGAAAGACGTCGCCAAATGGAACCAAGGCGTGGAGCACTCGCTCATGAATTGCCCCGGCAATTTCTCCATGCAAGTCGCAACATTCAAAGGGCGCTCTTCGCTCAAGGCTGCCAATCAAAAAGATCGAGGCAGACAAGCACAAGAGATATCCACGGCTTTGCATAAAGCAGCCCAAAATGCACATTTCCTCACCACAGCACTGCGAAAAAAAGGCTGGGAAGCCTATGAATTCCATGACCGGAATGAAAGTTATGTCACCGTGGGGTCCTTTGAGGATGCTACCGTGCTGCCCAATGGACAGATCCGACTGCCCCACTCGGATGCCAAAATTATTGTCGATACATTCGGCGCTAGAACGCCTCAAAATATTTTTAATCGGCCCGCCCAGCAAGACCTCCTACTGGAACAGCAACAAAAAGAGCGATATCAAAGACTCTTAAGTGACAGCCAAGGCCAAGTCGGCCAAGGATTCCATCCCAAACGCTTCGTCGGCCTGCCGTTTGATATCGACCCAGTGCCCGTACGCGTGCCGCGCCAATCGATCAGCTCGGCCTACGTCAGGAACTAAGTTTCGCTTTGCTTTTACGATCAGCGCGTTGTGAAGTACTCGACGAAGTATGTAAGATAATAGAAGGGTATACTGACGAAAACTCGGCATCATCACTTCTGAGGTCTTACTTCGTAAATCTTAAATGCATCTCGTTATCGGAACCACCAATCTTGCCAAAGGGCGCGAGCTAGCAGAATTGCTCCAGCCGTTTGGTTTTCATGTCGGTACGCTGCAGGATTTTCCGAGCGCAATCGAGGTCATCGAGGACGGGGATACATTCGCTGCTAATGCTCGAAAGAAGGCATCTGAGCAAGCTAAACACCTGGGCTGTTGGGTGCTGGCCGATGACAGTGGACTCGAAGTCGATGCGATTCAGGGAGCGCCGGGGATCTACTCGGCCCGCTATGCTGCTGAAACTGGTGGCGCTGCTGAAACTGGTGGCGCTGCTGAAACTGGTGGCAAACGGGCCGGCGATGCCAAAAACAACGTGAAGCTGCTCAACGATCTGCAAGGCACGGCCTGGGAGAGGCGCGGAGCAGGCTACCGTTGCCATGTGGCGGTTGCTGATCCGAGCGGAGCGCTGCGCGTGGAAAGCTCGGGAGTATGTCGAGGGCGAATTCGGCTAGAAGGTTCGGGCACCAACGGCTT
>Ga0115002_10005635_pt1 | contig 14676 bp, 10 predicted proteins | sample ArcticOcean_MG_C_8_FD_89576 | JGI IMG/M metagenome (GOLD analysis project Ga0115002, IMG submission 89576) | Marine microbial communities from western Arctic Ocean - ArcticOcean_MG_CB11_86 | ecosystem: Environmental > Aquatic > Marine > Oceanic | place: Arctic Ocean: Canada Basin | collected... | reverse complement strand
CACCCCATTAAACGGCTTGATAGCCTCTAGATTTCCAGATCAGGGTTCTCAAATAACGCAGAGACCTCTCATTCCAGGCACACCCAGCTCGAAGGAATGTCTCGAAGTGCCAATCGCTTTTATCAGAATCAGAAAGATCTGACACCGGGGTATGCGAATCTCTTTGCGATTTCCTGAAGTACCCACTCCTCAGTATTACCATGTATCTCTTCAAGAACAAGGACATCTGGTTGACCAACAGGCCGGAATCCAAGTAGCAACAAGTATGTCTCCATCTGTTCCATAATAGCCGGGTTTACCGGACTATTTGGGGGGGCGCAAGCAGAAAGGAATTCGGCTCGAATCTCATTTTCATCTTGGGTACGTGCAGCTTCCCTTTGTTCTACCGGAAGGTTATCAACGTTTGTTGGACCTTTACGCGCTCCAGAAAGATCCGCTAGTGTAGAGAACAACCTCTTTATGTCCGAATCGCTGGATCCGTTTTTGCTCGATGCTTCATTCACAACGATACGTGCGAACTGTTCGAGGCCAACGTAGCCGTGGTTAATTACGGCGATAGTCCTCGCCAACTCGTCCAATAACTCTGCCTCCCGGATTCGGGTTCTCCTCGAACTGTCTTTCCGAAATACTAGTACCAAGGCCGCCAGCGACCCTGCGCCCGCAACTCCGAATATAGCAACCAAGATAGGGGCCCAGAATGAATTCGGGAACGGGTCAATCTGATCGTTGAGGAAATCTCCATCAGAATCAGGGTTGGTTGGATCTAACCCCATCTCCAACTCATGCCCGTCAAGCAAGCCGTCGTCGTCAGTATCCGCGTCGTCAGGCGAGGTGTTAAAAGTGATCTCGTCTCCGTCTAGTAGGCCATCTCCATCAGTGTCGGGGTTAGTGGGGTTCGTAAACTTCGTTATACCGTCGCTTCCTCCGATCATCACTAGGATACCCTCGACCTCTTGCATATCGGATAGCCCGTCTCCATCACTATCTGCCGATGAAGGATCAGTGATTATCTGTTGTTCGACCCCGGACAACACGATCGTTATCCCTGAGCTTTCCATCGCATCGGAAAGACCATCTCCGTCAGTGTCAGGATCCGTCGGGCTAGTCAAGACGTAAACCTCGTTTCCTCCTATCATCAATGTAAGTCCGATCACTTCGATAGCGTCTGGCAATCCATCACCGTCGGTATCACCTGAGAAAGGATCGGTGCTCAGGGAGGATTCCTCACCGTCCGACAATCCATCGTCGTCCGTATCCGAATCCACAGGATCGGTTTTGCCTAATAATTCCTCATAGTCAGTTAGGCCATCTAGATCTGAGTCGTCTCGTCCCGGATGAGTCGGAATAGGCCTTCCGTGACTTGCGGTAAATTCATTTCCAGCAAACTCAGAAGAATCCTCGATGCCGTCTCCATCGGAGTCAGTTGATCCTGGATCGGTGACCGCGAGGATTTCGGCGCCATCCACAAGAATATTGACCCCTTCGACTTCGGACCCGTCCGTCAAACCGTCACCGTCCGTGTCCGCCTTTAGAGGATCGGATGTAACAGTCATAACCGAGCCGTTGATCTTAATCTCGACCCCGTTCATCTCATCGAAGTCGGTGGATCCATCCGAATCGGTGTCTGGGTTGAAAGGGTTCGTTCCAGCGGACAATTCAGATCCGTCGTTGACCCCGTCTCCATCGACGTCCGGGTTCATGGGATGTGTTGGAGTCAGATTACCCGATGAATCGAAGAAAGCGTTGTTTAGTTCGGAATAGTCCGAGATACCATCACCGTCTGAATCCGATTTGGTCGGGTCGGTGCTAATGAGCATTCCACCAGGTCCAACCAGCCGCCCGAGTACTTCGTCACCGTCTCTTAAACCGTCGCCATCCGAATCCGAACTGTTGATATCAGATCCAATCTTTAATTCATGGTTGTCAGATAGGCCATCGCCGTCGCTATCCTCGAATTGACACTGCCCTCCTTTGGAAACTTCTATACCGTCGAGAACTCCGTCACCGTCGGTATCCGGAATCTGAGGATTGCATCTCTTAGTCTTTTCTGCATAATCATCGAGGCCGTCATTGTCGGTGTCTGGTAATCTAGGGTCGGTGACCAGCTTCCACGAAATTCCTCCGATCACGATTGATGTGCCCTCAATTTCTTGGGAATCCGTAAACCCATCCCCATCAGTGTCCGGAGATGTCGGGTCCGATGATACGATCCTCTCCGACCCAGCGATCGATATAGCAATACCTTCGACTTCCGCACTGTCGGATAATCCGTCACCATCGGTATCTGAAGACATCGGGTCGGGGTAGACAATTTTCTTGGATGTCCCTAGAACGACATTGACCCCGTCGACTTCCACACCGTCCTTAAGCCCGTCATCATCCGAGTCTGGATCTGTCGCATCAGTCCCCTTTAAACGTTCATCGGAATCTGATAATCCGTCATCGTCGGTGTCACTGGAAACCGGGCTAGTCTGTATGTAATCCGGTCCGAACTTGTATCCGGCATTCTCAACACCGTCCGAAAGGCCATCGCTATCCGAATCCACTTCCGTCGGGTCTGTAGGTATAATCTTATTCTGCCCACCTATAGAATATGTCGCGCCTTTTCGTTCCACCCCGTCGGATAAATGGTCCCCGTCTGTATCCGGGTTATTTGGGTCTGTCGATACGAACCTATTACTCCCTCCTACCAGGACGGTGAAACCTGAGATTTCCAACCCGTCCAGCAGACCGTCTCCATCGGAGTCTTCTTCATTTAAGTCTGTTCCTTTAGACAGTTCGTCAGGGTCACTGATACCGTCTCCATCGGTATCAGCCCGGCCCGGGTCGGATAGTAGCGTCAATATTTCCTCTCGGTCGCTTAATCCATCCCCATCCGAATCAAATTTCAAAGGGTTGCTTTGAACTCCCAGCGATTCACCGTTAACAGTGATCGTTTGAAGCCGGACCTCCACCCCATCCGTCAAACCGTCGTCATCCGAATCAGGGTCTAGCGGATCCGTAAATACCCTGTTCGGGATCCGCGATAACGTAAATCCGCCCACTTCTAAACCATCTAAAAGGCCATCAAGGTCGGTGTCTGCCATATCCGGATTAGTCCCCCAAGAACTTTCTGAAGAGTCCGGTATCCCGTCGCCATCCCGGTCAGATATCTGCTGGGGAGCCATAGCAATCAGGAAGAGCCCTATGCACAACATCAGCAGGACCAATGTCCTGTCGGAAAAGGGAAGTTTTACAAAGGCGTTAGACTTCTTGACGGACTGATCTGATTCCGGCATTCTGCTCAAAATTGACCTTTAATACATTTCGGTTAAATCAAATATTCCGCACACCCCACTGTTCAAGAACCACACTCCCTCATCGCTGCTAAGATCCCCGTTCTTTCTCAACAGATATCCATTCGACGTATCTACTTTAGGTCGCAGGATTATGGCCCAGATAGTATCGGTCGACGTTGCGTATCAGTGACGAAGCAACCTCGATGTCTTCAGCCTGAGTGTTATTGTCACCGGAAGTAGAGGAAATGCGGTCTTCCGCTTCCTGTAACATCGCATCAGGAATCCCGCGGTTCGTTGCAGCAACCGCCCCTCTCAACTCGGTCCTCGTATTGTTTAACCGAGCCCGTACGACTTCTCGCTTTTCCTGAAGGCCGTCACCACTATCCCGGATAATCTCGTTCCTAATTTCCTCCCTGAGTGCCGGGTCCTCGCGGGCCTCATCTGCCGCCTCACGTGCCATTTGGCGTTTCAGGCCGGAGTCGTTCCTGGCGTTGTCCTCGGCTTCCTGTCGGAGCCGGTAGTCTGGAGCAGCAGGGCGATTCATAATGAAATAGCCGATGCCCGCGCCCAAAATAAGAGCGACCACCGCTGCTATAAAGACGTACATCCAATCCATCAATATATTGGATTCGCTTCCCGTGTCTTGTTTAACAGGTGCGTCGGCTTTTGCGGAAGGGCTTGCCGTGGCTTTGAGATTCCCATTGTCTTTCGGGACAGGGAGACTTTCGTTCTGACTGGTTAGTTCGTAAATTCTCTTTTGGTTATCTTTAATAGTCTGATCGCGCTCGCCCAGAGTAGCGTTCAGCCCCTCATTCAGAGCCTTGAGATCTTTGCTTTTATCATCCGTAGCGTTTGGATCCTTATCTGTTTTATCTCCCTCCCCGTCTCCGTCGGTGTCGGCTTTGTTAGGGTGCGTAGATCCTTCTATCTCTTTCCAATCGCTTAAACCATCTCCGTCGGTATCATGGAGGTTCGGGTCGAGGCCTAGTCCTATTTCGATCCGGTCGGGAAGTCCATCCCCATCTCGGTCTTCGATCCCGCATTCCAGGTTCTTCGAGAGGTAATCAGACCTGCCGTCGCCGTCCGTATCAGCTCGAGCCGGATGACATAGCACACTCTCCAACTCCATCTTGTCTTTCAGCCTGTCCCCGTCAGTATCATCGCTGGTAGGGTCGAGTAGTATATTCTTGCCAGGTTTTCCTGCCCCCTGGTATTCGTCCTCATCATGAATCCCGTCCCCATCGGTGTCATTTCGAGCAGGGTCCGTTTTAACCGTGGCCCAAGGGGATCTTGGGAAAGGTAATCCATCATGCTCTTCTTTGTCTGTAAGGCCATCTGAATCAGTATCAGGAGTTTGAGTTGAACTCCTGACTTCCCTCTCTAAGCCGTTTACTATAATCGTCCATCCCTCTCTCTCTCTCTTGTCATCTAGTCCGTCATCATCCGTATCTGCTTTGGTCGGGTTCGAGATCAATAGTTCGGTCCGCATGCCACCACGCCCGCCGTGCAGAGCGACCGAGTACTGCGAGAATTCGTCCCCGTCACGCACTCCGTCTCCGTCGTGGTCAGGGTTCGTTGGATCTGTTTTCCATCCATCTATCAAGATTTGGTTATCTGTGGTTAATGGTGACGGTTGGCCGGGAGGGGGTTGAGGACCGTTGCCCAAAAGTTCTTCACGATCCGTTAGACCGTCGTCATCTGTGTCCTTTTCGCAAGGGTTGGTTTTAACCTTATTATCACCAAACCCCGCCAGTTCGAAGGAATTTTTTAGGCCATCCCCATCAGAGTCAATAAAGGGAGAGTCTTCAACCTCACATCCGTAAGGAGAGAGAGTAGGGGTCGGAGTGCCAGCTAGAGCGTTAACGTGTCCGAAGTTGGTTAAAAATAACGTCAGAACCAGGGCGCCTATCACTAGAGAGGCACTCAAATGTTCGAGATCGAAGAACCGCCAATTCATCTAATTGTGCCCCCTGAAAAGATTTGGATCATCACAAGACTATTACGATCCCCGTTAAGCAGATCCACGACATGCTCAAATCGTAAAATACCTCCGATTTGCCTGGCATACGACCATGCCACATCTTAACGAGCCCGAAAGCTTAAGCGCTTATCCGAGGAGCCTCACATCAGCTTCGTCCAAACTCCTCAGGGATTCCGCTAATCGCCGGTTATCGGTGACGTTCCAATCCATGTTATATGTGGTGTTGGCCAACTCCATCAGGTCTTTTTCGAAATCCGGGACCTTGCAACCACTTATAAGGATCGTCAATCTGAATCCGGGCATATCGTCGAAATTTGCCACGAAGAATCGTGAGCGCCAATTGCCGTAACTAGCATCTCTGACTCTTTCGTCCAGTGAACGTGATGCCGTACCATCGGTGAACCGGTTCAACTCGGAACGGTTCTCGGATATGACAGACCCGGTGAACGCTCCTGACAAGACACACAGGGCACTCCTGCCCGTTTGCTCGCTAAACGGGACGGTAGGGTTAAGCAATGCGTTCTTGATCATGTTATCGATATCAAGCCTGCCACCTTCGGGTTGTTCACTGAAACAAGCGACTATGACTTCCGGAGCGTTTCCTGTAGTAGTGTTGCCCCCACCAGTCCTTAGCAGGTTCTTGATGTTCAATAGGTCTAATTGTTCACTGATCGTTGAATTGTAGGTAGGCAGTTGTGCTAATAATACAGGCATCAGAGCCTTGTGCAGGTAAGCATTCTCGTCATCGTGCTCGCCGTCGTAATAGTTCAAGTTGTTTTTGCTCCTGATATAAGAGTTGTCGACGAGGATAACGCCATCAGTGTTACGCGGATTCTTCAACAAATAATACAAACTGATCAAACGGTTGGCCCTTCTTGTGTTGCTATTATCAGACCCTTCGCTAGTGAAAACTCCCACCGTCATCCTCAGTATCGGATGTGGTGCCTGTGTATATTTACCTATGAAACCATTTATAACACCGGATGAGCCCGATCCCGTGCCACCGTCTAAACTGGCCATCGTCAATAAGGTGTAACCTTCTCTAGACGACAAAGCGGTTTCGATCTGACTTCGGTACGACTGTGCCTGACCCTCGGGCTCCCCTTTCAACCACTCTTCACGTTCATCGAGGGTCCAGAGCGCTGCCGACCGCCCATCGAGCGCCAAGCCGCCCGCCCCCCCTGCCTGTACTCCGCCTGCTTCGCCAACGCGCCAAAACGCCCGTAGTTCTTCAGTAAGCGGATGAAGGTCTCCGCCTAAACCTTCTCTGACAGCTGCGTTTTCTAGCAAGAAGTCTTTCAATTCACTGTCTTCTCTCCGCTTTTCAGTCAGGTCCGAAGGAACTCTCAGTGAAAAATGGGTCACAATATTGTCTTTCACCGACCCGTGTGACAAAGATGGGCCTAGTAGTTGAGTTCCGTCGTTGGGCCACGGAAACTGGCTATCCAAAGGAATAGCCCTTCCCATATTTTCTTGTTGGCTGTCGACCGATATCGCGTTCACCGGATAAACGTTCCTGGAATACGAATATATCCAGTCGGGCCGTCTCCTGAAAACTGCGGCCATTCGGGTCCCGGCCTGCCCACAACCGATGATGCGAATCGATCCCTGTTCTCGGAGCACCCCGGAATTCCCCCCGTACCTCAAACCGCCTACTAAATTCGTGCTCTCGAGGTCCAGGAGTTCCCCACTCGTCAATAGGCTCTTCTTAGCCATCCAAAATCACCACCAAAATGCGGTTTTCACAGGCCAACCATTACGTATGTAATGTCCAATCGCCCGTAATAGGATATATCTGGTAACCTGGCCACGATGATATGCTATTTTTCCGTCAAATTCATCTTTTTATCCTTCGACTCAAACTCTAAGGATCGTTAGAGGTATTCCGATTGTTGTTGCGTTGATATCATCTACAAAGTAATAACGACTAAACTCACAGGAAATTGCAATCGGTCTCAGACTCAGAGGATCGATTGGGCTCTTGATGCGATGCTTTGGGATGAGGTTTCGGCCGTATCCTATTCCCCGACCTGAGCGCTGTCGGAACCGTTTATCGGCTTTTTATGTGGGCATATCCCAGTTCCAAGGATGATAGCGAAATACGTGATTCGAAAAGTTAGCAGATAAAATGCTTCTAGATTGGCTAGAACTACAGGTGCAGCCGATTGCCGTAGCCCTATTGATATCCGTAGGGGTTTTCTTACTGGTGTTCATCACTACCAGTATCACCGGTAAAAGAATTCTCCATAGAGCACCGGAATATATGGCGTACCACACACCGTTCCAATTACATCTGCTTCAATGTATCTCCGCAGTGGTTATCGTACTAGTTGCGATTTCGACCCTGGAAGGTCACTGGGCACAGCATGATGTTGGATTTGGGTTCGTGGTTAGTTGGTCGATATTAGCGGTAATGTTGTCATCGGTACTGTCTAGTCAGCCGTGGAGCGCTCTTAGCTGGCTCTCACCGCCTGATGCTCTCCCCCAACCGCCCTGGGTGCTCTCTCTCGCTGTTGGATCTGCGATAGTCGCATTATCTGTCATCTTCCTGGACGGCCGCCTGAGTTTGATCGAACCCCAGCGAGGCGACATCGTCGTTTCGTTCGTATCTGAGGAAAAATCTAGAGGAGCGTTAGGAAGGTCGCTATTATCGGATACCATCACGATCGAGGTTGAGCCTTATTTCGATGCCACGGTCGGTTCCACCGTCCCGTTTGCGGTTACCGTAGCAAATGGAACAGGACACGCTATCGAAGACCTCAAGCTCTTTCCGGTTCCTGATAAATCCGTTGGTTTCGATGACGATATTTCATGGGAGTGGGGACGCCTCGAATCCCGAGATACCTGGGGGCCCAAGATAACATCGGCGTTGTTCACCGCCCCAGGCAATCAGACAGTGAGGTTCGAACTTAGCTATACCGACAAGTCTTCATCCGATTTGAATTCGGTGGATGGTTTTTGGTCCGGGGACGTAGGGGCGCCCAGGTTGCACGCAGACCGCAGGATGTTCGTTCCTGAGGATCTGAAGGCCGGGGAAGTCATCGAGGTATCGTTAACCGTACGGAACGCTGGGCAATCAACTGCCATGGATGTGAGATACGAACCAAACCTCGGTCAATCCTTTGAAATTCTTGAATGGTCAGATCTCCCCAGCACCATACCGGAAGGTGAATCCGTAAGAAGGTTTTTGATAGCTCGGGCGGTCGAGGCCGGAGATTTCACTGTCCCTCCGCCGGCGATAACATTTTCGGATTCGTACGGCACTGACTATGCGAACTACCCAGGATACCAAGTGGGTTATACCGACCTTCTATGTGACAACGCGGAGAATTGTTCTCCGTTGGAAAGAATACGGATCCAGCCTGCCGATGTTCTAGAATCAGATCCTGTTTACGCCGCACTCCCGCCGGTCATTTCATATGAACCGGGGACGATTGAGGTCCAACTGGCACCCGGAGACAACCAGACGACGACCTTGAATATATACCATGACTCGGACCGAGAACTCAGGGTAATGTCCAGCACCTCGGGCTCCTTGGATCCCGTTGATCTGAGCGTGTCTGAAAACACTGCGTTATCGCCCGGAGGAGCCGGCAGAATATCGATCTCGATCCACGCTCCTCCAGACACCCCATATGCCCGTTATCAAACCATGCTACATCTAGAAGTGATAGACCCGATGCGTCCGACAGGCAACCAGACGTACGGCATACCCGTTGCGGTCGATGTGACACCTGTGCTGATCCGACATGATCTAACCCTGTCCCATCTTTCAGTTGGACAGCAATCGATGATCAACACGGTAATCACAAACGTGAGGGACCAACTAGCTACAGTGCAAGTTGACATATATTTCCCGGATGGTGGTTTATCTGTTGTAAGTAGCCAGCTTGAGCCTGTCGGTAAGGTCCGCGGCACTACTGGCCAGGTTTACAGCCAGGTCTTGGAACTAGATCCCGCTAAAGTGAAGAGCCATCAACGGACGGTGGTCGTACAAGTCAGCCACGGCGTACCAAAAACCAAAAGGATAGTTGGAGTAGCACGTTACAGGTTTGATGACGGCTTAACCGGCTCTACGACCACCGAAGCATACATCCATGTCGATTAATAGCTAGATGAGTCGCACGATAGGGCACTACCGCCTATTAGATATGCACATAACGCAACAGCGTCGTATAATGCTTAATCATCCGGAGTCGGGGGTTCAAGATGGAGTCCACGTTCGAGTTTGAAACAGAGGAGCACCAGCGTTGTTATCACGCGGTAGCTAAATTCGGTAGAGAATTATTTGGGGAAATAACTTTCCGCCCGTTAGAAGACGATTCGGCATTCAATATGACTCACGGGTCATCTAATGTCCATATAATTGTGATTCCCGTTGGCCAAGACCGCTCCGTCGTCCGAATAGTTTCATCCGTGATCACCGACATCGAAATATCCGAAGGCCTATGCCGCTATTTGCTCGAGCTCAATTCTCAATTGACTTTCGGTGGGTTCTCATTGGATGAGGATAGTGACATCTGTGTCAGCCATACGATTGTCGGGCAAACTTTAGACAAAGATGAGATTGCCGCATCGGTGACGAGTATATGTGAGATTGCAGACAAGTATGACGATGTCATCCGCGACAACTATGGGGGAAGACGGGCAGTGGATTGACCTTTTCCGAAGATCTTATATCGGTGCTCGCAAGACTGGAAAACAACGGGAAACTATAGCGGCTCAACGCCGGGTTACCAATTGAACGACCCCCGAAAAACAGGTGCCTCACTATGGCTCGAAAACAGAAAATACAGGGATTCGAAATACAAGAGGAACTGGGGCAGGGAGGCTTTGGGACAGTATACCGGGCAAAAGATCCGGCCTTAGATAGGTTCGTCGCGTTAAAGGTCCTGAACCAGACTTCCGTCGAACTACGTAAGAAGTTCTTGCAGGAAGCCCGGGTTACCGCAGATATAAGACACCCTAACGTCGTCGAGATTCATCAACTCATAGAAGGTAAAGACCACGACTACATAGTCATGGAATATTGCTCAGGCGGCGATATCGCCGGAATCCTGGGCAAGCCCATGCCGGTTGAAATAGCGGCAGAGGTAGCCAAGCAGTTCTTGGGTGGCATCCAGGCCGCACATGAAAAGGGCATTATTCACAGAGACCTCAAGCCTCAAAATTTGCTGCTCACCGAAAACAATACGGTGAAGGTCACGGATTTTGGAATCGCAGGAAGGCTGGATGGGTCTACGGCGACGAGAGGAAATTTGGGAACCGAGGGATTCGTTGCTCCGGAGCAGGATCCAATATTCTTACATAATTTCGAAGAACTGATAAAACAGTGGGGGTTTAGCGACGGACTCCTTCCACACGGGGTTGAGACCGATGTCTTCGCCGCAGGCACCTTGATTTGGTCATTACTGACCGCCAAATGGCCGCCGTCTTCATACAAGAAGACCTCGGATCAGTCATCCGAACTTCCCGTGAGTTACCGGCTCTCGGACCCACGTGAAGTGAATCCGTCGGTGCCGGAATTCTGGGTCGACGCGATAAACCGATGCCGGGAAATTTTCCCGCCCGATAGGTTTTCGAGCATTACCGATCTCTATGACGCTCTGGGATTGGATGGACCTCCGAGAGATGTGGAACCCCGAAACTCGGGGGACCGAAAATCCATCCCCAATGCCGATGTTGAACATCGAGACACGGGTGAATCGGACCGTCGTCATGAATATGCGATCGGGCCGATTCGCGGGAGCAAACGAGGGAATGACGCTCGAAACATTCCCGTGCCCAAAGTTGAAAAGGACGAGAGCCCACTAGCGGAAGACCTAGCCGATAAACTGCCTGAAGACGATGACATAGCAACGGGATTCGATGTTAAGTTAGCCGGCACCGATAAGAGTTTGGATGGCATCGGAGCCGGGAGAATGTCCTCCATAGCCGGGCGGGGTCTGAGGGGTAGGACCGGAGACGGTGGGCCGAGCACTAAATCAGCGATCAACAATCCAACTGATGTGTTGCTCAAATCCTCAGACGACCTGTACATCGCCGATTTCGGCAACCACAAGATCAGAGTGATAGACGCAAGATCGAATACTATAAATACCCTCGTTGGTCGGTATGGGGCCGGTTTCTCAGGAGATGGAATTATATGTGAGGAAGCGCAATTGAACGGCCCGTCGAACCTGGCGCTCCATCCGGACGGGTCTCTGTACATCGCAGATAGCAATAACCAGCGTATACGTAGAATAGATCCGCAAACCAGAGTCATATCGACAGTGGTGGGTACAGGGAATCTATCTCATTGGGACGAATCTGTACCAGCTTCAAGCGCCGGGATAGGAAAACCCATCGCCTTAGCCGTATCATCTTCGGGCACTCTGTATTTCTGTGAAACTTCAGAGTCAACATGTAACACGATAATCGCCTGTGAAGGACCTGACGCTCCTTTGCGTATAGTAGCGGGCTTACATGGCAAAAGAGGGTTTGATGGGGAGCAAGGGCCCGCAACTGAGGCTATGTTGGATGGACCAACCGACATAGCCCTTAACGGTGATGGCGCCATATTTATCGCCGATTCAAGAAACTACCGGATTCGAAAAGTAGACCCAGCCACCGGATCCATATCGACTTTCGCCGGCACCGGCGTTCCAGGTTACTCCGGAGATGGTGGACAGGCTGGTGCTGCCTGTTTAGGAACCGTCACAAGGATTGCTATAGATTCCCTGGGTAATCTATGGATACTTGATGATGGGGTTAGTGGCTCCACAGGGTCAAGGATACGCAAGATCGACAGTTTGACTAACATTATCACCACCGAAATTGGTGGGGGTGTTCAGCCAGCGTCAGAAGGGACCCTGATCGAAGATGTTTATTTGTCAGTGCGCGGACTGGCTATACACGGCGCGGACAAGGTGTATCTGGCAGACTCGATGCAACATCGGATATGGCAAGCTGACGTTTCTGGCCATCGGTAGCGATCGGGTTATACGCCCAGGCCGCGGCAATTATGATGGTGTATCGCCCGGCTTCATCAGCGGTGTACACGATGTCATGAACCCGGTCAGGTTCTCCGAATGTCTGCCTGGTAGCATCGGGGAGTTTCAGCAGAACGCTGACTAGATTTCCCGACGTCACTGATATCTCGAATCTATCGCCTTTCCCCAATTGGACTCTTTCGAAATATTCGTATTCGCAGTTCCCTCCGGGCATCTGAAGTTCTAACGACTGTGATCCCGAATCTGATCCGGAATAGATGTATACAGGGGTACTAGTGGGCGTTACTTCCGTGTTTGGTGAACCGGTAGTGGATGCAGAAACAACACCGGGTGTAGCGGAGTCGGGCGTACCGGTCTTCGGAACAACCGAAGTCGACCCGCAGGCCATTACGGCCAGCATGGTTACGAGGCAGAAGGCTGTTATTAGGACCCTATGAAACATCATCCTCATTTAGGATATTATAAGTCGCAATCGCAGATGTATCTGATCCCTGACATATTCCTATCGTCTGGAAGATAAATAACGCTGTGGACTTAATCAGAGATAACTAGAAGGCTACCTCGTCGATGGCAGCCGCCACTACGGCCCCACTGAGAACTTCTGGATACGGTCGTTGGCAGTGTCTGCAACGTAGACGCTACCGTCTGGTGCCACTGCGACACCATGCGGCCATCCGAACTCCCCGTCACCTGTGCCCTGCGTGCCCCATTTGCTAACAAACACGCCATCGGAGGTGAATCTCTGGATGCGGTGGTGGTTTACGTCTGCAACGTAGACACTACCGTCTGATGCCACCTCGACGCCATGCGGCCAATGGAACTCCCCGTCGCCCTCGCCACTCGTGCCCCATTTGCCAACGAACACGCCTTCGGAGGTGAACTTCTGGATGCGGTGGTTGTCCTTATCTGCAACGTAGACGCTACCGTCAGATGCCACCGCGACGCCCCACTGGTCTACGAACTCCCCGTCGCCCGAGCCATTCGTGCCCCATTTGCTAACGAACACGCCTTCGGAGGTGAACTTCTGGATACGGTTGTTGTTCTTGTCTGCAACGTAGACGCTACCATCGGATGCCACCGCGATGCCCCACGGCCATTGGAACTCCCCGTCGCCTGTGCCATTAGTGCCCCACTTGCTAACGAACACGCCTTCGGAGGTGAACTTCTGGATGCGGTGGTTGTACTCATCTCCAACGTAGACGCTACCGTCGGATGCCACCGCGACGCCACGCGGGTATATGAACTGCCCGTCGCCCGTGCCCTCCGTGCCCCATTTGCTAACGAACACGCCTTCGGAGGTGAACTTCTGCATGCGGTGGTTCATGATGTCTGCAACGTAGACGATACCGTCGGATGCCACCGCGACGTCATACGGTTGATAGAACTGCCCGTAGCCCGTGCCTAGAGTGCCCCATTTAGTAACGAACACCGCACTCGGACTAGGTGTTGGCGTCGGCGTAGCAGTTGGGGCTGGCGTCGCCGTTGGTGTCGGCACAGCGGTTGGCGTTGGTACTGCCGTGGCGGTCGGCACCGGTGTTACCGTCGGCGGGATCGCGGTCGGAGTAGGGGTCGGTACCGGGGTCGGACTCGGCACCGGCGTTGCCGTCGGCGGGATCGCGGTAGGTGTTGGCGCGATCGCAGTCGGTGTCGGCGTCGGTATCGCTGTGGCAGTAGGTACAGGTATTGGTGTCGACGTAGGCCACGGTGTGTAGGTCGGGTACGGCGTGTACGTCGGGCCTACCTTCGGTGTCGGGTACGGTGTGAACGTCGGAACCGGCGTGTACGTCGGATACGGGGTGAATGTCGGTGTCGGCCACGGGGTATACGTGGGCCAGGGCGTGTAGGTCGGCACTGGAGTTGGTTTGGGAGTCGGCCATGGTGTCGGAGTAGGCCAGGGCGTAAATGTTGGATACGGCGTGTACGTCGGGCCTACCTTTGGTGTCGGGTAGGGTGTGAACGTCGGAACCGGGGTATACGTCGGGTACGGGGTGAAGGTCGGCGTAGGATACGGCGTGTACGTGGGCTGCGGTGTGAACGTCGGTGTCGGGAATGGCGTGTACGTCGGGTAAGGTGTCGGCGTCGGTGCGTAATCCCCTGAAGTCAGTTCCCCAGTTATGCTCCCGGTCTTCCTCTCTCCACTCTCGGGATCCTGATAGTCATAATTGAGTAGAATCTCATAACGGTCCCTGACAGACCCAGACTCCAATGTCACATGCAGGCTTGAAGATGACTGCTGTCCTGGCGCTACGCTCCTCCGACCGGTGCCACACGGGTCTCCAGTGCAACCCGTCGAAGATGACATGCCCAATCCTGCGCCCAGATGAGTGATAACTCGTATATTACAGTCATATGTCAGATATGGCCTCTCCAAGAATTTCCGGATTTGGAAATACAGGTTTATTCATTTAAATACAATTTATTGTAT
>Ga0115002_10005634_pt1 | contig 14679 bp, 9 predicted proteins | sample ArcticOcean_MG_C_8_FD_89576 | JGI IMG/M metagenome (GOLD analysis project Ga0115002, IMG submission 89576) | Marine microbial communities from western Arctic Ocean - ArcticOcean_MG_CB11_86 | ecosystem: Environmental > Aquatic > Marine > Oceanic | place: Arctic Ocean: Canada Basin | collected... | reverse complement strand
CCAGGGACCGAATTCACCTTTTGGGAATAGGCGAGACGAATTTTTGTAACCGACTTCCATATAGTCGATACCGGCCTCAATGTTTGTTTCGTAAACAGCCCGCACCAACTCGTCGGAAAACAGGTGATTATTGATCAAACCACCGTCACGAATCGTGCAATCGAGAACTTTTAGTTCGGGACGGTAAGTGATCCACGGGGCTTTTTCGCTCATCAGTCGTACTCGCTACTCTATTTGGGTTCAGGGGAATCCCACATTTTGAACCGAGGGAGAAGCGAACGCAAGTGCTAACGCGGCTTGTCACCCGCAAATTATTGGTTGAGAGGGCGAATATAAGAGTTATTGCTTTATCAGAACGCGGTTTTGCTTGGCGTTGTTTTGGTGGCGGACGGTATCGACGTGTGGATAGCTTACCGATCCGGCTGCTGGGACGGTCGTTTTTACCTCAATCGTGTTGAAATCAAATGAACTCGCCTTGTGATCCGCAACGACTTCAACATCGCCAGCGATCCGCAATCTCAGTTCAAATTGAATTGGTCCAGCACGATAGTTTCGGAGGTTTTCAGCCCAATGGCGAGTTTCATTCCAACCGATGACATGCGAGTTCGTTTTGTGGAACGTGAAGTCAGAACGGCGAGTTGCAGTTTGCCGCCGCTGGTAAACCACGAGATCATCGGGTCCAAGATTGACTTCAATCGCCGCTTTGACCGGAACGTAGTTCAATGCCTGTGCCCCTTGAATGCTCAAACCGCCTTGAAGGCTTTGCCGGAAGACTCGCACTAAACCATTGGGCATTGGCGAGTCGCCCAACTTGTGATCAGCATCGTTCATCCACTTAAAGAATCGAACTGGTCGAGCACCGTACTGAAAGGCTCTCATGCGGTAGACGATATTAAACTCAACCTCGCGGGCCTCAATCGCCGACATTCGCTTGGACCATCCATTCTTAATTGTAGACGTGCTGGGCAAATCAAAAATAAAGTATTCGCTAAGACCCTCCTTAACAATCTCACCGTCTTTTTCGTCCGACGATTCGAGGGCTTTATTCAGTTTATCTTGACCTGCTTTTTGCCTCCACCGGTCGCTCCGTTCGCTCCGTTCGTTATTTTCATCGTAGTCATCCGTGCTCAACCCTTCGGCTCTCGCCAGAGCTGCGATCTCCTCAACTAAATTTATCTTGCCAACGATCAAACGAATCTTCGCGTTCTCGTATTCTTCGCCGGAATTGTTATACACCCGCATGTACCCCGTTAAGTCGAGCTGCGTTTCTTCGTTGTTCGCAATGGCAACGTAGTCCATTTGCCAGGTCAATCCACTAGTGAAGTAGCTTACTTCCATAAGCACTTGCCCATCTTCATCTGAGTTGACATTCCAGAGGAGTTGATCCGGCCGGGCCCGCGATGTCACGGAATCGATAACGTCGATCGAATCCGTATTTTGCACCGGACGCAATTCAACGGACGTGGGATCGATCAGAGTCCCCGCCCACGAGAATCGCAATTGATTGCGTCCTTGTTTCAGTGTTACAAAACGGCGTTCTCTGACGAGTGTCAAATCTTCGGTGTTGTAAATCGTCAGCTCGACGGTCTCGCGATTTGGCAAAGTCACCAAATCGATATTGCCAGCGAAGGCTTGCACAGCGGCAGACGCAGCAACAATCGTCATCATTATCAAGGTAAAAAGTTTGATGTTCACTCTAGCTCTCATTTCACTAATACCCGATTCTGCTTGGCGTTGTTTCCGTGCAAGTAATTTGCTCGATAGGAATAGTCAAACGAACCGCCTGGCGGAACATCGAACTCGGCTTGCGTGGTGTTGTAGTCGAAAGACGTAGTCGGGTGTTTCGATGTAAAGGTTACATCTCCAGTAAACTGCAATCGCAATTCGACTTTGATTGGTTTACTGCGGAAATTTCTCAATTCATCGGACCACTGTTGCCGCTCATCCCAACCGATAACATGATTGTGAACGGGGTGGAAAGAGAAATTCGATCGCGCCGTTTCCATTCGTTTACGAGTGTAGATCACTAGGTCATCGGTGCCCAAATTCACTTCGATATCAGCTTGCACAGGAACGTAATTCAATCGTTGTTGGCCAAGAAAACTGAGGCCATCACTGCTGTTTTGGCGAAAGACGCGGACCCGACCGTTCGGCAAGGGACTATCGCCCAATTTGTGTTCGACGTCGTTTTTCCAGATGAAAAACTTAACGGGACGCGGACCATACTGATGCGCTCGGACTCGATAAACAGTATCGAACTCGATATCATTGGCGCGAGTGGATTCCATTCGTTTCGACCAGCCGTTCTTGACAGTCGTTTCGCCCTCTACTGAGAACATGAAGTACTCGCTGACACCTTCCTTGACGATTTGCCGGTCACTCAATCTTTCGGCATCGGCTTTACCAATCGATTCTCCCAACTCCTGCAACTGAACCTCTCTACGTTTGTCTGCGGTGATTTTTTTGTTCCCCATAGATTGCGCTAGCTGGGCAATGCGTTCTACTAAGTTAATCTTACCGACAATCATGCGGACTTCGGCGTCTTCGTATTCTTCTCCCGAGTTGTTAAAAACCCGTACGTAGCCACGAAAATCCACCTTCTCTTCTGCCTCATCGGTGATTGCAACGTAGTCCATTTGCCAAGTTAGACCGCTCGTGAAATACCGAACTTCCAAGACGACCTGGCCTTCCACATCCGATTGGATATTCCAAAACAAATGCTGTGGTTTCTGGCCCGGATAAACAGTGTCCAACACATCGATTTCGTCCCGATGAGTCACAGGTCGAACGGTTACACTCGTTGGGTCGATCAGCGTATTGGCCCATGAGAACTGCAGGCGATTGAGCCCCTTTTTCAACGTGACGTTGCGACTCTCTTTGACGAGCGTTAAATCGGCGCTGTTATAGATCGTCAATTGCACGGAATTACGTTTTGGCAGAGTCACCAAATCGATATTCTTCGCAGCGCTGAATGCCGGACATAACATCGCTGTCATGGCTACCGCGAGCAGTAAACTTTTGATGGTGCGATTCATATCGAATTCCTATTGCGCTGGCTTGAGCCGCACTCGGTTTTGTTTCGCGTTGGCCTGGTGATGAATGTCTAACTGATACTTGAACTCGGTAATTCCGTTGGCAGGAACGTCGAGAATCGTTTCGACGGTATTGAAGTCAAATGACTTCGTGTTTGCCGCTTGCATTTCGACATCGCCTCCGAGCCGCAGTCGCAACTCGAAATGGATCGGTTTGCTGCGGTAGTTACGAATCGTTTCATGCCACTGTTGCCGCTCATCCCAGCCCGTGACAACGCGATTGAGGCGATCAAAGGTAAAATTGCTACGGCTCGTTGGATCTCGACGACGCTGATAAACGACCAGATCATCGGGTCCGAGATTAATCTCGATGTCGGCTTGTACTGGGACATACTTCACAGTCTGTTGTCCGAGGTATCCGAGCCCTTCGTTTCCGTTGTCGCGGAACAGCCGAATCAATCCGTTGGGCAGTGGACTATCGCCCAATCCTCGCTCTTCAGTGTTCTGCCAGATAAAGAATCGTACGGGTCGATTGCCGTATTGGTAGTTTCGCATTCGATAAACAATGTCAAACTTGACGGAGTCCGCTTTGACGGCTTGCATTCGCTTCGACCATCCGTTGCGAATCGTCTCCTCGCCACTGACGGAAAAGATAAAGTACTCGCTCAATCCCTCCTTGATGATCGGCTTCGCTTCGTTGAGAGGGGGGGGGCCTTCATTCGCCGAAGGTGAGTTTAACGTGCTGCGAACGACTCGCTCCTTTAGGCGAAGGTATTCGACGGCTCCTGGCTTAGGCGGTTGAACCCCCGATCTCTTTGCCAAGTTGGCAATTTTTTCCACGAGGTTTATCTTGCCGACAACTAATCGAATCTGTGCATTTTCATATTCCTCGCCCGAGTGATTAAAGACGCGAACGAAGCCCTTAAAACTCAACTCCGTTTCTGTCGGATTACTAATCGCCACATAGTCCATCGTCCAAGTCAGACCGCTCGTGAAATACGAAACCTCAACGGAAACTTCTCCCTCGACTTCCGATTGAATATTCCAGATCAAATGTTGCGGCTTTTGCCCGGGAAAAACCGTGTCGAGCACTTCAATTTCGTCTTTGTGATCCAAAGGCCGAATATTGACGCTCGTCGGATCGATCAAAGTCCCCGCCCACGAGAATTGCAACTGGTTCAATCCCTTCTTCAACGTGATATTGCGGGACTCTTTTGCCAGAGTGATGTCTTCGCTGTTATAGATTGTCAGTTGAACATTGTTTCGCTTGGGCAGCGTCACTAGGTCGATATTCTTCCCAAACGTCGCTTGCGAGAAAATCAACATCGGCAGCGTAGCAGCCAACAACAAGATTCGTTTCGCGTCGAACCGTAATAATTTCGTACTCATTACCTACATGTCCTATTCTGAATCAGTCCCTTAACCGCGGAATTGCGATGAGGAATTCCGTCTACCAAAGATCTTCAATGACCAAAGATTATCGTTACCAAAGATTATCGTTACCAAAGATTTTTGATCGTAAAATGGAAACGCACGATTGTCTTTTCCACTTTGGCATTGGGATCCTCTGGACGCGCAGGAAGGTCGACCGAAAGTCGCGGTAATGTGCGGCCGTTAGAAAAATCGAGTTTGATATTCTCGGACGTGTTCTCTTCTTTCTCCCACTCGGCTTCACCGTGAGGAGGTCGGCCATACTGGCCAGCTACTTTGTTAATCTGTTCGACGATATTCAAAGTCGCTGGCTTGTCGCGAAAGTTCTCGATTTCGTATTTGAGAGTCACTTCTTGGTGAAACAGATTTCCGCGAACGGCATGTCGTTGATTCTTTTCAATCGTTCTCGAACAAACAATGTCCCGACTCTGACCGAGATAGAGCTTCATTTTGTCATCGAGCGGAGTGAGTGCCGTTAGATCTTCGCCGAGAAACGCTTCGCCGCCGCGTCCGTCGTCGATAAAGATCCGAACTTTGCCTGGCTGAAGAGGAAATTCTCCGAGCCCATTTTTCTTGTCATTGACCAGCACGTAATGCATCAGGATCGGTGACGCGAAAGGCTTATCGGCATTCAATTGTCCATTGGAATACCAATCGAATGTGAACGTCTTTTCGATCGGGACTTTTGTGAAACGCTGGAGCAGCATCTGAATCTCTTCCTGCTGTCCAATCTTCTTTTGATAGTGTGGTCCAAATCCGGCCCAGACACCTGCAGTGCCAAAGTCCTCGCCGGAATAGTTGCGAAGCTTAATGAAATTCCGAAGCGTCAATTCCGTTTCGTCTTTATTGGCCAAGGCGCGATAGTTGAACGAACGAGTCAAGTTATTGATCAAATAACTCACTCGGACTTTCGCGGCACATGCATTCTTTGAATAGACTTCCCAAAGGAGAGCATTTTCGCCCGGCGGGTACGCGACATTAATCACGTTTACCTCAGCGTTGTCACCGTCAGTCTTGATCGCTCGAAATTCACCGTCCTCGCGAATCGCCAGCGGGCGAAAGAGAATCGAATCCTTGTCGATCGACGTGTTTGACCAACTGAAGTCGATCATGTTGTTGCCAGATTTCGACGTCGACTTCAGTAACGGAACGATCCGCTCTTCTTCAACCAACGTGTAACGCCCGTTATCTAACTGCAATTCCACCCGCTCTCGAACCGGAAGTGCCGCCAGTTTAATACGAGCGAAAAGGGGTTGGGCCGTAGATATCAGCACAAGGTACAGACAAGGTAAAATCATTCGTTTCATGATCGTTTCCATATCGCAAAAGCAGGAATTCTTACCGTATTACATCATTGGGGGTAACCAAATCAGCGGCAGTTACAAAGATAGACGAACAACGGACGCAATAGTTTCGTAAATTCTCCGTTTGAGTTCGAGCCAATGACAAACGCTCAAACCGCTATAGAATAGCCACTTAGATGCGAATGTTTGAGCCTGCGGCCGACGATTTCGGAAATAGCGCGAACTTCGGCGCTTGGAAATCCGCTCCTGTACTTATCACTTCCAGATTCATTACTCAGATTTCATTACTCGCAAATTCCAATGAACGCTAGGGAGTAGATTTAGAAACCAGAACGTTCAGAATTAGAAAAATTAGAAAGCAGCATAGATGATTGAAATCGACGGCTCGTTTGGCGAGGGCGGCGGACAAATCCTCCGCTCATCACTCGCGCTATCGCTTGTCACCGGTCGTCCAGTGACGATTGACCGAATTCGAAAAGGACGTCGCAAGCCAGGTCTGATGCGGCAGCACCTTACGTGTGTTCGCGCTGCGACACGAGTCAGCAGTGCGCGAGTTTCAGGCGTCGAAATCGGCTCGACAAAAATTTCTTTCCGACCAAAGAAACTTCAGGCGGGCGATTACACATTCAAGATCGGAACTGCGGGAAGCACGACACTTGTCGCTCAAACGGTTTTGCCTGCGCTGATGACCTGCCAGAAGCCCAGCACGATCACGCTGGAAGGCGGGACTCATAATCACATGGCTCCGCCCGTCGATTTTATCGAACGCGCTTACTTGCCCCTGGTCGCCAAGATTGGGCCGCAAATCACCACTCGACTATTGCGCCACGGGTTTTACCCTGCCGGAGGAGGTGAAGTTCAATTCGAAGTACAACCGGCCGAAGAATGGAAGCGGTTATCACTCTTACAACGCGGTCCGATCATTAGCCGCCAAGTTCGAATACTCAACGCTGGCCTTCCCGCTCATATCGCCCAGCGCGAGCGCGACGAAATCATCAAAGTGATGGATTGGGACAAGGAGGACTTTCTGGTCGTTCCCATCAAAGACAGTGCTAGTCCTGGCAATGTACTGTTCATTGAAGTTACTTCAGCGGACGTTACTGAAGTCTTCACAGGATTTGGACGAACGGGAACTCCCGCGGAATCTGTTGCCCGCGAAGCGCTCACCGAGCTACAACGATACCTCGCAACCGATGCCGCAATCGCCGAACACCTCGCCGACCAACTCATGCTCCCGTTGGGGATCAGCGCTCACTTAGGGCACGGTGGCGGCACTTTCCGAACCCTCAAACTGTCCATGCACTCTCAAACGCACCTCGAGATACTGAAGAAATTTCTCGATATCAAAGTGCGAATCGAAGAGCAGGGGGATGACGAAGTCGTGGTAGAGATTCGCTAGAGATTCGCTAGAGATCGCACCACCCCTTCAAATCGGTAGGAGATGGCCATTTCGGCACCAGTTTCGCGTATTGAAAGCTACTCTGGGGCCCGCTCTCGTGTTACAGTGGAACAGTCCGTTCGAACGAAGATCTTGCTTCGCGATGCGGCATTTTCGCGCCATGATGAACCACCATTGAGGAATCCATACCATGCAGGTTCGCGCCTATACACTCGGCTTTACTGCTCTGCTTCTTACCCTCATTTCGCAACATTCGCTGAGCCAACAATCGACGGCCCCCGTTTCTGGATTGCGAGAAAACGCGCCGACTCTGCACGCTTTCGTCGGCGGTCGAATCGTCACCGCGCCGGGTGAAGTTATCGAAGCGGGCGTCATCGTGTTCGAGGACGGCATCATCCAGGCCGTCGGCGCCAATGTAGCCGTCCCCAAAGCCGCTAAGGTTTGGGACATGAAAGGAAAAACGCTCTACGCAGGATTTATTGATGCTTACAGCGAATTTGATCAGGACCGAGGCGTAGTTTCTGAAGGAGCGAAACATTGGAACAGCGAAGTAACTCCCCAGCTTCAATTAGCGCGTTTCATGAAACGCAACACAACAGACTACGTCAAGCTCCGACAACAAGGAATCACGACTCAGTTGATTGCTCCTCAAAAGGGAATCATCAAGGGTGTTAGTGTCCTGGTAAACACATCCGAGCAGCCCAGCGGTCAATCTATCGTCAACGAAGCCGTTGCACTCCATCTCCGACTTACAGTTCCACCGGGTCGGGGACGAAAGAGTTACCCCAACTCGCCGATGGGAGCCGTGGCGCTCACTCGCCAAACTCTGTTGGACGCTAAATGGTATCAAGAGGCATGGAAGGCGTGTGACGCCGACTCGACTCTGCCCCGCCCCGATCGCAATGACGCGCTCACGGCGCTCGCCCCCTACGCCAGTGACAATCAGTTAGTGATCGTCGATTCGCCCAACGAGTTGTTCGCATTGCGCAGCGACCGTTTGGCACGTGAGTTTGGGTTGCGCATCGCATTGCGTGGTTCTGGATATGAATACCGTCGAGTGCAAGAAATCAGGGAAACTGGCCGCGCCGTTATTCTTCCATTGAATTTCCCCAAACCTCCTAACGTCGCCTCTGTCAATGCCGCTCTCGACGTGTCGCTCGAAGATTTGATGCACTGGGACCTCGCTCCTGAAAATCCCAAACGGCTAGCTGAGTCGGGCATCGCGTTCGCATTGACTACGCATGGGCTGAAGGAACCCAATCACTTCCTCAAGCAGATTCGCATCGCCGTCAAACGGGGACTCTCCGAAGAAGCCGCTCTTCGCGCACTGACGACAACACCGGCTAAGATGTTCGCCGCCGATAATTCGATTGGTTCGCTCCAAGCTGGAAAATTGGCGAACATCGTAGTGACCGATGGCAATGTGTTCACCGAAAAAACGAAGGTCTTGGAGACGTGGATTGCCGGAACTCGTTTCGCTATCGATAAAGAAGCCGAAAGCGACGTTCGCGGAAAGTGGACACTCAAAGTTTCTGGCGCCAAGCTGCTCTCTCTCGATGTGAAAGGAACGCCCGTTGCGTTGAAAGCAAGCATCGAAGAGTATTCCGCTGAACCGCCGAAAGAACCGAAAGCCAAAGCTCAAAACAAGAAAAACAAACCAGCTGACAAAAAGGGCAAGGAGAAAGACGACAAAGAAAGTGACAAAGAAAAGGCCGTCCCGATCAAGAATTTCAAGCTGACGAACTTACAGGTTACTGGCTCTTTTCCGGCCAAATCCTTCGGTAAACCGGGCGTCGCTCGCTTGTCGGGAATCCTCTCTAAATCCGGCACTTCGGTAACTCTAACCGGACATGTTGTTTGGCCCGATGGACAACGAGTTCCACTTAACGGACAGCGAATTTCGCCGTTCAAAGAGAAAGAGCCAAACGACGAAGGCTCCGATGACAAAGGCTCCGATGACAAAGGCTCCGACGATAAAAAGTCCGACGATAAAAAGTCCGGCGATAAAAAGTCCGGCGATAAAGACGATAAAGAAGACGCCGATTCCAAAGACGAGTCAAAGCCCGCTGAGAACAAAGCGGAGGCGGCAGTCCCGACGGTGGTCAATTTTCCATTTGGTGCCTACGGTCGAGAACAACTTCCGTTTCAGTCATCCGTCGTAGTGATCCGCAACGCAACGATATGGACTTCTTCGGATCACGGGATTATTGAAGATGGCGCGATCGTCGTCCGCAATGGAAAGATTGTTGCCGTCGGTCCGACGGCCACGACCAAAATACCCGCCGACGCTGTCGTCATCGAGGCCAACGGCAAGTTCATTTCGCCCGGCATTATCGATTGTCATTCGCACATGGCAACCGATGGAGGCGTTAACGAAAGTGCTCAAGTGATTACCGCCGAAGTTCGCATCGGCGACTTCATCAACTCCGATGACATCGATATTTATCGGCAATTGGCGGGCGGTGTTACTTGCTCGAATATCCTCCACGGTTCGGCCAATCCAATCGGAGGTCAAAATCAAGTTATAAAATTACGCTGGGGCATGGTTCCCGAAGCGTTGAAGATGTCTCGCGCACCGCAAGGCATCAAATTCGCGCTCGGTGAAAACGTAAAGCAATCGAACTGGGGAGACGAATACACGACTCGCTACCCACAAACTCGAATGGGCGTCCAACAAATCATGAAGGACGCGTTGACTGCCGCCCGCGAATACGACCGACGATGGAACCAGTGGAACGCTAACCATCAAGGCCTTCCCCCTCGCCGCGACCTGGAACTCGATGCGATTGCCGAGATCGTTGCCGGAAAAAGGTGGATCCATTGCCATAGCTATCGACAAGATGAAATCCTCACGCTGATCCGAACGCTCGACCAATTCGGCATTCAAATTGGAACCTTTCAACATATTCTGGAAGGGTACAAAGTTGCCGATGCAATGGCCAAGCACGGAGCGATGGGGTCTGCTTTCTCCGATTGGTGGGCGTACAAATTCGAGGTCTTCGATGCGATTCCCTACAACGGCGCTTTGATGCACAACGCGGGGGTCGTCGTCTCTTTTAATTCCGACGATCGCGAGCTGGCTCGGCACCTCAACCAAGAAGCCGCCAAGGCCATGAAATATGGCGGCGTTCCAGCAAAAGAAGCCCTCAAGTTTGTGACACTTAACCCTGCGAAACAACTTCGAATTGACAAATACGTCGGTTCGCTGGAAACGGGAAAAGATGCCGACTTCGTTATTTGGAGCGGCCCGCCACTGTCCAACTTCAGCCGCTGCGAACAAACGTGGATCGATGGTCGCAAATACTTCGACATCGCCGAAGATGTGAAATCCCGCCAGCAAATGAATTTAGTTCGCAATCGCCTGATCCAAAAGATTTTGGACTCAGGAGAAGAAATGCGAAGTCCAGGCGATCGCGATAAAGACCATAGCGAATTATGGCCACACGACGACGAATTCTGTCACCACGGCCACGATGATCACGGCCACGAGCACGAACACGGGGAAGAGTAAGAGAGTTTAAAAGTAAGAGCAAGAATTCTGTTCAATCGCGGCCACTCGAATTTAAATTAGTAAACGGCAAAATCATGTCTAATAACAAGTATATTTTTCGCGTAACTCAAAACCTGCTTGTCGCTGCCATCGCCATCACGACGCTCGCCGGGTCGGCGCACGCGTCTCCCGAAATACCGGGTGCGGAGCAGCAGAAACCGATCGCAATCGTCGCCGCCACAATTCATCCGGTCAGTGGCAAAGTGATCACCGAAGGAACGATTGTTTTCGACAAAGGGAAAATCGTTGCGCTCGGTCGCAACGTCGACATTCCCAAGGACGCGATCAAGATTGATGGTCGGGGAAAACACGTCTATCCCGGCTTGTTCGATGCGTTTACGAATATTGGTCTCGTCGAGATCAACGCAGTTCGAGCGACCAACGACCACACCGAAACGGGTCGCTACAACCCCAACGTTCGAGCCGAAGTATCCGTGAACCCGGACAGCGAGCTGATACCGGTAACTCGTAGCAATGGCGTACTACTTGCCCTGACCGCTCCATCGGGCGGCTATATCTCGGGACGTTCGGCAGTGCTACAGCTTGACGGTTGGTCGTTTGAAGACTTAACGATTAAAAGTGACGTGGCAATTCACGTCCATTGGCCACGGGTTAAGAGTGGCGAGAGTAACGCAGACGTTAAGAAAATCCGCGAGTTCTTTGAGAAGGCCCGGCACTACATTAAAGCAAAGGATGAACTAGGGGAAAACCAGCCGACCGACCTGCGACTGGAAGCAATGCGCGACGTGCTCGAAAAGCGGACACCGATGATCGTTCACGCCAATCGGTTATCGACAATCCAAACCGCCGTGGCGTTTGCCGTTGCGGAAGATTTACAGTTGATTATTTACGGTGGTTACGACGCTCCCCATTGCGTTGCGCTGCTGAAGCAGCACGACATTCCAGTGGTTGTCGGTGGTGTGTATCGACTTCCGATGCGACACGACGAGGCATACGACACCCCATTTACCGTAGCGGCTCGTCTGCACAAAGCGGGTGTGAAGTTTTGCATTTCGGGCGCGGGACGATTCGGCGCTTCTAACGTACGAAACCTGCCGTACCACGCGGCGATGGCTGCCGCTTTTGGATTGCCAAGAGACGAAGCATTACGAGCGATCACTCTATCGCCAGCAGAGATTCTCGGAGTTGCAAAGAAGGTCGGCTCTTTGGAAGTCGGCAAGCACGCGACTTTGATTATCACCAACGGAGACCCGCTCGAAACTCCTACTCAAGTCGAGGCCGCATACGTTCAAGGTCGCGCGGTGGTACTCAACGACCGACACAAACGGCTGTGGAAAAAGTACGAAACCAAGCAACTGCGATCAACGCCAGCTGCGAAGTAAGAGATTCTTAATCTGCGTTCTTAATCTGCGTTCATAATCTTACATCTCGCAGTCCCGCTACTTCATTGCTTCTTGACCGTATTTGGAAGCTTGCAGGAGTGGCAGATTGATCTTGATTTCCACGTGGCGTGAAGTTTTTATTGCTTTCACATCTCCAAAATCGCAATTAGTTTTCACGAACTCGATGAATTGATTGTTTTGGTTTGGAGTGAGTGGACCGATTGCCCATTCGTAGCGGTCTTTGACACTTTGATGGCCGAACTTAGCGTTAGGCGGCAGCCCCTCGTCGAAGAATGCCTGTAAAGCTTTGCCATGCCACGCAACAGTTTTGAGGCTGGGTACTGTCACGTCTACATACAAAACCCCCGCCGCGTTCTTTCCTTCTTTTTTCGCGTAGTAGTATCGGAAGTCGTCCTTCTTCAGTTCCGCATCGGAGATTCTTTTGATGGGGGCCGGCCCGTCGTCAACGTCAGTGACAACGACCAACGCAATAACGAAAACGAACATCAACCAACCAGTAATCACGGACATCACTCCGCCGATGTAGATGAAAATCGCAGACTTGCATGTCGCCCAGTTCTTCGCGGCGTAGACGAAATCATAAATTGGAATAAATAGAGTCATAACGCCTTGAGTTGTATCGTCGCGAAATGCCTTGACAACGATCAACAACCGCCCAGTGTAAATGACGTAGGTGCCGACCCCAATGAGCATCGCAATTATGACCGCCACTATCAGATGCAGCACACCAATGCCTTCGACAAATGCCGTGCTAATGACTAGCGGGAATAACACCATACAAGTGCCGCCGAACGTAAAGTTCAGATAGTCGCGACAGTCGTCCCACCTCTCAAATATATATGCCAGCCAATAGTTTGGAATCAACAATACCAAACACCCTTCCGTCGAGCTCTCATTGAATGCGTGCATTAATAGTTGGACCCAGCCGATGACATTGATAATGCCACCCATAAAGATCACAGACATTACTGCCAAGCCCATTAGGAAAGCAGGATCGAGCGAGCTGGACCCAGAGGTGGTTTCACCGTTTTCATCGACGTTGGGAGTAATCACAAAGGCCGCTCCCGCAAGCAAGCTCGTTCCGCAAAAGATCACGATCACCAGCAGAGCCCACCAAGGAATGCCCGATCTTTCCTTGATCTTTATTTCCTTGGACTTCTGGTCCATGTTGTGAGCGGCGCGGTCGAGGTAATGGTTGCCGTAAACCTCTTTGATCTCGTGCTCTTCGGCCTCAATCTTTGTCTTCAGCTTCTTTTTGGTCTGCAGGTTGTATCCACAATTGACGCACAGGATCTGCTCCTCTTTGACCGGCTCGCTGCACTCCGGACAACTCGGACCTTGATAAACCGGTGCTTGCTGTTCGACACCAACTTCGTCTAACAAGTCGCTAACGCCACCTTGTTGCTGCGGCTGTTGCGGACGTTGTTGTACTTGTGCTTGTGGATTGGGAATCTGCAGCGGGTTCTTACAATTTGGGCAACGAACCGCTTTACCGGCGAGATTGTCAGGCGCGGCGAATTTCTGACCACATTGGCAGCCAACAGGGATAGGCATGGGAGCGAATCTTTGCTGAATTTGGAAGTTATAGATGTAGGAAGCGGGACAGAGCCCCAATCTTGTTTAGCGATGGAAAGGAGTGCCGACGAGCGTCAGACTCAAATCGCCATATACTCCATTCTGACCACCGCGAGAAGAAACGACAACCACTTTGGGAAACGGGACATGTGGAAATAACTGACAATTTAGGGCTCGTGATTGTGAGGCAGAGGCGTGGTTGAGGTGATCTTCTATTGAGGCCAAGTCGCTACGTTAGGGTGGCTGGGTCGAGTTTCCTGCCGTGAAAGTTGGGCAATGCCACTTCCGGCCGGCTCTGTCAAAATGGCAGGCCTAGAAGAAGGACCGAGAGCGTGAAACCCCCTATTTGGTGGGATCCGTCGTCGTAAGCCCTTACGGCGCGGCCTCCAGAAAAATTACACTCGCTTTGGCGCGCCAATTGCCTTTTACATACGCTTCACGCTTAGCGTGCGCAGATTTGACAGATTGGTGTTTTCACATACGTGAGAGCGCGCCGTATAGATCCCGGAAATTGCGAACGACGAATCGGAGGTAAGAATCCCATGGCCACAGCTACCAAGAAAAAGGGAAAAGGCGTTTCAATTCAGCCTTTAGGAGAACGAGTTCTGATTCAACGAGATGAATCGGAAGAAACCACTGCTGGTGGCATCGTGTTGCCGGGTTCAGCTCAGGACAAGCCCGCTCGAGGCAAGATTGTTGCTGTTGGCGACGGTCGGCTCCTCGATGATGGAACGCGCGGTGAATTGCAAGTCACGGAAGGTGATCGAGTTATCTTCGCTAGTTACGCTGGCGAAACGTTCAAAGTCAACGACGAAGAGTACCTGTTGATGCGAGAAGACGACATTCTTGCAGTCATCGAGGGTTAACTCAGAACAGACACTTTCACATTGATGGCAAACTCTGACCATCATCTATACCGAAGGAGATAACCACTCATGGCGAAAATTATCGCATTCGACCAGGAAGCGCGCGAATCAATCCGTCGTGGCGTTTCGAAGTTGGCTCGAGCCGTGAAAGTTACGCT
>Ga0115002_10005631_pt1 | contig 14685 bp, 12 predicted proteins | sample ArcticOcean_MG_C_8_FD_89576 | JGI IMG/M metagenome (GOLD analysis project Ga0115002, IMG submission 89576) | Marine microbial communities from western Arctic Ocean - ArcticOcean_MG_CB11_86 | ecosystem: Environmental > Aquatic > Marine > Oceanic | place: Arctic Ocean: Canada Basin | collected... | reverse complement strand
GATGGAATGAAAGGCGCGTTAAGGCTGTTTCAGAAAGAGGTGTTATTAAAAAAAACGGATTGACCGGCCCGAAAGCATTGAAATCCTCCCAATACTTTTGGATAAAAAAATTATTGATTTCAAGGGGCCGTTTCGTTATTATATTGAATAATAAAGGAAAAATTGTTAAGTGAAATTTCAAGCCAACGCGTTAATCGCCTCTCGCCTATTCTGGGCGGGAGCTGTTACATGGCGGGGTATATCCCTGATCTAGAGGAGAATCATTATGCGTGGAATTCGTAAAGTGGTGGTTATGTTGACTGCGGTATTCGTCGTTGTGGCCCTGACGGCCTCAGGCGCTTTCGCTGCCCGAGTGAAGACATCTGTGGCGAGCGCCGGCCCCGGCGCGGCGGCCTATGTAATCTGGGGCGGCCTGGCCGCGCTGATATCCAAGGATTCGAAGACGGTCGAGATGAGCAACCTCACCACGCGCGGCGCGGTCGAGGACATCCGGTTGGTCGAGTCCGGCAAGGCCGAGTTTGCTCTCGGCGTCGCGACGCTGCTCGACCTGGCCATCAAGGGCAAGAAGATGTTCAAAAAGCCCTACACCAACCAGTGTGGTGTAGGACCCGGAACAGCCTCGTTGTTCCACATCGGGGTGAAGAAAAGCTCGGGTATCAAGACAGTCAAGGAACTGGATGGCAAGCGCGTCAGCTTCGCCAAGAAAGGCAGCAGCACGCATTTCATGACGCGGACGGTTATCAAGCTGGCTGGTATTAAGGTTCGTGAAGAGAACCTGGGCTGGAACGTTGCAGCTGACGCCGTGAAAGACAACCGGCTCGACGCATTCACGATTCCGAATCCTGTACCCTCGCCGGCGTTCGTGAAATTCGCTACTGCCCAGCCTATTTCACTCCTGCCGGTGGAAGGCGAAATCCTCAAGAAAATGTTGACTATGAACAAGGCTTACTTCCCAATTACCATTCCGGCGAACTCCTATGATGGGCAGGACAAACCTGTCCCCACCATCGGCTACACGGCCTGGACGATTGCTGGCTGCAAGGTTCCTGCAGACGTGGTGTACGAAGTCACGCGCCTGAACTACTCGGCGAAGGGCAAGCAGTTCCTTCTCCGGGTGCACAAGGGTTGGGCTACCGGATTCGGGATCGCGCCCGCGCTTGATCAGATGGGCGCAATCAACATGAAGATCCATCCGGGCGCCGCCCGCTATTGGAAAGAAAAGGGCCACAAGATTCCGGCCAACATTCAGTAAGGATTGTTTGATTGCATCCTTCCGGGGAGGCACCTGCCTTCCCGGAAGGATGCAATTTCTTCCGCCCCAGTATTTTCTCGAGATCAAGAGGTTTAACGCCTCTTGTGGTGAGCTTTCATGGCCGTTGAGTCATCTGGTTTTCTGGCGAAGTTACGGGATTTTCTGGGTGCGGGCCTCGCTCGTCCCCGGACGCTTACCGGCGGCTACCTGTGGGCGCTAAGGGTCCTGGGTTTTATATTCGCGGTCTATTTTCTTTTCGGCGCCGTTAACGGCAGCTACACGTTGTTTGGCCCGAGAGATTGGAAGATGTTTCAGCAGTTGCGAACTCTTGAGTATCCGTATCTGCCTTATTATGGTGAGCAGTTCACGTTGCCCTTGTTTCTGTTCTTTACTTCTTGTTTGACATTCATGCTCTATCCAGCTCGGGAAGCCTCGCCCCAGGATCGGCCCTCGGGTGTTGATCTCACTTTTTGCGTGCTCTCGTTCATCATTCTTTGTGAATTCATCTACTTCTACGATGCGCGGGGAGACAGGGCCGGATTCGTCGAGTGGAACGACGTGGTGTTCGGTTTCACCGCCGCCTGCCTCGTCTGGGAGGTGTGCCGCCGCGTTCTCGGGCTGGTGCTGCCCGTGATTGCGGTTGTGTTTCTTCTCTACGACTGGGGGGGGAATCACGCCCCGGGGTTGTTCGCCCACAAGGGAAACGAATTCGCCTATGTGGTGGGCTATCTCTACAGCCAGGAAGGCATATACGGTGTTATCACGCGGGTTTATGCCCAGGTCGTGTTCATCTTCCTCATTTTCGGCGCTCTGCTTCAGGCGACCCGGGTGGGCGATGTGTTCATTGATCTCTCCTTCGCCCTCGTGGGCCGCTACAGGGGGGGCGCGGCAAAGGCCGCTGTCGTCTCGAGCGGCCTGGTCGGCTCCATAGTCGGCAGCGGGGCGGCGAACATCGTCATCACCGGCACCTTCACGATCCCTTTGATGACAAAGGCAGGCTTCAAGCCCACCTTCGCGGCGGCGACCGAGGCCGTGGCCAGTATCGGAGGGCATCTCATGCCGCCGATCATGGCCTCGACCGCTTTCATTCTCGCCGCCATGACTGATACGCCCTACTGGCGGGTGGCGCTGATCAGCCTGGTGCCCGCGCTTCTCTATTACCTGTCCGTCTTTATGGCGGTTCACTACTACTCAAACCGCTACAACCTGCGCGGTCTCGAAGCGCACGAACTGCCAAATTTCTGGGAAATTCTTCGCAAGGACGGCATTCTTCTGGCCCCGGTATTTATTCTCATCATGTTGCTGGTCCTGCAATTCTCGCCGTTCTTCGCTGGCTTCTGGGCGATCGCAACGGCGATTGTGTTCAGCACGATCAGGCAAAAATGCTGGTATCTCCTGAAAATTGAGGGTGTCGTGTTCCTCGCCAGCACCCTCTACGGCGGCGACATGATCTACCTCTATACGGCGCTGGCCTGTCTCGCGGCCTGGCGGCAGGAAGAGTCTCGCCGGATCATGACGGAAATCTCCGGCGCATTCGTTCAGGGCTCTGTCAACTCGCTCGTCATTGGCGCCACGGCCGGCGTCATGGGCCTTGTTCTCACCGGAGTGACGCACCCCGACCTTGCCCAGAAGATGACGCTGATCATTCTCTCCTACTCATACGGGTTCATTTTCCTTGCTGTCGTTCTTGTGGCCTTTGCGAGCTATATCCTCGGCATGGGGATGACGATCACGGCTAGCTATATCCTCATCATCATCCTCGCGGGCCCGGCCCTTCAGGAACTGGGCCTCTCGATGCTGACCTCCCACATGATCGTCCTGTGGTTGAGTCAGGATGCGGCGCTAACGCCGCCCTTCGCGCTGGGCGCTTTCATCGCGGCGGGCATCGCCCAGTGCGATCCGATGGAGACCGGTTTTAAATCCCTCAAGCTGGCCAAGCCCCTGTATGTTGTCCCGCTGCTCATGGCCTATACGAGCATTCTGATGGACGGTCCCTGGAGCGATGTGATTTTGGTCTGGGTGGGGGCGGCGCTCGGCTTCATTGTCTCGGCGGCGGTGCTGGAGGGCTACTTTATTCGGCTACTGACCTGGCCGGACAGAGCGATACTTTCCGTTGCCTCGCTGTTGCTCTTCTGGAACGGAGTCTGGTTCAAGTTGGCGGGGCTGGCGCTGATGGTGGGAAACCTGTACATGCAAAATTCCCGGCCCAAGGTATATGTCGAGCCTCCCGTTGTTGTTGTTGCGAGGGACGCCACCTAACGATACTCGTTTTTTTCATATGGCCCCGGCTTCGGCCGGGGCTTTTTTTGCGAGCAAGGAGCAGGTTTTGGAGAGGGAAGCTCAGGCCAGGAAATAGCCGCCGTTCACGTCGATGGTGACGCCGGTGACGTGGCGCGCATCATCTGAGGCGAGGAAAGCGACGACACTGGCCACGTCCTCAGCCGTGCCGATGCGTCCCAGCGGTGTGGCGGCAATGGTGCCTGCCTCCTGCGCGGGGCTCAACTGGGCCCGAATGCGCGGGGTGAGGATGACGCCCGGGGCGACGGCGTTGACGTTGATACCCGAGGGGCCGAACTCGCGTGCGAGGTGGCGGGTGAGGCCGATGACGGCGGCTTTCGAACTCGAATAGTGCGCCCCCTGGAGCACACTCGCCGAGCGCCCGGCCACTGATGAAAAATTCACAATTTTTCCTGATTTCCTTTCGCGCATATGCGGCAGGAGAGCCCAGCAGGCGCGGTAGGTGCTCTTGACGTTGTACTCGAACATGGCTTCGAAGGCCGCCTCGTCAATTTCGAGAGAGGGGAGGGGCTGGCCGCCGCCGATGCAGTTGATGAGTGCATCGATGGGTCCGTGGGTCTTAATGACGCCAGCTATTTCCCGTGTCACGCCCTCTGGATCGGTGATGTCGAGATGTACCGCCACACCCCTGCCGCCTGCGGATGCGCCTTGCTCGATGGCGAGGCGCGCCGTTTCCTCCCTTGTTTCGGCGATGTCCATGCAAATGGCGAGTGCGCCCTCAATGGCGAGGCGAAGACAGGTGGCCCGGCCAATACCTCCACCGGCGCCGGTGACAATGACGGTACGTTTCTCAAATCGCTTCAAGGTGAATCCTCCAAATAGCAGCTTGTTATTGCCCTCGGGTTCGAGGCGTACCGGGTGCCCGAGATGGGTGCGTTGTGCATACTCTTGATAGAATGAACTCTGGTGAGCGTGAAGACAATCGGTGAACGAGGGAGAGAGCGGATGGCGTTTTTGAGGAAATGGGGGGAGGGCGAGCGGGTCGAGATGGATGATGTGGCCGAGCCCCGGGGCTGGCGAATTCAGGTTGATCCGAAAAATACGGGCGCGACCCATCTTAGTATGGGCACCCAGGAAATTCCGCCTGGCGGGAAAATTCCGGTGCACCTTCATGAGGTGGAAGAGGAAATTCTTTTCTTTCATGAGGGCGAAGGTGAGGTTGAGATCGACGGAACATGCCATGAGGTTGGACCGGGGATGAGTGCGTTTCTTCCGCCTGGCATCCGCCACGGGGTGCATAACTCAGGAAAGGTGTCGATCAAGATGCTCTGGATTTTCTCGCCGCCTGGTTATGAAAAGGTTTTTAGGGAGATGGCGCGCCGGAAATTGGACCACGGCGAGATTGAAAAAGATATTAGCGACAAGGGTGGTGAATAGGCTGCTGGCAGTGTGCTTGAGGATGTTAAATCAAAAAGTACAGGGAGACACGGTGACATCACGATTCAGGATGTGACATGCGAAAAGAAAAAAGTGAGGGACTGGTTTTGGGGACGCCCCGGTGGCGCTTATTTCTTCTTGGGGGGAATGGCGTCGAGCTTATCAACCCAATAGTAGCGAGATAGGGTCTTCATGTCGGACACGCTCATCGAGTACAGCGCTGCAGTCGAATCTATAACGCCCCGCATGCTGCCCAACTGCTGATAGATCGAAATGTGAAATTCTTCAGGCGGAAATTTCGTCGTAACGGTAATGTTCACCTCGCTCGGGTTTTTCTCGAGCACAGCCCAAAGACGAGGAGAAATTTTCGCGGGAGCCGTCACAAACCCCCACCCCCAGTAGAGACCAAAGATAAGAGATGCCGCAACGAGAAACCGAAATGTAGGGTGACTGATCCAATTTTGTTTTTTTTGGGGTGGTGTCTGGCCCTGTGCCATTTAGGATGGCCTCCAGACAAGGCCCCAACGCTGGATGGTCCACTTCTCCAGAGGGACGAGAAACGAACGGTCAGTGATCATCCAGATGACTGCGATGACGAGCACACCCAGGAACACTTCCTCAATCTTGTATTCCGAGGCCGAGACAAAAATCATGAAGCCCAGTCCGCTTGAGCCGCCAATCATTTCGGCGGCGATGAGCGCCCGCCAGCCGAAGCCCATGCTCATCCGAACGCCGGTGACGATGCTCGGAAGGGCGCCCGGGATATAAACCTGGGTGATAATGTTCCAGCGATTTCCGCCCAACGTGAGAACGCTGTTTTCGAGTGCTCGGGGTACACCCCTGACCCCGAGCAAGGTGTTGAAGAACACAAGCCAGAAGATCGTATTGAGAAGGATGAACAGGGTTGTCATCGCCCCGATGCCGAACCAAACGATGGCGAGCGGCACCCAGGCGATGCCCGAGATAGCATTGGCAAACACGCCAATGGGCTCAAGGGTGTTGCTGATGCGCCGATTCATGCCGGCAAGGACGCCAAAAGCGATTCCCGTGGGAACGCCGATGATCAGTGCCAAGCCGACGCGGCCCATGCTTGAGAGAACGTGGTTCGTGAACTGGCAGCCTTGATGCATGGAAAAGATGCCGGCCAGGCCAGTGCACTCGTCCTGGAGGATGACGATTGCCTCGGCGACCGAGGCCATGGGTGGTATGTAGACGGGGGGAAGCCACTCGTTGACGGTGTTCATGCGCCAGAGGGTGAGGAGCACCAAGAACGGAATTGACCCAAGTGCAATTTTTCTGATGCGCTGGCGCCCGAATCGTTTTTGGATGGCCACCGAGAGAGTTTGAATGGCGTTCATCGCTGGACGAGCCCCCAACGCTGAATGGTGTCTGCCTCAATCGGCCGCAGCGCAAAGCGGTCGATAAGAATCCAGATGGTGCCGATCATGACCATCCCTAGAATCACCTGATCCGTGTGGTCAGTATCCTGAGCGGTGAAAATCATCCAGCCAAGCCCGCGTTTTCCAACCAACATCTCGCCCGCGATGACAGCCCGCCACGCAAAGCCGATACCCAGCCGGGCGCCGGTGGCAATATTTGGCATTGCGCCCGGGATGATAACGTCACGGATAATGCGCATGTTGCTAGCGCCGAGCGATCGCATCACGTTGATGTAGATTATCGGGATGCCTCGAACACCCGCCAGGACATTAAATGCGATGGGAAAGAGTGCAGTGTAGAGAATGACGGTGAATACGGTTTGCTCGCTGTTGCCCCACCAGACGACGATGATGGGAAGTATTGCAATGCCCGAGATCGACTGGAAAAAGTTAAGAATTGGATAGAACATATCGGATACGGTGCGGTTCAGGCCGAGGAGGATACCAAAGGGTATCCCGACGAGAAGGCCGAGGATGCTGCCGAGTACGAGGCGCCAGATGGTCTGGCCCACATAGTTGGGCAAGAGCCCCTTCCAGAGCATATCGCTTGAGGAGAAAATAACTGTCAGCGGCGCGGGTAAATATCGCGAGGGGTTCGGAATCAGGCTCGAAATGGTTGACCATAGAACAATTATCCCAACGAGCAGGATTAAAAGCTCGGCGCCTCCGCCCTTCGTGAAGCGGCGCCAGCGGGCCGAGGGCACGGGGCGGGGCCTTGGCGATAGGCTGGGGCTAGTCGTCGCCATGGGGGGAGACCTCTTCTCGGACGAGGGTGAGTATTTCGTCCCTCTTGGCAACGAATTCGGGATCGTGGAGCAAGTCTTGCCAGATTCGTTTGTCGCGCGGGATGTCGATGCTGACAGTTGCCTTGAGCTTGCCGGGTCGCCGGGTGAAGACAAAGCATTTGTCGCCAAGGAAAGCCGCCTCATCTACGTTGTGTGTAATGAGGAGAGTGGTTTTCTTCGTTGCCATGGCGATGCGGTTGAGCTCTTCTTGAAGCGTGATGCGAGTCTGGGCGTCCACGGCGGCGAAAGGCTCGTCCATGAGCATAACAACCGGATTCGCACACAGTGTGCGGGCGAGGGCAACGCGCTGCTTCATTCCGCCCGAAAGCTCGTGGGGATAGCGGTCCTCAAAACCCGTCAGGTTGACGAGATCGATGAACTCTTGTGTCCGTGTGCTGCGCTCGGGGCCGGGCATGCCCTGTATCTCCAGGCCGTGGCCGATGTTCCGGGCCACCGTGCGCCAGGGGAGAATGGCATGTTCCTGGAACACGACGCCGCGATCGGGGCTAGGGCCCTTCACGTCCACGCCGTCCACCTTCACGTGTCCCTTGTGGTAGGGGAGAAGCCCCGCAAGGATGTTCAGCAACGTCGTCTTGCCGCAGCCGCTCGGGCCCACGACAGCCGCGAATACACCCTCCTCGACATCGAGGCTCACGTTGTCGAGGGCGTGAACATCCTCGCCGGTGTACTCATCTGGGTAGTGGTGCGATAGACCTTGAACGACCAGCTTTGGTGGCATGGTTTTGCCTTTATCTCATCTGCGATTCATTGAAGCGGTCGGCGCCTTAGTTTGAAAGGCGCCGACCGCTTCAATGGAAATGGAATCTCACGTTTGGCTTAATTTAGATCCTTGAACCATTCGGGATGCTCCTTCATGGTTCGATTGATGAACGTGAGGTCAAAATATTTTTTCGGGTCATAGGGGCGCTTCATCTTCTTTTGTGCGATGAGCTGCTTAACCGAGAAGTTGAAGGCCTTAAAGGTATTTTCCCCGAGGCGAGGATCGTAGGTCCAATATTTAATAGTGCGCTTGAACAGTTTGGGCGAGACGCCACGCACGTAGCGGACGCCGATTTTTACTACCTCATCCACGTTCTTGGGATCGCGTACCCATGCGGCCGACTCGGCCATGCCGTTCACAAATGCCTGAGTTACTTTCTTGTCGCGGTAGACCCTATCCGGAACGCCGTGCATGCCAGCGCAGAAACAGACATGGTCGCCGCCGCGGGAGACGAGCTTGGCGCCCTTCACCTTGTCGAGCATCCGGGTGAGGTAGGGCTCCCAGGCCACCATGGCGTCAACACCGCCCGAGTCGAACAGGGATACGAGGCTGGGGGGGCGCACGTTAATGCGTCGATAGTTCGATTTGTTGATGCCACTTTTGCTAAGAACCGTCCGCAGGTAAAGGTCACCAGTTGAACCAAAGGTGGCGCCTACTTTTTTGCCCTTTAGATCGGCGATGGAGCTGATGCCCGTACCAGGGCGCACGGCGATGCCGACCATGGCGTCTGTAAACGGTTTTGAATATGAGGCACCCACGTAGCCGACGATGCCGCGCACCTTGATGCCGCGCTCAAGGGCAGCGGGCAGGTTCGTAAACGCCGCCGGGGCAAAATCGATCTGGCCAGCTTTGAGGGACTTGGTGAGCTGGGCCCCGGTATTACGGACGACAGCTTTCGCGTCGATGCCGTGCTTGGCGAAAATACCTCGGTCCACGCCCGCAAAGACAATCATTCCGCCGTTGTTGCTGGCGGCGCCGAGGTTGAGCTTGGGAGCGGCCATAGCCGAACCCGCCGCCATGAGCATTGCTGCCAGGGCGAAAGCGATGGAAGTTCGTACTGTTTTCATCTGATTCGTCTCCTCCAGGATGCAATATCCTGATGCTAGAGGGCCATAGTATCTTTCCGCTCTTTGGCGCTCAGGTAATCGAAAACTGCCTAGCGTAATTGTTACTTAAGGTGGGTAATTATAGAAGAGGAGGGCCCCAGATATCAAGAACTTCTCTAGGGGGTAGCCGCGCCCGAAAACACTACGCCGTGCTGTGTTCAATAACCTAATTTCCAGTTTATTCATTTTGAGAGAATTTAATTTTTGGCGCAGGTGGGCCTTAGATTTGCGATACGAAAGGTGTCAGAGAATAGATCTGATTTCTCAATATGTCGTCGTAAGTAATTAAAAAAATGACATATATAAGTGATTCCTGGAGAATGTCCCTATGCCAACTTCTCGATGGGCATGCCCTCCCGGTTCCCCCATTCGCTCCATGAGGACATATAGTTACGCACCTTTTGGTAACCAAGGAGGCGAAGCGCCAAGTAACCGTGCGCCGCACGGTAGCCGGTCTGTCAGTAGGCCGTGACTAGCTTTTCGGGCGTTACACCGATTGCCTCGAACTGCCGGCGAAGCTCGTCGGCGGGCTTCATTTCACCCTCTGGGGTCAGATGCTGGGTCCACTCCTGCCATGCCGCGCCAGGAATGGCGCCTGCTCGCTTGGCTCGCGCCGTGGTGCCTTGCCATTCGTCCTCGGTCCTTGTATCGAGGAGTATGTGGTTATCGTCGTCGATGGCGGCGAGCACGTCCTTGTAGGTGGCGATGCGCTCAAGCTCAAGCTTGAAGTTGAAGGCCGCGCCCTTGGGCGGCTCGGCGTCTTGTGTCGTTTCATGGCCGGTGCGTGTCCAGGCGCCCAGCCCGCCGTCGAGAACGTGAACATCCTTGTGCCCGAAAAGCTCAAGGAACCAGAACCCGCGCACACAGGTGTTGCCAGTCATGTCGTCGTAGAAAACAATGGTGTTCTCGAACGACACCCCGCGCTGGCCGAGCAGGAAGGCCCACATCCTTAGAAACGACATGAGGGGTGCCTCATCCGAGTCATCGCAGTTGACGCCGTAGACGTTGAAGTGTCGCGCGCCCGGAATATGTCCCATCGCGTATTTCTCGCCGGGCCGGGTGTCGATGATCCTTAGGTTCGGATCGCCCATCCGCTCTTTGAGCTGCGCGGGGGCCCAGATTAAATCGGGATTTTTATAGCCTTTCAGGTTCCCAGCGCTCATTGAAATATTCTCCTTAGTTAAGGGTTAGTCGGTCCAGAAGCCGCCGTTGACGTCTAGCGCCTCGCCGTTGATGTGGCCCGCCTCCTCGCTGGCCAGGAACAGCACCGCCGGCCATACGTCCTCGGGGACAGTGAGGCGTCCCAACGGGTGCGCCCTGACCGCATTGGCGAGCATCTCGGGTGGCGACTCGAAGTGAAGGCCCGTGTCCGCCGGGCCGGGAAGAACGCAGTTCACCGTGATGCCGGTCTTGGCCAGCTCGCGCGCGAGGTTGAACGTAATCGCGAGTAGGCCCGCCTTCGCCGCCGAGTAGTGGATGTTGGGGCCGATGCCGCCCATCTTTCCGGCGATGGAGGCGAAGCTGATGATTCGCCCCGAGGGCGAGGCCTTGAGCGCCTCGATCGTCTCCTGGATGGCGAAGTAGGGGGCCAGGAGGTTCACCCCGAGAACATCCGCCCAGTCCTTCTCGGTGAGGCCCAGTGTTTTGCGGATGGGCATGTAGCCTGCCACGTTGAGCAGCACGTCGCAGCCGCCGAGCCATTCGAGGGCGCCGCGCATCGTCCGGCGGATGTCATCGACATCGGCTAGATCGCAGCCCGCCTTTTTGAGTTGATTGTCCGACCCTTCGAGGGCATCGAGGCGCTCACCCGGGCGATCGGTGGCGAACACGCGGGCGCCGGCGTCGAGAAATCCTTCGAGAATCCGGCTGCCGATGTCTCCAGCGGCCCCGGTGAGGATTACCTTTCGCCCGGTGAAATCGAAACGAATTGGCATTTGTGTGGCTCCTTATTAGTGAGGAAATATGAAAAAGATATCGATATAGCCTTAACATGCCCCACCTCTGGGCTCAACGGGTGAATTTTTCCCGGGGCCCGGAGATGACTTGTTGCACAATTCTAGCTACGAGCAGATCCGTTCCTCCTTAGACTCGCGCGCTACCGGATCCGGACAGATTCAGGCGGTTTGTCCGGGATAAGTCTTGTTTCGGCCCGCCCTCATTGGTAGACTTTCCGTAAGTAAATTTCGCCAGTTTTCTCGCCGGTCCCCGGACCGTGCGGATGGAAGAGCCATGCCTGAGCTTGCATACATCGGAAAAAGCATCCCCCGTGTGGACGCCCCCGAGAAAGTAACTGGCCGCGCCGTCTATACGCTCGACCTCCAGCTTCCCAAGATGCTCTTCGGCAAGCTCAAGGCCAGCGAAGTGCCCCACGCCCTCATCAAAAATATCGACACGAGCCGGGCCGAAGCGCTCCCCGGCGTCAGGCTCGTCCTCACCGGCGAGGACATGCCCGTGGATCTCAAATGGGGCGTCATGCCGGTCTGCTACGACCAGGTGCCGCTGGCGCGGGGCAAGGTGCGCTTCATCGGTGAATCGGTGGCGGCCGTCGTGGCGACGAGCGATGAGGTCGCCAAGGATGCGCTCGACCTCATCGAGGTCGAATACGAGGAACTGCCTGCCGTCTTTGACCCCTTCGATGCGATGCGGGAGGGGGCGCCCGTAATCCACGATGAGAAGCTGAATAACATTGCCTTCACCAAGCACATGGAATTCGGTGAAGTGGACAAGGCCTTTGACGAGGCGGCGGACGTCAGCGAGATATCCACCTCCACCTCGAGACAGGCCCATTGCTGTTTTGAGACGCATGTTTCCATCGCCGAGTGGTCGGCGAACGGCAATCTCACCGTTTATAATTCATCGCAGTGCCCGAGCCTGAGCCACCAGTATTTCTCGAAACTCCTTCACATCCCCGAATCGAAGGTCAGGGTGATCACTAACTTCGTCGGCGGCGGTTTCGGCGGCAAGGCGACGAGCAAGTTCAATATTGATTTTCTCTCCATCATCGCGGCAAAAAAGCTTGGTCGCCCGGTGAAGTTTTACTACGACCGCGAGGAGGAGTTCATGCTCTCCACCTTCCGCTCGAAGCAGCACCACACCATCCGCATGGCGACGGACGCGGACGGCGTATTGCTCGCCCGCGAAATGCGGATGACCGTGGACAACGGCGCCTACTCGGACTACGGCCCGGTCGTAGGGGCCATCACCGCGCACATGGGGGGGAGCCTCTATAATTTCAAGGCCTACCGCCACCATGCCAACGTTGTCTACACGAATGCCTCCTACGGCGGCGCCATGCGAGGGGTGGGCAACGGCGGCTACTCGTTCGGCACCGAGCTGGCGATGGACCAACACGCCCAGCAAATCGGCATGGACCCCGCCGAGTTCCGCCTCAAGAATTTCGTCAAGCAGGGCGACACCACCATCATTGGCGCGAAGATCACCAGTTGTGGCATGAGCCAGTGCGTCGAGGAAGCGATAAAGCGCGTTCCCTGGAAGGAAAAACGCCCCGCGCGCGGCGTCGTACGCACGGGCTACGGTCTGAGCGCGGCGGTCCACTTCACCGGAGCCCGGGCGATGGGCCCCGAGACAGCGGGCGCGTTTATCAAGATGAACAAGGACGGCTCCGTCGAGGTGCTCTCGGGAACCATCGAGATGGGCAACGGCACGAACACCGTGCTCTCCCAGATTTGCGCCGAGGCGCTGGGCGTCCGGGTTGAGGACGTGCGGATCCTGAACGGCGACACGGCGGTGAACCCCTACGGCTGGGGCGTGCGAGGAAGCCGGACCACCACCATCGACGGGCAGGCCACCCGTCTCGCGGCACTCAATGCGAGGGCGATGCTCTTTCGAGGCGCGGCTGAAAGTTTAGAGTGTGACGCCAATGATCTCGACGCCCGGGAGGGCCGAATATTCGTCAAAAGCGCACCCGATAGCTCCGTTTCGCACACGGAAGCCTATATGAAGATTTACGACAAGCAGGGGAGTGAGGCCATCTACGCCTCCGCGAGCTACGACTCGCCGAGCGAGGACCCGGACCCCGTCACGGGCTATGGCAACTGGTCGGCAGCCTACGCATTCGGCGCCAAACTGGCCGTGGTCGAGGTGGACACCGAGACCGGTGCGATCGAAGTGAAAAAAATCATCTGCGCCAACGACGTGGGCACGGTGGTGAATCCGGCCGGCGCAATGGGCCAGATTGAGGGCGGCGCGCTCATGGGCGTTGGCTATGCGCTGATTGAGGACTATCAGATTGAAAACGGCCAGCCGGTGAATCCCAATTGGCTTGACTACAAGCTGCCCACGACCCAAGACGTTCCCGAGCTTGAGACGATACTCATCGAGACCGAGAATCCGACCGGCCCGTACGGGGCGAAAGGGCTCGGAGAAATGGCCCAGCTCGGCACCTCGGCGGCCATCGCCAATGCGGTCTATGACGCCGTGGGCGTTCGGATCAAAAGCCTTCCGCTCACGCCCGAGAAGGTGCTGGCTGCTCTCAAGGAAAAAGAATCCGCGGGCGTTTAATCGGTTCTGCCCGGTATATATAGGGGACGTTTCTTGGTATTTACATATGTTCCAGTGAAATCCGTTGACGAAGCCCTTGCCGCGATGCGCAAGTACGGCGCTGAGGGAAAAATTTACGCAGGCGGCGTCGCACTTTCGATACTGATGAAGTCCCGGGTATATGAGCCCGAGGCGCTTATCGACATTTCGGATGTGAAGGAGCTCGTCTATATCGAGGAGAGTTCCTCGGGCGGGCTCCGCATCGGCGCCCGGACGCCGCACCGCGATATCGAGACCTCTCCGCTGGTTCAGGACAAAGTCCCGCTTCTGGCCGATGTTTTCCACAACGTCGCCACCATACGCATCCGCAACGCGGGGACCATTGGCGGCAACATCATTTTCGCCGAGCCCGCATCGGACCCTCCCGCCGCGCTTCTCGTGCTCGAGGCGAAGATGATGGTTAGAAAAGTGGACGGCCGTTCGCGGACGATTCCAGCCGCTCAGTTCTGGACGGATTACTACGAGACCGCTCTTGGCGACGATGAATTGCTCACCGGGATTGAAATCGACCAGTTGCCCTCCGGGTTCCGCACCGCATTTACGCGGTTCACAACGCGCTCGAAGGAAGACAAGCCCTGTATCTCGATTTCGGCGGCTGTCCTCACCGAGGAGGACGGCAAAACCTGCCGGAAGATTCGAATTGGCCTGGGCGGCGTTGAGCCCGTTTTCAGGCGGTTGACCGCCGTGGAAGAGGGGCTTCAGGGGAAAGAACTCTCTTGTCCCGGCATCGACGAAGTGCTCTCCGCGACTCTCGACGATCTTGAGCCCTTGAGTGATATACGGGCCAGTGACGACTACCGTCGCCAGGTGACGCCTGTTTTAATACGTCGAACCATCGAAAAAGTGATTCAGCCCGCCGACTAATCAACTCCGATTTTCCTGAGATAATCCTGTTCAAGCGTCACCAGGGCGCTTGCTATCTTTTCAACTATCCGGACACGATTTGCCTTGCCGCCGGGGCCCGCCGGCTCAATCAACTCCCCCGCGTGGATAACTAGCCGGGTGTCGTTCGTCAGCCCATCTGGCCAGCTGAAGAGCGTGTTCGCCCCCGAGAGATAGACTGGCAGAACGCGCGTGCCGGTCATGG
>Ga0115002_10005629_pt1 | contig 14687 bp, 16 predicted proteins | sample ArcticOcean_MG_C_8_FD_89576 | JGI IMG/M metagenome (GOLD analysis project Ga0115002, IMG submission 89576) | Marine microbial communities from western Arctic Ocean - ArcticOcean_MG_CB11_86 | ecosystem: Environmental > Aquatic > Marine > Oceanic | place: Arctic Ocean: Canada Basin | collected... | reverse complement strand
TGCCGGCACACATTGGCGAACGCGCCGAGGTCACCAGCGGCGTTACGGGTGACGATGATCGGTTCATCGAAAATCCGAAAGGTCATGTAGCCGCCGGGCTGGCGAAACTCCTCGACCCGGGCGACGCATAGCCAATCCTTGAGAAAAATTTCGTCCTTTTCGCGCCGGAAGATTTCCGGCGACGTGTAGATGTAGCCCGGCGTATGGCTGGCAAGCGCGGTCGGTTTGCGGGTGGCGGCAAAACCCGCTTCCCCCGCCGGGATTCTCACAGCCTCGTTCATCGTTAGATTGCCTCCATCACCCTTGGATCTCAGCACCGCCAAGACCAGTCACCCTGGCGGGCACCCACGATTCTATCACCGCTTTGTGGTTTCCAGCGAAAGGACATAACCGCATGCGGCGGGGACCTAATATCGACGCCCATCCTTTCGGGCGAATATCCACTCGCCATCAGCAACGAGCACGGCCTCGATATCATCGTTTGGATAGCTCCCCTCGTCACCACTGTTGCGGTCGCCGATCTCGAGGAAGGCAACAACTTCGTCGCTGCGGTTGACCAGCTGATGAGCGACGCCTCGGGCCGGAAACCCCGCGCACATCCCCGAACTAAGCACGGTTTCCTCGGTTTCGGTGACCAGTGTCGGGTTGCCTTCCAATATGAATACGAACTCGTCCTGTCTGCTGTGGCGATGCAGTAGGGAAGATTCACCGCCCGGGGCCAATTTTGTCAGATTTACCCCGAAATTTCTGAGGCCGAAGACATCGCCCAGTTGGCGCTTTTCGCGCCCCGCCATGCGACTGAAAAACGGTTCCGGATAGCTTGACAGCTTGGTGCGCGGGGAAACCGCCTCGGCATGAACCGCAATCGGTCGCGGCGTCTTTGTGTCGCTCATATCAATGCCTTTCGTCTATACCAGCGGGGCAGCACGGGTCGCTTAGCGGCTACGACGCGATGAGGATGGCGATGATTGCGCAGGATCGATCCGATATCACCCAGTTAATGTATCGCTACGCCGACGCGATGGATCGGCGCGACATCGACGCCGTGCTGCGCTGTTTCACCGATGATGCCGAGACGTCGTGGCATGGCGGCGCCGTTAGCGCCAGCGGCGGGCGTGAACTCCAGCGTTTTCTCGAAAACGCATTCAGCGATGACGTTCTGGGAAGTGCGGCCAAGCCATCAAGCCATTTGATGGCCAATGTGATGATTGAGCTCGACGGCGATCGTGCGCAGGTCGAGACGACCGCCTTGGCCTGCGTAACCAATCGCCCCGATCTGGTTACGGTGCGCGGCATTCATTACAGCGATGTCTGCGAACGTGATGCCGATGGCTGGCGGATCCGCACCCGTCACCATCGCGCCGATTGGGAATTCTCCGCCCCCGGCCAAACCACCGGACCGATTGCCGCTCCTGGTGGGACGTCTTAAGTCGAACGCTCGCGGTTTGCGGCAGTGGGGGCAGGCATCGCCCGCCCCCCGCCGATCAAACGCCGCTTAGTCTGCGGCGAAGCAGTAGAGCAGCCCGGCGCCGCCGGTGCTGACGAGATTCTCCTGGCTGCAGCCGCGTGAGGGATGCGCGGCGATCCATGAAATATTGCCGCCGCCCTGCCGGTCGTGATAACCAACCATCGCACTGCCTTCACCGGACTTGGTCCAGTTGCCACACGTGTGATCACCCTTTTCCCAAGGGAAAAAGGCGGTGCCGTCATTTTTGGTCGGGGGCCTCCAATTGCAGGCCGCCGCCAGGAGCGCGATCCATTACGGCGCCGGCCCCTAAGTCGACGAACTTAGCGTTAATCAGGTTCAGCAGTTGGAGGTTTGTGAAGCTACTGTTGAAGCCCTGGTCTTCAAACTTAAAGATCGCCGCCTTGGCTGAACTCGTAAAGGCTGAGAATAAAACGACAAAACAAATGGCCTTTATGATCTTCATAAGGTTTCACCTCCGCAAGATTAAGCCATCGAACTTTATGTGCTGGATCTCTCAATTTCGGGCCTATGGGGCCATCCCGCACATCGTGATAGGAATCCCAATAGGGTAATGCAGCGCGTGACGACTGTCACAAGGGCATAAGGGGTAGCCAGTTAGGATTAGGGGAAAACCCCTATATTCACATCACATTGGCACTGACGCCGAGCATCGCTTTTAGGTCACGATTTGCTCTGTTGAGCCTCTATTTCTGATACTTCCAGACGGGGTCCGGCGAACGACGATGGTCGAGAGTTAGCCAAAAGACGACATTCGGCAGCCCTGCGCCGCCCGCAATTTCTTACCTCCGTATTAAATTGTCGCCGCATCTGTTAAGTTCCCCAAACAAGCCCCCACAATGAAATTTTGGCCTGCATCAGGATTTCGTCTTGATGCAGTCGCTGGCGTTTTGCGCGCCGCATGGGTTGTTACGGCCTGCGGGGGCATACCGCGGTTCGCCCAAACCGCTACCAGAAGGAGAAGCAATGTCTGCCGACACGGCATTTGAAGAGATCAATGAAGCCAAAGCCAATTGGGACCACATCTACGATCAGTCTGACCCCCGGGCCTATTTCCGCGAGCTGAAAAAGCTCAGCTATGCCATTCCCGGCGCTGCCAAACCGATATTCCAGAAGTTGATCACCCACCTTCAGGGCCAGCAAGACGACCCCGTTCACGTGCTCGACCTCGGCTGTTCTTACGGTGTTAATGCGGCGCTATTGAAACACGATTTGTCGATGTCCGAGCTCTATGAATATTGGGGTCAGGGGGCTCTTGTAGAGGCCACCGCCGGAGAGGTCATCGCTCATGGTCGGGATTATTTCTATAGTCTCGACACCCAAGAGGACATCTCGGTGATGGGTCTCGATCAAGCCGAATCCGCAATTGCATTCGGTGAGAAAATTGGTCTGCTGGACGACGGCCTCGCCGTCAATCTCGAATCGGAATCGCTGCCCGAAGTTGCGGCGGAGAATTTGGCGCGCGTCGATCTGGTCACATCGACCGGATGCGTTGGCTATATGACCGAAAAGAGTTTCGAGAGTCTGTTACCAGCCGTTACGCAAGGCGGGTTGCCGTGGATCGGCAATTTCGTGCTGCGGATGTTCCCGTTCGAAACGATCGAAGAGACTCTGAATGATTGGGGTTATGTAACGGAGAAGTTTGAAGGCCGAACCTTTGATCAGCGCCGCTTCGCCTCGACCGACGAACAGGGAGAAGTGCTTGAGCAACTTCGTGAGCAAGGTATAGATCCGACCGGCCAGGAGACCGAAGGCCATCTGCTGGCCGAATTTTTCCTGTCACGCCCGGTGAATGAAGTGGCCGGCGCACCCCTCGGGCAACTGCTCGCAGCTTGAACTCCGGGGCCGAACGTCCGTTAAGGATCACAAGTTACCTAAACGGGCGCTCGCTCCATGCGTCGGCATTGCTTCCGATTCCAGACTTAACCCGGCAGAAAGGGGACATCCCGCAGCGGCGGGTTCCGGGATGGACCTGCGGGGCAGTGCGACCTTCGACGTTTACCTCAATGGCCACGCCCAGTTGAACTTAGATAGCCGATTTGGTGTTCCCCAACCCCACCAGCATCCTATCTGAAATTTTTCTGTCACCAGCGAGCACGCAGCTAAAACTCCCTGGATCCGCTCCTGTGCGTACGCCAAAAAGCCCTCCCTCTTTTGGGGTTCGAATGTGGGGCCGGCGCGCCTTGCTCAGTAGCGGAAGTCGCTTTCGCCAGGGATGTAAGCGGGGTGGCCGGAAATGGCGCGTGCCGCTTGCATGCCCGATACCGCCGCGGTCTCTACCGCGCCGATGTCGAGACCGTTGCGCGTCCACGACCCGGCCAGGAACAGATTCACGAAACCCGATTCATCGGCCCGAAGACGAAACCGGGTACTGCCGGGAACCGATAGCACGTAGCGGTTCGAGGGATCGTCGTTGATACACCAATAATGCGCATCCAATCGCCGCTGCCCCGAGCGCTCCTTGGGGTCGATCAAGATCTGCCAGTCGATCTTATAGCCTGGCGGGCCAGCGATGCCCGGCACCACGGTTGCACGATCGCGCTCGAGCCAGGCGCGCACGCGTTGGTGAACAAAGCGGCTGCGGCCCGTTGATTGGGCGGCGGCGACCTCTTCTTCCTCGAGGCGGTGGCAGGCGTGGAGCAGATGTTGCGGGCGACTGTCGGCTGGCCAGCTCTCGCGGCAAATAAGTTGCGACATCTCGGCATAGCCGCTGAACGGCCCGATCTCGGCCGATAGCATGAGCGGGGTCGCGCCATCGCGCCGGCGGCGCGACCATAGTTGGACGCCGATCGTTGCGGTGGTTCGCACCTGCGTGAACATCTCCCGCCAGGCCGAGCTACACGCACTGAGCTCGGCGCAGATCGCCGGTAACGCGCCAAACCCGATGCCGAGAACGACCGTGTCGAAGTCTTCGCCGCGTTGCAGTACGCGCGCGCTCAATCGGTGCTTTTCCGTGCCGCCCGCTTCGAAGCCGAGTTTTGCCTTTTTGAGTGCGCGACCGTTGACCAGTTCCTCGAAGCGCGGCGCCGCGGGCCGACTGGGGAGCCCGCCGACATCGATCAGCGGCGCGTAGCCGCCGTTCTTGGCGCGCGCCTGTTGGGTGATGTGAATCGTCTCAATCGCGTCGCTGTCGGGCTCGAGACCAAGCCGATTCACGCGCTGAAAAAACTCGAAACGGACGCCGCGTTCGCGCAACACCTCATAGAGTGGTGCGAAGATGGTATTGCCCGTCGCGGCCTGCATTTTGTAGCTGACCGCACCCTTCTAGGAACAAACGATACAAATCGCGGTGCGCAGTGCCGCGCCCGGGGCCAGACCACTCTTCGGCCAGGCATCTTTGGGGGCGGCGAACACCAGCGTGTGGAGCGCGCGCACCACCGCGGAGGTCGTCGTTAGCTGGTGCGCGCCGTGCCGGGCCAGCCACTCGAGCAAATCCTCATCGTCGACCGCATCGAAGCCGCGCCCGATAAGATCGTCGCGCAAAATACCGGCAACGGTGGTCGCACAAATGTTGGTCAGAATCAGCATGCGGCGAACGACATCATTGTTTTCGGCGGTGTTTCCACCCGCTTCGGCATAGCTGCGCCACAATTGATCGGCACCCCGCCGGAGCAGGTCGGCAACACCTTCGCGCGCCATGCCTGGTTCGAGACGGCGCAGCGACAGGAACGCCGGGACGATCGTCGGCGTATGCCGCAAGCCGCCGATCACACGCCGCCGGTTGCCGCGTTGCAGCTTTTGTAATGTGCGCACGGACACGCGGAGGAAATCGACGGCGGCCGAAAAATAGTCACGCGGCTTGGGGAACAACCCGCCGTCACCCGGCAGCGCCCGATTGCGGGGAAAGTCCATCGGCCACAACTTCGAAACACCGTCGATGTGTTCCTGGAAAATGATGCCGTGATAGGGCTTGAAGGCCTGCTCCCAAGTCGCCAGCGGTGCTGTTTCGTCACGATCGAGTACCGCATAGCACTGCCGCAGCATGCGAAAGGCGTTCTCATAGCAACCGAGCAATACATGGAGGCCGTGTTCTTCGATGCGGTCGTGCGGCCCGCGGCCGCTGGCGCATTGGCCACCCAGCCGCCAGCCCAATTGATAGACCGTAACCTCGTAACGCTGCTGCCACCCCGGCACGCTGGTGAGCTCGAAGGCGGCCGTCATCGCGGCGACGCCGCCGCCCAGGATGGCGACCTTGTTCGGTTTCTTGACCGTCATGATTCGAGCCACTGCGCCATTGCCGACAGGTCGCTGACCAGTCCGCGATAGTTTCGTCGCACGGTCGCGCTGCCGAATTCGAAACCCAGTTTGAAGTGGAACGCCGCCACACAGGTCCCGCCAAATGGCAATTCGGCATAGGCCGCCAGCGCCGGATTGACCAGGGTTCTGAACGTGTCCGCCATAAAGATTTTGAAGGGAATCTCAACCAGTTGGTCGATGTCCATGCGGCCGCCCCGAGTGAGCCGGCTTTGGGGATTTGTTTGCGCACGAACACCGGTAGCGGCGGCCAGAACTCGGGCGGCACCTGCCGGTGCACAACGCCGAACGCTTTCTCGATCAGGTCCTGGCGTGGCAGTTCGCTGCCATTGGACCCGCCAAAGGCGCGCCCCATGCTCGATGCGAACGCGGCTGGGTCGATGGCTTCTTCGCCCTCCCGCGTCGCGCGTAGCCGCAGCTTGCGATCGAGCGTGAAATCGATCTTGCAGCCATGACGTTCGGTCAATCCAAATCGCTTGGGAAAACCGAACAGCTCGCGGCCGATCGTTATTGCGAGAAAATTGTCGGGATAGAGCTCTGGGCAAAACACGCCGGGCCGGAACCCTTGCGCCAGGCAGGGAATAAAGGGCGTGGTCTCGTTATACGAGAAAGCCTCGCCTTGCCCGCGGGGTGGCGGCGATCGAAGAAGTTGAAGGTGAGCGCGAAGCAATCCTCCACGCCGGGGATCGGACGCACCCCGCGCGGCAGCAATCCGCGCAGCGCGCCGGGCGCGGCGCGAACCACGAAGAAGAACACGTTATAGGGGTCGGCGACATACGGGCCGGGGACGATGCCCGAATTTGGCCGTACGAAAAAATCCGCCAGATGGCGGTGCATGGCATCTTCTTTGGCGTATGCCGCGCGGAGCTCGCCGGCAACAAATCTCAATACATTGCCGACCAGGGTGTCGCTCTCGCGCAGCAACCCATGCAGATCCGCCTTCGAGATCGAAAAAACCGTCGCCGCGCCCACTGCAATCAGCGTTCCGGTGCGCGGTTGTTCGTCGAGCACCGCGAGCAGGCCAGCCACCGACGGCGCTTCGATGAATGTCACCAACGCGCCACGCAAAATGACCGCGACCTCGCCGGCTACTAAGAAGTAGACGTGATCGGCCTCGGCGCCTTCCTCGACGAACGTTTCGTTAGGTTTGAGTTGGCGCTTCTCAAGCGCGCGGCGCACCGACCGACGTTCCCCGTCGCTCAATCCTTCGAGGATCGGCAAGTCGAAAATTGCGTCGGCTTGTGCGGATTGACGTACGGACATCGGCGTAAAATCTATTACCACGCGACCACACTGCCGATCCTGAAGCAAACCCGTGCGCAGTGAAAGGCCGCGGGAGAAAAGCTTTTTGTTCTCGCCAGTCCGTGAAGTCTCAAGCGCATCGCCGACGCAATAAGAAGATCTACAGCTACCCTGCCGTCAGCACCGCCTCCACTTCCGGCCAGCTTTTTCCGCCGTAGGTCCGGAAATCGTCGGCGAGACTCTCGGGCAGGTACTCGTCGATCGCCGAATAGAAGCTGGGCCGCGCGCTCATGCGCTCGAACCAGTCCATGACGCGCGGGCGTTGGGGTTGCCACACCGAGAGCATGGTGAACGCTTCCAGGCGGTTGACGTAGGGGATTACGGCGATATCGGCGAGGGAAAATGTGGCCCCAGCGAGCCACGCATTTTCGGCCAGGACCGCGTCCATGTCGTTAAGCATCGTGTCGAATATTTTGACCGCTTTGACCACTTCGGGCCCCTTGAATCCAAGCGCGAGCCATTCGCGTTTGCGGCGCTCCAGGTCAGGATTGGGGGTCTTGGCCAGATATTCCTCGACGCCTTTCGGTCCCAGCCGATTGATCGTGTGGCGGTGGGATGCGGAAAAGGTGAGGACGGCGCACATCGGGTGCACGTATTCGTCGATAAATTTGGTCCAGGTGCGCATGCGGACTTTGCCGGACGGCGAATCCGGCTTAAGCGGCGTGTCGGGAAACTTTTCGTCGAGATATTCGCAGATCAACGTGGATTCACGAATGACGTCGACGTCGTCGACCAGCGTCGGCACCACGCCCTTGGGGTTGAGCTTCAGATAATCCGGATTGAACTGCTCGCCCGTCAGAATGTCGAGATAGTGGCCGGTCCAGTCCAGCCTTTTTTCGGCCAGCACCATCCGTACTTTAGCGGCGCAGACCGATGATCCATGGTGATACAGATCGAGCATAAATTTTTCCTATTCCACAACCAGTGCCACGCGTCCGATCACCCCTAGCCGTCGCTCTAGGGTGATGGCGGCGACGCCAGCCATTTCAGCGCCGTCACGGTCCAAGGATCGTTCGCATCGGCCTGCGCTTCATTGGACGCAAAATGATCGAGCCCGGGCCAGACGTGTTGTTCGACAACGCCAGGCTCCTGCTTCAAGGCCGCAACCAATTTGCCCGACGACTCCTGCGCCAGCGCCAGGTCTTCGCCGCCCCAGGCGACCAGGAAGGGTGTCGTATTACCGGCGGCGAACAAGATCGGGCTGCAATAGGCGGCTTCTTCGTCGCTGTCGAAGCGGCCTTCATAAGACCGCGCGAGAACACTACCGGGCGCGGCGTTTTCGCGCCGCACGTCATAGGTGCCGCCGTTCGGGAAACACCCCTTGACCACGTCGGCCGGCATCCCGCGCTGGGTCGATTGCTCGCGATGCAGCGCCAGCATCGCGCACAGGTTGGCCCCGGCCGAGTGACCGGCAACGAAAATGCGATTGGGGCTGCCGCCGTAGCCGGCGACCCGGTCGTAGACCAGCTTGAGCGCATCGAAGCAGTCGTCGACCACCCGCGGCTGGGTGACGGTCGGCACCAGACGGTAGGATAACGACGCGAAGATAGCGGGGAGGTCGAGGAAGGGCGGCGCAACGAAGCCCATCCATTCCTTAAAGCCGTTGCGGAAGGCGCCGCCATGGATGTAGCACAGCACCGGCAGGTCGCCGGCGCCGATATCGTCGGGCAGATAGAAATCGACCTTTTGCCAATAGTCCTCGCCATAGGCCACGTCCATCACTGTCGGATAGCGCGCCGCGACTTCTTTCGAACCGGCCAGGATGCGCGCCGCATAGTCCGCCGCGCCGGGCAGAAACATCGCCGGCATCTCAGGCATATCGTCGAACGACATTATTAAACCTTTGGGTTAGACCTTTGGGTTAGACGCCCGGGGTTAGATGTCCGGGCTAGGCGCCGGCGCCGGGCTGAACCATATGCACCGTGCGTTGCGGGAACGGGATGCTGATCCCATCTTGGTCGTAGCGTTCCTTGATCGCCTTGATCAGAGCGAATCGCATCGACCAATAGTCCTCGTTTTTACACCATACCCGGATGATCAGGTTGACCGAACTATCGGCGAGCTCGCCGACCACGAGGGTTGGTTCGGGATCGCTCAAGGCGGCTGGTTCGGCCTCGATCACTGCGGCGGCCGCGGCCAAGGCCTAATCGATATCGTCCTCATAGGCAATGCCGATAACCAGCTCGACTCGCCGGGTCGCGTGATGGCTATAATTTTTTACCGCGGCGCCCCACATCTGACCATTGGGCGCGATGATCTGGACGTTGTCGGGCGTAGTCATTTCGGTGATGAACAGATTGATCGAAGTGACCGTACCCGCGAGCCCGGCGGCCTCGACATAATCGCCGATCTTGAACGGCCGGAAGGTCAGCAGCATCACACCGGCGGCGACATTGCTCAGCGTTCCCTGCAGGGCCAGGCCGATCGCCAGACCAGCCGCACCGAGCACCGCCAGCAAACTGGCGGTTTCCACGCCGAACTGGTCGAGCACGGCGACAATGGTGACCGCAATTACGACGTAGCGCGCCAAGCTGCCAAAGAAACTGGTCAGGGTCGGATCGAAGCGCGGCACCCGTCCGAGTGCGCGATGCACCAGGGCCTTGATCCGGCCGGCAATGATCCAGCCGATGATCAGGGTAACCAGCGCACCCACCACATCGAGCCCATAGGTGGTGAGGATGGTTACCACTTGCTGCCACAGCTCGACGCCGCGGCTGACCGAAATATCCATGTTCTTCCCCCAGGCCTAACCGCACAGGTGAATGATACACCCGGTTATGCTTGCGGAATTGAACATAGGTGTCGGAACGGGTCCACTCGATTCGACCCGATCGGCGCTATTTTCCCGATGCCGGACGCGGGCAAAGAAAAAGCAGCCCAAAGGCTGCTTTTTCACGACTACAAACTCTGCATTTTTTAGACGACTTTGCGCCTCCGCCTGCCGATAAATCCGAGGCCCACGAGGGTGCTCGCCAGCAGCAGTGCGGCCGGCGGTAGCGGCACGACGACAACATCCGGTGGCCAGGAATCTAGCGTGCAACTGTCGCTGCCACAGTCGGCGACATGGAGCGCGACCCGCGAATTTTATCTGCTAAGCAGGGCAGTAACCAGCGCGTCCTCGGTAGTCCCCGATGTGGTGCCAAAGACTACGGTCCAGGATTCGCCCGTGCCCATTCCGTTGTTGTTCACATTCTTGCGGTCGTAGGCGAACAGATTACCAGCCCAACCTGGCCCTGGCGGGCTTACGCCGGGAGGACTTCCGGGACTTGGGGTGATATCTGGTACGAGATTGACGCCGCCGGTACCGTTGGTCGTGCTGATCTGGCTGTTGAGGAAGATATTCAGGCCGCTCTCAAAATAGATTTCTGCGACTTCGGGTCCCGAGGTAGGATCGCTGGGGTCGGCGGCCGGTGCGAACGAGCTATTGGTGAAAACAAATGTCGCGTTGCCGCCCATACCCGCCACGGTCACGTCGAGCAAGATATTAAGGCCCGGGGAAATATCGCCTTGAAGCGCGCCGTCATCGGGCGTGTAGAGCGGATTATCGGCAGACACGACCTGAAGAAGTATCGGCGCGGCCTTCGCGGTCGACGCCGGTAGGGCAATGCAACAAGCCAAAACCGCGAGCCCGACGAACTTAACCATCTCTCTTGGTAGGGCACTCAGGAGACGTAATCTAGCTTCAGCGACCATCGTTCTTCCTCGCTCCGACACAACACAAGTTTCTTATTCCCTGCACCGCAACTCCGAACACCGCGACCTAAGTCGCTGGCGCCATTGCGTGCAATCCCTTCACTACACTCAATGGTTGATTATCCAGTGGAATTTTCTATCAAACCTTTTATATCCAACAGTAATACTAGGGTTAATCGATGTCTGTGCCGAAGGTGCAAAGGGGGTAATAATTCGATATCATAGAGCCCTTCGCATCGGACATGCCGCGTCGAGGGGAGCTAAGTCGGCCGAATTAGAGGGTATACCCGCAAACTATTCTTTTTCATTTTAGGGTTTACCAACAATCCCTTTAGGCTAAAGGGAGTACCACTAAATAGTCTGCACGATCCCTTGAATCCGATGTTCGGTGTTCCCAACCCGGGATCATGTTTCTACCGCGCAACCGATTCTTATATTTTGTATATCAAAGCAAGAATGACCCGGTAACAACACTGCCGCCACTGCTACCAAAGGGCGGCCAACAGGACTATCGAAGCGTTAAGGGCGGCTTTGGCCGCCTTTATCTTTAGCGCCTCCTGGCTATAACCGGAGTACCGCACCATTTTGGTACCGCTAACTTCTGCTCGCTTGCACACCACTTACCCCTTCGTTACAAAATTGGGACAGTCCGGCCACGCCGCGCCGATTGTGGCTGTTTCCCTTACGAGCAGAGAATAGATTGATCGTCAATCCAAATTATATCGTGCGCCCCGGGTGGGCACCCCTTCGGCTGCGTCGTTTCCAACGATGACCGCCCCGGTTTTCGAAGCGCCCGGGCCCGGTTCGTGGCTGCTCGATGATGTGCATTTCTCGCGGCCGGCGTCGCGTTATCTGGTCAGCGTGTTCCCGCTGGCGATGCCGGTTGGTTTCCGCGCCGGCACTAAGCATTACGGTCTGCTGCTCGACTACATCGCGATCGCCTTCGTCGGCAATTTCTTCTACTCGCAACCGCGTCCGGTCGGCGCGCCACCCGGCGCCAAAGGGCCACCACCCAAACTCATCTTCCAGATTCTCACCCGCCTCCACCCCGAGATGCGCCGGCGCGTAAAACGCAGTGCCGAAGTGTTCGAAAAAAAGATCTGGCGCGAGGATCTGGCATGGTGGAACGACGAACTCAAACCGCAATCGCTAGCGCACGCACGGGCACTGCAGGCGGTCGATCTTGAGGGGCTCACCGCCGACGCGCTGCTCGCCCACCTCAATGCGTGCCGCGAGTTCGTTCTCTTCGCGGTCACCAACCACCATCGGCTCAACCCCTGCAACATGGTCCCGCTAGGCGATTTTCTCAGTCACGCCCAGGCCTGGACCGGCCTCGCCACCAGCGACCTCTTGCAGCTCATGCAGGGCGCGTCACCCCATTCGGGCGGCGCCACGGCCGAACTCGATGCCCTGACAACCGCGTTGCGCAGCGATGCCGACGCCCTGGCGGTGCTGCGCTCCGACCGCGAAGCGGCTGAAATCCTCGATCACCTGCGCGCCGATGGCGGCGCGGTTGGCGATGCCGCGCGCACCTACATCGATCTGATCGGCTACCGCATCATGTCGGGCTACGACGTCGCCGATCTCTATACCCTGGAGGCGCCGGGGTCGTTGATCACGGTCATACGCACCGCCGTCGACGCCGAGGCCCGCGCTTCTACCGACGTTGATGTGAGCGCCAAACTCGCCGCCGCGCGCGACGCCGTGCCTGAACCTCACCGCGCCGAGTTCGACGAACTCTATACCGAGGCCCGCGCGACCTACCATTTGCGCGACGAAAAGATCATGTGCGGCGATGCGCTCGCCACCGGGCTCACGCGGCGCGCGCTACAGGCCATCGGGCGCCTACTCGCCGAGACCGGCAAGCTCGACGACCCCACCCACATCTTCGACGCCACCCACGAGGAGATCGTCGGCCTGCTTGAAAGCGGCGACGGTCCACCGGCCGCTGAGTTTGCCGAGCGCACTGGCCAGCGGGCCGCGGCTGAGGTCGCCGGCGCGCCGCCCTTGCTGGGGCCACCACCGTCACCACCGCCACCGGCCAATTGGTTCCCGGCCAAGTCGCGGCGCATGCAAGAGGGCATGGACACCGTGCTGATGCATATGTTTCGCCACGACGACCGGCCGGCCGAGGGCAAGATGCTGCATGGGCTCAGCGCCAGCCCGGGCAGCTACGAAGGCACCGCCCGGGTAGTGACCGGGCCGGACGATTTCCAGCGAGTCGAGCCCGGCGACGTGCTGGTCGCCAAAACCACCGCCCCCGCCTACAACGTGCTGCTGCCGATGCTCGGCGCCGTGGTCACCGCGCGCGGCGGCGTGTTGTCGCATGCGGCGGTGGTGGCGCGTGAATACGGCCTGCCCGCGGTGGTCGGCTGCGGCGAAGCGATGACCGAAATCGCCGATGGCACGCGGGTTCGCGTCGATGGCGATGCGGGAGCGGTTTGGATCGAGGCCTAGCGATCCTCCGGCAGATCCTACCTCTGAACGAGGCGACCGATGCCAGCGCCTGCGGCGGCAAGGCGGTGCAACTGGGCGCCGCGCTGCGTGCTGGGCTACCGGTGCCGCCCGGCCTCGTAATCACCGCGTCCATGACGGCGCGCATCGCCACTGGCGATCGCAAGCCGATCTCGGCGCTGAAAGACGCCTATCAGGCAAGTTTCGACGGCCCCATCGCCGTACGCTCATCCGCCACCGACGAGGATTCGGCCGATGCCAGCTTCGCCGGCCAGCACCAGACCCTGCTCAATGTGCGCACCTTCGAAATGACCCACGATGCCGTCATCGCGGTATGGCAATCGGCGCAAAGCGAGGCAGCGCTGGCCTATCGCCGCCAACTCGGCGTGACCGGGGATCCCGCATGCGCGGTGGTGCTGCAAACCCTGGTCGAGCCCGATTGTGCCGGCGTGCTGTTCACCATCGATCCGATGTCGGGCGAGGACCTGCGGGTGGTGGAAGCAGCCTGGGGGTTCGGTGAAGCCGTGGTGTCGGGCCTGGTGACGCCGGATCACGTGCGCATGGACCGCACCGGCACGGTGGTATCGAGCCAGACCGGCGCCAAAGAATACGCGCTGCGGCTGGCTGCGGCGGGAGGCCTCGAAGAACGCGAGATAGAAACGGCGCTGGTCGGCCAGCTTTGTCTCGACGCCGTGCAGTTGCAACGCCTCAACGATCTCGCCGCCACCGCCGAGACCGTATATGGCCCAACGTTTGGAGCTGGCCTTGACATCGAATGGGCGTTTGGCGGCGATACCCTGTACCTGCTGCAAGCGCGACCAATCACCACAGGACCGGCATGACCGAAACCAGCGCCGGAGAACCGCCGGCTGACCCAACCAAGGGGCCGGTCGAGCCCATCGATCAGCGCACCCTGATGCGGCTATTCATCTCGGCCACCCTGGCTTCCAGCCTGCTGCCGCTGAACTCAACCATGATCGCGGTCGCGCTGCCCGAGATCGGGCTCGAGTTCGGCGCCGCACCGGCCGACCTCACCCAGGCCCTGGTCGTGGTCTATCTGCTGGCGGGAATCGTCGCCCAGAGCCCGGCCGGAAAAATCGGCGATATGTGGGGCCACGCGCGAACCCTGGTGCTGGGGCGATGGATGTTTGCCGGCGCCGCGGTGCTGGGCGTGGTATCACCGTTCCTGTTTGGCCTGTCGGTCTCGCGGATCTTGATGGCGGTCGGCGGCGCGCTGATGATCCCGGCGACGATGGCGCTGTTGCGTATATATATAAGTGTCGAGCGGCGTTCGCGCTTGTTTGGGTTCTTCGGCTCGGCGATGGCCAGCGCAGCGGCACTCGGCCCGCTGATCGGCGGCGTCTTGACCGAGCATTTCGGCTGGGCCTCGGTGTTCCTGGCCAACATCCCGATCCTGGCGCTGTCGATTGTGATGCAGCCTCGCGGTCTACCGGATACCCGCGCAGTTAACGCAACCGACTCGGGCGGCAAAGGTGTT
>Ga0115002_10005626_pt1 | contig 14693 bp, 14 predicted proteins | sample ArcticOcean_MG_C_8_FD_89576 | JGI IMG/M metagenome (GOLD analysis project Ga0115002, IMG submission 89576) | Marine microbial communities from western Arctic Ocean - ArcticOcean_MG_CB11_86 | ecosystem: Environmental > Aquatic > Marine > Oceanic | place: Arctic Ocean: Canada Basin | collected... | reverse complement strand
CCCCGAGAGACCAAGCAATGAGCGAAGCACGCGAATACAAGTATGTGGGCACTCGCCCGATTCGTCCCGATGGCGTGGAGAAGGTCACAGGCCGGGCGGCTTATGGAGCCGACGAGGATCTTCCCGGCATGATCTACGGCAAGGTGGTTCGATCACCCCATGCCCACGCACGCATCATCTCGATCGACACGTCCAAAGCGGAAGCGCTGCCCGGCGTGCACGGCGTCATCACCGCAGCGGATTTCCCGCCCCGTAAAGGACTCAAGCTCAACATCCGCGGCTTCGTCGAGAACATCATGGCGAGCGACAAGGTGCTCTACCACGGTCAGGCCGTCGCCGCCGTCGCCGCCTCGTCCAACCACATTGCCACATTGGCGGCAGACGCCATCGACGTTGTATACGAGGCACTACCGGCAGTCACCGATGTCCTCCAAGCCATGCGCGACGACGCCCCAGTGCTGCACGATGACGTCTTCACTGCCGGACTCGACGAGCAACCGTCAGCGCCGTCGAACGTCGTTAGCCGCATGACCCTAGGCAAGGGCAATGTCGAACTCGGCTTCGCCGAGGCTGACCACATCATGGAGCGAACCTACGTCACTCCAATGGTGCACCAAGGCTACATTGAACCGCATGCCTGCACCGCGACCATGACCGAAGACGGCCGCGGCACGATCTGGTGCTCAACCCAAGGTCACTTTGATGTGCGCGGCGCAACTGCACGCGCGTTGCGCATGGACCTCGGCGACCTGCGAGTGGTCGCGACCGAGATCGGCGGCGGCTTCGGCGGCAAGACAACGGTCTATCTTGAGCCGCTCGCGCTCAAGCTGTCGCAAAAGACCCGCCGTCCGGTGAAGATGATTATGAAGCGCGAAGAGGTGTTCCGCGCGACGGGCCCGGCATCAGGAACCGTCAACACCGTCAAGATAGGCTGCAAGCGCGACGGCACTATCACTGCGATGTCGGCCAGCCTGATCTACGAGGGTGGCGCTTTTGGCACGGCACCAATCGGACCGGGTTGCATGTGCATCTTTGCGCCCTACGATGTCGAGAACGTGGCGATCGAAGGCTTCCAGGTGGTCGTTAACCGGCCGAAATGTGCGGCCTATCGCGCCCCCGGTGCACCGCAATCGATGTACGCCGGCGAGACACTGATCGACGAACTCAGTGCAGAAGTTGGCATGGATCCGATCGACTTTCGGTTGAAGAACGCTGCAAAAGAAGGCACCCACGCGGCTTACGGTCCCACCTTTCAACGCGTTGGCTTCATCGAATGTCTGGAGGCCGCCAAAGCCCACCCCAACTATCATCGCGCGCTCGGCGACGGCGAAGGCCGCGGCGTTTCCGCTGGCTTCTGGTTCAACGGTGGCAATCAATCCAGTTCCTCTGTCCACCTGACCGACAGCGGCATGGTCAACATCGTCGAAGGCAGCCCCGACATCGGCGGCAGTCGCGCATCGATGGCCCTGATGGCGGCCGAGACGCTCGGCGTAGCGTACGAGCGGATGCGAGTTCGTATCGCCGATACGGAAAGTGCGGGCTACTCATCAACCACCGGCGGCAGTCGCACCACCTTCGCGACTGGACTCGCAGTCATTGGCGCGTGCGAGAAAATGATCGTAGAGATGCGCGGACGAGCCGCCAAAATCTGGGATGTAGGCATCGAACAGGTCGAATGGGCAGACGGCGAGGCCCGACAACCTGCGGGCGCCAACATTCCACCGCTGACCATCGATGACCTCGCCCGCGAAGCACCACGCACGGGCGGGCCCATTGAAGGCAGCGCCGCGTTAAACGCCCAGGGTGCTGGTCCCGCATTCTCGGTAAACCTGTGCGACGTTCACGTCGACACCGATACCGGCAAGACGACCGTAATCAGCTTTACCGCGATTCAGGATGCGGGCAAAGCGATTCATCCGGCTTACGTCGAGGGCCAGTTGCAGGGCGGTGCTGCGCAAGGCATTGGTTGGGCGTTGAATGAGGAGTATATCTATGACGCGAATGGCGTCATGGAAAACCCCGGGTTCCTCGACTACCGCATGCCGGTCGCGTCCGACCTGCCCATGATCGACACACAGATCATCGAGGTGCACAATCCCAATCATCCGTTCGGCGTGCGTGGGTGTGGTGAAACGCCGATCGTGGCGCCACTCGCGGCGGTCGGCAACGCCGTCAGCAACGCGCTCGGCATTCGCCTGCGGCGACTGCCATTAGCCCCACCCATCGTGCTCGCCGCGATTCAGGAAGACGCCTGACTCGCCGGAACGCGCGCAAGGACCAGGCACTCGAAGTCAGTCAGAGACGATGCGTTCGCCGCTTGCCCGCATCTGCGCCGCGGTTTGCGCGTTCTGGCGCCGCCGCTGCGCACTGTGCGCGGTGTACTCAAGGGGCTTGCCGGCAAGGGGGTCGCTGGCAAGGGAATCGTTGGCAAGGGTGCCGGACTTAGTCTCGCCATTCCCGTCAAGCGCGCCGACGGGCACATAGCCATCACGCAGCGGTGCGATGCTGCCTTCACCCTGTCCCTCGTAACCGCCAAGTCCAGCGTGCCACGCCTTGAAGCCCAGACGTTCCCGCAGCTTCGGACTCGCCTTGTCATAGATGTCGGCCGCGACACTGAGCGGCCATTGCTCCTGCTGCCTGACGAAGGGCTTGTGGTACGCAAGGATGATCAGCCGACGAAGCTGCTCACTGACATTGGCACCGGTACCGTGTATCAGTCGCCCATCCATGATGAGCGCGCTGCCGGCGGGGCCTGTCACATTTGTCGTTGGCGGCAGTTCGGGTAGCGGGTCAAGGCCTGCTTCGGTCAGAATGCGATGCGACCGGGGAATCACGAGCGTGCCTCCGTTGACGTCATCAAAGTCGTCAAGCAGCAGACCGCAGAAGCATTCGAACGGCCACGGTGGCCACGGCTTTGGAATCATCGACTGCCCACAGTGCAGTGCCTGCGGCGTGCCACCGGGGCCAGCGATGGCTGCGGCGGCCGAGTTGCAGATGAAGCCCTGCCCCAGAACCTCCGTCAGAATTTGATCCAGCAACGGCCCGCGTTGGACCGAACGCTCAGACATCTCGACGGCATCGGCAAAGCATTCGCCCTTGTTAACCAGTGCGATCACAAACTGGCTGGTCGGGACGCCGCGTTCGTTCATGCTGGTATAGCCAGCGACACCCGCTGCCCTTTCACCTGCGGCCTGCTCATCCGTGCGCTCCCGGAAGCGCGCCAACTGCGCCGCCGACAACGCGTCTTTCACCAGGCAGTAGCCAAACTCAAGGAGATCCTCGCGGAGCTTTTCGAGATCCGCTGTCGCACGGGGCAGTTCATCTGCCGAATAGTTGCCGCTCGTTCGATGATAGTCCCCCCGAACCGCGTTCCCCGTCTCGGCATCCACATAGTAGCCACGATCAATGAGATCTCTCTGAACAGTATCTCTGTGATATCGGGTGTAGAGCGGCAGCGGCCTGCCGTCATCAACAAACCCGACCTTGCGTGTGATCTTTTTGCTTATCTGGACCATTTCCCGGCACCCCCCACAACAATTTTTCGCAGCCACTCTCATTCCTGACCCAAAATTGTCGCCCTGACAATGCCTGGGAGTCGGTTCGCTTTGACCGCATCGTCAGCCACCGCCGGTCCCCGGTCAAGGCACGACCCCGAATACTGTTTTTATATATAGTATTTTACCTATACTCCAGTCCGGACTATCGAACGCCTCCGATGATTTCCTGAGTCCCCAAAGAAGCAAACCCTGCCTGGACTCGCCTCTGGTACCACACGGGTACCAGAGGAAATCACAATGACATCGAATAGCCCCTCGGCATCGGCCAGTGATAATGCTGGCAGCGACCGGCAGATGCGCCTTCTCAAACGTTACCTTGCGCCCCGCATACCGCGGGTGTTGCTGCTCGCCGCCTGCCTGCTCGTTGGCACCGCACTGTCTCTGGTAGGTCCCCTGATGATCAGAGACTTCATCGACACCGCGATGGGTGACGCGACCGCTTCAATGGCGGATCACCTCACATTTCTGACGATCGCTTTCATAGTCGCGGCCCTTGCCGCACAAGCGGTCGAGATCACGATGAATCACCTGTCCGAACAGATCGGCTGGTGGGCCACCAACGATTTGCGCGCAGACCTGACCGCCCACACGCTGAACCTCGATCTTTCCTTCCACCACGACCACTCGCCGGGCGAATTGCTAGAGCGCGTGGACGGTGACGTCTCGGCACTCGCGGCTTCCTGTCAAACTCCCTCGTACAGATGGCCGGTGGGATCGCCCTCCTTTGCGCCATCCTGACCCTGTTGTTTCAAGAGGACACGCGCATCGGCGCCGCTTTTCTGGTGTTCTCGGTCGTTGCCTTTCTGACACTACGCGCGACGCGCAATCTGTCGGTCAACGCATTTGTGGCCGAACGCGAATGCCGTACCGAACTGACCGGATTCATGGAAGGACACATCACCGGCCTCGAGGACATCAGGGCCAACGGGGCAGGCGCACACGTGCTCGGTCAATAGGAAACACTCGCGAGCAAGGTGATCGACCGCACTGTCCGCGCCGGCCTCGTCGGGCGCGTGATCTGGATTACGACGGCGGCAATATTCGTGCTCGGTTCGCTTATGGCCCTCGACATGGGCATTTACCTCTTTATCGAACGCCGACAGCGGATTGTCCTCACTGGGCCCGTCGGGGCCGGCAAAACCACACTGCTGCGTGCCCTTGTGGGATTGCTGCCTGCCGACGACGGCATCATCACCTGGAATGGGGAGCAGATCGGGGATGCGGCGTCATTCATGATTCCCCCGCACGCCGCCTATCTCAGCCAGGTGCCAACCCTGTTCAGTCAACGGCTGGATGAGAACATCCGACTCGGCGTAGCGAGCGACGACGAAGCGTTGCAGCGCGTGATTGCTACAGCGATGCTGGAACAGGATCTTGAGCAACTGCCCCTCGGTCTGAAGACCGCAGTGGGTGCCCGCGGCGTCACGCTGTCTGGCGGGCAGGTGCAGCGCGTGGCCGCCGCCAGGATGCTGCTCCGAGACCCGGAGCTTCTGGTCATTGACGATCTTGGCAACGCTCTCGACGCAAAGACCGAAGCCGCACTCTGGCAGGCACTCCGCCGGACCGGTGGCACCAGCATCACAGTCAGCCACCGCCGCTAGGTGCTTAAAGATGCAGACGAGATTCTGCTCATGAAATCAGGCGCGATCATCGCGCGAGGTACGTTCGATCGCCTGATGGCGACCAGCCGTGAATTCCGGGAACTGTTGGTGGCGGGGACGGTCGCGCGCAGCGGGTGACCGGCTCAGCTGAATTGATCCCGGCATGGTTGATTTCCGTCGTCGCGTTACCTATTTTGTCGCACCCGTCCAAAGTGGTAGCTCCGAAAATTGACCGACACGCGCGACCTGGAAACTCTTCTTGCCAATAACCGTGATTGGGCTCAGGAGATCGAATCGGAAGATCCCGGCTTCTTTGCCCGCGCGGCCATGGAACACAAACCACAATATCTGTGGATTGGTTGTTCAGACAGCCGCGTGCCCGCCGACCAACTCACCCGGGTCAAACCCGGCGAAATGTTCGTGCATCGCAACGTTGCGAACGTGGTCAACAGTACCGATCTCAACTGCATGGCTGTCGTTGAATTCGCGGTCAACACGCTGGGTGTGCGACACATCGTGATCTGCGGCCATTACGGCTGCGCGGGCGTCCAGGCGGCGATGGACAATAGCGTCGCCGGCAACATCGGCACCTGGCTGAGCGATATTCGCAGACTCTATCTTGACCATCAGCACGACCTTGCCGACCTGAACGACGAGGAGGCACATGCGCGGGTTTGCGAGCTCAATGTGCGGGCGCAGGTCGATAAAATCTGCGACACAGGCATCGTGCGACACGCGTGGCAAAACGGCAGCGCGCTCACGGTTCACGGCTGCATCTTTGATATCTCAAACGGTCATTTGGAACAGCTAGGTATCCGCGTCGACTCAGTGTCGGATCTCGAACGCCTCTAACAGAATTCACGGTGCCGCTTAGCTCGTTGGGCTATGGCAAAGCACTCAGCTAATTTTCGGAGCCTCGGGTTCAGCGAGCCCGAATCGCCGTCACCACCTTCTCTGCGCCCGTCACCACCGGCATCAACACCAAGCCGGCAACAACGCCCACTGCAGCATTGACGAGTAACGGTACGAGCGTCGCAAGGACACCGCCAACAACCTCAATCTGTTCCGTCGCCAGGGCCCACTCCGGGGCCATGCCCTCAAGGCCAGGCACCCCATGAGCCAGAATGCCGCCACCGACGAGAAACATCGCGATGGTCCCAACGACCGTAAGGGACTTCATGAGATAGGGTGAGAATATGAGCAGTCCACGTCCCAGCGAACGGCGCAAGACCTGAGATTCATCGCTATGGTCCAGCAGATACTGCCCTGCATCATCGAGCTTGACGATGCCCGCAACGAAGCCGTAAACACCGACGGTCATGATGACCGCAATGGCGATCACCGCGCCTGCCAGAACCGTGAAGCTCGCGCCCTGTACCGAACCCATAGAGATGACAATGATCTCGGCAGAAAGGACAAAGTCCGTACGGATTGCGCCCTTGATCTTGTCCGCCTCAAACTCAGCCAGATCAAGATTCGGGTCGTGCAACGCATCGCGCACCGCGTCGTCTTCGTGGTCCTCACCGTGCAATAACTTGTGGGTGATCTTCTCGGCGCCTTCAAAACAGAGGTACGCGCCGCCGAGCATCAGAAGCGGCGTGATCAACATCGGCAGGAACGCCGACAGACCGAGTGCAACCGGAACCAGGATCAGCTTGTTGCGTGCAGAGCCTTTGGCGACCGCCCACACGACCGGCAGTTCACGATCGGCGCGGACGCCGGAGACCTGCTCGGCGTTCAGCGCAAGGTCATCCCCGAGCACACCCGCCGTCCGTTTCGCCGCCACCTTCGTCATAACGGCGACGTCATCCAACACCGTGGCGATGTCGTCAAGCAAAGCGAGCAGGCTGGTGGCGATGGGAAACTCCTTGCGATCGCTAACTTCAGGCGTATCGGTCAATTATAGGGTCTCTTCACCCAACCTTATTAGAAGGTTCACAACCGCTGGTACGGGCGACGCGGCCGTCTGATCAACAAATGTAGCATCGTGGGCGCCAGCCAGGCATTGCGATCACGAGCCCCTCGCGGCCGCACTTGAACAATTCGCGACCTCGCGACATGATCGGTGAATTCATCCAAGGAGCCCATCCGGGTTCTCAATCGACAGACAGGACAAACGCCATGAGTGTTGGCACTTACGGGAAACATGAAGCGGCGATGCAGCAATACCGCCGCGAGGGCGAAGCGCGCGCCGCAGAACTCGGCAATCGCGGTCCTATTCGCTTCAATACTGACGGATCTCTCAGTCAGGACATCCTGGACGCATACTGGCGTTGCGGATTCTACGTCTTTGAAGATGTACTCGACGAAGAGGAATTGGCTGACCTCGATCGTGATATCAAAGATATCCTTGATCGTGCACCAACCGAACGCGGTGGTCAGGTCGACCGGCATGGACAACCATCCATGAATGCCGGTCACACCGCCGGTGGGTTCCAGATGGTGCGACCGCTGTCAGATCCCATTGGTGGCACCGATCTGAATAACGGCCGCCATCCTGCCAAGATGTTCGAACCCACGCCACCGGCCGACGCGCCCGAGTGGGTGCTGCAAGTCGTCGGCGGCTCCCTGCAGTTCTCCGACGCGGCGCTCCGCGTTTACGGGCACCCGGGCCTGCTCGGTGTTGCGGCAGGTGTCAATGGGGCAGACTTCTCACCATTTAACGAGGTCATCTTCGTCAAGCAACCGGGCCTCGGCGGGTCCGTCGCCTGGCATCAGGATGGTACCACCCACTGGGATACGCCGAAGTTTCACAAGGGTAGCCACGGCTTTAACTTCATGGCACAGGTTTACGGCTGCAACTCGGCCAATGGTCTGTGGGTGTTGCCCGGTTCTCATCTTGCCCGTGCCGACATCAAGGGCGCTTGCGACGCCGCCGGCTCCGACCGACTGCCGGATGCCGTTCCAATGTTGTGCAATCCGGGCGATGTCGGTATTTGCAACCGTCAGGCCGCGCACGGGTCGTTTGCCAACACCAGCCCGGACCTGCGCGTGACGATCAATTTCGGTTTTCACCCGCGAGCATCGGTGGTCGGGTCACGCGGCAATGGCATCCACGCGAAGGGTAGCGAAAAGATCATCTACGACGAGGCGCGCGTACAGGAACGCTCGGCGATGATCGGCTACGCGATTGATGCCCGTCAGCAGCGTTTTCCAGACGAAACGCCGTTCATCTATCAGCCCCACGCTGAACAAAACGCGTCCTATGAATGGAGTCCGGACGCAAAGGCCGCGATCAAGGACTACAACCGCCTTGACCTCGGCATTTGACTCAAGACAGCCGACCCGTCGCTCAACTGTTGACCGGGGTGGACTCAAGGGATGCGGTCCGCATGCGGGCCCCTACGCGGTGAACGTTGACCGAACTGGACATGCCTGCGGACAGTCAATAGTGACAATGTTATGACCAGCGACCCGCACTCGGCCGCCATCCCTGTCCCGGGGACCGCCGGCGGACACAACAAGCGCATGCTCATCGATGAGGGCTATTGCGTCATCAGGCAGGTGGTCCCGATCACGCTGATTGAGCGATTGACCTGGGTCACGACGGGACTCGCGCAGGAGCAGGAAGCGACAAATCCTGGCAGGTTCCAGTCCCAGGGCAGCATGATCGGCGCGATGGCGCATCCATTGCTCGCCGAATTGATCTCGCTGCCGTCTGCAGCCGAATCTGTCGCCGCTCTCGGCTATCCGTCGCCGACATTCACCGATGGCTATATCATTTCGAAACCACCGGGATGCCCACGGCTCTTCTGGCACTACGACTGGTTCTCCTGGTGCGATCCCAGCGCCTGGGAGCCAGAGCCGCAGCAGCTTTTTCTGATGTATTACCTGACCGACACATCGGTCACGAACGGCTGTCTGCGCGTCATCCCGGGCTCACATCTCAGCCACAACCCACTTCATGAGCAGTTGGCGTCACCCCACTCGCGTCAGTTAGCCGAAGTTGCCGATGAGCGAGGCGAAGCTTTCTCTGACCGACCTGACGAGGTAGACGTGCCGGTTCGCGCGGGCGATCTTGTGATCGGCGACGCCAGATTGCTACATGCTGCGCATGCAAACGAGAGCGCTGAGCGGCGTACCGTCATAACACTTTGGCTTCAACCAGACTTCGAGGTGTTGCCGGAGCGGATCAAGGCACAGGTGGTGCGCAAAACCCACCCGGTCCCTGCCTGGTGGCCATCACGGGCGCGCACTCGCGTCGAGGCGCTGCACCCTGCCTGGAACGGCACCGCCGAGCCGTATGAGCGCACCCTTTACATCCGCCGACCGGAGCGCGTTAGCTCAGACGAAACGTAACCGGACCAGCGCAACCCGTTCCATATCATCTGGTAGAGTGCGGCGCACATTCATTATGCGGGAGCCATTGTGCGGGAGCCATTATGCGGGAGCGAGCGGTGAGTGACGCCAAACAACCTTATCAACACAATGGGTACCTGACCCACACGCCGAAAATCGATCCTTCTGCGTTTGTCGCGGGTAGCGCTAACCTGATTGGCGGTGTGACGCTCGGGGCGCGATCCAGCGTCTGGTTCCAGGCTGTTCTGCGAGCAGATGACGAGCCCATCACCGTTGGCGAGGGCACCAACATCCAGGATGGATGCATCATCCACATCGATCCCGGCGAGCCCACTATCTTCGGCGATTACGTAACCGTTGGGCATCGGGCGATGGTTCATGGCGCACAGATTGAAAACAACGTCATGATCGCGATTGGCGCGATCGTTCTGACGGGTGCCCGTATTGGCACGAATTCAATTATTGGGTCCGGTGCGCTGGTGACCGAAGGCAAGATCATACCCCCCAACTCGCTGGTGGTCGGCGTGCCAGGTCGGGTCATCCGAACGCTGTCGGACGAGCAGGCGTCGCGCATTCGTGGCACTGCGCAGACCTACATTCGACGTGCAGAAGCTTACATGGCGGCCGGCGTGAGTTAGCGTTCCTGTCCCAAACGCAGTCCAGCATAGGTCTTCGGCACCACGCAATTTTTGTCTTACTCCCGAAGGTTACCGCCGAAGGCGATCCGCCCGCGCGCTGCCGGTTCAAGCAGGATGTGAACCGGGTCGCGGGCGCGTTGCGTCGTGTTCGCGATGGCGTCGGTCAGTGCAGCGGTCACTTGCGCGCGCTGCGCATCCCCGACCGCAGGCGGATCAGCCATCAACAGGCTGACAAAAACCGGCGCGATGGCGTCGGCGTCGGCGACGCCGGCGTTTTCGCCATCCTGCTGGCGCGGCAAGTAATGCAGTTTGACCCAGGTACTGCCGGGATCTGATCCCGGTGCCGTACCCGCAGCATCAGCGAGTCTCAAAGCCGGGTCATCGCGCGGCACCTCACCGACGGACAACACCAGTTCGACATCAAGAATCGGCAAACTTTAAACTCCCGACCTGGCCCACCCCCTACCCCGGGGACTTGAGCAGGGCCATTGACGGGGCCGTTCAGACCCTGGTCATTCGACCCGAATGACCGCCTTTATAATCATCATTGGCTCGAGCGGTTTACCGGAACTGCTGCCGCGCGCTTCGAGGGCCGCCAGGGTCTCGGCACCATCGATCATCTCGCCAAGTATCGTGTGCTTGCTATCCAAAAACGGTGTCGGCTTGAAGGTGATGAAGAACTGGCTACCATCGGTATTGGGACCGGAATTCGCCATACTCAGCAGTCCGGGCCGATCGTGCGACACACCTGGCGCAAACTCGCTGCCGTATTTGTAACCTGGGCCGCCCATGCCGGTGCCCGTTGGGTCGCCGCCCTGGGCCATGAAACCGGGGATGACCCGATGAAAGACGATGTCATCGTAGAAGCCAAGTTCAGTCAGGTAGATGGTGCTGGACGCGTGCTGCGGCGCGGTGTCATGGAAGAGACGAAACGTCATCTCACCCAGATTGGTCGAGATGTCCCAGAAGTAGGTCTTGCCCGGCTCAAAGGCCATAAGCGACGGTTCACTCAGCATCTGTTTCCACGCCGGGTCCGTCTTGTCGATGGCATCAGCACCCGGGGGCTCGACCGATTCCGCTGCGGGGATGGGCGACTCCTGCGAACAACCAGCCAACAGAAGTGCGCACAACACCGCACACCTCGCTGCACACAACTTTTTACACAACTCTTCACACAACAGAGGGGCACCAGGGCCAGCAAACGATCTGAACATCAACGCTTCTCTCCTTTTATTCATCCTCACTTTTCCTTCACGATCTTCTCGCATTCGCCGCCTGCCCGTCGCAGGCAATTCGCCGAACAATTCTCACATGATGGCGCACACGACCGGGTGTGGCCACGGTTTCCGTCTGGACCAGGAACCCGGTACATCTGTGTGGTATAGCCCAGCGCAAGCCGGCAGCAAGAACACCGCGCGAGTCCTTTTGCGTCAGCAAGGTCCGCTGCGCCACCTTTCCATGCCGAAAGCCCGTGCAAGCAGTGCGTCGAAAGAGGGCGTGTCGAAAGAGAGTGTCGAAAGAGAGTGTGTCGAAAGAGAGCGCGACTCATTGGAAGCGCCGACACGCCTACGGCGTCCGGCACCTATTCTGTCAGCGTCGGCCTCCTATCCAGCCCGTGCCGGTCAACCCTGCCCATGTGTGGCGTCCATCGCTGGCATCCATCTGTAGCGTGTCGCCGTGCAGAATGAGAGTGGCCGCGACGTCCTTGTCCACGGCCATAGTGCCGCGGGGTCCGCTGCACTATCGAGACCGATTATCTGCCAGCGCGACAGGCACGTCTGCGGTCAAACACTGAAGGTGCCGTGCGTCATTGACCACCGCTTTTGTGCGTCAACGTCTTCGGAGCGAACCGAGCCAGTCGCATGAGGGGCTGCCACCCGCTCACCGACTGGCCTTCAGTCGAGACGCTTGTTTAAGCGCAGCGTGGCAATCCTCATCCCAGCGACAAGAACAACCCCAACGGCCTCTCGGGCGTGAGCATCGTGAGGCTGACATCTTTGAGCACAATGCCGCGAACGATCCGCAAAAAATGCGTTAACGGGAATACCTCTGCAAACCACTGCGCATGACGCGGCATGCCTTCAAACGGGCGCATGCAGCCTGTCGACCTGGCCCGCATCAGCATCACCCTCAACCGCAACGACCTCCCCCATGCCTTCCCACTCATGCCACATGTTGCACATGGCGTGCCTGGAACGCTCCCATGGATCATTGCCTTCCTCAAAATCGAGCCACTCGCCCATCTGCCCGCGGTCCGGGTGATCCGAGACACCGTTAACCATGACCTTGGGTTGGCGGCTTTTGTTGCGGATGCGGAAGATGATGGTCTTTCTCGACTCCGTGCCGTGCTGATTACGGGTTCCGGAATGCGGAATCTGGTAGACCGTTATGCAGGCATCCCCCGGTTCCATCAGTACCTGCGTCGGTCGCGGCCAGCGCCGACCGTCCGGCGTTGTCTCTGACGCCTCATCGATGAACTCATCCTGCACGGCTTGTGGCAGATAAACGAGGCCGCAGCGATTAGGCACCGAGTGATCGAGCCGCGGCCAGCCGGGCCCTTCCACGCCGACGTGGTTATTAGTATCACGCTGGTACTGGAAGAACTTCTCCACCGAGTGATGCGCACCTTTGAGCAGTGCCGTTTGCCCACAACCCTCGCGCATCTGTTCATTCAGGCAAACGAATACAAACGCTGTGAAACTGCCGAGGCCGAGCGTCATCGCCGGGTCCTCAAACATTGGCACCATGTTGTGACCCATCACGTCCGGACTGCGGCCCAGATTTCCCTTCGGACCACTCGCAATGTAGCGATCATAGACTTCCCTGTCGCTGCCTTCCTGGACTGTCTGCGGGATCGCTATCGTCATGCTGCCATCAACATGGGGCTCTGCCGCAAAGTACGGTTGGTCCCGCTCGCGGTACCCCAGTTGGTTGAAGTGATCACCGGAAGCTGTGACCTTCTTCACACCGACCTGACACGTGACAGGCGGGTCGAAGTAGCCCATAGCCTCGTGCAGGATTGGTGTGATTGCGGACGCATTGACGAGGTCCGTCATCTCCGGGGTGCCGCCCAGGTTCTCGCCTTTCTTCGCAGCCTTGATGCGAGCCAGCGCCGCATCCACAAGCGCCGATGGCACCGCGTTCCTGACGATGATGTAGCCATCCCGATAGAGGGACTGCTTCTCTTCGTCGCTGAGAGTTCGATCGATGTTAGTCATGATTCGCTGCCTTGACTGCTACGCCTTATGCTCAGGCCCTCAGCACGTCTGTTCCATTTCGCCGACCGTTTCATCAGCTATTTAGTCGTCCATTTCGCCGCCTATTTCATCGACGTTTTTCTTCGACTTTTTCTTCGAGCACGTCCCGCATCCCTTCCCACTCGTCCCACATGTTGCAAAGCGCGTGTACTGACCGCTCCCAGGGATTGTTGCCTGGCTCGAATTCCAGCCACTCACCCGCCTGACCCCGGTCCGGGTGGTCAGACACGCCATTGACGATCTTGTCTGGTTGTCGCGACTTGTTGCGGATGCGAAAGATGATGTTCTTCCTGGACTCCGTACCCAACTCGTTGCGCGTGCCCGAATGCGGCATGTTAAAGAGCGTGATGCAGGCGTCCCCCGCTTCCATCAACGCCTGGGTCGGCCGCGGCCAGCGTCTGCCGTCTGGCGTCGTCTCACTGCTTTCGTCGATGAATTGCTCCCTCACGGACTCGGGCAGGTACACGAGCCCACAGCGATTGGGTGCGTCATGGTTGAGGCGGGGCCAACCGGGGCCCTCCGGCCCGACGTGACCGTTCGTGTCCCGCTGCCAGCGGAAGAACTTCTCTGTTGCGTGGTGGGCGCCTTTCAGGAGGGCCGTCTGCCCGCAACCCTCGCGCGTCTGATCGTTCAGACAAACGAAAACGAAGGTCGTAAAGCTGCCCATCCCCAACGTCATTTCTGGGTCCTCAAAGAGCGGCACAGAATTGTGCCCCATCACATCAGCACTGCGGCCAAGATCGCCCTTGGGGCCAGAGGCGACGTAGCGGTAATAAATCTCGTCGTCAGTTCCTTCCTGGACTTCCTGCGGCGCAGCGATAGTGCACAGCCCATCCATGTGCGACTCCGCGCCAAAATAGGGTTGGTCCGCTTCGTGGTAGCCAAGGTTGTTAAAATGATCGCCCGGCGCTCGCGGCTTATTAACACCGACCTGACAAATGCTGGGCGGGTCAAACTGCCCCATTGCCTCGTGCAAAATCGATGTCACGTCCGACGCGTTCACGAGATCAGTCATCGCCTGCGACGTGCCAATAAACTCACCCTTGTTCGCGCGCTTGATCCGGTCGAGCGCCGCATCAACCAACTCGCGCGCAACCGCGTTCTTAACGATAATGTAGCCGTCCCGGTAGAGTGCTTGTTTTTCTTCGAGGGTAAGATGTCGCTCTGCCATGCACGATGCTCCTTGGGGTCTGCTCGCCTCTTGCGTGCGAGGGCTCTTGTGAAAGCCTCTTGTAAAGGGCTCTTGTGAAGGGCTCTTGTAAAAGGCTCTTGTGAAAGGCTCTTGTGAAAGAGTTGGTTACCGCGTTGAAGCTGAACCAGAGTCGGCTGCAGCCTTGTGCT